>Ga0306923_10002747_pt1 | contig 16276 bp, 15 predicted proteins | sample sta12Can44000108_FD_203841 | JGI IMG/M metagenome (GOLD analysis project Ga0306923, IMG submission 203841) | Lab enrichment of tropical soil microbial communities from Luquillo Experimental Forest, Puerto Rico - statanox.12C.anox.44.000.108 (v2)... | ecosystem: Environmental > Terrestrial >... | reverse complement strand
ATCTTTGTCGCACTGGCGATCTTGGGGTTCGTCTCAACTGGGAAGGCCACCCAGGAGACGGACCGCAAGAAGAGCGGGCAGGCGGCGGGAGCCCCGCGCCGCGCATCGCGGCCGCGCAAACGGGACAGGATCACGCTGCTGCCTGCGGATGCGACGGTGACGTTGGCGGAGGTGCGGCGGGAGACGGGGGTGGATGAGGTTTTTGCGGGGTTGGACCGGGATTTGGTGGGGCTGGTGCCGGTGAAGCAGAAGGTGGAGGAGATTGGGTCGCTGCTGCTGGTGGACCGGGTGCGGCAGATGTTTGGGCTGGATGCGCCGCGGCCGAATTTGCATATGTGTTTTACCGGGGCGCCGGGGACGGGGAAGACGACGGTGGCGTTGCGGATGGCGGATCTGCTGCACCGGCTGGGGTATCTGGAGCAGGGGCATCTGGTGCATGCGATGCGTGATGACCTGGTGGGGCAGTACATCGGGCATACCGCGCCGCGGGCGCGCAAGCTGCTGGCCAAGGCGATGGGCGGGGTGCTGTTCATCGATGAGGCGTATTACCTGTACCGGGCGGCGGATCCGCAGGATTTCGGGCAGGAGGCGATCGAGATCCTGCTGCAGGTGATGGAGAACGAGCGGGACAAGCTGGTGGTGATCCTGGCCGGGTACAAGGACCGGATGGAGGAGTTTTTCAGCTCGAACCCGGGGATGAGCTCGCGGGTGGCGCACCATATCGATTTCGCCGCCTATGAGATGGATGAGCTGGTCGCGATCAGCCAGGTGATGCTCACCCAGACCCGGTATTACCTGTCCGCCGGCGCCGAGGCCGCGTTCCGCGAGTACCTGGCGGCGCGGATGGCCCAGCCCCGGTTCGCCAACGCCCGCAGCGTCCGCAACGCGATGGAACGCGCCCGGCTCCGCCACGCCCACCGGCTCGCCGCCGACCTGCACCGCGGCTGGACCCGCGACGACCTGATGCGCCTCGAACCCGCCGACATCCTCCCGGAGAACGCCGACGTGCTGCTGGAGCACAACACAACCTGACGACCCACCGCAGCCAGGCAAACTGCAAGCCAACGACCGCCGGGAAGTCGCCGGCGTTCCTTCCTAGCGCCCGGTCAGCTCGCTGGCTGCGCCGTCAAGTACCGGGTCAGGCCGGTCAGCATCTCGGTCGTGCCTTCCTTACGCAGCCCGGGCGCCTGTGGCCCGTCAATGCCGTCCAGGTAGGCACCCTGCTCGGTCCAGGTCAGCGCAGTTCCATCGCCGCTTTTGGCGAATTCGATAGTGGCGACGGATACCGAGATCCTGGCGCCGTCGGCGTACATCTCGTAGCTGTACACGATCCGCTGATCAGGCACGATGTCGTAGTAGAGCGCGTCGTAGCGGTATACAGAGCCTTCCGCCGTTACCGTGAAACGCTCCCGGCCGCCGACCCGGAAGTCGAACTCCGACGGCTCGGCGTCCGCGGGCGTCTCGATGCCGCTGGTCTCGCCCCACGCGGTCTTGGCCTCCTCTGAGGCGAACGCAGCGAACACCCTGGACGGCGCCGTGGGGTAGGCGCGCTCGATCGAGAACGTGTCGTGGATGACGGAACGCTCGGTCATTGCTGCTCCTCGTCGTAGCTGGTCGTCTCGCCGGGCTCGGTGGCCCAGGCTTGATCTGGTGTGCCGGCCGTCTGCGCCAGGTACTCGCCAAGCCGGTCGAGGCGGCGCTCGACCATGGTGCGCCGGTCGGCGATCCAGTCCTCCACGGAGCGGAGGGTGGCTGGATTGATGCTGCAGGTGCGCGTCCGGCCGATCTTCTGGGAGCCGATCAGGCCGCTAGCCTCCAGCACCTGCACGTGTTGGAGAACCGCGGCCAGGGACATGTCCAGCGGCCTGCCGAGCTCGCTCACCGAAGCCGGGCCCCGGCTGAGCCGCTCGACCATGAGCCGCCTGCCGGGATCTGCCAGGGCCTGGAATACGCGGTCCAGGTCCGGCATATAGTTAAGCACAGACTTGAGTGTACTGCCTGCCTAACAGTAAAGCAACTGCCTCACTGTCATGAGATGGTGAGGTGCGCCCGGCGGAAACACAGTCAGTCTGCTGACCCACCACCCGGGTATCCGTGACGGGCCCGCCAGCGGTGTGCGGGAGCTGGAAGACTGTCATGTGATCGAGAACATGGACGACTTCCGCGCCCTGGACCCGTTCTTCCGGGTCATCGGATAAGGCCTGACGGGATTCGCTGACGGGGAGCACTTCTTCGATCTGCTGGCCGGCGACGTCGTCTTCGATTTTCATCATCACCGTTCCGGACTACCTGCGGCACGTTGTGGGCCGCGACAAGCCCATCGAGCTCTGCCGCGGCTACGGCTCGGCGTTCTTCCCCGGCCGCTGTTACGGCCTGCGGGCACATCACTCACCGTCAACGTCGGCTGTCGTCCTCGAGTACTCCTCCCAGGGCAGGGTCGCCGCCACCGGTTACCCCTGCAGCAACAGATACATCCCCGTGACCACCATCAATGACCGCAAAGTCACCCACTGGCGCGACTGCCTTGACCCGCTTCGCGTCCTCGCCGCCCTCGAAGGCCGTCCCTTCGGCTAGCACCGCAGTCACGCGGCTTATCTCACCTCGGCGGCACGCCGGCCGCATCCCAGACCGGCTGGCTACCTGGCCGGGCCACCCCAGCCGATGCCGCCTGGCGCGGCTGCCCGCAACGACGTCGGCTCCGGCGCGGCAGCCTCGCCGGCGTTGCCTGGCTATCCTCGCAAGGTGTCAACCCTTGCTGTGGTGGGTGCCGGCCCGAAGGGGATCGCGATCGCCGCCAAGAGCCGCGCGCTCGCCGCGGCCGGCTTGCCGGCGCCGCGCGTTGTGCTGATCGACCGTGGCGAAGTCGCTGGGAATTGGAGTGGGCGCCAGGGGTACACCAGCGGCCTGCTGCCGCTGGGGACGCCGCCGGAGAAGGATGTCGGCTACCCGTACGCTGCGAGCTGGGGCGATGCATCCGCCGACGTGGTCGCGGCGATGGCGGGGTACAGCTGGCAGCGCCACCTGATCAGGCACAGTGCCTACAGCGACTGGGTCGACCGCGGCCGGATGCGGCCGACGCACCGCCAGTGGAGCGCATACCTGTCCGAAGTTGCCCACGCGGCGGAGGCAGAGATCGTCTCCGGCGTCGTGACCGGCCTCGAGGTTGCCGGCGGAGATCGCTGGGAGGTCACGCTGGCGGCGGGCAATGCGATTGCTGCCGATGGCGTGGTCATCACCGGCGCCGGGCCGGCGATCACGGTACCGGGCCAGCCTGGTGAGCACCCCCGGGTGCTGGACGGGCGGACCTACTGGCTGGCGGCACACCAGCTGCACCGCGAACACGCCCAGAACATCTGCGTCATCGGCAGCGGGGAGACTGCCGCGTCGGTGGTCATCGACCTGGTGAAGCGTTGCCACAAGCGGTCGACGATTGACGTGCTGACCGCCCGGGGGGTCCTGTACTCGCGTGGTGAGAGCTACGACGAGAACCGGCTCTACTCCGACCCGGCCGATTGGCCCCGGCTGGCTGAGGCGCACCGGCGTGAGTTTCTTGAGCGCACCGATCGTGGTGTCTTCTCGCTGCAGGCTGAGGCGACGCTCAACCAGGCGCGCGGCTTCCGCACCCTCGCTGGGCGGGCGGTGACGGTCGAGGCGCGCGAGCACGACGTGATCGTGACCATCGCCTACGGGGAGGAGCGTGAGCGTGTCGCATATGACGCCGTTGTCGTTGCCATCGGCTTCGATGCGCGCTGGTTCGAGGCCCTCCTGGGTGAGGACGCGGGCGCCAGGTACCGGGATGCGCTGGGCGGCGGCGAAGTGGAGCGTGTGATCGACATCGACCTGTCCGTGGCCGGCCTGTCGCCGCCGCTGCACCTGCCGGTCATGGCCGGGCTCGCGCAGGGGCCGGGGTTTCCGAACCTCAGCTGCCTCGGCCTGCTGAGCGACCGCATCCTCCGCCGCTACGCCGCGGTCAACGACACCGGAGCGCTGGTCTCGGAGAGGAGCGAACGTGCCTGAATTCAGTGACGAAGGCTGGGAGCGCGACGATAGCGTGCACCGCACCATCGAGCTTCCCGGTGACCTTGCCGAGCGGCTCGCGGCTGAGGCGGGGCGCCGTGGCATCTCGCTGAGCGATCTGCTGACCGAGTACGCCGAACAAGGGCTGCGCCTGGCCCGGTAGCGCGACGCGCACGTCACCAGGGGCCTGCCCGAGGGACGGCCATGCCCGTGCGAGTGCCGTCAGGACCCGATGCTGGATGTGGACTAATATCCTGGTTTCCACTATATTGATGGAATGGCTGACACGCCCATGACCGGGCAGGCGTTCTTCGTGCTCACCGCGCTGGCCGGTGGCCCGCGGCACGGGTACGGCATCGTGGGTGAGGTCGAGGAGCTGTCGCGCGGCCGGGTGAAGCTGAAGATCGGCAGCCTGTATGGGGTGCTGGACCGGCTCGCCACAGAGGGGCTGATCGAGGCCGACCGGGAGGAGGCGCATGACGGCCGGCTGCGCCGTTATTACCGGCTGACCCGGGACGGGCGGGGCGCGCTGGCCGAGGAGGCCGAGGTGCACGCCGCTGCCGCGCGTGCGGTGCGGGCGAGGCTGGGCCTGACGGGCCCGGCGGCGGCGGGGGCCGGCGGGTGAGCGGGGGCCTGGGCCTGGAGCAGCGGTACCGGCGGGTGCTGCGGCTGCTGCCCGGCTACTACCGGGACAGGTGGGAAGAGGACATGGTCGCCGCCTTCCTGGACAGCTGGCTGACCGGCGACCCGTCCGACGACGACGCCATCCTGGAGTTCTGCAAGCCCACCTGGGGCGAGGTCGCCAGCGTGGTTGCCCTGGCCGCCCGGCTGTACCTGGGCGGCGCGGCCACGCCGCGGCGGTACTTCGCCTGGGGCCAGGCGGTGCGGAACGCGGTGCTCGCCGTGGTGCTGGTGCAGGCGGTGCTGGTCCTGCATGTGCTCGTGCTCCTGGCCTGGAGCCGCCGCCTGTTCGGGCTCCCGGCGCTGCCGGCGCGCCTGATGGTCTCCTCGCCCACCGGCGTCTGGCCCACGGTGTTTTACCTGGCTCACGTCGCCTGGATCGTGATCTTCGTGATGCTGGTGCTCGGGCATTACCGCACGGCCCGGGTTCTGGCGGTGCTGGCCATCGTGCCCAGTATGGTCGCCTTGCTGCAGGCCCAGCTCAACGGGATCATGTCGGCGCCGTTCGGGCCGTGGGCGTTCTGGGTCCTGTTCAACCTTGTCCCGGTGCTGGCCATGGCCGCGTTCCACTCCGACGCCCCGCCGCCTGCACGGCTGCCCTGGCTGCTGGCCCTGCCCGCCGGCTACCTGCTGGTGTACGTGCCGCTGCTGGCGGCTCAGGCGACCGGCAACGCCGCCTGGCTGCCGGACTTTTCCGGGCTGTGCTGCCTCCTGGTTGCCTTCGCCTGCCTGGTGCGCGTCCCCAGGGCCTGGTCCCGGCGGGCCGCCGGTTCGGGGGTGTGGTCGCTGACCCTGATCCTGCTGGCCGCAGTCGCTGGGGTGTACCGGATCATCACGCTCAGCAACTACCTGCGCGACCCGCATCTGTTCAAGGTGTGCCTGGCCGAACTGGCCATCCTGGTGGCCGCCGCCGCGCTGGTCGCCCCCGACGCCGCCCGCGCCCAGGCAGCAACGCCTGCACCGCCACCGCATCCGCGCACGATGGCTGCCTAGGAGGGCGCAGGACATGCCGTACCGGCGCCTGCGCCTGCCGTCCGCCGTGGCCACCCTCCTGGCGGCCGCGGGCAGCGTGCTCGCCGTTGCCAGCTGCACCGGCCAGATCACTCCGCTCGGACCGGAGGCCGCCATGCCGCACCCACACCAGCTGCGGTCACCGCTCGTCCTGGAAGACATGCGCACCCAGGGCCTGGTCGCGGGCCAGCCCGGCGGCTGCCCGGCCGGCTGGGTCACGCTCTCCGGAGAGCCGGGCCAGCCGGGCCAGTGCTACCGCAAGACCGGCACGCCGGTGACGATCACCTCTGCGGCGGTCTCCCCGGTCGTCTCATTCCGGCCGCCCCCGCCCCCGGGTCAGGGCGCAGCACCCGTCCAGTACGGATTCTCGATCACCGTGCCCGCTGCCGATGTGGCGGCGCTGGCAGCAGTCCTCCCGACAGGTTCTGGGCCCCCGGGCCCTCCCACCGCCAGTGCGGTCACTTCAGCTACCCCCATTCCCGCCATTAGCATTGCCGGGCGCACCTGGGTCCTCCTCGGCTACGCGTCGCCGTCCGCAGGCGGGCAGTTCGATGTCACACTGCCCAGCAGGAATCAAGCTCTCCAGCTTCAGCGCCTGCTGGCCGCGGCTAGCTGAGGCGGGCGGCATCAGGGTTGATCCCGGCCCGATGGGCCCGCGCAGGTGGCGCTACCCCAGCTGGTCGCGGCGGCGGGTCAGGTAGGCGATCTCGGCGGTGTTGCCCGCCAGCTCAATGGCTGTGTCGTAGGCCACGCGTGCCTGCTGGCTGCGGCCCAGCCGGCGCAGCAGGTCGGCGCGGGTCGCGTGGTAGGCGTGATAGCCGGCCAGCCTGTCCTCAAGACGGTCGACGGCCGCCAGTGCCACCTCCGGGCCGTCGAGCTCGGCGACCGCGATGGCCCGGTTCAGGGCGATGATCGGCGAGGGGTCGAGGCGGACGAGCTGATCGTAGAGGGCGACGACCTGCGACCAGTCGGTGTCGCGTATGTCGCGGGCAGAGGTGTGCACGGCGTTGATCGCTGCGAGGATCTGGTAGCGGCCCGGAGCAACCCCGGCAGCGGCAGCAGCGAGGCGCTCGCGCACCAGCCGCTGACCCTCGGCGACGAGTGCCGGGTCCCAGGCCCGGCGGTCCTGCTCCCCGAGGGTCACCAGTTCGCCGGTGGCCGAAACCCGGGCGGTGCGGCGGGCCTCGGTGAGCAGCATCAGTGCCAGCAGCCCGGCCACCTCGCCGTCGTCCGGCATGAGCTCACGGATCAGGCGAGTGAGCCGGATCGCCTCGGCGGTCAGGTCGTGACGTACGGGATCGGTAGCGGGGCCGGTCGCCAGGTAACCCTCGTTGAAGACGAGGTAGAGGACGGCGAGCACGCCGGCGACGCGTTCCGGCAGATCCTGCGCGGATGGCACCCGGTAAGGGATGCGAGCCGCCTTGATCTTGGCCTTCGCGCGGGTGATCCGCCGCCCCATGGCGGCCTCCTGCACCAGGAAAGCGCGGGCGATCTCGGGCACGGTCAGACCGCCGACCATCCGTAGCGTCAGCGCCACCCGGGTCTCCATCGCGAGCGCCGGATGACAGCAGGTGAAGATCAGCCGGAGCCGCTCGTCATCGATGGCGTCCGGAGGCCCGGGCGGGTCGCCTTCGTCCAGCAACTGAGCCGCCTTCTGCTTGTCGTCGCGTTTGCTCTCACGGCGGATCCGGTCGATGGCCTTGCGGTGGGCGGTGGTGGTCAGCCAGCCGCCGGGGTTGGGCGGAACGCCATCGGCCGGCCACCGCTCGACGGCGGCCGCGAACGCCTCGGCCGCCGCCTCCTCGGCGATGTCCAGGTCGCCGAAACGCCTGGTCAGGGAGGCGACTACCCGCGCCCACTCCTCTCTGTGGGCCTCGGTGATCGCCGCCCGGACGTCGGCCCGGCTCACAGGATCGGCCGCACCTCGACCTTCCGGTTGCAGGCCTTCGACCCCTGGGCGGCAAGCTTGAGTGCCACATCGAGGTCGGCAGCCTCCATGATCCAGAAGCCGGCGAGATACTCCTTCGACTCCAGGAAGGGCCCGTCGGCGAAGATCGCTTCCTCGCCTCGGTTATCAATGACGGTGGCCGTGCTGGGCGCCGCGAGGCCGGCGGCGAAGACCCAGTGACCTTGTGCTATGAGCCCGTCGTTGAACGCGTCGATGGCAGCCATCTCGTCCGGGGTGGCGAGGTCTGCCGTGTCGTTGATCACGGAAACCAGGTACTGCATGGGTCATCTCCCGTGGCTTCGGGCGCCCCTCACGGGCGGCCGCTCACCTGAGCAACGAACACCGCTGCCCCGATCCGACACCGCCTCCGGGTTTCTTTCAAGGACTGCTGGCTGACCGGGCGTGAGTGATCCGGCCAGGAGACGGTCTGGGGGGCGGCTGCGCCGGATCCGCTAAGACCTGGTCACCGCGTTGACCGAGACCGGGCGGTGGCACACGATCATGGCAGCGACACGGTGCGGCCGGGCTGGCTCATGGTGCCCGGCGGGCAGTACCAGGTCATGACCTCAACAGTCAGCCGCCCGGCACGGACGGCCGGGTCGGCCTCGGCAAGCTGCCGGGCGCGGGCCAGCGAGCCGGTCCGGTAGAACGTGAGCCCACGCAGCGAAACGTCAGGCTGATCGCTGACGGGGCCGTTGGTCACGACGTCGCCCGCTTCGCGCAGCCGGGCGTGATAGGCCAGATGCTCATCCTGGATGCGCTGCAGCACGTCCTCCGGATAGGAGGCCGCTTCCGGTGGCCTGCGCAACAGCACCAGCTCGAACGCTTCAAGTTCCACAGGGCATTGTGACACCGGCCGGGACCCGACGGGATGTCAGCTCAGCGCGGTGTCGAAGCGGTCACGCAGATCGGTGAGCCGGCTGGCGGGTTCGTTGGCGAACACCAGGCGCAGGTACCGGCTGCCGCTGGGTCCCCAGCCATCCATGGGGGTGGCGGCGACCTGGGCGCGGGCGAACAGCCGCTGGGATGCTTCCTGGGGGGTGAGGCCCATGCTGTGGGTGTCGATGAGCAGAGACCAGCCGCCGTGCGGGCGGATGCACGGATAGGCGGCGAGCTGGTCCAGGACTAGTTCGCAGCGCTGCCGCCAGACCCGGGCGGCGCCCGCGACGTCCGCGCCGGCCTCCGGATGGGTCAGGGCGGCGGCGACGGCTTGCTGGGCGATGCCGACCTGGCAGACCACGTTGGTGAGGCCGACCAGGCCGATGTCGGCCATGATGTCTGCCGGGCCGGTCACCCAGCCGACCCGCCAGCCGATCATGCGCAGTTCTTTGGATGCCGACCCGACGGTGATGGTCCGGCCGGCCAGGGCGGGATGAGCGCCGGGATGGACGGGTGGCTGGCTGTCGAAGCGGATCCGGTCCATCGCCGCGTCCCAGATGATCCACGCACCGCGACGGGTGACCGGGCCGGCGATGGCATCGAAGTGCTCGCCGGAAAGGACCGCGCCAGTGGGCATGACCGGGCTCATCAGCAGCACCGCGGCGGTCTTGGGCCCGATCGCCGCGGCCAGCTCGCCCGGGTCGGTTGCCCAGCCGCCTGGGCCAGGGGTGCACTGCACGAACCGGGGCACAGCGCCGGCCAGCCGGATGCGGTTGACCAGCCCGGCGTAGACGGGATCGCAAATCACGACCTCCTGGCCTGGTTCCACGGTGGCCAGCAGGACGTTGAAGATCCCGTTCAGCCCCCCGGCGACGCTGACGCATTGCGTACGCGGGTCATAGCTACCGCCAGTGGCAGCGGCGACGTGGGCGGCGGCTGCCTCCCGCAGCGCCAGGTGCCCCTGAAACGGCAGGTAGCTGTTGGCATCATCGTGGCTGATGGCGGCCCGGGTGACAGCCAGCGCTATCTCCGGCGGCCGCAGGTCGGTGTCCAGGTTCTCCAGCCGCAGAAAGCGGGGATCCGCTGCCGCGTCAGCGGCATCGCCGACCCTGTCCACCCCGATTCCGGGAATGTCACGCAGCCGAGAAACGGTCATCGCTTCCTCCGGGCCAAACGGCGGCGGTGCCAGCGGGCTGGGGATGGCGGGAGCGCACCACAGAACAGGACCGTCACCACCGCGACATCACTCATGACGAGGAGGATGGCGTCTGCTCCATAGTGCAAGCTGTGCAGGACGCGTACACTGACCTCACCTTATTCCGGGGGGACCGCCTATGCGGCTCAGCATCGCTGACGGCAATTGCGGCAAGAACATCATCGAGTCGTGCCCTCTTCCCCTGCCAGGAAATGACCCCGTCACCGGGACAATGGTATTGCTTCCCAGAGTTTTCCTGATCGGAGAGATGTGATGGCCACATTGCCGATGGTGGGAGATGAGCTTGCCGGTTACCGGCTGCAAGGTGTGCTGGGCCGGGGCGGGATGAGCGTGGTGTATGAGGCGGAGAATCCGCGGCTGGGCAGTAAGGTGGCGCTGAAGGTGCTGGCGCCCGAGCTGGCCAGTGATGACGTGTTCCGAGCCCGCTTTCTGAAGGAATCGCGGATCGCGGCCTCACTTAATCACCCCAACGTAATCCCCATCTATGACATGGGCACGCACGAGGATCTGCTGTACATCTCGATGCGCTATGTTGCTGGTGCGGATCTGCGGGCGGTGCTGAAGGCCAAGCGTGTACTTACGCCCGAGCAGGCACTGCTGGTGTGCGGGCAGGCCGGCCGGGCACTCGATGCCGCGCACCGGCAGGGGCTGGTGCACCGTGACGTCAAGCCGGGCAACATGCTGATCGAGCCCGGTGCTGATGAGGGAGATCCCGACCACGTTTACCTGAGCGATTTCGGCATCACCAAGCATGCTTCCTCGCGCAGCGGACTCACTGCCACTGGGCAGTTCATGGGCACCATCGACTACATTTCCCCCGAGCAAATCCAGGACCGCCCAGTCGATGGCCGCGCCGACATCTACTCGCTGGCCTGCGTGTTTTACGAGTGCCTTACCGGCCGGGTTCCCTTTGCCAAAGACGTCGATGCGGCAGTCATCTGGGCACACGTGGAGGAAATGCCCACCACCCCCAGCGAACTGCGTCCGGCCCTGCCCCGCGACATCGATCTGGTTATGGGCAAGGCGCTGTCCAAGGACCCCGCCGACCGCTACGCGACCTGCCGCGAATTCATCGCCGCCGCCAGCACCGCCCTCGGTACCGCCGTCTCCCATCACGCCGACACCGTCCTGGCCGCCAGCACCGCTTTCGCTGCTCCGGCAGCGTCCGCGGCGGCTTCAGCAGCTCCCGCGGCGGTACCGGCTCCGGTGGCTCCCGACGGGGCACCACCGGCGTCTGCAGCCTCGGCTCCTGCAGCCTCGGCTGCTGCGATCCCGCCGGCTCCTGCAGCGTCGGCTCCGGCGGCCTCCCTTGCCGCTGCCGCCGCCGCTACCGGCGCCGCCGCCCTCGGCCACGAGGCCACCGCCCCCCGGTCAGCCCTCAGCAGTCCCGCTCCCGCCGCTCCATCCGGCCCGGTGCGCGAGCAGCCACCTGGCGGCCCGCCACCGGCAGGCTCGCCGCCCCCGGCCCGCCCGGATCGCCGGCGGCTGCTGGCCGGCCTGGGCGCACTGGTACTGATTATCGCCGCCGTCGGCGGCTATCTGATCTATCGAAGCACCACCAGCAGCTCTTCATCACCCAGCGCGAGCGGCTCCCACAAAACCGTCCAGCATAACGGCTGGCAGCCGGGGGCTGAGTCGCCGTTCCCGGTGCAGCAGCTGCATGCTGCGGTCCTGAATCAGAGCCAGATCTGGCTGGCGGGTGGCTTGCTGAGCGCCGATCAGGCCACGAACAAGACCGAGTATTTCGACCCGACGCTCCACACGTGGGCCCTTGGCCCACCCCTGCCCTTCCTGGTACATCACGCGATGCTGGTCAGCTACCACGGCAAGCTGTGGCTGATCGGTGGCTTCCTGCCGCAGGGCACCAACATGGAGGCGGCCGCCTCGGATCAGGTGCTGATCCTGGACCCGGCCACCGGGCGCTGGGTCAAGGGCCCGCCGCTGCATCATGCGCGGGCCGCGGCTGCGGCGGTGGTGGTGGGGAACCAGATCGTCGTGGTCGGCGGCCGGACCGGCGGGCGGTTCCCAGCGGAGGTCAAGTCCACCGAGATTTTCAACGGCAAGAGCTGGCACGATGCCCCCGCGATTCCGGTCCCGGGCGATCACCTGGCGGCCGTGACGGACGGGACTTACGTGTACGCGATCGGCGGGCGCACGCTCGTCCCCACGGCCAACCACAGCGCGGTGCAGCGGTTCGACCCGGCGACCGGCCACTGGACCCAGCTGACGCCCCTGCCGGTCGCGGACAGTGACATAGGTGCGGCCTACATCAGCGGCCAGCTGATCACCTTCGGCGGGGAAAACGGGCTGACCGTGTACAACACCGTCCGGGATTACAACCTGGCCAGTAAGACCTGGTCCACACTGGCGCCCCTCCCCGACCCCCGGCACGGGATGGCCGTGGCCGTGGTCGGCAACACCATCTACGCCATGGACGGGGCATCCCTGCCCCTGCACAACGGGTCCACCCGCACCCTGCAGTACCTCACCTTCCGCACCCGGTAAGCCGGACCCGGCGACAGGAGAGGGCACGGTCAGGATGAGGGCGAGAACGTCCATGCGGCTCCCGCGCGTCTTCAGGTTGTGTGTGGTGCGCTGGCGGTGTCGTGGGCTTGTGCCGATGGGGTGATGGTGGCTTGCTGGGCGGCGAGGCGGTACGACGCCAAAGCTTTCCCGGGGAGGAAGCGGGCGAGGCGCTTTATGTTAAGCAGGTGTGTATAAGTGATGTTGTCAGTTGTGGAGTTGCCGCCGTAGGTGCCGCAGCCAAGTGTGGCGGTGGGTATCAGGCCCGTGGTCATGCCGGTGATGCCCTGGGCGGCCGGCGAGTTGACGAGGATCCGGCTCGCCGGCATCTGCTCGGCAAAGCGGCTGATGGTGGGCTCGTCGCTGGTGTAGATCGAGGCGGTGTGACCGGCGCCTTCGATCGCAAGCAGCTTCTTGCAAGCGGTAATGCCCGCCTCTTCGTCGGCGACTCGGAACAGGCCCAGCAGGGGCGCGAGCTTTTCATGGGCGTAAGGATTATCTGGGCCGATATCGCTCGAAGGGACAATCAGGAGCTTGATCGGAAACGTTCGCTTGATCCCTCCGAGTTGGGCGATGAGTGATGCGGGCTGGCCGACAACGTCCCCCCGGATCCGGTTCGTGTCGGGGTTGATGAGCAGCGCGCTGAGCTCAGCGGCTTCCTCCGGTGAGAGGACGGCGGCGCCTTGACGCTCTGCCTCGGCCACGAACGCGTCGTAGACCGCATCAACGACGACCAGGCTGTTTTCTGAACCGCAAATCACGCCATTGTCGAAGGTCTTGCTGAAGATGATCATCCCCAGGGTAAAGGGTAGGTCGGCATCCGCGCAGACGAGCGTGGGGGCGTTGCCGGGACCGACGCCGATCGCTGGTGTGCCGGAACTGTAGGCGGCCTTGACCATTTTTTGGCCACCGGTCGCGAGCACCAGGGCAACGTCCGGATGCTCCATGAACTGAACCGTCTTCGCCCGGCTCGCGCGCGAGCGGACACACTGGATGAGGTCCGCTGGTGCACCATGAGCTTCGAGCGCGCCACGGAGGAGTTCCTCTACCCGCAGCGAGACGTTCCGTGCCATATGGTGCGGGCTCAGTACCAGCGCATTCCGGCTCTTTACGCAGATCAGCGCCTTGAAGGCGAAGGTCGAAACCGGATTGGTCACCGGTCCAAGCCCAAAGACGACCCCCATCGGGCTCGCGAGCTCTGTCAGTCCCAGGTCCGGATCGGTTGCCACGACCCCATCTGCGCGGCGACCCGCGAGATACGAGTAGGCGCCGAGGCTGAGCATGCGATTCTTTGTGATCTTGCTCTCGAGGTCGCCGAAACCCGCCTCCTCGACATTCGCCCGGGCGAGTTCCTCGGCGTGATCCGCGACCGCGGTCGCCATCGATCGCAGCAACTCGTCGATCGCGTCCTCGCTCCAACCCAGAAACGAGGCCTGTGCAGCCGCCGCGCGGGCGACGGTGCTGTTGACATCCGGGTCGCCTTCGGCGTCGGGCTCCTTCGCCAGGATGGGAACGGCCAGGCGCTTGTTCAGTTGCCGTAGCCTAAGAGCCGCGGCTCTGCCCAGGGCAGAGTAGAGGGCCACTGCCAGTGCCGGATGTGTCCGCGTGAACTCGTCGAGGACGATCGCATCGATCCGGCGGGCGCGCACATCGGTGTAAGCATAAGCGCTCGCCGAGCGCGGTAGCTGATCGAGGAGCGCGAGCTCGCCCAGCAGTTCGCCTGCCTCGATGTATGCAAGCGCGGTCTCATCGTCGATCTCGGAGTTACTAGCGATTTCGCGGCGGTCCACGTCGATGCGGACTACGCCTGAGTCGATCACGAAGCAGCAGTCGCCGATCGTCCCGGCCTCGAAGATGCAACTCCCGGCAGCGAACTCGACCGGGACGGCCCGCTCGGTGAGAACCGCCGCGTCATTGGTCGCAAGACGGTCGAACGGTGGCGGCAGGCTTGTCACTCGCGACTGCGGTTTCCCGGCGCCGCGCTTCCGCTCAGACACATGCGAACCATACCCCGGACCCCAGCCGCAGGGCAGCCAACTGACCTTTGCCTGAAGCCTGCCTACCCATTACGCCAAACCCGGCCTCGGCATGCTCTGTGCCTCACCCGCGCCGCCAGCAAACCGCCGCGCGGAGCGGATCAGGCTGGAGGACTCCGGGCCAGGGATCACAGTGTCCGGTAGCCGCCAGCGTAGTAAACCAAAGGTGGCCCAGCGGCCGTGTCGGCTCCGAGCGCGAGCACCTCGCCGATGAGGATCATATGGTCACCGGCCTCGTATTCGGCGACCAGAGAGCAGTCGAGATATGCAGCCACCCCATCGATGATCGGCGCGCCAGTGGCAAGCCGGCGATGCGCAATTTCGGCGAAGGCGTCCGGGCCGCGCGGGCGTCTGCGGGAAGCGAAAAAGCGCGAGATCGACTCCTGGCCGGCGGCGAGCACATTCACGGCGAAGTGGCCATTGGCGGAGATTATCGCCGCGCCTTGCTGCTGGCTCATCGCGCAAACGAGCACGAGCGGCGGGTCAAAGGAGACTCCGGTGAAGGAGTTGGCCGTCATGCCATATGGCTCACTGACGCCCTGAGTCGTGATGACCGTAACACCGGTGGCATACATCCCGAGCACGCTGCGCAGGTCACCAGTGCTGAAGGGCGCCGTGATCACCGCTGTGCCCGGGCGCGGCGTACTGATCACTCGGCGCCCCAGGTGACGTTCGACATCCGGGCCCGGATGACTTCGTCGAAGTCGGTGGCAATCCCGAGTGACTGCGCGATCAGCGACCGGAACGTATCGGCGTCCATGGTGAGCAGGGACACCTCGGTGACCGCCCGGACGGTGGCATTCCGCGGCATATCGCGCAGTATCGCCACCTCGCCGAAGAACTGACCGGGGCCCAGAGTGTTCACCACCCGCTCGGAGCCGCCTTCCTCGCGGATCACATCAACCGTCCCGTCGATGATGATGAAGAACTTCTCGGCCGGGCCGCCCTGGCGCACGATAGTTGTCCCCGCCGGCACCTTGACCTGTCCCAGCTGGCCGGCGATCGCCTCCGCCTTCTGCTCGGGCAAGGTACCGAAGACTCCGTACACCAGATTGCGGTGGAAATCTGTCACCTGCTCGCCGCGGCCCGCAGGTTCATTGCTGATGAAGGCGAGTTCTGCCGGGCGTATTCGGAGGAACATAAGATTCTGCAACTGGTCAGGAAGCATGCCGGGAAACTTTTCCGCGAACAACCGATGGACGTGCTGGATTTCCGCCGGATCGAGCACGAATGCCGCGTTGCCGCTGGCTTGCACCCCTCTGGCTGACCCGCCACCCGACGGGTATTCGCCGATCGTCAGCGATACCGCGGGATTGATCTCGATATTCCCGGTTGTCACGTTGTCCGGATGGGTCCACACATAGAACGTGAGCTGGTCGTTCACATAACAGAACATTGCCGCGTGCGGTGAATCCCACCCGTTAGCGGTGGCCAGCGTGAGGATGCGGTGGCCGACGAGGAAGTTGGTCATGTCGGTGGAGAGGCCGGCATCACCATGCGGAGGCAAGTTTTCCACGGCGCACTCCGATGCTCCAAGCGCTTGGGCCGTACCAGGGTAACTCGATTCTGGCAATTCGGTTCACCTGATGGAGCCCGGTCGTCATTGAAGCTGCTTGACCGGCGCTGACTGCGAGGAGAGGATCGACCCGTACTTGAGATGCGCCGTGACATATCGGCATCCGAAGGCGCTTGTCAGTACCTCTGGGATGTAGCGATCGGAACGCTGATCACGAGGCGGTGGGACGACTGATGGCAGGGCGGCGAGCCCTGCTACCCGTCCGAGGGCCATGACCCTGCTCGCCACCGCAGCCCCCGGCCCAACGGAGGTAGCCACACCCGCACTGCTCAAGGCGCAGTCACTAGCCCGCTGACCAGGCCACGGTGAAGATCATTTACACCACATCCCGGGACGTGCCAAACGGAGGATGACATGCCTGCCCAGATTGTCAGGCCGCGCAGCATCGG
>Ga0306923_10002740_pt1 | contig 16296 bp, 17 predicted proteins | sample sta12Can44000108_FD_203841 | JGI IMG/M metagenome (GOLD analysis project Ga0306923, IMG submission 203841) | Lab enrichment of tropical soil microbial communities from Luquillo Experimental Forest, Puerto Rico - statanox.12C.anox.44.000.108 (v2)... | ecosystem: Environmental > Terrestrial >... | reverse complement strand
GGGGCGGATGAGCCATTTCAGAGTCATTGGATCAACCCTTCAAACTCAGCGACAATCAACTTCGTGACAAAAGCCGGGAAAGTATCTGTGAAGTCATCCGAAACGACTCTGGGCCAGCGATGTCGAATCTCAAGTCGCTGCTAAACCGCAAATTCAAGAGGACGATGTAACCACCCTGCTGCTGACACGTCTTCTCGGCACAACCCGGCCTTTCGGCGAACTCCGAGCCGGTAAGTCGTGCCTGGTAAACGCGAAACCGTAGGCAGAACATTTCCAATTTGCCGACTAAGGAGTTGCCCGTCATCCATTCCCGTGGGGTGGCGGGCGTCGAGTATAATGCGCCAGTTTCTCCCGAGGATCTCTATGGCCCCTCGTAGTCCGATGTACCTTCTCCTATTGCTAGGTCTTCCGCTGACCATGCAGGCTCAATCTCCTGAACCGTCGAAAGCGTTACAGGAGTTTATTCGAGTGCGAGCTCCAAGGATTGTTCTCACTCATGTGCGAGTGATTGATGGCACCGGCGGCCCCGCCCAAGAGGACCGAAACGTGGTGATCGAGGGCAGCAAGATTGCGGCGATCGAAGCTGGAGCCGATGTAGCCATGAGCAATCGCACGTCGGTTCTTGATCTGCACGGGTACTCCCTGATGCCGGGGATCGTCGGCATGCACAATCACCTCTTCTACATCGCTCGCCCGAATCTGAACGGCGATCGCAAATACGAGCAGCCGCTACTCGCCCCGCAAATGACTTTTACTGCGCCACGTCTGTATCTTGCCGCCGGGGTGACCACAATGCGTACTACAGGCAGCGTGGAAACGTATACAGATCTGAACTTGAAGCGCGACATCGACGCCGGCAAGTTGCCCGGGCCGCACATTGATGTGACAGGCCCCTATCTGGAGGGGAGCCAAAGTTACTTCCTTCAGATGCCCCACCTGAACACTCCCGAAGACGCCAGACAGCTAGTGGAGTTTTGGGCCGACCGTGGAGTAACGTCCTTCAAGGCTTACATGAACATCACTCGTGCCGAATTGAAGGCCGCGATTGATGCGGCTCACAAGCGCGGGACCAAAGTCACCGGTCATCTGTGCTCAGTCACGTATAAAGAAGCTGCCGGGCTCGGCATTGATGACCTTGAGCATGGGTTCTTTGTGAATACGGAGATGGATTCAGACAAAAAGCCGGACGTTTGCAGTCAGAGTGAAGGCGACGAGACTCTGGCGCGGATGGATCCCGATGGGAGCGAAGCAAAAGATTTGATTGCCACGCTGGTGAGTCATCACGTCGCGATTACTTCGACGCTTCCGGTATTCGAGCAATATTCGGGCGCTGGACGGCCGCCGGTGCGACAACAGGTTCTGGAAGCGATGACGCCGCAGGCGCGTGAGGATTTCCTTCTGCTGCGGCAGCAGGCTCAGCCAACGTCTCCTCCGAAGTTTGATCCAAGGTTGCTTTGGCAGCACGATTTGGCCCTGGAGCGTGCCTTTGCAACGGCTGGCGGCTTGCTTCTGTCCGGCCCCGATCCCACCGGAAACGGTGACGTGCTTCCCGGGTTCGGTGACCAACGTGGGATCGAGTTGTTGGTTGAAGCCGGATTTTCGCCGGCCGAAGCAATCAGAATTGCAACGCTGAACGGCGCCATTTATCTGGGTAGGGAGAAAGAGATCGGCTCGGTGGCTGTTGGTAAGAGTGCGGACTTGATCGTAATCAAAGGAAATCCAGCGAAACAGATTTCCGATATCGAGAATGTCGAAATCGTGTTCAAGGATGGGATTGGCTATGACTCGCAGAGGCTATTGAATTCGGTTCGGGGCAGGTACGGACAGTATTGAGTGACGTTTTTCCCTCAGCGACTCGAACCCTTAGTCTGGGTCCGATTTGCGCACTGACCAGCCGACCTATACATTCAAACTTATCATCCAGTGCGGTCACTGCCCCTTATGAAATCGTGTCCGCTATCGGTGCGGGCAAAATGGGAAAGGATTACCGCCCTGAAACGCCACTTACAGTTCGTTAGAGACGTTCACTTGCGCTTTCCGAAAGGCCTTTCGGACCTCCCAGCCTCTGCCGGCCTGTGCGTGATCCGACGAACTTTTCCGCACCCTGTCGTGTTTTGCCCGCCGTTTCCGATTACCTAAGTAGAAGGCGAAGGATTCTTTGGTCAGCCAAGTGGGACCCAATCCCGAAAGGGGAGATGCCTAACATGATGACTCGACCCAGCCGGTTCGTTCCGTTTGGCATTCTCATCGTAGGGTTGGCTGCCCAGCGAACAGCGGCGCAGACCACAACTACCGTCGACGCAACCGACCAAGGCGTGACCAGCGGCCACTGCTCGTTGCAGGAGGCTATCTATGCGGGCGACCTCCCCGACACGCTTGACGGCACTCACGGAATCGCCGTGGATGCGACCTACCCAGACCATTCTTATACGACCGGCTGCGCGAAGGGCAGGGGGCAAGGCGACACGCAGGCGTTCCAATCAAGTCTGACTCATACGCCGGTAGAAACCGGGCTTCACCATCCAGAGTAGGAGGCGAACATGTTGCGCACACGCAGTCTGACGGTTCTGGCTTTGCTAGTGGTCTTCACTGCTGCAGCGGCCCTGCTACTTGACCCATCAAGCAGCAAGCGAAATATCGGCGGGGCTTTGAAGTCCCTGTCACCTTCCGCGATGGCCGCAGTTCACCCGTCCGCACCCACCTTCGAAGGCCGCCCGCTCGCCTTCGAGCCCAACGCCGGACAGGCGGACCCCCGCGTCAAGTTTCTGTCGCACGGTCCAGGGTACGCCCTGTTCCTCACAGCGGACCAAGCTGTGTTCTCATTGGCCCTGGAGAAACAGTCCGCGGTCAGTCGCTCCTCGTCAAACAAGCTCCCGCAAGCTGCGCATTCGCGACCAAATAAAGCCGCTGCCGTAGGCATGTCTCTACTCGGCGCCAACTCGAACTGCACGGTCGAAGGCCTCGACCTACTCCCGGGCGACGTGAACTATCTGATCGGTAACGATCGTACCAGGTGGCGCACTCACATCTCCACATTCGCCAAGGTGAAAGACCGCAACGTGTATCCCGGCGTCGATTTGGTCTACTACGGCAACCAGCGTCAACTCGAGTACGACTTTGAAGTCGCTCCTCGCGCGAACCCCCGCCAAATCCGCCTTGTTTTCACCGGCGCAAAAAGCATTCGTATCGAGCCGGCCACCGGCGACTTGCTCATCAAGACCCTGGACGGCGCTGATCTGAGGCAAGTGCGGCCGAGAATCTACCAGCAGGTGGAAAACCAGAAGAGGGAGGTTGCCGGTCGCTTTCAGCTTCTAGATCACCGCACGGTTACCTTTGCGCTGGCCGACTACGATCCAGATCGTGCTGTCATCATCGATCCCAGCGTTGTGTTCACCACGTTCATCGAAGGCTATTCCGAAGATTTTCCCGTGGCCATTGCCGCCGATCAGTCCGGCAATTCCTACATCACCGGCTTCACTCTTTCCACCGATCCCTCTACGGACGGAGCTTACCCCCTGGTCGGCGGGGTCTCGGTGCCCGCGAAAAATTGCGAGCTGGTCCAAGAGTTAGTGGCCAACGCTGACTTCGACATTCCCCTGAACTGCCAGCAGGAGGCGTTCCTCACCAAGCTGTCTCCCACCGGCGCCATCTTGTTCTCCACCTACATCGGCGGCAGCGGTTTTGACGTCACTCGAGGGGTCGCCGTCGATTCGACCGGCGTCTACGTAGCTGGCCTCACCAACTCCCCCGACTTCGGCACGGGCCAATATGCTTTCGCCGGAGGCCAATGGGGTAACGCCTTCGTCGCCAAATTCACACTAACAGGAGACGCCGTCTCCTACGCCACCCGTTGGGGAGGCGGAGGCGCCTCCAATGAGGCCTTCGCTATTGCGCTCGACTCATCGCACGCTGCCTACATCGCAGGAACTACCTGCTCGGTAGATTTTCCCACCTCGCAATATTTCTCCTCCACTTCCCCGTGGCAGAAGGCCTATAACGGCAACTGCGATGCTTTCGTCGGCAAACTCGACGCTTCCGGTAACCAGGTCTACGGCACGTACCTGGGCGGCTCCAGTAACGACGAAGCCCGGGGCATAGCGGTCGACAACCGAGGCTATGCCTACGTCACTGGTGACACGTGCTCCTTCAACTTCCCGGATTTCAACACCAACGGAATGCACGGTTTCCCGGGCTTCGGCTGCGAAGAAGGTGACGGCTACACAGCCTTTGTCTCCAAAGTCCTCCCCGACGGCTCGGGAGGCCTGTATTCGTTCTATCTGGGCGGCACCCGCCAAGGCGACGTGGTTCCTGCGGACATCGGTCAGTCTATTGCCGTGGACGCGCTGGGCGAAGCCTATGTCACTGGACTCACCGTCTCCCCCAACTTTTTCACCACCTCTGGCGCTCTGCAAAAAACCATCCCGTGCGGGGGATCACGGCTATGTCAAAGTGCTTTCGTGGCCAAGATTTTCCCCCTTGGCAGCGTGGGCTTCTCGACCTATTTTGGAGCCAGCGTCGACAGAACCGTAGGAGATAGCGTTGCCGTCAATGTCTTTGGCCAGATTTACGTGGCTGGCAGAACCGACAGTACCGTTGGCCTTCCGGGCGCACCTGCACTCACGCCCAACCCCTACGCAGGCTTCCTCACCAAATTGTCGCCGTCCCTCGACAGCGTAGTCTTCACCACCTTGCTGGGCGCCGAAATCAACTCCATCGCGCTGACAAGGCCGACGTCGCTGCCTGGAATCATCACCTCATTCTTTAGTACGTCCATTTATACAACGGGCTTTCGCTACCGGCCCGGCTCAGATGTCAGCGACCCCACCAACGCCGACGCCTTCGTCGTCAAGGAGAACGACTCGCCGCTGCTCACCCTTTTCTGATAGGCGCTACGTCCAAAAATTGCGTTTCAAAAAGTCAAATTCGCGACTTCTGACTGCATCGAGGCCAGAATGTATTCGAGTCACCTGCCCCAGGTGCACGACACCCACAAACAGGGCCTGGTGCCGTACCTGCTCGCCGTCACCCTCCAGAAGGGCGCTTCGGGATACATCGGCGACGGCAGCAACCGCTGGCCATTGCTCGGCTCTACCGGCTAGCGTTCGAGAAGGCGGAGCCCGGCGCCATCTACCACGCCGTCGACGAGGAAGGCATTCCGATGAAGGCCATCGCCGAGGCGCACGGCCGCGGGCTCAAGGTGCCGGTGGTCAGCATTAAGCCCGAAGACGCCGAAACCCACTTCGGCTGGCTCGCCAACTTTGCCAAAGTCGACGTGCCGTCCTCCAGCGTCATCGCGCGGCAGAAGCTGAACTGGAAACCCACCGGGCCGGGACTGATCGCCGACCTGGACAACATGGACTACTCCCAGGCCTGAGTTTCGTTCTTCGGGCACCGGCGGCTGCAAAGCGCCTGTACCTTTCCGCATTTGGATCGTCGCCGCTTGAGAGCGTGGCGGGGCCCGGGCGAGAATCTCGGGTGCTTGGATCAGTGGTCGAAAGTGGATTCCGCGTTAGCGCTTAAGCTTGGCTACCAGAGAACGGTGACGCGGATTTGATTCTGACGGGTTTTCTTTTAAATCGATGGCGGCATCATGGCGGCGCAGGCCTCGGTTTACCCCCAGCATCGAGGGCATTTGCTTGGCGACGTGACGGCCTTGTTGTGGATAGCTCTCGTGCTCGGCTTCTTAATGCCTCGTGCCGCAAAAGCGGGAGCAAAAGGAGGTCAAACACGGAACGCCTTCTAATTTAAATCCGCGCGAAGAGGAAGTATGGGCCTCAGTGTTGATCATGGTCCGCGGCGTCACCGACATAGATGACGCCCTGCTTCATTACCAGGATGGGGTGCTCCGTGGCGTCAATGCTGGACAGCGGATTGCCGGCTACTGCGACGACATCGGCCAACTTTCCGGGTTGAAGCGTTCCGATCTGGTTGGCAACGCCAAGCAGATCAGCCCCGCTCGCCGTTCCTGCCATCAAAGCCTGCGCCGGTGTCAGCCCATTGGCGGTCATCAGCGAAAATTCCCGCGCGTTCCGGCCGTGCGGCTCGACACTAGCATCGGTGCCCAGCGCGAGCGGAACACCGATCTTGACGGCATGCTGAAAAGTAAGCTGCATGTGTGCCGCGGCTGCTCGGGCCTTGTCGGCAATGGTGGGAGGAAATGTATCAGCGTATCGTCCCACCCATTCGCCGGCGGATAGTGTTGCCACTAGATAGACGTGCTTCTGCTTCATTTCCAGCAGCGTGTCATCCTGCAGAAACGAGCCGTGCTCGATCGAATCGACCCCCGCTGCGATCGCCATCTTCGCCGCTCGATCGCCGTGGCAGTGCGCCGCGACCTTGCGGTGCCAGGCGTGCGCTTCTGCGACGATAGCGTTCATCTCCTCCTGCGACAGCTCCGGAACATCCACCGGATCTGACAGCGATAGCACTCCTCCGGACGGCATGAACTTGATCACATCCGCGCCGAACTTCAGTTGGTAGCGCACGGCCGCGCGACATTCGTCTGGCCCATTGCAAACGCCCTTGTCGGGTCCGGCGGCTGCAATACGCTGCAACGGCACCGGGTCTCGGTCAGCATGGCCGCCCGTGGCTCCGATCGCGTAATTGGCGATCAGCATGCGCGGGCCGGGGATCATGCCGGCGGAAATCGCGTTTCTGAGTCCCAACGAAATATAGTCAGACGATCCTACATCACGCACCGTTGTGAATCCGGCCTCGAGCGTGACTTTCGCATAGTGAGCGCCGTAAAGTGCCTGTTCCGCCGGAAAGCGCACGACGCCCTCGAACCGGTCCTTATACCAGTCGGGACTGGACTGGCTCGACAGATGCACGTGGGCGTCAATAAATCCTGGGAGCAAGGTGGAGTTGCCGAGATCGATTATTCTTGCGCCGGCTGGGATGCTTAAGTCGCTACCAATGGCTTGAATCCTGTCCCCCACTACAATAACGACGCCGGGCTCGGTCAATTTCCCCGATACGGAATCAAACAGACGCGCGGCCCTCAGAACGATAGCGGGCGGAGTCGCCGGCGGCCCGTCGGCCGCGTACGCCGAGGCTACCATCATGCTCAGGAAGCCAACCAATCCAAGATACTTCTTCATCATTGTTCGTGCTCCCAGAAATGGGGTCCGCGGAGTATATCATTCGAGGTACTACATCTTCCCGGCCGTGTGCGAGAGCCACTGAAGACTTCCACGCGATGGCTTTCTTCAGAGGGTTGCGGTCAAGTCCCGTGGAACGGCCGACGCCGGCCCGACCCAGCACTTCCTGCACAGTGAGTTTGTCGATCGGTTTCTCCAGAATCAACGCAACCAGCGCATTGTTCAGCCGAGTGCGGGTTCGCCGAATGCGCTCATCAACCTTTCGCTTCGGCTTTCCTGGTTTCACTGTGCCCCACATCTTGTCGCAATTGGGAGCGTCTGTTTCTGGACATCAACCGCCTCATTGTCCAAAAAATCGGATTCACCTTGACCGTGTGGGGTTTGACGGTCAGATTGCGAATCATACGACAAGCCGTCGCTTGCGGCGGAGCAAGGAATGACCATGACGATGAACTGCTACCGTCTCTTTATCTTACACTCGGGGCGCTTTGATCTTCGCTCTTGCCACGTAGTTTTAGGGACTAGAAACAGGCACGTCTGCCAATTCGACAGAAGACATGAGTTGGATCGCGTTGCACTTGCGGGTTGGATTTTTCACTGGCGACTGGCCCGGCGGCGATTGGTTCTAACTAAAAGGTCCAGAGAGAAAAGGGGCTCGAATCGATTACAAAAAAAAACGGCGTGGTCTCCCACATGCGCGACATTGCCGCGGTCCGGGCAGGACGAAAGCTCTTATTTGCGCGTTTCCGGTGTGTAATGAGATTTGAGATACTTCGTAATAAGCGCAGCCGACGCGTCGGGTATGGAAGCACCAAATGTTTTGCGCATCTTGGTAACCTCAGCATCCCAGGTGGCAGCGGGCAGGGGAGGTTGCATAGTGATATAGCGAGTACTGTGGCAGAGGGCGCAATGGCTTGCGGTTTCAGAGCGACCTTCTCCCTCCGCCAGCTCGGGAGTGTATTCAGGATATGCGGAGATCTGGTACATGGAATCGTCGGTGAGAGCTGCAGGCGCGGGCTGCTCGAGCTGCCCTAAGGTGGCAGGCGCGTAACGGGCCTGTTCAACCTGCGCAAGACCTATTCCTCCGACCAAAACAGCTGCGAGCGCGATGCCGAGAACTGTTATGAGAGAATACTTTGTCGGTCCCATATCGTTCCTCCGCCCTATTCCGTCGCGCCCACGGCGTACTCCTGGCGCTCGATCCTGTTCCACAGATAGCCGCCGGGATTCCAAACCGGCTCGTCCGGTTGGACATTTCCTGCGCTGTCGGAGGTGCGAACAGCGAGGGTGTAGCGTCCGGGAAGCTTCGGAGTCCACGCGAATTCCCATGAGCGGAACGAATAGCGTCCAAGATCCTCGCCCAGCCTCGCGCCCTGCCATGTTTTCAACCCGTCGCTCGATACATCGACTTTTGTCACGCTTCCATACCCGCTGAAAGCTACGCCGTGCACCTGAACGGGCATTCCTGCCGGAATCTTCGCACCGCCGTCGGGCGAGATCACAAATGACCGCACAGGCATGCGATTGATGGGGATTGTCTTGACGGCCCCGCCCTTTACGTCTTCCGGACTAGTATTTCCGCGAGGCGTGTCGGGGATACGATACGCAGTTTTCATCCAGAAATTTTCGTCCACCCTATCCAGAACCCGGATCCAGGTCAGACACTTCATCCAGTACGTAGCAAAATAGCCGGGGACGACCAGGCGGACGGGAAATCCGTTGAGCATAGGAAGCGGCTCACCGTTCATCGCGTAGGCGACGATGCACTCGTCAAGGACTGGATTGTCAAGATCGACCGACTTCTGAAAAAAGTGCGACCCGTACCCTTCGGGTCCAGCGCCGCTTTCGAGCCCTTGAAACTGCACCTGCATTGAACCGGCCTTTGGTGCCGAGGCACGAAGGATGTCGCGTAGTCGAACCCCAGTCCAGCGCGCGTTGCCCATCGCTCCATTCCCCCATTGCCCCCCGGGGACGCGAGGCTGGAATCGGCTACGGCTGTTGCCAGAGCATTGATTAACGGCGACGATCGATTCTTGCGGAAATTTGTTCATCAGCTCAGCAAGGTTATAGGACATCGACTTGGCAACGTTTCCTTCCACCTGCAGCCGCCAGCTCTTCAGATCCACTGCGGTTGGAATGCTCTCCAGATGCCACCGCACGTAAAACGCATGATTCGGCGTGATCGCCGTTTGGAAATATGGCCGGGGCGTTTCCAGTTGCACTCCGCGGTCTGTCAGTAATAGCAGAGGCGATTTCTGCGGCTCGGAAACGTACGGGCCTATGGAATTCCAATAGGGATTTTCCTCCGGGCCGGTGAACGATCGCACTGCAGGATTGCCCTTTTGGGCAGCGCTTAAGCGACCCGCAAGACCACCAAACGCCAGCGCGCCTCCGGCAATGCCAAAGAAACTCAAGAGAGAGCGCCGAGAAATAGAGCAAAGCTTGGCCGGGGGAGGGTTGGCCATCGATAGAACCTCATCGTTGCCTTTTATCGGTATGTCGAGGCGCATTATACGTCGACAGCCGGCTGCGCATACAAAAAAGCCGCGTCGTGCTCGATGCTGCAGCAATTAGCAGGTCCCGGTAGAAATCGGAAAGGTTCGTCTGGGTGGGGAAATTTCCGATTTGCCGACGCTCCAGGAACTTGTTGATTAAGCCGTTTCAAATCATGAAGTCGTTCTATAGAAGTTCCCGGCACGGCGACGCGTCCGAAGACGCAGTCGACGCTAATTGATTAGATAACGGCGTCGGCTCCCCTCGACCGAGTAGACTTGGCGACGGTGACTCGACCAAGGCTCGGAGGAAAGGAGCCGAGCGATGTTCATTATAGGTTGTGATTTTCATTCGCGCTTCCAGCAAATTGCCATGCTGGATCCTACAACCGGTGAGGTTCTCGAGCGCCGGTTGGAACATGAGAACGAAGAAGCCAAGAAGTTTTATGCCAGCCTTCCAGGTCCGGCGCGAGTCGGGATGGAAGCGACCTTCAATGCACAGTGGTTCGAGAGGATGTTGCAAGAACACCATCACGAACTCTGGATAGGAGATGCAGCGGAGATCCGTGCAGCCATGGTGCGGAAGCAGAAGACGGACCCGCGCGATGCCTTGCATATTCTTGACTTGCTGCTGACCAACCGTTTTCCCCGGATCTGGGTGCCCTCGCCGGCAGAGCGGGACTTACGGCAAATGCTCAGGCATCGGCACAAGCTGGTTCGCTTTCGTACCTCGGTGAAAAACCAGCTGCACGCGCTGGCCATGACGCAAGGTCTTTGCCGGAGGAAGAAGCTGTGGGGCCGAGTGGGCCGAAAGGAACTGGAAAGTCTCGTCCTGGATCCTTGGGCCAGCCGCCGACGGGAAGATCTCCTGAAGTTGCTCGATCAGCTCGACCCGTGGATCGACAACTTGGATGAGGCGGTGATCCAGGCGGCCGATGGCTTTCCGCAAGCGGTCTGTTTGATGGAGCAGGCAGGCGTGGGACTGATCTTCTTAAAATGCTGTTCGAAATGATCCCGAGCATCATAATTCATCCGAGTGGCGCTGCAAGCTGTAGAATGAGAGTCAGCCCACGAAGTAGGTTCCATGGAGTCTGCCGCCACCTGTAAATCCCGCGACCTTTTTTCAAGGCCGTGGCTTGCCTTTCTCGTATTCTGGCTTCCGGCCATCGTGATGGTCGTTGCCGGAACTCAAAAATTCACTGGCAATGGGCGAGCGATCGTTTGGACTGTAGCGCTGGCAACAATGGGAACAGCGTGCATAGCGAATGCGCTCCGGTGTCGGCGCGTACATTGTTACCTTACCGGCCCCTTCTTTCTGTTGATGGCGTTCGCCACTTTGTTGTACGGCCTCGGCATTTTGCCCTTGGGTGCCCATGGTTGGAACGTAATCGGGCTGACCGTACTGGTTGGAGCCATAGCTCTGTGTTGCGTGCCAGAGATGCTTTTCGGGAGATACCGAAACGGTCGCATCCACAATAGTGGCAATTGAGCGAACAATGGAAGCTGACTCCTGGAGGAGCGACATGCTGAACAAATCGTTTTCGGCCAAATTGCAGAAAAGCCGCGCGAAGGGCGGATGGACGTTGTTTGTGATCTGGCCTGATTCGGAAAGAATTGATATGGCTCTGAGCGATAGCAGGCACAAGTTTCCGGTAGGGTGGACATTCTTCGAGCGGTAGGGAAAAAGAAGGCGATACAGTTAAGGTTGTGCTCGAAGACAGAATCAAATAGTCGCCGTCTCTGAGCGCCAGGACCTCCTGGGGCGGTACTAAAGACAGCAGCGCGGTTGCCGGCTTTGGTAAAGTCCCGAGACAGCACGGTGGTGTTTGATCGCATCGCCTCCTCCTTCGTTTCCCTCGACCGAAAAGTCACTGAGGAGCGGTGTCTAAATTTATTCCGCGTACCGCGTTGCACAAAATCAAACAGAATCCAACACAGCAATTGCTATCTAGCCAGCACGCGCTAGACTCAGGAGAGGCCGTTTTTGTGGGAAACCGAGTATCCTTAGTCGCTATTGCGGCATTGCTTCTTGCTGCCGATGTGCTGCCTCAAGAGCAAATGATGAAAGTGAAGGGCGGCCACGAGCTGGGAGAATCAGCCGACCAGTTCTTCGCCGAAGGTCACGAAAAGGCAGCACTCGAGGCATGCGCGACTGGAAACTTCAAGAGCATAGACAAACCAAGTAGGCACATACTGAAGCAATATTGCTCTCAGTTAACCGATGCGCGCCAGCAGGCCACCAGTGGCAAGCGCACAGAATACAAAGGCGACGGCGACCCTTCCGAGATGCGAACCGACACCTTCACATTCGACGAGGATCGACTGGTAAAAGTTGAGCTGATCTTCGCCGCTGGCACGGAAGCGAACTATCGCGGTCAGACGTTCGCGCACATCTTCGCGGGAATGAAACAAGCCTACGGACCGCCCACGAGCGAGCAGACCGAGGAAGTGCTGGACGCATACGGAGTGCCATACCTAGCCCACCGCGAACTTTGGGAATCACCTCAAGCTGTCATCCTGATCACCGAACAGGTAACACGGCAGCTCGAGAACAATCGCTCAACTACATTGACCGCCTTCACTCGGGCAGAATACGACCGCAGCATGACATCGGGTGTTCCGCGCGTTGCCAATCCTCTTCAGTAGCAAACTCACCGCGCCGCGTGCGCGCTGCTGTCCGTCATACCAGAACATACATATCTAAGAGCGTGCCGTGGGCTAGAGGTGGACTCGGGGGCTTCCAGCTAGTAAAGAGGGGAGAATTTGAGAAAGAGCCGCCCGGGCGCAATCTCCGTAGTGACGGTCATGTTGCCCTCCGCGTCCCAAGGTATCGTTCTTAAGTGGTGTTATGGACCAATTCTATACGACGGAAAACTGGTCGACGTGCAGACAACGATTCCCGAAGTGCCAGCGTGAATTCCTCCTTTGATGCACTGTTGGCGCTCACGCTCCTGGTCCTTTCCGAACGACAAGAGGCACAAGACTACTATCATGGCCGCCGAAAGAACCGTTTTCGCTGCGGTGGGCATGCATGCCGATAGTTTGGGCTCACTAGGTCAGAAACACAAACGATGAGGTCAACAGCCTGACTAACGGTCCAACATAGCCAGCGTCTGTTGGCCTATACGAAGCAGCAAGTTCTCTCGCCGTCCCGGAACTGCAACCGAGTAGTGAAGCGAAGTAGTATGATCCCCAACGTTCTGCTGCAAGACGAAGAACAGGTGTAAAATGCCCTAGTTCTTGGCCGTCAGGCGACCAAATCCAAATTGAGACGAGGTGCCCATGTCATGGCATAAGCGTGCGTCCTTGACGTTGCTTGCGCTGCTACCGTGGGTCGCAGGGGCTCAGAGTAGACCGCCCGTGAAAACAAAGGCGGCGCCAATGAAGCAGAGCGCGATGGTCGTTGAGCCGGGATCGGAAAAGTGGGGCGACGTTCCCGCCGCGGCGTTGGTCGGGACTCCATCGGTTGAAATGGGTGGAACGTTGCGCCTCGCCATAATCCAAGGCGACCCGACGAAGGCTGGGCAATCGTACACCCTGCGACTCTCTTGTACCGACGGACTAAGGATCGCTCCTCACTGGCATCCGACGACCGAAAACGTGACTGTGGTCAAGGGTGAGGCAGCTGTCGGTATGGGATCCAAATGGGACGATGCAGCTCTCCAAGACGTACCCCTTGGAGGGTTTTTTTCCGCGGGACCACATATGTTGCATTTCGCGCAATGCAAAGGCGACACAATCCTGCAGGTACACGGCATCGGACCCTTTGTGGTGAATTTTGTCACTCCCGACGAGAGTGAACCGCCAAAAAAGTAGGTGACGGTGGAATAGCGATTAGGGGTCAGGACAAAATGTCTTACCTAGCCTTGGATCTCGATGAGTTCGCAGACAAGTCGCTTCCTCTAAAGCGACGCTCTAGTTGAATGACGAGTGGCTATGATTGGCCAAACCATCGCGCACTACCGCATCAACGCAGAACTCGGCCGCGGCGGGATGGGCATCGTTTATCGCGCGCATGATGAGCGGTTGCTCCGGGCCGTAGCCATCAAAGTCCTGTCAGATGTGTCGCGCGGCTCGGCGGAAACGCGCTCGCGCATGCTGGCGGAAGCACGAGCCGCTTCCAACCTGCATCATCCCGGAATTACCACGATTTACGAAGTCGGCGAGGATGGCGACAGCATATTTTTGGTGATGGAGCTGGTCGAGGGCCGCACGTTACGGTCGCTCCTTTCCGACGGGCTGCTGGAAGCGAAACGCATCGTCCAACTCGGCACCCAGCTAGCCGAGGCTCTCGAAGCAGCCCATTCGCGCGGCGTCTTTCATGGCGACATCAAACCAGAAAACATCGTGGTGCAACCAGACGGGCTAGCGAAGCTTCTCGATTTCGGTGTAGCCCGCCGCGGCGTTGATGAATCCATCACGAAGACGATAAGCGCGCCGCCTGAGGCCGAGGTAACACCAGGCATTCAGGGGACTATCGCCTATCTGGCGCCCGAGCAATTGCGCTGCGAGCCTGCCGATGGCCGCGCTGATCTTTATTCGCTCGGCGTCGTCTTATACGAGCTTGCCAGCGGCCGGCGGCCATTCTCCGCCCCGACTGTTGCTGCGCTCATTGCCGAGATTGTTTCCGACTCTGCACCGCATCTGAAGGATGTAGCGCCCGGCGCACCCGGCGCGTTTTGCTCCATTGTCGAAAAGCTTCTCGAGAAGGATCCGGCAGATCGCTTTCAAAGTGCCCGAGATCTCCAGCGCGAGCTGACCAATTTGGGTCGCGACCTCGAACTTGGGGCGTTCCTCCCGGTGGCTCTTGCGGGTCAGCGTTCCGTTGCAGTGCTCCCCTTCAAGCTCCTGACGCCGAATCCAAGCGATGAATACCTGAGTATGGCCCTGGCGGACGCTGTGATTAATCACCTCAATTCGAGCGGCGAGATGCTCGTTCGCCCGGCACAGGCTGTATCGCGTTATGTCCAGCGCGAAACTGACCCGCTCGCCGCCGCGCGCGATTTAAACGTCCACATCGTCGTGGACGGCAGCATTCAAAAACTCGGCGATAAGCTGCGTGTGCACGTACGCGCTTGGAACGCGGCCGATGGTTTGGCAGTACTTTCCGCCAAGCACGACAGCGACGCCGCGGACCTCTTCCATTTGCAGGACTCGATCGCCGAACGCGTTGGTGCGTCCCTAGGGCTTAAACCGCACCGGGATGGCGAAGTGACGGGTCCTCCGACCAGAAATCCAATTGCCTACGAGCTCTACTTGCGTGCCGCCGACCGGCTAATTCGTCTGAACAGTTGGGACAACCGCGCAGCAGTGGACATGCTCGAGAACGCCACCAAGCTCGATCCGAAATTCGCCGAGGCCTGGGCCCGCCTCGCTGAAGCCCTCATGCTTGTGGGAACCACTTCCAGCTCTTCGCCGCACTGGGTTCGCGAGGCTGAGAAAGCCTTAAGGAAAGCCATCTCCCTTGATCCCGATAATGCCGAAGCCCATTGCGCGCAAGGCCGGATCCTGTGGACTCCCGCGAAGAAATTTCAGAATGGCCCGGCGTTGCGGGCCCTCTCGCGGGCCTTGCGCATCAATCCGGGTTGCCACCCCGCGCGCGTTTGGCAAGCGCTGATCTTCAATCACATTGGCATGTTGAAAGAAGCCAAACACGGATTGCTAATGGCTCTCGCCGCGCGGCCTGACGACGCGTTCACCAACGTTTTTCTCGGCCACACGGCCATGAATGCATGGAATCTCGATGAAGCCGAGGAGTGTCTCGATCGCGCCCTTCGCTACGACCCGGTGAACATCTGGGCCAACGTGTTTCAGCCGACGGTCTTGATCTACGCCGGAAAGCTCGACCGAGCCGAGGCGCGTATTCGCGCGGCGCAGAACACGCTGCCGGGCGATTCTTGGCTGATCTCCTGCGAAGCACTTCTTTCGGTGCTGCGCGGCGAGCGAGCCAAAGCCGCGCGCCTCGTGCAGCTAGCGCTCAACGCCAAGGCCAAGCCGCTCCTTCATACGCATCACATGTGGCACACCGCCGCGGCTACCCTGGCTCTTCTTGGGAAACTGACACCCGCGATCGAATTGTTGGAGAAGGCGGGAAGCTTCGGCTTGCCCAATTACGAATTGTTCCGCGACGATAAGCTCCTCCAGACTCTGAAGGGCAAACAGCGTTACGAGCGCCTCCTCACCAAGCTGAAACGCGAAGGTGACGCTTACCGGCGCGAGTTTGCCCAGACGTGTTGAGGCCAGGAAGGTTAACGATGTATCCCATCGAATGGTTGGCCAGCCACTCAAGTGCGAGCCGCCGCGAATAGCCGAAGGGCATCACACTCCACAGAAGCGCAAAGGTCACGGTGGGCCCACGCAGGTAGAGCCCGTCCGCAAATTCGAGTGTGAACATAGCGAAGCCGCTTCCGAAATAGCGCGGTTATCTGGCGGGAGTCTCGGCATTTGAGGTTGGCTCAATTGTCGGTATCTCCTGGATCTGGGCTGACTGACGGATCGATGGAGCCGATAGAAAACAGAGAAAACTCATCTTGGAGCCACGTCGTAGGTTGGAGCTTCTTCGCGGACAGTTTTTGATACTGGCTTGCGTAAAACAACAGCGGCCTCTCATCATACGTTTCGAAATATTCGACCTGACCAATGTACAGCGTGTGGTCGCCAGCGGGATGCACATCGATCACGTGGACCACATAGTGCGCTACAGC
>Ga0306923_10002738_pt1 | contig 16305 bp, 16 predicted proteins | sample sta12Can44000108_FD_203841 | JGI IMG/M metagenome (GOLD analysis project Ga0306923, IMG submission 203841) | Lab enrichment of tropical soil microbial communities from Luquillo Experimental Forest, Puerto Rico - statanox.12C.anox.44.000.108 (v2)... | ecosystem: Environmental > Terrestrial >... | reverse complement strand
GCTTGTCGTCGAGCAGCGTCTGATCGGAGATTTTTGGATTGTGAACATCTGCGTGCACCAACAACAGCGTCTTGCCGCGGTCGTTCGCCGGCGTCTGACCAGGCACGTAATATCCGACGGGATTACCTTCGCGCTGAAAGTCGTGATGCTGGCGAGCATACCAGCGCGGGTCTTGTCCGGGGTCGGCGATATGTTCCAGCCGGCTGAAGCGCCAAACGATATTGCCCTCCCAATCGACTTGGACCAGATCGATTTGATCCTGGAAACCATGATCGGGGGCGCGCAACCCCGTGCTGCCAAAGACTTGACCGTTCGGCAACAACTTGTTGGGAAAACCCTGTAAACCTTTCCATAGTTGCACTTCTTTACCATTCATATCGATCAGCAACGCTCCGAGATCCCCTGCCGGAAAAATGGTGTACCCGTTCCAGGCCTTGGCGGGATTGTACAAAGTGACGCCGGTCGGATAGATCGTTGGGTGGCCCATCTTCTCTGCAACTCCTCAGGCGACGGGGGCATCGGGAGTGAATTGATCGTTGCTGCCGCGCAGCTCATAATAGCGGCGCCCTATCTCCAGGGGGAGCGACATGGCGATTGCGGTGACCGCGCTTCACCCTTGTCTCGGCGCCCAGCTGCGCGGCGTCGATCTGACCCGCCTGATGCCGCCCGAGGTATTTGCCGAGGTCGAGGCGGCCTTCGCGCGCTACGCCGTCCTCGTCTTTCCGGAGCAGCCGGTAACCGACGAGCAGCAGCTGGCCTTCAGCCGGCTGTTCGGGCCGCTCGAGCTCAACCCGAACTATGCCGGCGCAAAGATGCGGCTTCGCCCCGACGTCGCCGACATTTCCAACCTCGATGCCGAAGGGAATGTGCTGTCGCGCGACGACCACCGCAACCTGTTCAACCTCGGCAACCAGCTGTGGCACACCGACAGCTCGTTCAAGCGTATTCCGGCCAAGTGCTCGCTGCTGTCGGCGCGCGAGCTCCCCGCAGCTAGCCCGATGGGTGGCGGCGAAACCGAATTCGCCGATCTGCGGGCGGCGTGGGACGCGCTGCCCGAGGCGAGAAAGAGCCAGCTTGAGGAGCTCGTCGTCGAGCACAGCATCTTCCGCTCACGCAGCCAGATCGGCTTTGCCGATTTCAACGACGAGATCTTCAAGCAATTGCCGCCGGTCCCGCAGGCCTTGGTCCGCCACCATAGCTATTCGGGCCGCACCAGCCTCTACCTCGCCTCGCACGCTTCGCACATCGTCGGCTGGAGGGTCGAGGAGGGGAGGGCGCTGATCGAGGAGCTGATCGCCTTTGCGACGCAGCCGCAATTCGTCTACCGGCACCGCTGGGCGGTCGGCGATCTCGTGATGTGGGATAACCGCTGCACGATGCACCGCGGCCGCCCCTATGACGACACCCAGCGCCGCGTGTTGCACCGGACGACCGTGTCTGATGTCGCCAACACGCTCGAGCAGGAAGGGTTGATCGCGAACTCCGCCGCGTGAGAGTAGCCAGCCGTTGGTTTTCGATCAATCAAGCGATCGTGGCGCCGGGCTCAATGGAAACCTCGCGGGATCATCCGTCCACGGATCGAATATCGGCGCTCCGCTCACCTGCACATCGCGGACATTTCGGGTCACCAGATAAAGGTCATGTTCGAGTGCCGTTGCGGCAAATAGGGTATCGACAACCGGCGGCGAGTGGCCAGTCACCCGTTTCGCCATTCCCGAAATTATCCCCCACCGTCGCACGACCGCGTCGCCGACCGATAAGATCCGTCCGGCGAAGCGCTCTGTAAGTCTGTCCCGCGCGGCGATGAACCGAGGCCGGTTGGGATGGTCGTCTGACACGTTATGAATGCCTTTGTCATATTCGCCAACGGTCAAAATACTGAGGAAAAACACGGCTTCGTTCTGCCGTCGCCGCCCAGGCTTTAACCGTTGGCGCCCCACTCGGGTTGATGAGCGTGCTGATGACGTTGGTGTCGAGCAACCAGCCGATCACAGCTCAGGGTCTCGCCCAAAATCAGGCTCGCGGCTGAGGTCCAACCCCTCGATGTAAAGGCTCTCCATAAACTCGACAAAGGGAGCACGGGTCTGTGGCGGAAGCAGCCGCTCCAACTCGTTGACGCTGATGATGACCACCGCATCCTTGCCGCGGATGGTTACACGTTGGGGCCCCTCACTCTGCGCCAGACGCACGACCTCGCTGAACCGGGCTTTAGCATCCTCCAGCTTCCATCCGCGGAAGCGACCGATGGTTATTGACCGCGGCACCTGCCGGGGATTTCGCTGCGCGGGTTTTGGATAGGATGTCATGCGACCCTATCTGACCATATAGTCAGATGAAGCGAACAGCAAGCTCGGTCTGCGCGGCGTGGTGCGCTTCCATGAGCCTACCGCTCGCCCCACTTTCTGTCTTCGACGGTCTCTTCCTCTATTGCGTAAAACTCGTCGAGGCCGACGAGGCTCTCGATGTCGTGCCGTGCAGTGACGCATTCCTCCTGGCTGAGACCGGTAAAATCCCCGGTCGCCTTCAGCTCTTCGAGCGCGCGCTTATTGAAATGAAAACTGACGAGCAGTTGCAGCAACGCATCGAGCGCAATTTTGTAACCCATGTCGGCGAGCTGGGCCGCGGTTGCCACCGGCCGGTTGTCGCGGTTGCCGCGGCTGACGACATAGACCAGTGGGATCTTGGATAATTTCGGCGCCTGCTGCAGTTCGGCGAGGTCGCGCGGAAAGATCATCCCCATATCGGCGCCTTGCTCGGCCGCTAAATTCACCCGGCCGACGGCTTCGTCGAGCCCCTCGAAGCGGCAGGAATCGCTTCTCGCGATGATCACGAAATCCTTGTCGCCCTGATCGCGCTGGCGGCAGGCGAGGCGGATCTTGTCGGCGAACTCCTTCCGCGGGATCACATGCGCGACGTATTTGTGGTAGTGCGCCCGCTTTGGGAACAGCTGGTCCTCGATATGGACACCGGCGATGCCGGCCTGGATAAACTCGCGCACTGTGCGCATCGTGTGCAAAGGCTCGCCAAAGCCGGCACCGGCATCCGCTAGCACTGGGATGGCGACCGACTTGGCGACATCGCCGGCGACCCGGACCTGCTCGTCCAACGTCAATAGCGGTTCGGAGGTGCAGCGCGAGCCGCCAGTCACAAACCCGCCGACATAGGCCGCCTTGAACCCAGTCTTTTCGACCAGCCGGCCGCCAATGGCGTCATAGGCTACAGGCAGGTGGATAAATGCCTCCTCGGCAAGCAGCCTGCGCAATGCCGCGGTTTTACTGATCATGACCTCCTCCTCATCAGTCAACGCTCGGACCTATTCTTTCCCCGCCGGTGATTCCTCCGGTACTCGGGCTTTACGCAGCCCTTCGCGAAGCCGCTCGCCTACCTCGCCGCGGTAGGCCATGTTCTCGCTTACCCAAGCCATCGAAAAATCGGCTCGCTGGCGCAGCAAGCCGGCAAACGCTTTTGCCCCCGCTTCCATATCTCCCTGCATTGCCGCAGCCGCGATGAAATGGATGTGACCCGGTGGGTATTCGGGAGATCTCGCGAACGTGTTGCGCGCGGAGGCTACAGCCTCCGCATAGCGCCCGGCAGCGAAATGGGCCACTGCCATCGCGTTAACGAACGTCGCCCGAAAGCGGTCGCCGTCGCGCCGACACCATCCCGGCCGGGAAACCCATTCTGTTATCTGCACGAAACTCCTTTAGCTTTTCGGGAAATCGTAGAGCTTGGCGGCGTTGTCGACAAAGATACGGTTCCGCACTGCCTCGTCCGGCGCCCAATCGAGCATCAAATCGATCAGGATCGCATCGTCCGGCTTGGGTTCAGGATCTCGCACCCCCGGGTGTGGCCAGTCGCTGCCCCAGACCAGCCGCTCGGGTGCTGCCTTGACATAGGCGCGGGCGATCACGCTCGAGTCGGAATAGGTTGGCGGCCCGACTTTGGTATCAGCATAAGCGCCGGACAGTTTGACCCAGGTCCTGCCCTTGTCGATCAGGCCGCGGACCTTGCCGAACAGGGGATCGTTGAGGCCACCCGGTTCGGGAATGTGTGCCAGGTGGTCGAACACGATCGGCGACGGCACTTTTTCGAGGATCGGCATGATCTCCATGATCGTCGGCGCCGAGGCATTGATCTGAATATGCCAGCCGAGCTCGTTGACCCGCTTTGACAACGGCTCGATCATTTCCGGTGTCGTCGCGCGATAATCCTCGACCGTTGCGTCGCCCGGACGCAGGGTAGATCGCGGGTCAGCCTTGTATTGCGACCCGTAGATATGATGGTGGCAATCGCAGGCATTGGCAGGAACCTTAAGCTTAGGCGGCTCAGTGCCCGACGAATATTTGACCTGCTGCGCCGTCGCGGGCTTTGCGCTCGGACCGAGAAGCCCCGCACCCGCTACTGCTGCAAGTCCCCACAACACGCTGCGGCGATCCCAATCGGTCTGCTCCATCGTTTCCTCCTGGCCTGGGTTATCAGCATTCTCCGTCCGCATACATATCAGTCGGACAGCGCATGAGCGACAAACGGCAGACTCTCATCCATACGGTAGTCGACACTGGTATGGTTGTCGGGAAACTCCTCGTAGCGATGTACAATCCCGAACTCGTTCAGCCGCCGAACAAACCGGCGGGCGCCGTAGAGCAGGTTGAACTGGTCGTTCGTGCCGCAATCGATGTAGAGCGCCTTCAGCCGGCGCAGATTGTCGGCCTGCGTTTCGATCGCAACGACCGGATCTTGCCGCAGCCAATTCGCCCAGCGCTCCTCGATAATCTCGCAAGTATCGAACGTGACCGGCAGCCGCATCCCGAGGAACAGGGTCGGATCTGGATCGTAGCTCGCCGCCATCGCCAGCGCGTTGACGACCTTGCCGGAACCATCCGAATGCTTTTTGGCTGCCTCGAGCTGCTGCCACCACTTCTCGATCGAGTGTCCAGCCCCGGCGAGCGCTCGCAGCACCGCCGGCATGTCGGGCAGATAGCACACCTCGAAGCCCATATCTCCCGAATGACAGGCTGCCGCTGCCCAGATGTCGGAGTGGCGCAGTGCGTGGGTGATCGCGCCATACCCGCCGGAGCTTTTGCCGAACACGCCGCGCCGCCCGGCACCGCCGCATCCGAGGCGTCCTTCGATTGCCGGCAGCATTTCATGCAGCAGGAAATCCTCCCAGGCTCCCATCGACGCCGAATTGATGTATTGGTTGCCGCCGAGCCGGGTGAAACAATCGGGGAAGGCGACGACGACCGGCGGCATGCGCTGTTCTCCGATCAGCCGGTCGAGCCGTTCCGGCAAGTTTTCTCGGAAGCCGGCCCAATTCGTGTGAGACAGGCCGCTGCCCGTAAAGCCGACAAGGTCGACGAGCAGGGGCAATCCTTCTCCGTCGTGCCCGGCCGGAACGTAGACATCGGTGACGCGCATCGACGGATCACCCAGGATGTTATTCTTGAGGGCCTGGCTCTCGATCGTTACTCGGCTAACGGAGCCAATGGGCCCAAAGAATTTCCGCATGCGCCCTACTCCTCGCTTCTGCTGCTATCATCGCCGCATCGGCCAGACGACGAAACCACCATAGATGACGTCAGGGGATCAGGACATATGGACGCAAATGAGTTGCGCGCGCTTCAGGCGCCGCTGAAGAAACAGTATCGTGAGCAACCGGAAACCGCGCGTACGCTGACCCGCGCCGAGGCCGTGCTCGACGTGGATCGCGTCGCCTGCCGCCTGCGCTCCTGGAGCGGCGAGACCACCGCCGGGCTGCATCCTGCGACCGGCGGAGATGGAAGCTTGGCATGCTCCGCGGAAATGCTGTTGGAAGCGCTGGTCGCCTGCGCCGGGGTCACGATGAGCGCGGTGGCCATCGCCATGGGCGTCAAGCTGCGGGGCGGACGGGTGATTGCGGAGGGCCATTGGGACGCGTGCGGCACGCTTGGCGTCGACCGCGAAGCGCCGGTCGGCCTCACCGATATCGCGCTGATTTTTGAATTGGATACCGACGCCGATGCGGCCACTGCGCAGCGTCTCGTCGAGATGACCGAGCGTTTCTGCGTCATCTACCAGACGTTGCGCGCGCCGCCCCGACTGTCGGTCGCGTATCGGATCGCAGCCCCGTCTTGAGACGGCGGCGGCATCATCGTCGCAGGGTCACAAAAATGCCGCCTACAATAAATACGATGCTGAGCACGATATCCATGGTCACGGTGCCGCCGAAAACCAGCGTCGACAGCACAAAACCGCCGATCGGGGTCAGGGTCAGGACCTGTCCTGCCGTCGCTGCCGGCATTATCGACAGAACCTTGTTCCAGAGAAAGTAGCCCAGGGCGGTTGTAACGACACAGTTGTAGGCGAGGATCGCGACAAGCCCGGGCGACCAGTGCACCGGTCCCCCGGCCGCCCCGATCAGCGCGATTGCCCCGACCGGAACGACGCTGACCGCGAGCTGCCACAAGGTCTGGACCCAGAAAGGCGAACGCCACGAGCGCCGGCGATAGAGGCAAGAGCCCAGCGCCCAGGCAACTGCGGCGAGCAGCAGCAATGCGTTCCCCGCCAAAATCCGCGTATTGTCCCAGTCGACGAGGCCCGGGTTCATAAAGAGGACGAGACCGGCAAAGCCGATCGCCGCCCCGGCGAGCTGGCTGCGCCCGAGCGCTTCCGGCCATAAGAACAGCCCGATCGGGATCGCCCAAAGCGGCATCGTATAGGCAAGCACGATCGCCCGCCCCGCCGGTACGATTGCAAGGCCGATGATGCTGCAGATCAGGAAGCCGGCGACCTGAAGCTGCCCTACCCAAAACAGGCTGAGCCGCTCACCGTGCACTGGCAACAGTGGTTGCCGCGTTGCGGCCAACGCCGGCGCGATCAGCACGAGACTGCCGACCAAGCGGAGCAGCACGAAAACGAGCGGCGGCGCCTGGCCGAGCGCGAGCTTCATCAAGGGCCAATTGCCGGCCCAGGTCGCGACCATCACTGCGAGGTAGACAAAGACCACCGGCGGGAATGCCGTCTTCGTCTGCGACAAGGGGGTGTCGATTTCCTGGCGCGCTCGCGAAGCCTCGGTGACGTCAATCAGCGGCACAGGGGATCGCCGACGGCCACCTCACCGCCCGCCACCACCTCGGCATAGACGCCCATATTTGTGTGGCCGAAAGCGCGCCCGAGGGCGGCGACAATGTCGAGGTCCCGTTCGGCGGTGACGGGATTGACCTGGGTCGCCGCGCACCGGGTGATCGGGGAGATCACCCGCAACCGAGCCGCTCCGAGGTTGATTTCGGAATCGACCCAGTGCTGCTCACACCAGGCAGATGCTCCGCCGAAATAAATGTTCGCGCGAAACCGGATGGGATCGACCGGGATGCCCATCGCCGCTTCGAGCGCCGCGATGCTCGCGCGGTTGATCAGCGACACGTATTTGTCGGTCGTCGCGTTCGGCCTTCGGCGCGCGTCTGCGAAGGCATGCCCCGGCGCCGAAACGACGCGCAGCGGTCTGTTGACCGCGTCACCGAGAAAATTGGTGAAGAACTCTGCGACCAGCCTGCGCTCCTCGGGGTCGCTCATCGGCGCCCGCAGCAACACTTGGCCACCTTCAGCAATCGACAAGACGCCGCTCTCGACATCGAACCGGGTCTGCAACCGCGCCAATTTCTCGTCGCGCATCAGCATGATGAAGTGTGTCTTGGGCAGCCATTCCGGGTGTTCCGGATCGAAGGCGGTCGAGCCGAGCGCAATGGCAAAACGCCGATCATGCGGCAGGCATTCGCCGGGGGTGAGGACCACCCGGTCGAGTTCCTCCGCGCTCAGGCCCTTTACCGGGTAGCGATATATTTCGGCAATGGTCCCGGTCACATCCGGCATCGTCTCGGCTCCCTCGCCCTTCGGTCAATTCCGGCAGCCATCCAATTGAGGCGGGTTGTCCAGTAATGGGTGCGAATTATCCAGCAGAAAGCTCATTCTTGTAAACGACACCCCCTTTCATCACGAGCTTGAGCTTCTTCTGTGGATCAGCCAAAACTCCGAGATCCACGAGGGGATTGCCGTCAACGACCAGCAAATCGGCGTAAGCACCGGGAGCCACCGCACCCAGCTTGCCTTTCTGCATAAGGAGGTCGGCATTTACTACGGTGGCGGAGCGAAGGATGTTGAGTGCGGAGTCCAATTCACGGCGAAGCACGAGTTCCCTGATCTGCGATTTTTGCGCTTCAGGCCCCCATAAGTCTGTGCCCAGAGCAATCGGGACCTGGCACCGCTTTGCCCAGGAATAGACCTGCTTTCCCTTCTCGATCGTCTGTTTAAGATTTTCAACGATTTGGCCGGGCAATCCCATCTCCTCGGCAGTTTCAACCCGTTGGGCAAGAGAGATGAACGTGGGGTCGAGAAATGCCCCATGCTTCGCCAGTTTGACCATGGTCGCTTCGCGCATGAAATTGCCGTGTTCGATCGAGCGGACACCGGCTCTGAGACACCGCAAGACCCCTTCATCCGTGTACACGTGCGCCATGACATAGGTGCCGCGTGCCCTGGCCTCCTCGACAATTGCTGCCAATTCAGCCTCCGAGAATTCGTAGAGTGTTGGATGGCCCTCGGCTGGAAATACGACACCGCCCGATGCGAAGACCTTTATCTGGGTTGCTCCTTTTCGCAATTCCTCGCGGGCGGCCGCGCGAACCTGATCGATCCCATCCACAATTACCGACATCACCGATAACGGACTCACATGACCGCACGGGTCGCTCAGCTCAATCGGGGTCCGGAAATCCGCCCCGCCACCAGTCTGCGTCAGCGCCTTGCCGGAATAGAACAAGCGAGGTCCAACGATGGTGCCTTGCTGCAGAAGATGCGCGATCGAGTAATCTGCTCCTCCAGCCTCTCTGATCGTCGTAAACCCTGCCATAAGGCTATTCCGGAGGTAGTTGGCGGCAGCCACGACAAGATCTGCGGCGGGATAGGCCAGGTTCTTGGGACTAAGCGAGAGGCCCGTGATGTGCGCGTGAGCGTCGATGAGCCCCGGCATAACCGTCTTACCGGCAACGTCGATCGGCGTTACATCGGACCGCTCAATCGGCTCGCGCGTCACCGCTTCTATGCGATCACCTGTCACGAGGACGTTGCATGCCGGCTGTAGCTCGTCCTGCCCGTCAAAAACATTGGCATTTTGAAAGAGAAAGCCCGGCATCGTTTTGTCCCTTTGAGTTGGCGTTATGCGACCACGGAGATGGCCGAGTGGGTATTGTCGAGACCGGCGGCGCGCTGGCTGCGTGCCTCATTGTGCTGGCCGTCGCGGTCGTTCTCGACCGCCGCCCCTACCGTCCCGGCAAGCCTAACTACATTCCGATAATGATCATCGCACTGGCGGCGAGTTTGGTCCTCGGCCGGCATCTGCTGACTTTGCTGACAGCAGACATGTGATCGTGGAGTTCATTCGACCTTTTCGAATTTCTGCAGAGTACGCACGTTGGCCGGGCGCGGCTGGCCTGGATAAATCTGTGGCCACGCGGTCCAGGAAACCTCAGCGACATAGATGTCGCCGCGCGGGTCGACAGCGAGACCGTGCGGCGCCAGAAACTTGCCGGGCTCGGTCCCAGCCGGCGTGTTGCCGAAGCGGCCGATGAGCTTGCCTTCGTGGTCGACAATGCTGACGCGCGGCCCGAGATTGGGAATGTCGCGGCTGACCGCAGCGGCGGGGCCTACTTCGCCGATGTAGCAGATCGGCCGGTGACCGCATGGCATGTAAAGGCCGCACGGGCGGTGCAGGTTCATCCATTGGGTCTCGTACCTGCCATTGCCGTCAAAGACCTGGACGCGGTGGTTCTCGCGATCGGCGACGTAGACCCAGCCGTCGGCGTCGCAGCAGATGTTGTGGACGATGTTGAACTCGCCCTCTCCGGTGCCGGGTTCTCCCCACGACATCAGCAATTTTCCGTCCGGTGAGTATTTGTGGACGCGGGCATTGCCGTAGCCGTCTGAAACATAGATCTCGCCCTTCGGGGAGAGCGCCGTATGGGTGCAGCGGTGGAACGGCTCGCCGCTCATGAATGGCGCGGGCTGACCTGGGATTCCGAGCTCGAGCAGCACCTTGCCGTCGAGCATGACCTTGCGGACGAAATGGCCGCCATCGTCGGTCAGAAACATCGTGTCGTCGGGCGCCATGTGCACGCCGTGGGCTCGGGAATACTGGCCCTCGCCCCAGGAGCGCAGAAAATTGCCGTCGCGATCGAAGACCATCATCGGATGCTCGCCGCGGTTGAAGGCGTAGACGCGACCGTGGCCGTCGACACCGACAGCGGCGACCTCTTTGAAAGACCAGCCGTCGGGCAGTTTCGCCCACTCGGCGTTGACCCGATATTTGAACTGGCCGCTTCCGACGATCATCGAACGCCCCCTTGCCGTGCATCGATCTAGCCTTGGAGCATCGCGATCCGCCCAGTAAACGCAAGCGTCGCGCGTGCTTGCATCCAACATTGTTGAGCCGAGCGCTTCCCCATATGCTGTCGCGGTGAAGCAGGAAAAAATTGGTACAGATGGAGGAGCCGCAATGCCTTATGGAGGAAACGACTGGCTGGCGCTGACCAAGGAAGAGACCCTGGAGCCGGAAATCTCGATCTGCGACCCGCATCACCACTTCTGGGATTTTCGCACCGAGCGCATCCCCTACCAGCGGTATCTGCTCCACGAATTGGCGGCAGACGTGAACTGCGGCCACAACGTGCGGTCGACCGTGTTCATCGAGGCGAGGTCGATGTACCGCCCCGACGGGCCGGTCGAGCTGCGCCCGGTCGGCGAGGTCGAATTCGTCCAGGGCCTGGCCGCCGCCGCTGCCACTGGGCTTTATGGTCCCTGCCGGGCGGCGGCCGCGATCGTCGGTCATGCCGACCTGAAGCTGGGAGATCGGGTCGCACCAGTGCTGGAGGCTCTGAAGGCGGCAAGTCCCAACCGGTTTCGTGGCATCCGGCACACGGTTACCTGGGACCCGCACCCAGAGATCGAGAACCGCGAAAGGGAAGGGGTGTTGGCGAGCGCCGACTATCGCGCCGGAGCTCGGGTGCTGGCGCGGATGGGTCTATCCCTCGACGTCGGCGTGTGCTTCCCGCAATTACCGGAGCTGGCCGATTTCGCGAAGACCACGCCCGACCTCACCATCATTCTCAACCACCTCGGCGGCCTGACACGGATCGGTCCTTACGCGAACCGGGACGACGAGGTGCTGGCGACCTGGCGTCGCGGTATCGCCGCCGTGGCGGAGTGCCCCAATGTGAACCTGAAGCTCGGCGGGATCGGCATGCCGAGATTGGGCTTTGACTGGCATACGCGGGCGCAGCCGATCGGCTCGGAGGAGCTGGCTGCGTCGATCACCCCGATCATGAGCTACTGCATCGAGCAGCTCGGCGCGAACCGGTGCATGTTCGAGAGCAACTTCCCGGTCGACAAGGTGTCGTTCTCGCACCACGTCCTCTTCAACGGCTTCAAGCGGTTCTCCAAGGGCTATTCGGCATCCGAGCGCGCCGCGTTGTTTCACGACACGGCGGTTCGCGCCTATCGGATCGACGGCGGCGCGTAAGGAGATCGGCGATGGCGGCAAGCAACAAGATCCGCGTCGGCATTGTCGGGGCAAATCCGAGCCGCGGCTTTGCCTCCATCGCCCATATCCCCGCTTTGAGGGCGCTGGCGGAGTTCGAGATCACCGCGGTCTGCACCACACGGCAAGATTCTGCCGATGCGGCGGCCCAGCATTTCGGGGTCCCGCTGGCGTTTTGCGATGCCGAGAAGCTCGCCCGGCATCCCGACGTTGATCTGGTCACCGTCAGCGTCAAGGTGCCCGATCATTACGTGTCGGTGATGGCCGCAATCGAGGCCGGTAAGCACGTCTACTGCGAATGGCCGCTCGGCCGTGACGCCGACGAAGCTGCCCGGATGCTCGACGCGGCGCGTGGCAGAGGGATCCGTCACGCCGTGGGACTGCAGGGTCAGATGTCTCCGGCGATTTGCTACGCCAGGGACTTGATCGCCGACGGCTATGTCGGCCGGGTCTTGTCGGCGACGATGATCGGCTGCGCCCCCAACTGGGGTCCGACGATCGACCGCGCCTACCAAGCCGATCGCGCCAACGGCGCCAATTTGCTGACGATCACCGGCGGGCATACGATCGACGCGCTGTGCTATTGCCTCGGCGAATTTCGCGAGCTTGCCGCTTTCGTCGTGAGCCAACGCGACCGCATCTCCGTGGAAGAAACGGGTGAGATGATCGCCAAGACCTCTCCGGACCAGCTGGTCGTCAACAGCATTGTCGGAGACGGAGCAGTGGTATCGTTCCAGATTCGCGGCGGCGTGACGCGCAGCACCCACTTCCTGTTCGAGATCCATGGCGAGGACGGTGACCTGGTGCTGGCCCCGACTACCCGCAATTCGATGCAGCGCCAGACGCTCGTGCTGAAGGGGGCGCGCGGCGCTAGTACGCCGCTCGCCGAGCTGCCGGTTCCCGCCAAATACCGCTGGGTCCCGGAGGGTGTGCCGGCCGAAGACCCGTATAATGTCGCCCAGCTCTACGCGAAGCTCGGCGAAGCGATCCGCGGCGGCACGCCGATGAGACCCGGCTTTGATGCGGCGGTCACCCGCCATCGCCTGCTCGATGCGATTGCGCGCGCTTCAGAGAGCGGAATGAAGCAGGTGGTTTAAGTCGACTGGACGCTGTCGCGGCTCTGTGAAGCACCAGCTTCAGCCTTGCGTCCTCGCGATGTTCGGCGAACCGACTCGGGCCGCGATTCGCGACAGCAAGGTTGTGAAATCTTCAAGCGTCGAGATCCCGTAGTCGTTGCAAGCCTTGATGTGCCGCTCGGTCACAAAAACGATACAGGTCATTCTCTATTTTTGACACCATTGCGTTGTCTGTGGCCCCTACACCCTGCCACGCAGGCCAGGAGAATCCATGAGCCAGGTAGACGCCAGGGTCGGGAGCGTGACGGGTGATGCACCGATCAGGCTATCGTCACCTGATCCGGCGTTAATCAGCACTGGCAGCGAGGAAGCGGGCTTATGGCTGTGGCACGGCGAGGCACCGCCGCCGCCATCGCTTCCTCAACCGAAATTACGCGTCCGACACATTCTGGCGCGCATGAAGCCGCCTGCGCGATGGGCCGCATGGACAGCGCTGCCGGGTGGATTGGCGCTGACATTGCTCGCGGTATCAGCAATGTACTCGGTGCCTCCGCATTGGTCACAATCCGCCGATGCGCCTGCCGTCGGCCTCGCACCAACGGCTTCGCCCACGACTGCCCCCCCGATCGCCGCCGCGCCTCCAGCCCCACCGACGGAGGCCCAGTTTGACCAGACGCGAGCATCGCCGGCGCCGGCTCCCCAAATTTCGGGGCAAGGATCGGAACAGCCAATGGTGAGCTCGCGTGCCCAACGCAAATCGCCGGGAACCGGGAGAAAGACCCATGCGTCGCTCGTTCGCAGAGGGTCGCCAGTCCTGATCCCCGGGGTGCTCACGCCACCAGTAATGACGTGGCACGGTGGTGGTTACTAACTCGGGGTCCTCCTCGGTAGGGGTGTTCGCGGATCTGGTGCCCCGATATCCCGTCGTCGAACTGCGGTCACGAGACGAGACCGTGCATCGCGCCTGAGCGGCGTCGCCTTGAAAACGGGCTCAACGCCGCCCTCGTCTGTCAGCGCCGGGCCGCACTCTTCTTTGCGCAGGCCCGGGCCACGCGCCAGGCGCGACATTGCGACGGTACAGCGCCGCTTTTATGCTGTTGCCCGGAGTGTGGGTAAGATTTGTCATGGTAAATCCGGACCGCAGCATCGCGGTATTCGACCTTGGCGGCGTTCTGCTCGACTGGAACCCGCGGCACCTCTACCGCAAACTCTTTGCCGGCGACGAGGCGGCCATGGAGCATTTCCTCGCGACGGTATGCACGCATGAATGGAACCGCTGCCAGGATGCCGGCCGTAGTTTTGCCGAGGGGGAACGCCTGCTGAAAGCAGAGCACCCCGACAAGATCGAATTGATCCACGCCTATGGCGCCCGCTTCGACGAGATGATCGCCGGTCCCATCGCCGGCGTGGTCGAGATCTTGGCCGAGCTCAGGGATCGCGGCACGCCGCTCTACGGCCTGACCAACTGGTCGGCCGAGACCTACCAGCCGACGCGCAAGCGCTTCGCGTTTCTGTCGTGGTTTCGCGGCATTCTCGTCTCGGGCGAGGTCGGGGTGATCAAGCCGGACCCGCGCATTTTCGAGCTGCTGATCGAGCGCTTTGCGATAAATCCCGGAAACGCTGTCTACATCGACGATGTCGAGGCAAATGTCGCGGCCGCGCAGCCCTTCGGCATTCACGCGATTCAATTCGCCACCCCGGCAAGGTTGCGCCGGGAGCTCACCCGGCTCGGGCTCCTTTAGTCAGAACTTCGTGATTGCCACGACACAGGCAGGACAGGAGAGTGCTCTGAGCCTTATCAGTCGGCTGCAGCGCTCTGTTGGCGCCGTTCGTAGCGCCGCGCAGGCGTGTTGACCGGCTCGACCAGCCGAGGGGCAGCGAAGGAGGCGGCCCTGCGGGCGGGCGGCGCGTCCGCGTAAAGTGTGGTGCGCTGGCGTGGCGTCCGCCCCAACGAGAGAACGAGCGCTTCCATGCTCTCCGGCGGCATCTCCTGGCCATGCACGGCGCCCGCGGCGCGGGTGATACTCTCGTTCATCAGCGTGCCGCCGAGATCGTTGGCGCCGGCCTCGAGGCAGGCGGCGGCACCGCCGCTGCCCATTTTGACCCAAGAGGTCTGGATGTTGGTGATGACCGGGTGCAGCACCAAGCGCGCCACCGCATGCATCAACACCGCTTCGCGGTAAGTTGGGCCGCGGCGGGCGCGGCCCTTCAAATAGATCGGCGTCTCCATTGGCACAAAAGGCAACGGCACGAATTCGGTAAACCCGCCGGTTCTCTGCTGCAGTGCGCGGATGCGCAGCAGATGCCGCGCCCAGTGTTCGTACCGGTCGGCATGCCCGTACATGATCGTGACGGTGCTGCGCAGCCCCGCAGCATGCGCCATCGCCATGACCTCGAGCCATTCGGCAGTCTTGATCTTGTCCGGGCAGATCACCGCGCGGACCTCGTCGTCGAGGACCTCGGCCGCGGTGCCCGGCAATGAACTCAACCCGGCTGCCTCGAGCTCGCGCAGAAAATCCGGGACCGCTCGGCCGAGGGTCTTGGCGCCCTGCCAGATCTCGAGCGGCGAGAAAGCATGAACATGGATGTCGGGCACCGCGTCTTTGATCGCGCGGCAGATGGCGAGATAGGTCGCGCCGGTGTATTCCGGATGGATGCCGCCTTGCAGGCACACCTCCGTCGCGCCACGGTCCCAGGCTTCTTCCACCCGCCGACGGATCTCGGGGAGGTCGAGGTCATATGGACGGCCGCGCAGATTTTCGCTGAGCTTGCCTTTCGAGAACGCGCAGAACTGGCAGCGGAAATAACAGACATTCGTGTAGTTGATGTTGCGGGTGACGACGTAGCTGACGATCTCGCCATTCACCCGCCGCCGCAGCTCGTCCGCCGCGTGACACACCGCATCGAAGTCCGCGCCACGCGCCTGGAATAGCCGCACGATCTCGGCCTCACCGAGCGCCTCTCCGGCGGTCGCCTTCTCAAAAATTCCGGCCAGGATATTGTCACCCGCCTCCCCCGCGACTGTGATCCGGGGGTCGGCACCCTCTCCCGCATTGCGGGAGAGAGGGGACCCAGCTCTCAGGGTGAAGGTGGGCGGCGGCTCGACATCGGCGCCGGGTACCCAATCGTTGGTGCGGGCGAGCCCCTGGGCGTCAATCGTGCGCAGCACGGCGGGTCGCAGTGCGGGGTCGACCCACCGATCAACTTCGCAAGCGTAGGCCGGATAGATCGCCAAGCGTTCGACAAGCAGTTTGCCGGCAGAGGCCGTCCGCTCGGCCAGACGGTCAAGCGCCGGCCAGGGCGCCTCTGGGTTGACGTGATCAGGCGTCACCGGCGAGACGCCGCCCCAATCGTTGATGCCGGCACCGATCATCTCGGCGAGCGCGCCCGGCTGCAGGTTCGGCGGCGCTTGAATATTCATTTCGGGGCCGAAGATCAGCCGGGCCACGGCTATCGTCCACAGATGGTCGTCGAGGGCAGGCTCGGGCGCGTGCACCATCCGCGTTCCCGGTTTGGCGCGGAAATTCTGGATGATGATCTCCTGCAAATGTCCATACTGGTCGTGCAGGTCGCGCAACGCGAGCAACGATTCAATGCGTTCGCGCCGCGTCTCGCCGATGCCGATCAGGATGCCGGAGGTAAACGGCACCGCCGCCTCGCCGG
>Ga0306923_10002734_pt1 | contig 16309 bp, 12 predicted proteins | sample sta12Can44000108_FD_203841 | JGI IMG/M metagenome (GOLD analysis project Ga0306923, IMG submission 203841) | Lab enrichment of tropical soil microbial communities from Luquillo Experimental Forest, Puerto Rico - statanox.12C.anox.44.000.108 (v2)... | ecosystem: Environmental > Terrestrial >... | reverse complement strand
CCCTCCGGCTCAATTACGTGAGTTGAGCATTTAGGTTTGTCCATGAGTTAAAGACCCACTTGCCAACCGCGGTGACTGTAGCGATAACCGCGGCGGTAATGAAGGCAGCAATCAGGACGTACTCGATGATGTCCTGCCCGCACTCTTCACGATGCAACTGCTCGAAGAAGTTTTTCAAGTTTTTCATTGGGTATTTTCTCCTGTTTGTTAGTAGATGTTTGTGTCCGTACGACCGTGATCCGGCCTCCACTTAGATGAATTGACGACCTGTTTCATCTTGCACGGAGAATAACTTGATGAAGCTATGACGAAAAGAGAGCGGATCCCTCTCTGCGAGGCTTCTCTATCACGACGCATTGGAGAGTAAAGGTTGCTGGAGAAGGTCGTTTGGAGCGACAGCTCGAAAGGTTCTACAGGATCAAGGAGACCATGAATTATCCTGGCTTCGAGCCCCCTCAGGAAGACCACTTTACGGCGCTAGAAATATCCCGTAGGGGCACAGACGACTCGCAGCATGGCCAAAATGTTTTACACCTCTAAGTGTGATCTGCCTCTTGACAAATACTAATTATTGTAATACACTAATAATAGGGAGCACCCGGTGAAACGCAAACCCGGAAGGCCAAAACTGCCCAAGGGTGAAGCGAAGGGCAAGATCGTGCCCATCAGGTTCACCAAGGCCGAAGCAGAACAGTTAGACAAGGTTGCAAAGACAAAACGGCCTGACCCTTTCTGAGTGGATTCGTCGCACCCTGCTTGCCGAGCTGAACGCATGAGATAGCCCGCTCAGGCCAGGGTGTGCCCGAAATCCTGCCGAATGGACTCACAGCTCAGGGTGATAACAATGCTGCTGTCCCAGCGATGCGGGCGACGTGTGAGGGGGCCCCTTGTGGGGGAGGTTGCAAGCATCCCGAACGGCTCCTCGTGCAACCTCGGTGCTAAGTTGCCTAGGACGCAAAGAGGGCCAAACCTACACGAAGATGGCCAAACAAATACTGTTGGCCCTGTTCGAGAGGTTGATCCCCTTCGGGTGATAGTTGCATGGGCGGTTCGCCGCCGATCTTTTTCCAAATGTCTCGGTAGCCCTCGACGAAATCCGACAGCTTTACGGCAGTCTCGGGAGCATAGCGACGCGGCTCGTTAACGGAGTTGAGAATTGGTTTTGCGAACGCGCCCTACTGTCCAGTCTGGGAGGCCCGCGATCAGTACGAAGCGAATGTATCTCCAACATCAACTGGTTTGGGACGAGCCACGGTTGAGACGCCAAAGACGGTAGCCCCACCAGGTTGCATATGCGAGATAGGCAGGGTAGAGGGCAAACCAGCCTGAGAGCGGGTTGCGAATACGATGCAGAACTCCCGCGAGAGTGAAGGCTAATAGAAGAAGAAGTGGAGGCTTCTCAGGGCAGGCAGCATTGCTATGCGATCTTCGATCATAGGCAGCCCTTGACGCCCGCACCGAACAGATGTACGTTTTCGCAATCGCAGCTCAAACAACTACGCGAGACGGCTGGAGATGCGCGCAATCTTCATCAGCTACCGCCGGAACGACGCGGAGGGCGAGGCAGGGCGTCTGTTCGACGACCTTGTGCGTGAGTTCAGCGACCAGTCTGTGTTCATGGATGTCAGCACGATCGAGGCTGGACGCGACTTTCGCAAGGTCATCGACGAGAGCGTGTCCACTTGTGGAGTATTGCTCTCTCTGATTGGACCCAACTGGCTGGACGCAAAGAACGAAGCGGGTGAGCGCCGCCTGGACGATCCCGCCGACTTCGTTCGACTTGAAACTGCTTCTGCTCTGAAACGCGATATCCCGGTCATACCGGTTTTGGTACGTGGTTCCCGAATGCCACGCCCGGACTCGTTGCCGGAAGACCTTAAAGACCTGGCGTACCGTAACGGTGTAGAGCTGACTCATCCACGATGGAACTCCGACGTCCAGCTTCTAATCAAAGCTCTGCGTCCGTTTGTTGAACCGCCTACGCCGCCTGTTATTGAGCCTCCGAAACCGAGCCCTGTTAAGGCTGACCTCCGGCGCGAAGCCCAGCTAGTTCCAACACCTTTGCCAGTTCAGCCGGCACCTCGGCCATCTCCCGACGGAACGTACGGAGATGTGGAGGTCAAGAAGAGGTCACGTCTGATTCCTTCTCTTATCGCCTGCGGTCTGGCCCTACTCGGAGCCATAGCGGCTTACTTTTATTTGTCGCAAAAGAACCCGACGGTGCCAGACGTTCGCGGAGGCACTCTAGCGGAAGCAACCACAAAACTGGAGTCTGCGCATCTTGCCGTGGGCCGGACAAGAACGCAAATCGACCCCTCGAAGGAAGCCAACACGGTCATTGCGCAGACGCCGCCGCCCAACATCAATGTCAGTGCCGACACGAAGGTTGACCTGGTGCTGTCGCCACCTGAGGTACAAGTCCCAAACTTGGTTGGTAAATCTCTGAACTCCGCTGAAAGCACTCTGCACGATGTCCAACTGTTCGTCGGCGAGGTTCAGCGCGAGCCAAAGGAAGGAGCTCAGGACAATTCGGTCTTGCGGGAATTTCCGCCAGCGGGAGAGTCGGTGAAGCCGGGCTTGAAGGTCGATTTAGTGGTTGCCGCTGCTTCCAGCCAACCTCCGCAACCCAAAGCTCAGCAGTCCCATCAGCCCACGACTGTGGAACCGGCAAAGGTAAAAGTTCCAAATATTGTTGGTCAGCCGCTGGATCAAGCCCGGAAGCAATTGGCGGCGATTGGATTGGCGGTGGGGAACACAACGGGACAAGTGCGGGACGGCGTCACCGTGGGGACAGTGTTGAGTCAGACTCCGAACGCAGGGCAGCAAGTCCGAAGAGGCGCTAGCGTTGACGTGGCTTTTGCTCAACCTCCCGTGCCGATCAGAATCGAAGCGCAGAGTGCACCAAAGACCGTTTCCCCGGGGGGAGACGCTGGGATCATTGTCAGCGTCTGGGATGCGAACGGGCAAGGAATTCCAAACGCCTCCGTAACCGTGAGTGCTGGTGGCGGTACATTTTCAGGAAGCGGCGCATCGACCGTGACTGGCAACACCAACAGTAGTGGTGTCTTTCGCACTTCGTGGCGCTCCCCCAATCCCGCGGCCAAGGGGTATGTAATGGGTGTCAAGGTGACGAAGGAAGGCTATCAGAACAGCACAGCACAACTCACCGTGCCGATAAACCCTCCTGCCCAAACAGCAGCGCAACCTCCTGCGACAATCACGCGCCTTCAAGTGCGGAATGGGCTGGTTTTATTCCCAGGGCGGAAAAAAAGGCCCTTTTACATCGGTCACACTCAATTGTAAGTAAGGTAAAGCCGAGAACGTTTTGGGGGGCTGTCGTTGAGCCTTATGTCTCTCTCCCCTAGCCGCTATTTTCGTTCCTCCACTCTTACCAACTTCCCGCTTATGAGCACATATTGCGCCCGAGGAATCTTGTTCTGCTTCGCCGGCCGCTGCTTGCGCGGTTTCCGGTTGTAGTTCTTTAACATTTCGGCGGCCATTTCGGTTGCCAAGTTGGGATGACAGTGGTCAAGGGGTCAAGGTGTAGTTTGCGGGCGATCCCTGATGTGACCTGTTCTTGGTAAAGGTCATACGGTATATGGTCCATACCCGCCATGTTCCGGCTCCTCCCAAGCGAAACGGAGAGAGTTTAGTGAACAAATTATGGAACTACTTGGGAGACCGATGTGTCTTTCAGATTGTTGAGGGCCCTACTACAATCAACCGGCGATGGATCGGCGGTAAGCCAATCAAGGCGCGCTGTTTAATTAGCCACATCAGCATAGGGTAAAGGGTGAGGTGTGCCCGAAAACTGATCCCCACTCGCCAGCAACTGTCCACGAGCTAATCTTCGTCCTACAAGCCTGCGAGGCGTGACCCTTGCGACGTATCATCGGCTTTAAACGTCATACGTCCGTGAACACGACTGGTGTTGCGTCGCAATGCTTTCCTAGCGGTATAATCGCGCCCAATTATGCCTCTCGTTTCAGGCACAAAACTGGGGCCCTACGAGATTGCGGAGCCGCTGGGTGCTGGCGGGATGGGCGAAGTATATCGTGGGCGGGACACGCGCCTGGGGCGCGACGTGGCACTCAAGATCTTGTCGGAAGCGTTCGCCAGCGACACGGAGCGGATGGCCCGCTTCGAGCGTGAAGCTAAAGTTCTTGCGTCGCTCAACCATGCAAACATCGCGTCGATCTATGGTCTGGAAGAATCGAATGGCACTCGTGCACTTGTGATGGAGTTAGTTGAAGGGTCAACACTGGCTGAGCGAATCAAGCAGGAAGGAATGCCGCTTGAGGAAGTGCTGCCCATCGCCAAACAGATTTGTGAAGGCCTCGAGTACGCGCACGAGCGCGGAATTATTCATCGAGATCTGAAACCAGCGAACGTCAAGATCACTTCTGATGGTGCTGTGAAACTTCTCGACTTCGGTTTAGCCAAAGCGCTGGAATGCGACACGACGGCGGCGACATTTCCCAGCTCGCCGACCTTCAGCCGCCTGGCCACGCAGGCCGGGATTATCCTCGGCACTGCTGCCTACATGTCGCCCGAGCAGGCGAAAGGTAAGTCCGTAGACCGCCGCACCGATATTTGGGCTTTTGGCTGCGTGCTCTACGAGATGTTGACGGGTGAGCACCCTTTCGATGGGGAGACCGTCACGGAAGTTCTGGCCGCGGTGGTACGAGCGGAACCGGAATGGTCACAGTTGCCGACGACGACACCCGATCGGGTTCGTGAACTACTGCGACGCTGCCTGAAGAAGGATGCTAGGCAACGTTTGCAGGCGATCGGCGACGCGCGGATTGCACTCGACGAAGCGCAAGACGCAGGCGAACCGTCTGGCCGCGCACACGTTCCGCCATCTTGGCGCGGCGTGTTGCCCTGGGTTGGCGCAACCGTGCTGACGCTAATAGCGGCCATCGCCGTCTACATAGTCCGCTCACCGAATCCGTCACAGACGATTGTTTCCGAAATCTCTGCACCGCAGAATACGAGTTTTGTGTTTAGGGGAAATTTCGGCGGGCTCCCGGTGCTTTCGCCCGACGGCCAGCGACTGGTGTTTGTAGCTGCGGGCTCGGACAAACAGCAGAGGCTGTGGGTCCGGCAGCTCAGTGCAGCGACGGCTCAGCCCCTTGAGGGTACTGAAGGAGCCATGTTTCCGTTCTGGTCGCCGGACAGCCGCTCACTCGGATTTTTTGCAAACGGCAACCTGAATCGTATTGATGCCACTGGCGGGCCGGCTATCGCCATTGCAGAAGCTCCCCTAGGCCGGGGTGGCGCGTGGAGCTCGGACGGCACGATCCTCTATACCCCGGGTACTACAACTCCCATCTACCGCGTAGCGGCCTCGGGCGGCACACCGCAGCCGGTTACAAAGCTCAGCACCGCTCGGTTGGAAACCACGCACCGCTGGCCGCAGTTTCTTCCTGACGGAAAGCATTTCCTGTTTTTTGCTCGGAGTACGACAGACCAGAATAATGCCACCTATGCCGCCTCCGTTAACGGCGGCGAGCCAAAGTTGCTCATCCGCGGCGATACGAGCGCCGTTTACGCCCCACCCGGTTACCTGCTCTTTGTTCGCCAGGGAACGCTGATGGCGCAGCGGTTCGACGCCGACAACATGACGCTGATCGGAGACGCGATGCCCTTGGCGAAAAACGTCGAGGTCAATCTTCCAGTCTGGCGGGGAGCATTCACCGTCTCAGAAAATGGCCTCCTGGTGTACCACACTGAAAGTGCCACCCAGAACACACGCCTGCTATGGTTTGATCGAACTGGAAAACAGATGGGAGAAACGGGTGCGCCCGGTGACTATGGCACTCTGAGCCTTTCGCCCGACGGCCGCAGGCTGGCGGTGACAGTGCGCGCCAGCAGCCTCAATATCTGGGTGTACGACCTCTTGCGAGGAATCCCAACTCGTCTGACATTTTCCACGGGCACCAATGCCCAACCCTGGTGGGCGGCTAACGGAAGAACCATCGTGTTCGTATCGGATCAAGGGGGACAGACTCATCTGTACGAGAAGCCTGCCGATGGCACGGGAACCGCTTCCCCGCTTGTTGTGGACGACGCTCAAGAATCCCTGCCCTCATTCTCGTCCGATGGGCGGTACCTGATCTTCGAGCGGCAAGCAGCATCGCATCATCTAGAGATCTGGTCCTTGCCTTTATTCGGGGACCGGAAAGCTTTTCCGGTGATCCAAAATCAGCAATTTAACATGCTCCACCCTGCCCTCTCGCCGGACGGGAAGTGGCTGGCATACATGTCCGCCGAATCGGGGCGGCCCGAGGTCTACGTTGTGCCGTTTGTGCAAGGCAGCGGGAAGTGGCTGGTTTCGACCGCCGGAGGACGTTTTCCGCGATGGCGCCACGATGGCCGGGAGCTGTTTTACATCTCCCTGGATAACAAAATCATTTCCGCGGAGATCGCCGTACAAGGCACGAGCCTCGTCATAGGTAAGGTCACCCCCCTGTTCCAGGCAAATCCCGTGTCCTCCGCTGGATGGACCTACGATGTCAGCTCTGATGGGAAAAAGTTGGTCGTAGTCAGCGAAGCCAACGAGAAAACGGCCGAGCCGCTGACGCTCATCTCCAACTGGCCCGCACTTCTGAAAAAGGAATGATGCCCAGGTTCATGCCACAGCCTTTAGCGCGTAAGAGACCATCGAATCCCTTTATCTGGCAACACATTATCTCGGAAATCCACCACAGTCCTCGTTTTTTCTTCGCAGCACCGACTCTTCCGAAGTGGAAGGTCTATTGACCGGGGCCTTTCTGTGGAAGCTGGGAAGCCCATCAGGGCCTGCCGTATATTCAGAGGCCGAGCCGACTTATGCCCGGAGATACTGATACAGGGTTTCCCGACTGATACCTAGACTAGTTCTCGTGCTAAAGCCGCTTTCTTTTCGCCGCCAGCAGCCCGCCTTCTAAGCATTTCCGCCTGTTCAATTGACAGCGCCGGCTTGCGGCCGCGATAGACTCCCTTCTTCTTGGCCAAGGCGATTCCCTCTCGCTGCCGTTCCCGAATCAGTGACCTCTCGAACTCCGCAAAGCTCGCCAACATGTTGAACATCAGTTTGCTCAGTTAGTTCATCACTGTAGGGGTAGTCCGGGGCTCACAGAGTTCGACGCCTTCACCGCATTGGAGAACTGGGTGGAGAATGGGCAAGCCCCCGAAAAACTGATCGCCTGCCGCTCAACCAATAGTGTCGTTGAACGCTGCCGACCTGTCTTCCCGTATCCCGCTCTGGCTCGCTATTCCGGGAAGGGCGATCCGAAGGAGGCCGACAGTTACGCGCCTTTCGATCCTCGACCGCATCCGTAGCCGAGCCTGGTTACGTAGGGAGAGACACCTCCGAAAAAGATCGACTTCTAAGAAGCGAAGGACGTCGTGGCCCTCAATGGACTCCAGCAAGGAGACCAGATTTTGGGCACACCCACCCTTACCCTTTTCACTTTTGGGGCATTAGGTGGCGGCAGACCTTAGCTCGACCTCCCCGGATGGCGCTCAAGCTGTGGGGATGACACGAAGTCGGGCGAAATCGGGTACTAGCGTAAATTCCGTTGTTGTGCTCATTTTTTCTTCCCATTTTTCAGAGCAGCCTGAATGATTCTCCACTGCTCGACCTTCAGGTCTTTAGGGTACCTATAACTGCCGCTGCTTGAGGGCAGCAGATCATAGTACAGGGAAATGCCAGCGGTTATTAGGTCAGGGAGAACTAGCTTATAGAAGTATCGTTGTGGCGGCTGACCGTTGAAAAACACACTGGTTTATGGAAGGGTGATCGCGGAAGAATGTGACGAAATTATTGGCTACCTCGGTTCCTCTGGCGATCTTGTTGTCCTGACTACCATTGCGCTCGGCCTGTTTAAGCACGTCCCAGATTGCGACGCCGTTTTTGACAAGTCCTTTACGCCGGTCGTCGTATCTGGCATATCTGTCGATCGAGAACAACTTGTCCACGATGTACCAGAAAGCATTGCTTGAGTCGGCATAGTATTCGGAGCGTTCCAGAGAGTCCTTACCCGGCACGGTGCCCAAGATGAGTACTTCTGGTTTGCCGCCGATTACCGGCTCAAAGCATGTGACCACTTCCATGTGCGTGTTCTCCTTCGCCTAGCGCAGGAAATTGAAGGCCCGACCGTGATGAACCCGTTAATCTCGGCGGATTTTGAGTCGATTCCCGTACATAACTGCGCGGTTAATTGCAGGGAGCCGCCGTGACCTCCCTCCGATCCTTCGACAGCTCACCCAACTCAGTGGTTACTGGTGGTCATATCAGCATGACACCGGCATAGAGCTGACTACAAGAGAGCAAACAGCCGAAAGGCAAGCCGTCTCTAAGGGGAAATTGCGGAGGGGCCGAACGACTGGAGAATGCCTCTACTGGCGAAAGAAACACGGGTATTCGAGCGCAAGCACCGCGTTTCGAATCCACTCAGATAAGGTCCGGTTGTTCTTTGTTGCGGCTGCGGTAAATTGCCCGGCTTCACCCTTGGGCAGTTTTGGCCTTCCGGGTTTGCGTTTCACCGGGTGCTCCCTATTATTAGTGTATTACAATAATTATGGGTTTGTCAAGTACTTGTGGTCACGAGCCGGGAAAAGCAATCCAGTTACCGCTTAGGTGAGTTACTAAGGGCGCTACGTATTGGCCATGCTGTGAGTCGTCTGTGCCCACACGGGACGTTTCTAGCGCCGTAAATGGCCTTCCTGAGGGGCGCGAAACCGAAACAATTGAGGGTTGCCTTCAGCTCGACCTATCGTGAGCGATCCGGCGCGAGATCAGTTGTGAGAGGCGATTAATCAACATCAGTCAACTGCCACTCGGTGCGCTGTGGAGACGGCTCTACTCATAATAAGCCGGCGATTTCTTGAGCTTGGCGTTGCCGATAAAGTCGTGCTGAATCCACAGCTGCGCACCGGTCTTTTGGAGAAATTCATCCATGGCAACTCTGGTTGCTCGCGTCTGATCTTGGTTGAAGTCGAAATCTGGCACGCGGTTCAGTATGCGCTCCTCTGGATAGTGATAAAGGTCCCCGGACAGCAAAACGCCTCCCGTCTTTGCCAGTTTCAAATACAACATCTGGTGGCCTTGCGTGTGCCCGGGGGCCCATTTGATGACAACCGTCCCATCGCCGAATACATCGCGGTCCTCATTGTTAATGATGACCGTTTTCGCGTGGCGAAGGCTTGCGTAGGTTGAGGGCTGGGTCACACCGGGAGGAGGGTCAGCGAACATGGCATCGCGCTCCACCTGCTGCACGAGCCAAGTCGCGCCTTTGAATTGGCTTACATTGGCGGTGTGATCGTAGTGATAGTGGGAAAGGGCGAGGTAGTTGATCTCCGCCGGTGCGTAGCCTATGTCGAGCAGTTGGCCGTTGAGGGGCTTGAGCAGGGTCACGTCTCGCTCCCAGTGGTCGGGAAGCACGACATGATGTGTTATCGGAGCGCCAGTTGGCTTCCAGTCTGCGTCGGGGACCGCACCGGCATCCCAAAGCAAAGTCCCCTTGGGGTGTACGACGAGGAAGCACGGCACGGATAGATCGCTGGTGGCGACTTCTTCCTTCTTCAAGCCGAAACGTTCCGTGTTGGCAACATGGATTGTGCCGCAGTCAAATACGTATAGTCTGGACAACCGCAGCGGTTGTGCCTGTTGTCGAGCCGGACGCGCATTCTGTCCTCCTCCGCTGGTAACGATTGCGAAGAAAACCACCGCCGCGAAGCCAGGCATGAGCGATCGAAACATGTGGCGTCTCATGTTTGGGCAGTCAGTCCTTTCCTGAAAACAGGCGATTATACTCACAATCCTGCTTCGCCCCGATTGCTTGCGTAAAGGATTTCTCGCTGGGTATTCAGGCACACCTTACCCTTACCCTGTTCCCACATTGACGGATTGATGCGTCGGAATTGCCGGGTCAATCCCCACAAGGGGCCCCCCTCACACGTCGCCCGCATCGCTGGGACAGCAGCATTGTTATCACCCTGAGCTGTGAGTCCATTCGGCAAGATTTCGGGCACAGCTATCCCTTTTCCCTATTCAGAACGCACAGTTTTGGGTTGGCAAGGCCTTCGCTCATGGGCGTAGACGCAGTCAATTTGGCCACTGAGAGTGAATAGTCGCTAGAAAAGCAGATCCCTCGTGGGCTGGCGCCCGCTCGTGATGACAGGTCAAATTACGGCATGACGGGCAGGATGAGGTGCGAGGGCATGGCGGGGGTGGAGTAGATGCGCTGGGTGGCGGCGACGAAGTCCGAGGCGGCGGCCTGGTAGATGCTCGGGACGAATTTCTGCGGATTTCTGTCGATGACGGGGAACCAGGTGGACTGAATCTGCACCATGATGCGGTGGCCCTTCAGGAAGACGTAATCGTGGTCGCGGAGGGTGATGTCCCACTCTGTGGGAGTGTTAGCGGTGAGCGGCTCGGGCTTTTCGAAACTCTTGAGATAGCGGCCGCGGCGGACTTCCATGGCGACGGGTAGTTCGTATCCGTTGAGCGACTGAGCGTACTGGCCGGGATCGGGGCCTTTATCCGGGTCCCATGCGTCTTTTTGCGCGTTCTGCGGATAGACGTCGATCAACTTCACGACGAAATCGCTGTCGGTGCCGGAGGTCGAGGCGAACAACTTCGCCGCGAGAGGGCCGGTGATGGTCAGGTCGTGGTCGAGGGGCGCGCTGACGAAGGTGAGAACGTCGGGGCGCTTATCGACGAAGCGCTGGTCGGCGACTTCCCACAAACGCCAATCGCCGGCGGGATAGGTGGGCGAGATGGGGCGCTCGCGGTAGGGCACGGGGTTGGCGGGGTCGGAGACGTACTCGCGGTATTCCTTGCCGCCGACCGTGGGCGGGGTGAATGAGAGCGTGCCGTCCGCGTGGAGATAAAGGTTGGTGGGCTTGGCTTCGGCGGGCGGCCAGGTGGCGTAGGTGCACCAGGTATTGGAGCCGGGCTGAAAGGTCATGGCCTGCCACGCCGGCTTTTCGCCCTCGCCGTGAAGGTAATAGCGGAAGAAAGGCGCTTCGATTTTTTCGCGGAATTCGAGGGACGTGTTGTGACCACCGTTTTGCACGATGCCAATGCTTTCGGCTTTTTCAGCTTGCCACTGGCCGTGATTCCAAGGGCCGGCCACGATGATGTTTGTGCGGTCGGGATCGTTCTCCCCGGCGTTGCGGAAAATCTTCCACGGTCCCCAGGGGTCTTCCTGGTCCCAGAAGCCGGCGACGTTGAGGTTGGGCACGGTGGCCGAGTGAAGCTGGTTGACCCAGGCTTCCTTTTTCCAGAAATCGTCGTAGTCGGGGTGATCGACGGTGGAGTTCCAGTAGGGAATGGAGCCGTGGAGATACTTCGAGTTGATGTTGGAAAGCGGGCCGAGGTTGAGATACCACTCGTAAGTGTCGTAGGTGTCGAAGTCGAAGTGAGTGTTCTTCTGCTTGTCGGCCTGCTCCATGACTGCGTATTCGAAGTCGTAACTCTCGCGCAGCGCACCATAGCGGTGGTCGTCGTCGTTCATCCATTGGTCGGCGGGAGAGGCCTGCTCACTTACGGCTTTGAGCGCGGGATGAGGGTGCAGCAGAGGCAGAGCCGCGGTGAGGCCGGAGTACGAGACGCCGAACATCCCGACTTTGCCGTTGTTGTTGGGGACGTTTTTCACCAGCCATTCGATGGTGTCATAGGCGTCGGTGGTTTCGTTGGTGGCCTTGGGATCGTTGAGGTCAACGTATGAACTGAGGTTGAAGACGCCTTCGGACTTGAAGCGACCGCGAAGGTTCTGCGAGACGAAGATGTAGCCGTCCTGGGCGAGTTCTTTCAAGTTCGCGGGCACCTTCTCGGGTGCCTTGTCGCGAACGCCGTAAGGAGTGCGGGACAGAATGATGGGCAGCGGGCCCGGGCCTTTCTGATCGACGGGCGTTAGGATGACGGTTTGCAGGTGGACGCCGTCGCGCATGGGGATCATCACTTCCTGATAGGTGAAGGGCGATTTTGCGGGCTCAGCGGCGGGCTGCTGGGCGATGGCGGAGGCGGCGATGACGACGAGCAATGAGATGCGTAGGAACGGGCGCAAGATGATCTCCCCAAGGTGCGTGAACGGTGGTGCTGCGATTGTAAATCGAGTCATTTTTTGCTGTGGCCGGCGCAGTGGAGCACGCCGAGATATTGCTGCCACGGTCCGACAGCGTCGCGGTATTGGTGCGCCAGCGTGCGGCCTTCCGGGGTTGCGCTTCTTCTGGGTCACGACTTCCGAGTCGCGCAGGCATTGCCAGTTCTAAGCTCACTATTTATAATTATTGTAATACAATAATTGGCATTTTGTCAAGAACTTTCTTGGCGCTGAGTGAAAATTCCTTTAAGCGCCCACGGAACTTGAGCAAAGTCGCTTAATCTTCCATGCCGTTTACATGCCGTTCGCACTGCGTTACATCGAAAAGAGGGTAAATCGTGCCGTCTACCGCGTTCTAAGTTGTTGCGTTTACGTTTGCACGCGGATTCGAGTCCTACCTGAGGAGCCATTCTTTTCAGTCAGTTGCCTTGCATTGAAAGTTAAGGTTCTTCGCAAATGTCCGTGTTCTGTCCGCTTTGTGGCTCTTGCGGATGAAAAAGCCCACCGCAGCGGGCTCTTCAGAAGGGTAACTGTTGACTACTGGATTCCCTTCGAGCGTTGCGTAATTGTGGCGAGTTTCCCGCGCTGCGCTGTTGCCTGTAGCTCGCGGTACGCCCTGGCGGCGCGCAGAGCTTCGCGTTGCTGCTCGACCGTAACAAAGGCATAGCGGCGGAACATACTGTCGGTTTTGTGGTCTGTGATCTTCATGGCAACGGTTTGCGGTACGCCCGAGGCTAGCAGGTTCCCTCGCGGCACAGCGGCGAAGATCGTGGAATAGCCGACCGTGAACGTTAGCGAACTCACATGCTGTTGCCCACGCCTTACGAAACGAGGCAATCGGCCGACCGTTGAGGTGGAAGATGTATTCCGACGGCAGGCTGCGATGTCCCGATGAGTGTTAGTTTGGGGAAGTGTTATACGGGCCGCGCTGCTTCGTACTGGCTGGTGCTCCGCCCTTGCATTAGACTCTGTGTTACGGCAGGAAGTGCGGAATGACTCTCCTTGCTCTAAGACGGAAGCTCCAGGCGGTCTCCTGGCAGTTGCGGCAAGCCCGTGTAATTGCCAAAGCCCTGCATTCCCGCTATCACCCGATTGTGGCGCATATCATCCCGGTCCGACGGTGCAATCTGGCATGTGCCTACTGCAACGAATATGACAACTTCTCACAGCCAGTGCCTACCGAGGTCATGCTGGGCCGCATTGATCGGCTGCACGAGTTGGGTACGACGATCATCACCTTCAGCGGCGGCGAGCCCTTGCTGCACCCGGATCTGGACGACCTGATCCACCACATACGCAGCCACGGCTTGATAGCGACCCTCATCACCAATGGCTTGCTGCTTAACCCCGATCGCATTCAGCGACTGAATCGTGCCGGGCTCGATTCTCTGCAGATCAGCATCGACAATGTCGTGCCGGATGATGTCTCGAAGAAAAGTCTGAAGGTGCTCGACAAGAAGTTGCAATGGCTGGCGCAGTATGCGGAGTTCAACGTCAACATCAACTCGGTCGTAGGATCGTCGATCAGGAATCCGGAAGATGCGGTGGTGATTACTCGCCGGGCAGCGGAACTCGGTTTACAGACCACCATCGGCATCATTCACGACGGGTATGGTCAGCTGGTTGCATTGAACGATACGCAACAGCAGGTCTATCGCGATCTTGTCAAAGTCAGCACTAAATCGTTCTCCAGCTTCGCCTACTATCAGCAGTTTCAAAAGAACCTAGTGTCCGGAGCCCCCAACAACTGGCATTGCCGGGCGGGCAATCGCTATCTTTATGTTTGCGAGGATGGGCTGGTGCACTACTGCTCGCAGCAGCGCGGCTACCCGGCAATTCCGCTGGAGAAGTACGATCGGGCCGATCTGGAGAGGGAGCACGCGAGCGTCAAGTCCTGCTCTGCTTTCTGTACGATCTCCTGCGTGCATCAGGCGTCAATGGTCGACCAGTTCCGCGATAACCCAGCGCAGGCGCTCAGTAGCTTCTTTCCGCCCCATTCCGGCGATTCAGAGCCTTACCATTTGCCCACTCCGCTTCGGCCGCTGGTGTGGCTCCTTCTGGCCCCACCCGGTAGTAGCCGCGAGCGTATTACTCACACGATGAGACACGCAACACTCCGGCTCCTGGGCGTGAAGTAACACCAATTTATTGAGACTTGCGTGTGGGGCGATGCACGAACTTCTGCTATAGCCGGGCGGCCACGGCAGGCGTATGCTGCGCCGTCTGGAGCGCAGATAGCAAATACGTAATCGTCCCCAGGGGCCATGGCCAGATACGTGATCTTTGGGTTTTCCCCGTGGAGAGGGGTCTGTTTCGTAAAACACTTCAGCCGGTACAGCTAACCAATGGCCCGTTGCTTTATTCGGGTGCGGCCGTAAGCGCCGACGGCAACCAGCTCTTTGCGGTCGGTGTTCGTGAGCGTGGACGGAAGCTATTGCCTAGAATACGGTCCGCATGGTCGAAACCCCCGACTCAGAAAAGACTCCGCGAGAGGCGGTCAGATGCAAGAGACGCTTTCTCTGGAGCGCTGCACGTATTCTCGTCCTTCTTAGCTCTTGGTGTATGGGCAATCTGGCTCCCGCAGAAACGGAGTCTTTTCTCTGTTATCTGGTTCCTCCCTTTCGGTTTAGCGATTGTCGCACTCATGGCAGTCGTCATCCTGTGGAGCGTGCCACAATGGCAAGTCAGACACGCGAGTTCCCCGACTCAAAAGCGGATTTGACCGCGTCAACGAGGCCCGCAAGACTCTGGCGACGATATCCGCTTTCGAATAACATCTACTACTCCGGGGTCGACATATTCAAAGGGGCTCGAGGCTGATGTCGTTTTTGTTCTCTTAATAGAACATTTACGACGAATTGGGGTTTCTTGCGCGATGCACACAAGCCGAAGTCAAATTAAGCTTAAGGATTTGACGAGAGAGTGGGGATAGCTTCTGCCATGGTTCAGGCTTGTCGCGGCGGGTGCCTGCCAGGACAAACAAACACATCAACAAAAACAGTCCTGCGATCTCGAATGGAACGGCTGTTGTGCCGGAGAAGTCTCCGGCCGCCAAACCGAGAAAGAATGACGTGCCGACGGCCATCCAGACTGCGAAGCGGCGCGCTGTTGCGTCCCGTCTCCACTGAAGTATTGCCAACATGATGGACACCTCCACTGGAGGAAATGCTCACTACTTGGGAAGGCAGTTTGCTGCATGGGCAGGCGGGCGTCTGTGCCGGATGTCCAAGGCGATGTGACGTACGTCGCAAAGTGTTGCGATATTGAGGCTGTTGTTAACTGGTCGATCATCATCACCCGCATTATTCGTAGCGCAAAGCCACGTTCGGATCGACGTGCGAAGCGCGGTGTGCAGGCAGGTAGTTGGCGAGCAGCGCAACCGCTGCCAGCATGAGGAGGACCGCCAGGGTCGTCATCATGTCGGCGGGTTTTACCTGGAATAGCAACGCTGTCAGGAAGCGCGTGAACACGACCGAGGCGACGATTCCCAACACAAGACCCCTCGCAGCCAGCTTAAGGCCCTGGCGCAGCACCATTTGCAATACATCTTTGCGAGCTGCGCCCAGTGCCATGCGGATGCCAAACTCGCGCGTGCGTAAGCTGACAGCGTAAGAGATCACGCCATAGATTCCGACGGCGGCGAGAACGAGCGCCAGCCCGCCAAAGAGTCCGAGAAGCGTGAGCGTGAAACGGCGCGCGGCGAGCGATTCGGCGACATAGTCCTCGAGCGGGCGCACGTGGAACACTGGCTGTGTATTGTCGGCGCTGAGGAACGCCTGACGCACAGTCTGCTCCATGCGGCGCGGATCGCCGGTGGTTCGCACCGCGACGTTGTAGGCGAACGACAAGTCTTGAGCCAGCGGTATGTAGGCTGCCATGTTCGAGGGCTGGTCGAGTCCATACTGCTGAACATCGCCGACGACGCCAACGATGGTCATCCACTCTTTGTCATCATGGCGACCACCGATCTGGATGTGCTTTCCGATGGGGTCCTGGTTGGGAAACAGAGTCCTCGCGCACGATTCGCTGATGAGGGCGACGAGCGGAGCACCTTTGCGATCGCCGTCCGTAAACAGACGCCCAAGCTTCAGAGGGATGTCCAGTACCTCGAAGTAATCTGGCGAAACTGAGTATCGGTCCACGTCAGGCGCATCTGCGTCGTTGGCCAATGGATGGTCCTGAATGTGAAACGCGGAACGGTCGAAGGTCAATAA
>Ga0306923_10002731_pt1 | contig 16316 bp, 15 predicted proteins | sample sta12Can44000108_FD_203841 | JGI IMG/M metagenome (GOLD analysis project Ga0306923, IMG submission 203841) | Lab enrichment of tropical soil microbial communities from Luquillo Experimental Forest, Puerto Rico - statanox.12C.anox.44.000.108 (v2)... | ecosystem: Environmental > Terrestrial >... | reverse complement strand
TTCGGGCCGACGGTCCCGAAGGGTGACTATCCGCCGCAGTACGCCAAGCTGTTCCCTGAGGTAGTGATCCCCGGGGAGGACTGCCTCAACTTGAACGTGTGGACACCCGACCTTGGCGCGAGCGGGCTGCCCGTGCTCGTGTGGATCCACGGCGGCTCGTTCATGAACGGGTCGTCGTCAGTGGGCGCGTACGACGGCGCGGCCTTCGCACGCGACGGCGTGGTATGCGTGAGCATCAACTACCGGCTGGCCGCGGAGGGCTTCCTGTTCCTGGATGACGGAACCGCCAACCTCGGCCTGCTCGATCAGCTGGCGGCGCTGCGGTGGGTGCAGGACAACATCGCTTCCTTCGGGGGCGATCCGGCGCGCGTCACCGTCGCGGGCGAGTCTGCCGGGGCGATGAGCGTGACGACGCTGCTGTCGATGCCGCTGGCTGAGGGCTTGTTCGCGCAGGCCATCGCGCAGAGCGGGGCCGGAGCCCACACCCTGACCAGCCAGGAAGGCCGAACCGTGGGCGGCTATCTGGCCGAGGCCCTCGGCGTGCCGACGGACCGGGAATCGATCAAGGCCGTGCCCCTGGACAAGCTCGTCCAGGCCGCCTCCGACCTGGTCGTCGAGGTGCAGACAGCTGCGGACCCAGCCAAGTGGGGACAGCTCGCACTGAGCCTCCTGCCATTCGCGCCCGCCGTCGACGGCGCGGTCCTGCCCTCCGCGCCGGTCCCCGCCATCGCGGCCGGCCAGGGGGCAGGCGTTCCGCTGCTGATCGGGTCGAACCGGGACGAGGCACGGCTGTTCCTGGTCGCGCCGGGCACAATCGACGTCATCGACGAGCCAACGCTAGCCGCGGCGGCAGGCGGGTACGGGCTAGCCGGGAACGGCGTGGCCGTGTACCGGGCGAACCGTCCGGGCGGCAGCGCAGGCGACATCCTGGCCGCCCTGATCAGCGACTGGTTCTTCCGTATCCCGGCGATCCGGGTGGCCGAAGCCCGCGGCGCCTCAAGCGCAGCGAGGACCTGGATGTACCGGTTCGACCAGCCTGAGCCGGAGGCCAACCATCAGCTCGGCGCTTGCCACGCGACCGAGATCCCCTTCGTCTTCGACACCATCACCCGTGCGGAGCTACGCCCGCTCATCGGCGACGCGCCCTCGCAGGCGGTCGCGGACCTGGTCCACCGGGTCTGGGTCGACTTCATCACCCACGGGGATCCCGGCTGGGCCGCTTACGACACCGCCAGCCGCACCACCGGCCTGCTCACCGACACGATCCACCCCGTCGATGACCCGGCTGGGGCCGAGCGCGAGCTCTGGGACGGCATCCGCTGACCAACCTGGGCATCAGTCCTGCGCCCACCACGGACGGGCCGACCGCTCATCGGCAGATCCGGGCGTCGGCTAACCGGACTGTGTGCATAGCGGCATACAGATCAACCGTCGGCCCCGGCGCCGTGCCCGCTTGTCGGCCGGATCCATGTCATCAGCAACGTTTACGTGCAGTAGCAGGATGCGGGACGCAGTGCCTCGGGCGTGGACCGGTTCGTGGACCGGGTCGCCGGATAATCCCAGCGCGGAGTGTGGCATGAATGCGATGATCGGTGCCATCAGTGCAGCTAGCGCGTGCGCGGCGGGTGAGCAGGCCCCTCGTAATGCGTAGGTCATCGGTTCGATTCCGATAGGCGGCTCCCACGTCAAAGCCCCTTTCCAAGTAACTGTTCGTGCCGGGGAGGGGCTTTTGCTAACGGGTTTGCTAACAGCGGATTCCTAAGCGGCCTTCACTGCCTGGGCGAAAATGTCCGCGGCGGCGGCCTCGGCCGAGCGGATCACGTGGGCATAGACGCGGAGGGTGATAGCCGGGTCCGCGTGACCCAGGTGAGCGGCCACGACGTGGACCGGGACGCCGGAGAGCAGCAGGGTTGTGGCGTGCAGATGTCGCAGATCGTGTAGGCGCGCGTGGGGGTAGCAGCTCGTTGGCGCAGATGAGCTTGGTCATCAGCGACGTGACGGTATCGGGGTAGATCGGCTCTCCCCATCCGGTCGTGAAGACGTACCCGTCCTTTGTCCCGCGCCAGGAGTCGCCCGCGTGCAGTTGCTCTGCGGTCTGGTCGGCCTTCCGCTGCCGCAGGACGGCCGCTGTCTCGTCATCGATGGAGACGACCCTCGTCCGGCCACTCTTGGTCGTCCCGTTGACGCGCTCGCCTGCGATCACGGCCGTCGAGCCGGTGATGGTGATCTTCTTGCCGTCGGGGTCGACGTCTTTCCAACGCAGATTTAGCAGCTCGCCACGGCGCGCTCCGGTGTACGCGGCAACGTGGAAGAAGGCGAACAGCCGGTGCTGCGTGGCGGTGGCCAGAAACGACCGGAGCTGAGCGATAGTCCAGACGGTTCCGGGCTCTTGGGCCTGAGCGCGTGGCCTCTTGGCCCGCTCCACTGGGTTACTGCCGATGAGTCCATCCACGACGACGGCATCGCGGAACGCCTTCCTGAGCACTGCGTGCAAATGGGTCACAGTGGCCACGGCAAGCGGCTGGCCGTTGCGGCCTCCGCTGGTCAGCAGGTCGCGGTACAGCTTGGTAATGGTGGATGGCCGGACAGCCTGGATTGGCAGGTGCCCGATGCGTGGTGTTGCATAGAGCCGGATGTAGGCCCGGTAGTCGGCCAAGGTCCGCGGCTTGATTTCCATCGCGTGAGCGTCGATCCAGTCATTCAGGTACGCCGCCACGGTGATCCGGTTGCGGTCGACGTACTCGCCATGCCGGGCCTTCACCCGGGCTTCGTCCCTGGCGGCCTTGACGGCCTCCTCGGTGGCGAAGCCGCCCACCCATCGCGGCTTGCTAATCCCTGTCTCGGGATCCTTGACCCGGATCACGTACCACCAGGTGAGGCCGCGCTTCGTAACGCCATCGCGGAGCCGCGGCGTGTTCTTACGGTTGGTTGCGGGCATCAGGCGGCGGTCCTTTCGGCGAGCAGCCTGGAGACGTATTCCTCCAGAGCGATGAGCGGGATGCGCCGTGATCCGTCGATGCGGATCGAGGTGATGGCGCCGCTGACCAGCAGCTCGTAGAGCTTGCTGCGGGAGATGGCCAGTGCCTCAGCGGCCTCGGGGACGGTCATTAGGAGCCGGTCCATGGCACACCTCCCGTCGGCACCAGCAGGTCGATGAGCGGGTGTCCGCGTCCGGCGTAGTGCCAGTCGGTAAGGGTGAGCGTGGTGTCGCTGGTGACGTCCGGTTGCAACCCGACGGCGATGGCGTATTCGCGCTGATGGGCGGCCCGATCGGCGCGCAGCGCGCCGAGAGTAATGGAGTAGGCGCGGCTCTTTGTCGAGAAGTGGCCGCGAAAGCCGAGCATGTGCGCCCACGCGGCGAGACGTAGTTCCTTGAGCTGGGGAAGCTTGCTGAGGCGGAGGCATTCGGCGATGTGGCGGCGCGCGTGCTCGCGTACGGGAAGGTCGGCAATCCGGTCGGCCGGGGTGATGCGACGATCGAGGGCGCCAGTGTATTCGGCGGCTTTGGTGGCGCATTTGGCCACGTAGCCAGCGACCGTAGTGTGAGTGACGTCGCCGGTGGTGGTAACCGGGCGGATATCGAGTTGGCGGCCCCATGCCAGCGTGCGGGGTGGGAGGCCAGGGGCGGCAGGCGTCCTCACGTTGACGGCGACGGCGGCCTGGTCGATGGCGGCGGTGAGTACGGCGCGCGTAGCCCAGGCAGGCGGTGCGGCGGCCGGACCAGCGGGGCCGTCGAGTCGGATGATGGCGTGGAAGCGGACGACGCCACGCCGCTGATACTCGGCGACCTGGGCGTATGAAACCCGGACCTGCGTGGCGAGGGCCTTGCCGGTGAGCCCGGCCTGGCGGGCCAGGGTTCGGCGCAGGGAGATGGTAAACCGGCGCCACAGCTCGGGGGCGTGGGCGTTGAACAGGACTGCGCCCGTGTAGTCGTAGCAGTCCGGACACAGCGGCTCGCCGAGCCGGTGATCATCTCGGGCATGTTTCTCGCCGCACGATAGGCCGATGCCGTGCGGGCAGGTCTTGCCCTTCCTGCGGGGTCGGCAGGCTAGCACCCGGCCGTCTTTCTCGCGCCGGGCGTGGACCGGGCCGAACGAGGGTGCCGTGAGGGTGACGAAGACGCACGGGTGCTCGGCAACGGTGGCTGGGATGCCTTTGCCGCCGCTGAGCCCGGCGCGGATGACCTGGTAGGTGTCAGCGCGGTAGACCTCGGCGCAGGGCGGGCAACGGGAGGCGCGGCGAGTCTTGCAAGCGATCGGCAAGACGCCGCCGGGCTCGTGGCCGGTGGTGTAGCGGTGGATCAGTTCGCCGGTGCCGCCGTCGATGTAGTCGGCGCGGCCGCGCAGCAGAACTGGTTGCAAGCATCCTCCGGTGTGCCGGAGAGTGCCTGCGGGGGCAGGGATTGGCAAGGGCGGTACTCCTCTCGTCGGGGTGGACGAGCGGAGGCATGCTCCAGCCAGGCAGATATGGGCGGGTTTCGCTGATCAGCGGTGCTATGCCGCACGCGGGCCTGGCTAGAGTTGCCTGCCGCTCAGGCGTGTCATGTGGTGGCGTGTGCACCGTGACCCGGGACCCGGTGACTCACCGGCCCGGCATCTGCACGGTCATCCCTCGATGGGGCCGAGGCTCCTACGGCCTCACCACTACAGTATCCATAATACGTGTCTAGTACACAAAGTATCAGTCGGGTTTTGCGGTCAGACGCTTGGACAGGTCGCGCAGCTCAGCGCCGGGCGGATCCTGCATGGTCAGCAGGTCCGAGGTGAGCTGGCGGACCAGGCTGTGCGAACGGACCTGCTCGGGCGTATTGGCCTCGGCCTGGAGTAGCGCGGCGACCGCCTCGCGGACTTGGCGGCGCTGGGAATGCGCGCGGGCCACGTCGACCAGCATCCTGGCCCGTCGCTCGGCCGACAGTCCGCTGGTATCCACCGCGGCGGCAGCCCGCAGCGCGCGGCCCGCATCACCAAGCTCGACGGCGACCGCGATCTCATACAGCCGCACGTTGGCCGGGCCGAACTCGGTGTTGTACTCGTTGTGCCCCTCGCCGAGCCGCCCAGCGACCTGGCTCGCCTGCTCGAGCTGGCCGTAGGCGGTGTCTGGGTCGTTGAGGTGGGCGGCGATGACGGCACGCTGCAAGGTCAGCCCGCCCCACAGCGACATGGCTTGCGGAGTGCCTTGATTGACCATCGGCTGCAAGGCTTCAGCGGCGGTACGGGTGGTCTCCTCGGCTTGGTCGTAGCGCCGGGCGTTGATGAACACGAACACCAGACGGAACGCCCCGGCGGCCACCATCAGCGGGTTGCCTGCCCGGTCGGCGGCGGCCATGGCCCGGTCGGCGGCGATCCATGCGGCGTCCGGCTCGCCGAGTTTCGCCAGCGCGGCGGAGCACGCCTGATAGGTAGCGGCCATCAGCTCGAACACTTCAGCTCGCTGATCCTCGGGAACTGCCCGGGCGGCTGTTTCGAGATCCGGGACCAGGCCACGGAGCAGCTCGCTCAGTTCGGTGTAACGCCCGGCGTGGGTCAGTTCCCATGCCTTGCGGGTCTTGGTCCGAAGCGTGCTGAGCGCAGGGGCCCGTCGGCCGTCGAGCATCGCGCGTAGCGCGTAGGCCCCGGACAGGACCAGCCGCAGTCCGCCCGCGCCAGGCGGTTCCCCGGTGACAGCGGCGACCACTGGTGCCTCGGCGGCCAGCTCGGCCAGCGGCACATCCAGCGCGGCGGCGAGCGCTTCCAGCACCGACATGCGGTCAACCTTGCGCACGCCGCGCTCGACCTGGGAGACCCAGGCGACTGACCGGTCGACCATCCGGGCCAGTTCGGGCTGGGACAGGCCTCGGCGGCGCCGCTCGACGGCGATCTTACGGCCTAGGGCCTTCTGGTAGTCCGGAGTGGTCACCCGCCGGTGCCCTTGCCGGTCTGCAGGGTAAGCCAGTCCACCTCGGTGCTGGCTAGGTACTGGTCTCGCGCCTCCAGGTAGCGGCGGGTGTGCGGGGATGCCTCGTGCGCCTCGAACGCCGCCCGGTCCCGGTACAGCTCATAGAAGATCCGCTGCAACGGCTGGCCCTCCACCGTATGGGAGGCGTACACCAGCGTTCCCGGCTCGTTCGCCTTGATGGCCTCGATGGTCTCGGCGACCAGCTGGTCATAGCCCTCGGCGGCGGCCTCGTCCTTGCACGTGAAGCGCACGCACAGACCGAACATCGCTCTCCTCCAACTCTCCTGGCGCCATGCTCGCACCAATTGTGCCAGGCCAGTACGCGAAGTAACACGTATTTATTGTATGGCACCATGACTCAGAGTACGCTCAAGGCTGCAGAGACCATGGACCATGCGCCGCAGCGAGGACCCATGCACACGCCAGCACCCCGAGCACTCAAACTAACCTGTACCGACGTCAGCTATCCGGGCGGTACAGAGCACATCCGCAGAGTCCGCGCTGACCTCCGTGTAGTCCTCTACAACTGCCCGCGGGCGGACGATGTGATCTTGTGTGCCTCAGAACTAGCGGCCAACGCTGCGTTGCACAGCCGCTCCCGCCTGCCAGACGGCACCTTCGCTATCCGCACCACCATCGATCCGGACCATTACGTTCGGGTCGAAGTCCAAGACGACGGCGGCCCCTGGAACCAGGGAATGATCGATCCGACCCGGCACCATGGCCTAGACATCGTCCGTGCGGTGGCAGACGAGTGGGGCATCGACGGAGACCACACCAGCCGCACCATCTGGGCACGATTCGACTGGCTTGAGTAACCGTGATCTGATCGCTTCCCGTCGATCCGACACAGCCGTCATGTCAGTGCTGTGAGGATTTTCTTCACGATCATCAAGGGCGCACCTTCGGCGCGCCGGGGTCTGCGGCCAGGCCGCAGCGGACTTGACAAGGGAACCCTCGCGACGGCCCGGATCGGGCTAGGGCGGGCAGGCCACAGGCCGCCCGATCGCCGGACAGCGTACAGGCCGCCGCCCCTTGTCAAGTCCGCTGCTCCGTCCGCGCGGGAGTGCCGGAAGCTGGTGGTTCAGGCGCGAGGAACCCGGCGAGACGATGACCACCAGGGCGACGGCCTCAGCGGGAAATGACGGGGACGGTCCGCGCCGGGGGCGTCGGCAAGAGCCTCGCCCTTTTGGGCGGGAGCCCGCCGGGCGAGGCGAGCCGACGCCTGGCGACCGCCCCCGCTTCCCTAGGCCGGTGGTGGCCCGCCGTTACGCGCCGACCGGCACCGGCATCGCGCGGCAAGCAGCGGTTGACGGTGGGCGGTAAAGCGAGTCCATAACGATGCTCTTGCTGACCGCATACGGCTGGCCATGCAATCCACCCGTGACCTGCGAGCGCGGGCCTCCTGCATCACGAGAATTCCGGGGTGCTACGGCGAGCCAGCCGATGTAGCGTGAGGCCAGGCCTGATCAGGGGAGGGGCCATGGAACTGACTGCCGGGAAAGTCGCCGTCGTGACCGGGGCCGCCAGCGGCATCGGCTTGGCGCTGGCCGAGCGGTTCGCCCGCGCCGGGCTCGACGTGGTGCTAGCCGACGTCGAGGAGCCTGCACTGCAGGCCGCCGCGGAGAAGATCGCGGGCCTGGGCGCCAAGACGCTCGCGGTGCCCACCGATGTCAGCGACGAGGCGGCGGTCAATGCCCTGGCAGCTGCCGCGGTTGATCGCTTCGGCGCGGTGCACGTGGTCTGCAATAACGCGGGCGTGGCCAGCCATGCCGACCCGTGGTTCGGCCCGCTGTCGGCGTGGAAGTGGGTGCTGGGGGTCAACTTGTGGGGAGTCATCCACGGGGTACGGGCCTTCCTGCCGCTGCTGGCCGCGCAGGGCGAAGGCCACATCGTGAACACGGCGAGCATCGCCGGGCTGATCCCAGCGACTGGTCCCAGCTATGACGCGACCAAACATGCCGTGGTCGCTATCTCCGAAGACCTGTACCGGGCGACGAACATGGCGATGCTTCCTGTCGGGGTTAGCGTCTTGTGCCCGGGCTGGGTCCACACCAGCATCGGACAAGCCGAGCGCAACTGGCCGCAGAGCCTGGGGGAGGCCCCCCCGCGGGCGGCGACCGCCGAGGTGATGGTTCCGCACTTGCAGCGGGCAGTTGACGAAGGGATGGCGCCTGCCGCCGTGGCCGACCTGGTGGCGGACGCCATCGCTGCCAGCCGGTTCTGGGTATTCACTGATCCGCAGTTCACCCAGATAGCGCTCGACCGATGGCAGTGCATCGCCGAAGGCCACAATCCCCAGACCGAGGTCGACGTACCTGGGTTCCCGCCAGCCAAGCAGCTCACCGCGGAGATCCGGCGACTGCTGGCTGGCCCGGGCGGCGCGTTATAGCTACCCGGGAGACCCGGACCCCGGCTTGACAGGACCACCGGGTCCCTGATGACCACGGAAGCTGCAAAGGCCCGTGGCCAACCCTGCTGCGTCGCCTTGCCGAGCGACGCACCTTTGGCAGGTGAGTAACTAAGTGAGTAACAACCGCCACAGACACCGGAGGACACCCGCGGATGTCCACGGACCCGTGCGAGGCAGGTCAGAAATAGTAAGAAATAGTAAAGGTCGTGGTAGGCGATCTCGCGCGTTGGCTTCGGGACGAAGAGGCCATCTGCTAACGCGGTGCTAACAACAGTTGTGGACGCGAGGGGTCAATCCTGGACACCGAGATGCCCGGACCGGCCATCTGGCCTGCTCACGTGGTCTGCGGTGGACTCACGCGGACCCGGACATTCTCCCGAAAAGCGAAGGCCCGGACGCACAGCCCCATCGCATCACGAATAGCAGCGTGCCAGGTACGTCAGCGAGCATCCACTCGATAACCGCCGTGAACTAGCGGACCTCATACCACTCGTAGTCAACCGATAGGTCCTCGTTGACGGTGCCTTTGCCCACCGCCTGGATCCGGTTCAGCCACGCGTAGCGCTCATCCCCGGTCTCGAAACGAGGTGCCACGTAAGCCGTCAGCGGAAACTGAAAACCCCGCGACAGGTCCACCCGGCCCTGGTAATACACGAAGATCGCGGCGCCGTCATCGGTGCGAAGCGTCACGCGGACGTCAACCGTTCCTGTCCCCTCCGGGCCGACGAGGACGCAGTCACCAGCGGATCCCTCCAGTTGGCCGCGCAGGCGGTCTCCGCGGACCTGGACGCCTGTCTCCTCAAAGACCATCCGCGTTCCTGCCGGTCCCGCGCCTACCTCGACCGGCGGCTTGGCCTGAATCCGCATCGTGCACAATGGCACCAGTTCGATCGCCATGACTTGCCCCTCCATGTCCATGGCCTGCAGGTTGAACGCTATAGGCGGACCGCACTTCATGCCTGGGCGGCCTTCGGCTTCCCGGCCAGGACGTACCCCGTTCAATCAGCGGTCGTGGTCATGTGCCGAACGGCCTGATCGATGTTTCTGCCCGAGCGGTCGATGTCGTCCATGTAGAGCCGACCCCAAAGGATGCGGCCATGCTGGGTGCCGAAGATCGTCACCCCGCGCATTTCCAGCCGCGTCCCGTCAGCCCGGGTCCCATGCCAGTCCCACTCCGCCCAGTGGACGTCCTCCACCTCCGCCGAGCGCACCAGCTCGGCCCGAAAATCCGGGACGCCATCAAACACTGCCGCCCAGTTCTGGCGGACCTGCTCCCGTCCGGTGAAGGCCCGGTCCGGGTGCACCGGCTGTTCGCTACGGTAGGCCGAATCGAAGCAGTCCACCATGGCATCAAGATCGTGCCTGTTCTGGGCGTCGTACAGTCGCTTAAGCGCGTCTCCGGACACTGTTGCCCCTCCCCCTTGGCGCTTCGGACATCTAGCAGATGCACGACATATGGAAGTGGAGCGCAGGACTTGTGGAGACCATGTGCAGATCGAGGCCTGAATCGCGTATCGACGCGATCCCCCAGGGGGACAGCGGAGCCCGGATCACAGACGCTCCTGGCCAGCACCGTACTCAGCCGCGCGAACCTGGGAAGCGTGCTGGAGCCAGCAGTCGCTTACGTCCGGCGTCATCGGCCGAGCACGCGCCGGGCGTGCGGCCCCCGCGGCGGCCGACCCGGCGCGGCGCGGCCAGGATGGGGGGCGGTCGAAGTCCCAGCAGGGATCGGTCGTGCTAACGGATTTGCTAACTACGATCCTGGACCACCACGGACGTAGGGGGACTGAGAAGCCGCGCGAGCAGGGCAGGTGTGGCCGTCTGGACAGCTGTGGACGGCCTTAATCCTCCTCGTAATGCGTAGGTCATCGGTTCGATTCCGATAGGCGGCTCGGATATATCTGCAGGTCAGAGACGCATTTCACCACGTTCTCCGAGATTACGGACGGTAGCCGTGGAACGAGTGACCCGTTCCACGAACGCGACATATCACCACGTCGGCTCCCATAGCACATAGCACGCGAAGCTCTCATCGCACACGCGACGCTGAGGAGCCCCATAGCCGTAGCGGCGGACACACGGAGATAGCAGAGCGTAGTCGGCGCTGATGCGGCCGCGTAGAAGATCCGCCTGATCTGGCGTCGATCTCTGCACGTCAGCTTGTCCAGCGGGGCACCACAAGAATGGCTGATCGGTGTGTGTTCGGCAGGCCTGGCTATGCCCGGACCAGCCGGTCACTGACTGGTGCCAGTGCTTCTTCAGCGTTTAGGTGACGGATCTGGCTCTGCCAAAGACGCCTTGTAGGCCGATCATCTCGGCGTCCTTGTGACCGGCGATCACCGCGTCGACGCGGTGCAGGTCGATGGAGGCGGAGTCGCTGAAGTTGACGATCTGGCCGGTGCCGTCGAAGGCGGGCCTGCTGGGGAGCCAGGTCGGGTCGTGGTGGTATCTGTCGTCGAGGCGGACCTGAAGGAACCGGAGGTCGAATGACGAGACCGGTACAGCAGGTTCGGTGAGCGGCCAAGGGAAGTGCCCAGGAGCATCCCGTACCGCGCCCGATCGATATCGCAGACCGGCAACGTCACGACCTCGAGCTTCATCTCGACGGTCCCCGCCTCGGGCATCTCTTCGAAGTGTCACTGCTCAGGTCGGTGCCGGCCGTATAGACCTGCGCCGGTGAATTGGTATCGGGCTGGCTTGGAGTTAGCGGCGGCCTTGGGTCTTGAGCGGTGCTGCCTTTTCTTCGATCGCGGTGAGCAGCGCGGCCCAGTCCGCGGTGAAGGCGCCTGCTCCGTTGCGCTGGAGCTGCTCAGCGAGGGCATCAGCGTCGATGCCGGCGTCGGCGGCCGCTACGATGGCCCGTTCCCCGGCCGCGTAGTCGGGCTCCAGCCGCTCGTCGAGGCTTCCGTGGTCGGCGAAGGCGAGCAGCGTCTTCTCTGGGACGGTGTCGATCGTGTCCGGGGCGGCCAGCCGGCCCAGGTAATAGGTGTCGGGAAGGTCCGGGTTCTTGGTCGAGGTGGATGCCCACAGGACCCGCTGCGGGCGGGCGCCGGCCTGGGCGAGCGCCTGCCAGCGCTGGTCCGAGAGCAGCCGCACATGGGAAGCGTAGGTTTTCTGGGCCATCGCCAGCCCCAGGCTGCCGTGCAGCGCGGGCGGCAGCAAGGGGTCGGCGGCGGAATCCCAGCGGGAGATGAACACCGAGGCTACCGAGGGCACCGCCAGGTCCAGGCCGGCGCGGCGGCGGCGCTCCAGGGCCCGCAGGTAGGCGTCGGCTGTGCGCAGGTAGTGGGTGTCGGAGAACAGCAGTGTCACGTTCACCCCGATGCCGGCGGTGATGGCCTCTTCCATGGCGGTCAGGCCCGGCGGCGTGCCGGGGATCTTGACCAGCAGGTTGGGGAAGTCGGCCTGGCCGTGCAGGCGCCGGGCGAGCGCGACCGTCGCGGCGGCGTCGTAGGCGGCATCGGGCGGGACTTCCAGCGACACGTAGCCGTCCGCGCCCTCGGTGCGCTCCCACTCAGGGCGGAACAGGGTCGCCGCCTCGGCCAGGTCCTCCAGCGCCAGGGCGTACACCAGGTCCTGAGCATCAGTCACGCCTTCGCTCACCAGGCGGGTCAGCGAGCTGTCATAGTCCGACCCGGCGGCCATGGCATGCCCGAGGATCGTCGGGTTGGACGTGAGCCCGGTGACCGCCAGGTCACGGACGTACCGGGCCAGCGCCCCGGTGCGCAGCATGACCCGGTTGATGCTGTCCAGCCACAGGCTCTGGCCAAGCGCGTGCAGCCGCTGCGCGGGATTGAGCTCAGCGCCCATGCCTATCACCCCGATCGGCTGCCGCAGTCATCTCCGCTACGTAGTACGACAGGCCCAGGCCGTGGAAGGCCTGGCCGCCGGGCAGCACCATCATCGCTGGTCCTTCCTGCCGGGCAACGCCCGGCGTCTCGAGTCAAATCAGTAATGCTGATCGTCAGGCAGTCCCAAGTCCGCAGCCGTGTACCGCCTCCGCAGCTCCGGCCCCGGCCGGAGCCGTTCCCGGAATGCCCGGGCCAGGTTTTCCGTGCTCGGGACGCGGCTCTTGAGCCACGGCACGTCGGTGTTCAGGTTGCGGTGGTCCACGTCGCGGATGACCTGCCGGGTGATGATGTCTGACAGCAGTTTCAGGTCCAGGAGGTAGCCGGTGGCCTGGTCGATGTCGTCGGCCACGACCACCTCCAGGACGTAGTTGTGCCCGTGCAGGTTCGCGCACTTCCCGAGAAGGCGCCGATTGTGCTCATCTGACAGGGCCGGGTCGCGCAGCTGGTGCGCGGCGTTGAATGATTCGCGGCGGCCGGCCAGAACGGTCATCAGCCTCAGTCCTCTTTTCTAACGGCGGGAAACGTGAGTGAGCGCGCCGCCGGACGAGGCGGCAGCTGCGGTGGGCATCGCCCGCGCGCTGGGGGTACTCCAGCTCCCGGGCGGTCTGCCACATGAACCTCTCACTGACTTCGCCGGCTGCCGGTCAGTCGCCGAGGAATTCCTCCAGGGGCACATCGGGGCTGGCGAGCCTGGCCACATCCACGGCGCGGCCGCCGCGGACGATGGCCTGGATCACCTCGTTGACGTCCCAGACGTTGACGTTCATCCCGGCCAGCACCCGGCCGCCGCCGAGCCAGAACGCGATGAACTCCCGTCCCGGCACGTCGCCGCGGAACACGACCTGGTCATAGCCGCCCGGCTCGACGTAACCGGCGTACTCCATGCCCAGGTCGTACTGGTCGGTGTAGAAGTACGGCACCCGGTCATAGGCGGCATCCTGGCCGAGCATCGCCTTCGCCGCGGTGTGCGGCTGGTGCAGCGCGTTGTACCAGTGGTCGACCCGGATGGGCTGGCCGAGCAGGGGATGGTAGGCGTGGGCCACGTCCCCGGCGGCGTAGATGTCGGGGTCGGAGGTCCGCAGCCGCGCGTCGGTGATGATACCGTTGCCGACCTGAAGGCCTGCGGCCTCGGCGAGCTGGGTGTTGGGCGTGATCCCGATGCCGGCGATGATCGCGTCGGCCCTGACGTGGCCTCCGTCCGCGAGCCGCACGCCGTCGGCCCGGCCGCCGGTTCCGGTGATCTCGGCGACCTGGACGCCGAAGCGCAGGTCGACCCCGTGGTCGCGGTGCAGGTCGGCGAAGACCTGGGCTGCCTCCCGGCCGAGTACCCGCAGCAGCGGCAGCTCGCCCCTCTCCAGGATGGTCACCTGCGCGCCGGCCGCCCGCGCGGCCGCGGCGGTCTCCAGGCCGATCCAGCCCCCGCCGACCACCGCGACCCGTGACGCAGCCTGGAAGGCGGCCTTGATCTGGTCGCTGTCGCCGACCCGGCGCAGGTACAGCACGCCATCGGCGTCGGCGCCGGGCACGGACAGGCGCCGTGGCGAGGAGCCAGTAGCCAGCAGTAGCTTGGCGTAGCCTGCCCGGCTGCCGTCGGCCAGCGTCACCTCGTGCGCCGCGGGGTCCAGGGCGGTGACCCGGGTGCCCAGGCGGAGGTCGACATCGTGCTCGGCGTACCACGCCTGCGGGTGGACGTAGATGGTCTCGCGTTCGGCCTTGCCCAGCAGGTAGTCCTTGGACAGCGGCGGCCGCTCGTACGGCCGTTCGGTCTCCTCGCCGATCAGGATGAGGGGGCCGTCGAACCCCTCCTCGCGCAGGGTCTCCGCGGCCTTGGCCCCGGCCAGGCTGGCCCCCACGATCATGTACGCCGCATCCGCGTTCATGTTCGGTTCTCCTCTCGCGTCGATCGTTTCCTAGCTGAGCGGCTAGCTGGTCGCCCAGGTCCTGCCAGCTGGCATCGAAGGCGGCCAGGCCGTTGTCCTCCAGGACCGAGGTGACGTCGTAGTCGACGCCGAGCGCCTGCAGCTCGCTGAGCACCTGCCGGGCGTCGGTGTGGTGGCCGCGCACCGAGTCCTGCGGTATGTGGCCGTGGCCTTTTGACCGCGCGCAAGGTGGGCCTCGGGCATGGTGTTGACCACGCCGGGCGCGACTAGGGCCGCTGACGTAGCGGGCGTCGGGGCAGGCCGAATTCGCCGGGGATGGCTGGGATCCGCGACTTCCCGGCCAGCAGGCCTGCCACGTTCCAGACGGGCCGGTGATAGAAGTGATCGACCTTGATCGGGGCTCGTTCACCTGACCATCTCCGCCACATCGTGGTCGGCAGTACCTGGATCGGCTTCGCCGTCCGGCTCACGCCCGGCTCAGCGCCAGCGGCGCCAGTTGACCGCCCCCGGCTGGGAACCGGCCGTAACCTCGCCCTTCTCGGCGCCGAAGGCGGCCAGAACCTCTGCCTTCTCGCGCTCGGGCACCTTGAAGTCGTCCATGGCGTTGATCAGTTCCTGAGTGACTTCGTCGAATACCTCGGGTGAGATCTTGAGGTCCCAGTGCGCATCGCGCATCTCCAAGCCGGTGTACTGGAATGGCCCCCCCGCCTTCATGGCGACCCACAGGGTTCTTCCCCACTTCAGGCCCGGCATCCGCGTGTGGTATGTCACCGTATGCCACTCATGCATTTCGGGGTTCGCGTTGACGATCTTCGGGTTCTTCACCAGCCGGTCGCTGAAGTTGTCGATGACAGCGGCGATGGCGAAGATGCCGCCGAGACGTTCATAAAGAGTCGGTTCTGCCATGACTCCGTCCTCCCCTGTGTCTCCTGGCCATGGCATCAGAGTCGCTCTCGGGACGGTCCCGTCGCGCCCGTAGAATCACTGGCCGGTACCCGGGTCCGCGGTCCAGGCCCACAGCCTGGCACCGCCGCGCCGCGGAGCTTGGCCTTCTGGGCCCCGCGGGAGTGACGCGGCGTCCGCGGCGTCACCGTCTGGCGGGCGGCGGGCTGCCGGCGGACCGCGGGTGCGACCCCGGGGCCTACCTCTCAAGGGGGATGAAGATCGGCGCCGCGGGCGAGGCGCCGCCCTCTGGAGGGGGATGAAGATCGGCGCCGCGGACGACGCGCCGCACGCGGTCGGCCAGGAACACTGGCCTCATACCGCGGGCATGGCGCCCGCGCCCGAGGAGGCAATGAAGCAATGATCAAGGCACGGGGGCTCACCAAACGGTACAGCGGCAAACTGGCCGTGGACCAGCTGACCTTCACGGTCGAGCCCGGCAGGATCACCGGGTTCCTCGGCCCGAACGGGGCGGGCAAGACGACCGCGATGCGGCTGATACTCGGCCCGGACCGGCCCACTGGCGGCTCGGTCACCGTGGGCGGCAAGGAGTTCAGCCGGTTTGCCTACCCCATGCGCGAGGTAGGCGCGCTGCTGGACGCCAAGGCCGTCCACGGTTGCCCCGGCGCTTACCACCACCTGCTGTGCCGCGCGCAGACCAACGGCCTGCCCCGCACGCGTGCCGGCGGGCAATGGGGCGATGAATCCGCTTGACTGGCCGCTGATTGCGGGGCCGCTGCCGGTCATCTTGCTGGCCGGGGCGCTGCTCGCATTGGCCTGGCTGGTGGCCGGGCGCAACGCGCCGGGGCACGGCTGGCTGCGGCGCGGCGCATGGAGGCGACGTGCCGGCGGGGCGGCCTCGGTGCGCTGGCTGGCGATCTGCGTGCCGCTCATCGTGACAGTGGCCGGCGGGGTCACCGCCGTGGTGACGTGGCTGATCAACAACGTCTGGCGGCCGTTTCCGGACGTGCTGCCGTTCCCTTTGGTGCTGTGGTCGTGGGTGGCGCTGGCCGGCCTGCTGCTGGCGGCCGCCCGGCAGGTGCCGCTGCGGACCTGGCCGCGGCGGGCCGCCGCGATCGCCGCGGGATTCCTCGTGCTGGCCGCCGCCGCCAACCAGGTCAACGACTACTTCCAGGCGTACCCGTCGCTGCGGGTGGCGCTGGCGCCCTGGCTGGACCCCAAGCCGGTGTACACCGCGACCGTGCACGTCCCCGAAGACAAGGCCAGGCCGGGGCAGGCGGTGCAGGGCATCTGGCACCCGCCGCGGGGAATGCCGCAAACCGGCGCCGTGTACCA
>Ga0306923_10002728_pt1 | contig 16324 bp, 16 predicted proteins | sample sta12Can44000108_FD_203841 | JGI IMG/M metagenome (GOLD analysis project Ga0306923, IMG submission 203841) | Lab enrichment of tropical soil microbial communities from Luquillo Experimental Forest, Puerto Rico - statanox.12C.anox.44.000.108 (v2)... | ecosystem: Environmental > Terrestrial >... | reverse complement strand
ACGGTTGTTGCGACGGTGAAACGTCATTTGCTACCCGGTTGCCGTCTCGATGGTGGCCGCATATGCGGACATGATGATGAGCTTGCCGCCCTCGATGCGCCACAGGAGGCCGGCGTGATCGCCCTCGGCAGGCGACCGCTCGCGATCACAGCCAAAGAGGTCGAGGGGACCCCAGCCAAGCCCCTCAGCGTGGGTTGCCCATCCCTGGTCGAGAAATCGGCCACAGTCATCGATGAACTGCGCCCATCGCTCCGGGGAGATGTTCGGCATGCTCTGCAACGGCCGCACGTTCCTCGTGAGCCTCGCTCCAAAAATGTACCGGCGCCGGTGGTTCAAAGGGTTCAAAAGGTTCGAAACCCGTCTCGGCATCTGACTTTTGAACCCTTTGAACCTTTTGAACCGCGGTTGCGGTTATTGTGTTGCCGCTTTGCAGTTCAGCAAGTCGCGAGCGCCAGCGTCCCATCACCGAACCTCCATCAGGCGCGGCGACACGTCCCAGTCACCGCGCGGACGCCCATAACTGCCGGCGCCGGGCCGGCGTATCCAGTGCGCGTGTTCGAGCCTGTGCAAAGCCGGCATGCGACGTTTCGTGTCGCGTGCCCAACGAAACCCGGCGGTCTGATAGAGTTCGCGCTCATTGATGTGCCCAGCGCGCCTCGCGAGCAGATGTCGCCCAATGTGCGCGGCGTCGGCCTCAGCCTGGCCGATCACAAGCCCAGCCGTCACGCGGTCGAGCATGGCGCCGGCATAGTCGAGATATTCACCGGCACGGCAGACCGCTTCGGCCGACACGTGTGCCGGCTCGGTACCGCCCCGTGCCGCCCATGCGAGCAGCTCAAATACCAGGGCAAGCCGCAGTGCGCGGCCAGGGTTCTTGCCGTGCCACTCTGCCGTGAAGCCGGCCGGTTCCCGCGCGCGAGTCATTGCATCGCGGCGTTGTTCATCAAACAGCCCGAAGGCATCGGGATCGAGCTGCAACGCTCGCGGCGCCGGGATGTCATGCTCATCGACGCCCATTGCGAGAGACCGGAGAAGGCGCGCCGCCGTGAGTAGCTTGTCACGCCGCTTTCTCGCGTCGGAATCGCTGCAACTGGTGAGGGGCGCTATCGGTACCAGCTCGGGCCAAATGTAAATGAAGCGCGCGGCTAAGCCGTCGTCAGCCTCTGCGATGGTCTCGCGGAGTTTGTCAGGCACCATACCACCGAGCATCGCGAGCGCGGCGTGCTCGATCCAAATGGGCGACCCCTGGAATTTAACGCGATCACAAACGTAAGCATCGCCGTTCCAGCACTCTAAATAGAAAGCGCGATCAGCACCGTTCCCACCGTATCGGTCGAAGCTGCCCAACCAGCCCGCGAGTTCATCTCGCATGTGCAAAAGGCCGCGTGGATTTTGCGCGAGCAGCCGTTGCAGTTCCTCGGTAGAGGCATCCATCGCCATTATGCGCGGCCGCGCCGGTTGTGTCGGTTCTTCGGCGTCGGGCGGGCGATCTGGTGGTGAGGATTGATCACGTGCGGCAGTGCGCACCGCTTCGCGCCATTCCTGGTCGGTCGCGCGCGCAGCCTCAGCATCGCGCTCGTATTGCGCGAGCGCCTCGCGCCAGGCCGGTTCGGCCTCGCGCTCTAGGGCACGGCTCGCCTCGATCATCGGTCTTAACGCTGGCGACTTGCCCGCGCTGGGAGCTCCGATCAGTGCGAACCACAGGTGTGCCGGCTCGATCCAGTCCGCGGTTGCGGCGATGCGGCGCGCGTTTCCTATCCATGCCGATGCCGCGCCGATGAGCCCGGAGGCAATGTAGTCGCGCGGGCAGCCGCGGGCCTCGGCTTCATCGCAGGTCCAATGTTCCCAGCCGGCTGGCAGCACATCGCCATCGAGTACCGGTGCCGGCGCGCGATCATCCTCAACCAGCCGCATGTCAGGCTCAACCCAACTATCGCGCGGTAATGGCTTCGGTGCGGTGCCTCCTGTTGAGCGCGTAGCCGCTGGATCCTCGAGATGCTCCGTATTTGTCATTACCGCAGCCAGCTCGGGGTTGTTGATGTGGAGAACATTAGTCCGCTTTGCGTATGGCACTGGCGCGTTCCTTGTATTTGGTGATGCGTCGGTCGATCTCCGCGAGCGCCGCTGCGTCGCACCGCGCAAGCCGCTCGCGTGTCGTGGGCTCCTTGAGCGCATCAAGTCCGCGCTCGCGCACGGAATGCCAAATGGCTTCAACAGTAACTTGGGGCGTGGGCCGGTTTTCTGTCGCATTCAGTTCGCGCCATGCGGCGTCCAGCGATACATCATTCGAGAGCAGCCGGCGAAGGCGTGCTACGTGCTTTGGGCCTTGCTCACCTAAAAGAGTGCGGCCTCGCCGTTGTTCGTGATACCAGAGCGCCGCTTTCTTCCAGCTCTCGCACTTCCAAGAAGATTCGGCCTTACTTTGTGTGGGGCGAATGAGTTGGAGCGTTATCAGGTCATGCCATGGAAAACATTGCTTCCACAGCTTCGCGAATGACGTGCTCACGAATGACAGCTCTTGCCGCCGCAGGAGCAACAGCTTGCGCCAGCGAATGAGCGCACTGCCGACCACCTCGGTGGGCAGCACTGCGTCCGCGTCTACCCCGGACATGATGGTTGCCTCGTGACCGGTAACTTGCGAGGCCGACCACGATGGCGCGTGGGCGCTCCGGCAATCGCTATGGAGCTAGCGCGGTCGGCAGCAAGACGGCGCTTGTCCTCACGCTGTGCGCGCAACCGGCGGGCAGCGGCAGAGCGTTTGTATCGGTCGTTGTCGTCAGCTTCTGGAGTCGTAAGCAGCCGCTCGAGGGACTTGAAAATTATCAGGGCGCGGCGGCCGACATGGACAACCTCCAGCCGCCCCTCGGCAACCAATTTCCAGAGCGTCGTCGGACCAAGTCCCGAAATTGCGGTCGCCACTTTGAAGTTGACGGTAAGCGGCCGCATACCGCTGGTGTGGTGCTCGTAGTCACTCAAGCCTGTGGTAAAAACGCTCATTATGCCCTCGCTCGCTTACGCTCGGGAACGGGGGCAAACACTAGTGCAAGCCGAAAGCTCCTTTGCGGCACATTAAAATCGGGCGCTCGAAAATGTGCCGCTACCGGCGGGCCGCGCTCCGCCGGCGCCCTCGGACGGTCGGGGCCAGCGCGCCTTCACCCCCTTTGTCAAACACCACTGATGAAAGCGCCGAGACCACCCCGTCAAGCGGCCTTCCAAAATCGTCCTTAAATGCGCTTGCTAGCCAGCGCTGAAAAACTATCTCGCGGGCTTCCCTTAGGTTTTTCTTTTTGAGCGTGGATAGCTTGGTGCTCGTCTCCGCAATGCCTTCGTATCTCGCAGCCGCGTCGCGATAGAGCACCGCCAGCCGCTCGATAAGCGACAACGCATACTCAAATGTCGTCCGTTCGTCGCCCGGCCACAGGTATTGCCAGAGGTCTTGCCAGTCGGCAGCGTTTGCGCTCGCCTGATTCATCGCATCTAACAGCTTCGACGCAAGACGAGAGATTTTTCCGGCATCCCGAAGCCAGCTATATTTTCGAACATCCTCTATCTTCTGCCACCCCAGGACAACAATGGCGACCGCGTGCGTCCGCCGGATAATCAGGTGTTCCTCGCCGCGCGCGGCTGCCGGTAGTTTTTCCCATACCTCGCCGCGCATTACCTCATAGGATGCAAGGCGCTCCAAAAGACGATGGTCTGCGTCCGGCGAATTGGCCAACTGTTGCAGTTCTCTTTTCGCTGCCTCGGGGACCCATTTTTGAATATCAAGTCGGCATCCGTCTGCCATCCGGCGCCTCCGCTTGGCGCTCCGCATGAAAAGTCGCAGCGGCAGCGCGATGCGGAAATCGCGTTTTCGGGCCGTCGCCCTAGCCGCCGCGCGGTGCCGACATTAGCTTGTCTGCTGCCAGCGAGCTATTGCGACTGCAAATGAACTAAAGCGGTAAGAGAAAATACCGACGCTGTTGCCAAATCGCTACAATCGGGACTCAGTTGCGCCGCAATCGCGCATAGGTTGAACGTATCGCAAGCGGGGGAAAGTATCGTGCGAAAATTGCTGATTGTTGCGGCGATGCTGGGTTCAAGCGCGGCCCACGCGCAAATGACCACTATCATCACGCCTGGACAAATGCCGACCTTCGTCAATCCGACGCCGAATGGCGGCTATACGGTCATAACGCCGGGACAGTTGCCGACATTCATCTACCGGAACGGTAGCAACAATTATACGGTGCAGAGGCCGGGGCAAATGCCCTCGTACATTTACACTAATCCCGGTTCGCGCGATGACGACGATGACGACGACGACGAATAGGGCACCACTTCGGCCGACATGCCAATGCCGATCCAGTATTCACCGAACCGCGCCAGGGCCTCGCGGTTATTCTTCTTAAGCGACCGGGGTCATTTTTTGTAACGATAAGATCGGGTGTGGACACCCCTCTACGCGAAGCGCAGCAAAATAACCGCCGATTGGCTCGGTGCCATCTTTCCGCAAAACTCCGCCCAGGCATCCCGTTAAACTGGCGCCGCTTCTCGAACAGACCGCCGCGACGGCACACTAGCCCCCGCACACCGGCGCTACATGAAGCCGCGGGGTAAATGCGCATCAAAAAGGCGAGGTTTGTTGGTATTCCTGTTGGTATCGCCTGAGCGGGTACGTTGAAAACGTTTGTGCCATCAAGCAGATAACGTGCTAATGCGATTCTGCCCCTGGCACCACTAGACTAGAAATGCTCTGATATAGGTCCGCTCACCGCGCGGCGGGCATCTATGGCTGGCGCGTGTCGAATATTGAGGATCACGAGCTTGTCGCTGTCTGCATCGACCTCATAAAAGGATGATCGGTCGCCTGGGCTGAGTACACATGATTGATACGCAAGAAGCGGCCCGCCTTGCGGGCCTGTGAGCGGAAAACCGATCGGCCGCCATCGCCGCGCCTGCCAAAGCTTTAATGACGTGCTCAAGCGGTCCCGGGCGGAGCTTGCCGCGGGTTGCCGGCCCGCAGTCGGGAGGTTTTTCGAATTCCTTATGCAAACCATAAGATCATTTAAGTGGTATTTATGGAACAGCCGCTTTACGCCTTTGATCGATGAAATCACGAGAAGCGCAAAGGGAGGTGCAGGTGTCGAAGGCGATTTCCGGCTTCAACGGCCTTGCCGTTCCTGGTCCGACCAACATGCCGTTTGCCCTGCACCGGGCGATGGACGTGGCGCTGGAAGACCATCGCGCGCCTGACTTCCCCGCATTCACGCTGCCCTTGCTCGCCGACCTCAAGCGGATATTTCGGCTCTCGGCCGGTCAGGTCTTTGTGTTCCCTTCCTCGGGTACGGGCGGCTGGGAATCGGCGATTGCCAACACGCTATCGCCGGGCGATCGGGTGCTCGCATCGGTCTTCGGCCAGTTCTCGCATCTTTGGGTCGACCTGTGCCGCCGCTTCGGTCTTGAAGTCGATGCGATAGATGTGCCCTGGGGCGAAGGCGTGCCGCTCGATCTCTATGAGCAGAAGCTGCGCGCCGACAAAGCCCATCGGATCAAGGCTGTCCTTGCTTGCCACAACGAGACCGCAACCGGGGTGACCAGCGACATCGCGGGTGTCCGGAAAGTCCTGGATGCCACGGGCCATCCCGCGCAGCTGATGGTCGATGGCGTCAGCTCCATCGGGTGTATCGAGTTCAGGATGGATGCGTGGGGAGTCGACCTGGCGGTCTGCGGCTCGCAGAAGGGGTTCATGCTGCCGACCGGCTTGGCAATCGTCGGCGTGAGCGAAAAGGCTCTCGCCGCCCGCAAGACGGCAAAGCTTCCACGATGCTTCTTCGATTTCGACGACATGATCCGAGCGAACCGGGACGGATACTTCCCCTATACTCCAGCCACAACGCTGCTGCGCGGGTTGCGCGCTTCGATCGACATGCTGGAGGCCGAGGGTCTCGAGGAGATCTTCGCGCGGCATCATCGATTGGCGGGTGGCGTGCGCAGGGCTGTCGAAGCGTGGGGGCTTGCGCTTTGCGCCAGGCACCCGAGATGGTACTCGGACACGGTCAGCGCCGTCGTTGTCCCCGATGGCTTCGATGCGAACGCTGTGATCAAGACCGCCTATTACGCGTACAATCTTTCGCTCGGCGCCGGGCTGTCCAAGGTTGCCGGCAAGGTCTTCCGCATTGGCCATCTCGGATATCTCAACGAGATCATGGTTCTGGCGGCGCTCGCAGGCGCCGAGATGGCGATGCTCGATTGCGGAATAGCGATTGAGGCCGGCGCCGGCGTCGGCGCGGCGGTCGAGCATTACAGCCGCACCGCCAAGCGCCCCGCCTCCACCAAGGCCGCCTGAGGCGCTGCTCGGTATCCGTCATCACAAATGGAGCGGCGTTCCGCGCCAGAGTCCCGGAGGTCGCAGGCTCGATACAGCAAATGACATGACCCGCATCGTATTCCTCGACCGCAGCACCATGGCGCCGGTGCTGCAGCTGCGCCGGCCGCACTTCGAGCACGATTGGGTTGAGCACGAGCGCACTGCGCCGTCGCAGGTTGTCGAGCGGCTGCGGGATTGCGACATTGCGATCTCCAACAAGGTTGCGATCCGCCGCGAGAGCATCGCGCAGCTCCCCCGGCTCAAGATGATTGCCATTCCGGCAACCGGTCATGATGCGTTCGATATTGATGCCTGCGCGGAGCGCGGCATTGTCGTCTCGAATGTGCGAGGCTACGCGATCAACACGGTTCCCGAGCACACGTTCGCGCTCATCCTTGCGCTGCGCCGCTCGCTGCTGGGCTACCGGCGCGATGTGATCGCGGGAAGCTGGCAGGAAGCGGACCAGTTCTGCTTCGTTACGCACCCGATCGGTGACCTTGCGGGCTCGACGCTTGGCATTTTTGGCGAAGGAGCGATCGGCCAGCGGGTCGCGCGGCTCGGCGAGGCGTTCGGTATGCGTGCGATGTTCGGCGCGCACAAAGGCGCGTCAGGGCTGGGCCCCCTGTACACGCCCTTCGACGAAGTTCTGGCAACGTCCGATGTCATCACGCTGCACTGTCCCTTGCTGCCGGGTACGCGCGGGATGCTGGCAATGCCGGAATTCCGGCAGATGAAGAAGCGCCCTTTGATCATCAACTGCGGTCGCGGTGGGCTCGTTGATGAAGCCGACCTCGTGCGGGCCCTCGATCTCGGCCTGATCGCCGGTATCGGTTTCGATTGCCTGACGACCGAGCCGCCGCGGCCCGACAATCCGCTGCTCGCGGTCCTCGATCGTCCGAACGTGATCGTCACCCCGCACGTCGCCTGGGCCAGCATGCAGGCCATGCAAGAGGTGTGGGACCAGGTCGTTGGCCACATCGAGAATTTCCAGTCGGGCCGGCCCAGCAACGTCGTGAGCTCGTTGCCGGCCTCATAGGCGCCACAAGGGCCGGTGCCGGAGCGGTCAAACGCACTATCCTTCTGTGGCTACTCGCGCGACAAAGACTTGTCGTAGTGGATGCGTGATCTCGCTCTGGGCATAGACGTCGGTACCTCCGGCGTACGCGCAGCCGCGCTCGATGGCGATGGGCGCCGCGCTGCGTTCGCCGCCGCACCAATGCCGGCTCCTCTCGAAACAAACGGGTGGGTAACGCAGGACCCGGCCATCTGGTGGGACGCGGCGCGATGCGCCCTCTCAGCTCTGGCACGGCAAATCGATCTTGAGCGGGTCGGTGCGATCGCGGTCGATGGGACGTCAGGCACGGTTGTGGCCGTTGATGCGAACCGACGGCCCGTCGCGCCGGCACAGATGTACAATAGCCGGGCACGCGCGGAAATCGTTCGAACGATTGCGGCGGTCGCTCCGCCGGAGTCGGCCGCCCATGGCGCAACTTCGGCGCTTGCGCGCGCCATCGATCTCCAGAGTGCGCCAGGGGTGGTCCGGCTCATTCATCAGGCGGATTGGATTTCCGGGCAATTTTCCCGGCGGTTCGATTTCACTGACGAAAACAATGCGCTCAAGTCCGGCTACGATCCCGTTGCGCGACGCTGGCCGGATTGGATTGCGCAAGCCGGCATGCAGCCCGATCGTCTCCCGGCGGTAGCGCCGGCAGGCGCCGCAATGGGGACGATTGCGCGCAGCCGCGCCCGGGAGCTTGGGCTGGCGCCCGATGTCGTGATCGTCGCAGGCACCACGGACGGCTGCGCCGCTTTCCTGGCGACGGGCGCGCAAACGTGCGGGGAGGCGGTGACGTCGCTCGGCACGACGCTCGTCCTCAAGCTTGTGACCGAGCGGCCCCTCTTTGCCCCCAGCTTGGGCATCTACAGTCACCGCATCGGTACGGCCTGGCTCGCGGGCGGCGCCTCGAACAGCGGCGGTGCGGCGATCGCCCGGCATTTCAGTCTCGATCGCATCCGCGAGCTGTCAGAGAAAATGACCGCCGAGGCGCCGACAGGCTTCGACTACTATCCGTTACCCGGGCGCGGCGAGCGGTTCCCGCGCCACGATCCGGACATGGAATCGCGCGTGAGCCCGCGCCCCGACGACGACACCCGCTTCCTGCAGGCTCTGATGGAAGGCGTAACAAGCGTCGAGAAGCTCGGCTATCATCGGCTGATGGAGATCGGGGGCTCGATGGTCACATCGATCCGCACCGTCAGCGGCGGGGCGAAGAACGCGGCGTGGCGTACTATCCGTGAGCGGATGCTCGGCGTGCCCCTCGTCGAGCCCATCGACCACGCGGCGGCGGTCGGCGCGGCGAGGCTGGCACGGCGCAGCCTCGATTGCTGACAGCAGCATTCGTCATGCGCCGCGGCGGCTTCACAGACTGCTCGCAGACGTCCGCTTTTCCGGCTAGAGCGGAATGAGCTGAGATGGGTATGACTCCTACGTCATGGCCGCGCTTGTCCCGGCCATCCAGGTCTTTTCTCGTGATTTAAGACGTGGATGCCCGCGACAAGCGCGGGCATGAGTGCGTCCGTAGTAGTCCGTTTGTCAGCACGGTGGGAGTCCGTGTCATGTGAAATCACCGCACATGAAGCCGAAGACAACTGCGTCGTTCGAGGGGCGGGATGGTTCGCGTCGCCTCGAGACGGGGTGGGGAGCAGTCGGAGGCGAATGGGCAGCCTGTAGGAGGACAAACCCGATTCGGCGGCGTGTGGCGGCGAGCTTGCTCATGCTTGGCGAAGCCTGGTCCGAAAGGATCGGTCGGACGCACGAGGTGATAGGCACGTGACGTTTCGGGCGCACGACGTGGTTGGGGATTGGATGTCCAGAAGGCAAGCGGATGGACCGGAGAGGCCTGTGGTGCTGCGAGGCACGGCAGGAGTCAGAGCCCGCATAGTACTGCAGCGGTGATGAGCCGCGAAAAGCGCGGAAAGCAAAGCCGCGCCGAGGGAAGGTGGGTAGGAAGGTAGATGCGGAATGGACCGGAACGAATCACAGAAAGCATTGGCAGTGCCCGCAAGGGCTACACAAGGTGCAGAAGCCCGCAATTGGTCGTGGGTGGAAGATACGGTCTGGACTGAACGCATGGTGTCGGCGCTGGTCAACGGCGTCAAAGGAGGACGTTGGTACAGCCTGATGGACAAGGTGTATGCGCCCGACACGCTGGATGCGGCCTGGGAGAAAGTGTGGGCCAATGAAGGCGCGGCGGGTGTGGATGGCCAAAGCATCAAGCGGTTCGAAGCGCGTGCGGAGCTATATCTGACCGAGCTTTCAACGGTACTGCGGAACGGGACTTACCGGCCGCAACCGATCAGGCGGGTCGAGATCCCGAAGGGTGATGGTCGGACGCGACCGCTGGGCATTCCCACGGTCAAGGACCGCATCGTCCAGACGGCAGTGAAGTTCGCACTCGAACCGATCTTTGAGGCGACGTTCCGACCGATGAGCTACGGCGTTCGGCCGGGACGCGGCTGCCGGGATGCGCTGCGCGAGGTGGCTCAGCTGATCGCTGACGGCTACACGTTCGTGGTCGACGCTGACTTCGAGAGCTACTTCGACACTATCCCGCATGACCGGCTGATGCGGCGGATCGAGGAACGCGTGAGTGATGGACGTATCCTCGCGCTGCTGCGCGGCTGGCTCAAGCAGGACATCATGCGCGACTTGCAGCGATGGACGCCGACGGCAGGCACTCCGCAAGGAGCGGTCATCAGTCCGTTGTTGGCAAACATCTACCTGCACCCGCTTGATGAGCACATGGCAGCTCGGGGCTATCGAATGGTGCGCTATGCGGACGACTTCGTGGTGTTGTGCAAGAGCCGCGAAGAGACCGCGGCCGCCCTGGCAGAGATACGTGCCTGGGTGGCGGAAAACGGTCTGCGTCTGCATCCCAACAAGACGCACGTCGGCGACAGCCGGCAGTACGGGGAGGGGTTCGAGTTCCTCGGCTACCGGTTCGAAGCCGGCCGGCGGCTTGTTCGTAAGAAGAGTCTGGATCGGTTCAAGGACAGCATCAGGGCGAAGACACGGCGAACGCGCGGGCAGAGCCTCGCGTGTATCATCGGCGATCTCAACCCCCTGCTGACCGGCTGGTTCAGGTACTTCAAGCATGCGCACCCACGCACCTTTATCTTGCTCGATAGGTTCATCCGCAGGCGGCTGCGATCGATTCTGCTGAGGCAGACGAAGAAGCAGTCCGGCTTCGGTTTGAGCCGTGCCACTCATCAGCTCTGGCCTACTGCATTCTTCGCACAAGCCGGGTTGCTCGCACTTCACACAGCCTGGCTGACTGCGAGACACTCTCGATGAAGAACAACTACCGACCGGAGAGCCGTATGCGGGAAAACCGCCCGTACGGTTCGGAGGGCGGGGAGGGGTAAAACCCTTCCCGACCCCTATCGATTCAACTTGATATCATCCCGCTCTAGAGCGGGTTGACTCTTCTTCGAATCGTCATCCCGCTCTAGCTCTTTGTTTGAGCATGTCCTTTTTCGCAAAACCGGTTCCCACTTTTGCGGGACATGCTCTAAGGCGAACTGGAGCATCGTGACCATCCGACGGGGGCGCCGCCGTATTTTGAGGTGCTCGACGATTTTGTGCGAACCTACGACGCCTTCCTCGCGGATGTGCCGCAGCGCATGGCATCCTCGATAAGCCCTGCCCCCTTTGCCACCAGATAGTCTTTGAACGCTGCCGCCGCCGGCGAAAGCCGCTTGCGCTTCCGATGGATGACGCACCAGTCGCGCATGACCGGCATGCCATCCACCTTCAGCACGGCAAGCTGCCTTGTCGCAAGCTCAAGGCCCGTGGTGTGCAGCGAGAGGAAACTCACGCCCATGCCGACCATTACGGCCTGTTTGATCGTTTCATTCGATCCGATCTCGACGGTCTCGCGCGGTCGGAAGCTGTGTGCGGAAAAGGCGCGCTCCATGGCGGTGCGTGTGCCGGATCCCGGCTCGCGAATAAGAAATGTCTCCTCGGCAAGCTGCTCCAGGCGCACGCGACGCCTGCGCGCGAGCGGATGATCGAGTGAGGCAATGATTGCAAGCGGGTTCTTCGTAAACGCGACCGAGACAGTATCAAGGCCGGGCGGGGCGGCGCCCATCACGGCGAGATCGATGGTGTTCTCGACAAGGTCTCGAACCACCAAGTCGCGATTCTTCACGGTGAGCCGGACCTTCAGCTCTGGACGATTTTGCCGGAACGCTGCCAGCAGGCGAGGAACGAAGTAGACGGCGGTTGTGGTCGAGGCGATATGGAGCTCGCCGGCGGACACGCCCTTCAACCCGTCGATCGCATCATTCGCTTCGCGCAGCCGCGCCAGAATTGCGCGCGCATGTCCGGCAAGCTCCGCTCCGGCGTGGGTCAAGTTCATTCGCCTGCCCATTTGCTCGAACAGCGGCAGTTGCACGTCCGTCTCGAGTTGCTTGAGCTGGATTGAGACCGCCGGCTGCGAGAGATGCAGCTCGGCGGCAGCCCGGCCGAAATGAAGGTGCCTGGCGGCGGCCTCGAAGATTCGGAGCTGCCTGAGTGTGGCGCGTTGCAATGAGGCCATGTTTTCGATTCCTTTATCGGAGATATAAAATCATTTAAGTAGTATTTATGCAATGGATGGCGCTATGCCGGAGCCGGGATCAACAAGGAGCCCTTCCGATGGCCACCGCAGCATCGAGGAGCCTGTCGAACAAGGACCGCTACCGCGCCGGCGTCATTCAGTACAAGCAGATGGGCTACTGGCAGCCCGACTACGAGCCGAAGGACACCGATGTCATCGCGCTGTTCCGCGTCACCCCGCAGGATGGCGTGGAGGCCGAGGAGGCGGCGGCTGCGGTGGCAGGCGAATCGTCGACCGCAACCTGGACCGTGGTCTGGACCGACCGGCTCACCGCCTGCGAGCTGTACCGCGCGAAGGCCTATCGGGTCGACCCGGTGCCGAACACCGGACCGGGCACGCCGACGCCGCAGCAGTACTTCTCCTACATCGCCTACGATCTCGACCTGTTCGAACCCGGCTCGATCGCGAACCTGACCGCGTCGATCATCGGCAACGTGTTCGGTTTCAAGGCGATCAAGGCGCTGCGGCTCGAGGACATGCGGATCCCGGTCGCGTATCTGAAGACCTTCCAGGGCCCGGCGACCGGCGTGGTCGTCGAGCGTGAAAGGCTCGACAAGTTCGGCCGGCCGCTGCTCGGCGCGACAACCAAGCCCAAGCTCGGCCTGTCCGGCCGCAACTATGGCCGCGTCGTCTATGAAGCATTGAAGGGCGGTCTCGATTTCGTGAAGGACGACGAGAACATCAACTCGCAGCCGTTCATGCACTGGCGCGACCGCTATCTTTACTGCATGGAAGCGGTGAACCGGGCGAGTGCCGCCACCGGCGAGGTCAAGGGTCACTACCTCAACATCACCGCCGGCACGATAGACGAGATGTACGAGCGCGCCGAGTTGGCGCGCAGCCTTGGCAGCGTGATTATCATGATCGACCTGGTGATCGGCTACACCGCGATCCAGACGGTGGCAAAGTGGGCGCGCAAGAACGACATGATCCTGCACCTGCACCGCGCCGGCAACAGCACCTACTCGCGCCAGAAGAATCACGGCATGAACTTCCGCGTGATCTGCAAGTGGATGCGGATGGCGGGTGTGGACCACATCCACGCCGGCACGGTGGTCGGCAAGCTCGAGGGCGATCCGCTCATGATCCGCGGCTTCTACGACACGCTGCTTGACACCCACACCAAGGCGCAGCTCGAGAAGGGCCTGTTCTTCGAGCAGGAATGGGCCAGCCTGAACAAGGTGATGCCGGTCGCCTCGGGCGGCATCCACGCCGGGCAGATGCACCAGCTGCTGCATTACCTGGGCGAGGACGTGGTGCTGCAGTTCGGCGGCGGCACGATCGGCCATCCAATGGGCATCCAGGCCGGCGCCACCGCGAACCGGGTCGCGCTGGAGGCGATGATCCTTGCCCGCAACGAAGGTCGCGACTACCTGCGTGAAGGCCCGCAGATCCTGCAGGAGGCGGCCAAGTGGTGCACCCCGTTGAAGGCGGCGATCGACACTTGGGGCGAGATCAGCTTCAACTACGAGTCGACCGACACCGCCGACTACGTAGCGACCGCGACCGTCGCCGCCTGACACCCAGGAGAATGCTGCCATGATGACGAACCACGGCAACCGCGTGACGCAGGGCCAGTTCTCGTTCCTGCCCGACCTGACCGACGCGCAGATCACGAAACAGATCGAGTACGCGCTGAAGAACGACTGGGCGGTCGGCGTCGAGTACACCGACGATCCGCATCCGCGCAACACCTACTGGGAGATGTTCGGCAATCCGATGTTCGACCTGAAGGACCCAGCGGGCATCCTGATGGAGATCAACAACTGCCGGAAGACCTTTCCGAACCATTACATCCGCGTCACCGCGTTCGACTCGACGCGCGGCTGGGAGACCCTGCGCATGTCGTACATCGTGAACCGGCCAAAGCAGGAGCCGGGGTTTGGGCTGGCGCGCACGGAAGGACCGAGCCGGCAGATCCACTACAGGGTCTCCTCGTACGCGACCGACAAGCCGGAAGGCGAGCGCTACACCTAACGGAAATGTCAGCCGAGGAAGGCGCGATGTTGGCGCCAGGTCCGCAATCGCTTGATCTCGAAGCGCTCTACCGCGAGTCGAACGTCGGCGAGCTGCTCGAAGCGCTTGATCGCGAGCTTGTCGGCCTCGCGCCGGTGAAGCGGCGGGTGCGCGAGATCGCCGCCCTCCTTCTTGTCGAGAAGCTCCGACGGTCGATCGGTCTGCAAGCCGAGCCGCCGCCCTTGCACATGAGCTTCACCGGCAATCCCGGAACCGGCAAGACAACAGTTGCGATGCGCATGGCGTCGATTCTGCATGCGCTTGGGTACGTGCGAAAGGGCCAGCTGGTCGCGGTCACGCGCGACGACCTGGTCGGCCAATATATCGGTCATACCGCGCCGAAGACCAAGGAGGTTCTCAAGCGCGCCATGGGCGGAGTGCTGTTCATTGACGAAGCCTATTATCTCTACCGCCCGGAGAATGAGCGTGACTACGGCCAGGAGGCCATCGAGATCCTGCTGCAAGTCATGGAAAGTCAGCGCGACGATCTCGTCGTGATCTTCGCCGGCTACAAGGATCGGATGGATCGTTTCTTCTCGTCCAACCCCGGGATGATGTCACGCGTTGCCCACCACATCGATTTCCCCGACTACTCCGAAGATGAGCTGATGGCGATCGCGGGTCTGATGCTCCGGCGCATGCAGTATGAGTTGAGCGATGCCGCCGTGACGGCGCTGCGTGAATACATCGCGCTGCGCAGGACGCAGCCGCGTTTCTCCAACGCCCGCTCGATCCGGAATGCTCTTGATCGGGCGCGCTTGCGTCAAGCCAACCGGCTGGTCGAGGGCAGGGATCAGCCGTTCGCGCCGGAAACGTTGTCGACAATTGAAGCCGAGGATATCCGCGCGAGTCGCGTCTTCAACATCGCGACAGGCGCGGTCGGCGCCGGAGACGGCGAATGAAGCTGGAAGCCTTGCTCTTCGATGTGGACGGCACCCTTGTCGATACCGAGGAACTCCATCGGCAAAGCTTCAACCAGGCGTTTCTTGAGTTCGACCTCGGTTGGGATTGGAATCCCGATCTGTATATGGAGTTGCTCGCTGTCTCGGGTGGCGTGCATCGGATCGCGAGCTACATTGATACCCTTGGTCTGTCGGCGGCTGAAAAGACCCGCCTGCGGGGAATCATCCCGGCTGTGCATCGCGCGAAGACCCGCAACTATGGAGAGCTTCTCGACAACCGCGCCGCGCGACTGCGGCCTGGCATCGCGCGCCTGATCGAAGAGGCGCGGCAAGCGGGATTGCGTGTCGGGCTCGCCGCAACCTCTTCGTCAGCGAATGTTGACAGGCTGCTTGCAGCGGTTCTCGGCGATGAAGGGCTAAGATTGATCGACGCGGTAGTGTCTGCCGACCAGGTCGCGCGCAAGAAGCCTGCCCCTGACCTGTACGAGCTTCTGCTGACCATGCTCCGCGTGCCGGCGCTCTCGTGTGTCGCGTTCGAGGATTCAGCCAACGGCCTTGCAGCTGCGAAAGCCGCCGGTCTCTACACTGTCGTGACCCCCACTCGCTGGACCAGGTCGCAGAAATTCAGCGGCGCTGACCTTTTGCTTCCGAGCCTTGGCGATCCCGATCAACTGCTCGATCCGGCTCACGCGACGGTCGCGGGTGCGCCTTATCTTGTATTGGCGCGGCTCAGGGCGCTACGCTCGGTAGCAAACTTGGTGGTGACGGCGCGCGAAGCCCAATCGTAACCGTGGCAGGTTTCTGGGGGACAGGATGCTGGCCGATCGGAGCACGCTCAGTCAGTTTTTGATCGAAGAGCGGCGAAGCCATCCAGAAGCCACGGGCGATCTCAATGCCCTTATCAACGATGTGGCGCTCGCCTGTAAGGCGATCGCGAAGCGGGTCGCGTACGGCGGCATCGACAATGTTCTGGGGGCCGCTGCAACGATGAACTCCCAGGGGGAGAAGCAGCAGAAGCTCGACGTGCTTGCCAACGACGTGTTCCTGCGCGCCAACGAGTGGGGCGGTCATCTTGCCGGAATGGTGTCGGAGGAGATGGACGCGCCGTTCGTCATCCCGGCGAGATTTCCAAAGGGCCGCTATCTGCTCGTCTTCGATCCCCTGGACGGGTCATCAAACATCGACGTCAACGTATCCGTGGGCAGCATATTTTCGATCCTGCGCGCGACAACATCCGGCGCCGACGCGGCCGCAGCGGATTTTTTGCGGCCGGGCTCGCAGCAGGTCTGCGCGGGCTACGCGATCTATGGTCCGTCGACAATGCTGGTGATCACGGTCGGCACCGGGACGCACGGTTTTACGCTCGATCCGCAACTCGGCGAGTTCATTCTGACCCA
>Ga0306923_10002724_pt1 | contig 16339 bp, 13 predicted proteins | sample sta12Can44000108_FD_203841 | JGI IMG/M metagenome (GOLD analysis project Ga0306923, IMG submission 203841) | Lab enrichment of tropical soil microbial communities from Luquillo Experimental Forest, Puerto Rico - statanox.12C.anox.44.000.108 (v2)... | ecosystem: Environmental > Terrestrial >... | reverse complement strand
CCTTGAAGCCGTGGCGGGTGGTGTAGGTAAGCGCGGCGAGCAAGCCGGAGTATTCGGCATAATTGTTGGTCTGCTTGCCCAGGTAATCGCTCAGCTCGACCACAGGGCGGCCCACCTCGTCTTCAATCACGGCGCCGTACCCAGCCGGGCCGGGATTGCCGCGCGCGCCGCCATCGATGTGGGCAACCAGGTACCCAAATGGTGTGTGCAGGTTGGGGCCTCCGAAAAATTCTTTGCTGAGAAAACCTGTCTTCTCGGGAAACGGACGGTAAGCCATGGCAGTAGTCTAGTCCAACTAGAATTGACCTTGCCAGGCTTAATGATGTCGGTGTGCGGCTCAAAAATGGAAAAGATCTTCTCGCTGGGCGGGCACAGTTTCTCCCTCCATCACGCGACGGCGGGTTTGCTGGACGACTTGGTCCGCCAGTTGGCAATACGATTCGATCTGCTGCGGGGAGTCTCCTCCTTGCAGATAGCATTATCATGCTATCGGTTGTGGATGCCATTCCTGCACCGTGGAGTTTCACGCGCAAGGGGAAGAGTCGTACGCAGTTCGTGCGGCACGACCTGAGTTTGGTCGAGGAGCACGTGCGCAATTACCAGCGATTAAAAAATTTGACCGACCGCTGGGTGGCGCTGGGCATGGCGTTATCGCGCCTGCGGCTACGCGAGCAGCACGAAGCGAGCGAGGTTTCCGAGCGAAATTCCGCGGCGAAAACACAGATTTCCGGGAAAAAGCGCTCGTGATCGCCGGCCTTTGACACCGGACCGCGGAGCGGAACTCCTCACATATCAGTCACTTACCAGTTTCAAGACAGGAACTAGCTCAGCTAGCGGCCGATCTGCAGGCGGGCTGCGAGGCGATCGGGAAGTTGTGCCGACAGAATTCTCTGCTGCGTCTTCTGAATGTCGTAAGGAACGCGATAGAACGTGACACTCGACAGCGGGCCGCCGTTGTGTTCGTACAGCGCAAATGCAGCCCTCCAGTCGCTGTCTCGAGGCTGACCCACAGAACCGGGATTAATAAGGTAACGTTCGCCGGGAGTCAGCCACATGGTCCACTTCACCGGGCCCGCGAGGCTCTCGTATTCGGGACGAAACGGACGTGACTCGCCGTCTTCGTCAATGAATCCGCCTTGAATGTGGGTGTGGCCGAAGAAGATCAGCGGCGCGTGCCCTGGCAGTTCGAGGTTGTCGTCGGCGGCAGCCGTGTTCAGAAGATACTCGTCTTCATCCAGCGGAGCGCCGTGAACGAACTCCAACCCTGGCAGTTCCTCATGTTGCAGCGGACCCGACGGCAGGGCACGCAGCCATTCCAGGTACTCGGGTTTGAGCGTAGTGCGCGTCCAGTAGGCGGAGATCGCTGCCACCGGGTTGAACTCTTTCAGATCCGTGAGGCCGGAGCAGGCGCGATCGTGATTGCCGCGAACCACCGGCGCGCCCATGGCAATCACGCGCTCGCAAACTTCGTTGGGGCTGGCGTTGTAGCCGACGATGTCGCCGAGATTCATCACGCGGTCATACGCGGGCGCCGCCGCAAGACAGGCCTCGAGCGCTTCAAGGTTCGCGTGAATGTCACTTATGAGAAGAAGTCGCATGGCTAATGAAGTTCCGCCGCGACGACCGGACAGCGGGCAAAGTGTCCCGGTGCAACTTCGACCAGCGATGGTAACGCTTGTGAGCAGGAAGGTAAACGCCATTCGCAACGCGGCTCGAAGGCGCACCCAGGAGGGATGGCACGGATACTGGGAACCGTGCCCTCAATGGTGTTGAGGGGTCGGCCGCGATCGCTGCGCAATGTCGGCACGGAGTTCAGCAATCCGCGAGTGTAGGGATGCACAGGCTCGCGAAACACCTGAGTCGCCGAACCAACTTCGACGAGGCTGCCGGCGTACATCACGGCGAGGCGATGCGACACCTGTGAGACCACCGCCAGATCGTGCGAGACAAACAGCATTGCCAGCGAAAACTTCTGGCGCAACTCGTTCAGAAGATCAAGCACCTGCGCTTGGATGGTGACATCAAGCGCAGTCGTCGGTTCGTCGGCAATGAGTAGTTTAGGGCGATTCACAATCGCCATCGCGATCATGACGCGCTGCCGCTGGCCTCCGGAAAGCTGATGCGGATAGTCGCGGGCGCGGCGGTCGGGCTCTGGAATCGCCACGGTGCGCAGCGCCTCGACCGCGCGACGCCATGCGTCAACTTTGTTGGCGCGCATGCCTGAGCCGTTCGTTACGCTGCTTGTGCGAGTCGCTGCGCCGGGATGGGCGAGCACCGCCTCCGCCACTTGGTCGCCAACGCGCATGACGGGATTCAGAGCGGTCATGGGCTCCTGAAAGATCATGCTGATGCCGGCGCCGCGAATCGTGCGCATTTTTTCTTCGGGAAGTGACAGCAAATCCTCGCCGTCAAATTGCATGCTGCCGCTAACTGTCGCTTGCGGAGGGAGCAGGCGCAATATCGCCAGCGACGAAACCGACTTGCCTGACCCCGATTCTCCGACCAGCCCCAGGACTTCTCCGGGCGCAATCGCGAAGCTCACGTCGCGCACAGCACGCCCGCTGCCTTGCGCTGTCGCAAAATCGACGCAGAGATTTTCGACCTCGAGCAGGGCCGGCACGTCGCTATCGTAGCAGGCGGAACCGCAGTACAATCAGGGCGACCGCACATCCTACGCGGAGGTAATAGGGATGAAAAAGCTGATGGTGGTTTTTGCTTTCCTCATCGCATCTCTTTCACCCGGCTTCGCGCAGAACCAGATTGACGCCGCTACCAGGCAGGACGTCGCAGACTTGATGGAACTCACCGGAGCACGTGAGCGCATACCGAACATCGATTCTGCGATGGCAGGTCAGTTTGCCGCGGGCTTCGCGACCCGTTATCAGCAGCCGTATCCCCAACGCCAACCCGGCGGAGGTTCAAAAGCCAGCACCGAGGCGGCCGAGCGGTTTCGACAGCGAATGATAGGCGCCATGCAGGCGGCTCAGGCGGTCATGAACAAGCACATGCCTGAGATCGAGGCGCAGATAGAGAAACCCGCAGCCGACACATCTCAACCGGCGTTGACACGGCCCCAATAGCTTCGGCATGTCAGTCTCCACTTCAATACCTGCAATCTCCCGGGAAGGGCGATCTCCGCTTTTAGGCGACACGGCGCTGCTCGTCTACATCGCGCTCGCCACGGTGATCCTTCACGTGATCATCGGCAATCGTTATGGGTGGCACCGCGACGAGCTGGCGACGCTCGAAGACGCGCGGCATCTGGCCTGGGGATACCCCGCCTATCCTCCGGTGACGCCATGCTTTGGGCGCATCTCGCTTGAGCTGTTCGGCCTGTCGGTACGCGGCTTCCGCTTCTTCGCGGGGGCCGCACAGGCCATCACTGTTGTGCTCGCCGGGCTGATGGCGCGTGAAATGGGCGGACGTCGCCCCGCGCAACTCGTGGCCGCTATTTGTGCCGTGCCCTTTTGCCTGGGTGGCGGATACGAAATGCAATACGTCGCGTTCGACGCGCTCGCCTGGGTCTTTACGGCGTATTGCGTCGTGCGGCTGCTGCGCTCGGAAGACGCTCGCTGGTGGCTGGGCATCGGCGTCGGGGTCGGATTCGGCATGTTGTGCAAATACACCATGGGGTTCTTCGCGCTGTCGATCGTGGCCGCAGTACTGATCACTCCAGCCCGCCGCCACCTGAACAGCAAATGGCTGTGGATGGGTGTCGCGCTTTCGATCTTGATCTGGCTGCCCAATCTGCTCTGGCAGGCACAGCACAATTTCATCTCACTTGATTTCCTGAGCCACATTCATGCGCGCGATGTTCGGCAAGGCCGTACGGCGTACTTCCTGCCACAACAGTTGGAGCTCACCGGCTTCCGCTTTCCCATCGCGATGGCGGGTCTCTACTTTTGTTGGTTTACGCAACTCGGCAAACGTTTCCGGATGATCGGCTGGATGTATGTGATCACGCTGCTGTTGTTCGGCATCGCAAAGGGGCGCTGGTACTACCTGGGACCAGCGTATCCCATGCTCTACGCCGCAGGAGGCGTGTGGGGTGAGTCGTGGCTCGCGACCCTCGAACGCGCACGCGCCATGACGATTCGGTGGGTGGTGTGGACAGCGCTGATCTTCGAGGTTGTTATTACCCTTGCCTTCTGGCTGCCGCTTGCCCCGCTGAACACCCGCTGGTGGCGCATGATTAACGAAGTCCAGGGCGATTTCCGCGAGCAGCTTGGCTGGCGCGAACTGGTCGCCGAAGTGGCACGGATCCGCGACACGCTCACACCCGAGGAGCGCGCACATCTCGGCATTCTTGGCACCAACTACGGCGAAGCGGGCGCTATCAACCTCTACGGGCCCGAGTACGGACTACCGCGGGCGATCAGTGGCGTCAACTCGTTCTGGTATCGCGGCTATGGCGACCCGCTTCCCCAGACCGTCATCGTTATCGGGCTGAGCCGTCGGCGCATGCAAGAGGTCTTCGGCCCGTGCCGCCTCGCCGGCCACAACCAGAATCAGTACGGCGTCAAGAACGAGGAGAGCGAAGACCATCCCGACATATGGGTCTGCGGGCCTCCGAAGCAGGGCTGGCCGGAGTTCTGGAAGGACTTCCAGTATTTCGGGTAGGGTCCGAAACGGTGACATTCACCACAGACACTGCAGTCACAGAGGAAATTCCCTCTGGTTTTTCTTGCCGGGATTTTGCCCGCAATACGCTCCGACCTCTATCCAAGGATGTTGTCCAGGGCCTCGGCGAGGTCGGAATGGCGGAAGCGATATCCGGCGGATTCCAGCTTCGTGGGCTGCACGCGCGCCGAAGCCAGGAGCAGCGACTCGCCCATCTCTCCGAAGAGAGTCTTGACCACGAACTCGGGTAGGGGAAAGATCGCTGGGCGGTGTAAGACACCCGCCAGCGTGCGGGTGAATTCCACATTGCGCCCGGGGTTAGGAGCAACGGCGTTTGCCGGCCCGCGAAAACTGTCATTCGCAAGCGCAAACAGGAATATGTTGACTAGGTCGTTGAGTGCGATCCAACTCCAGAATTGACGGCCGTTGCCGACGGGGCCACCGAGTCCCAGACGAAATGCGGGCAGCATGGCCTTGAGCGCGCCGCCTTGCCCGGCGAGCACGACTCCGATGCGCAGGTTCACGACGCGAACACCGGCATCAGCGGCTGGAGTGGTCGCGGCTTCCCACTCCTCACAGACATGGGCAAGAAAATCGGAGCCGGGCGGGCTTTGTTCGGTAAGGAGCTCGTCGCCTCGGTTGCCGTAGTATCCGATGGCCGATGCAGCGACAAAAGTGCGCGGCATTCCGGTTCGGCGACACGACTCAGCGGCGGCTAGGGAGAGGGTTCGCGTGCCCTGAACACGGCTGTCGCGAACTTCGCGTTTGAATTGCTTTGTCCAAAGGCCGAAGATGTTTTTTCCCGCGAGATGAATGATCGCGTCAACGCCGTTGAGTTTCTTTGAATCGAGAGGCTGTACCGGGTCCCAGTGGAGTTCGTTCACAGCCGACGACGATCCCAGGTTAGCGCCCGACACAACCGCGCGAACCTGGGGCACCCGGCGAACCAGCGCCGCGGTCGAGTGACCCGCAGTGTGGAGCGCAGGACGGATTGCACTACCAAGCAGACCAGACGCGCCGCTGATCAGGACGTGCATTCGATGATCTTAGCGCTCGCCTTCCGCGGGCTCGCGGTTCGATCGCCCGATCGCAGCCAAGAATCCAACGAAAGAGCCCGTTCGGGGCAATTTCTTCTTTTTCGTATAATCGGGCATGGCGACTTTCGGCCAGCAGATCAGAACCAACGTCCTCACGGTGACTAAGTTCCGCGATCTGCTTCGTAAGATCCGCAGCTACCGACCCAACGACGATCTTACGCTGGTCAAGAAAGCCTACGATTTCTCCCTCCGCCATCATCAAGGACAGACGCGCGCCTCGGGCGAGCCCTATCTCGTGCACCCACTGGAAGTCGCGATGGTTCTCGCAGAGATGCGCCTGGACACCACGGCCATCGCCGCCGGCCTGCTGCACGACGCCGTGGAAGATACCACCGTCACGGTGGACGACATCCGCACAGAATTCGGCGAGCAGGTCGCGCACATCGTCGAGGGCGTCACCAAGATCAGCAAAATCGAGTTCGCGTCACGCGAAGAGGCGCAGGCCGAGAGTGTCCGCAAGATGGTGCTCGCCATGGTGGACGACATCCGCGTGGTCATGATCAAGCTCGCCGACCGCCTGCACAACATGCGCACACTGGGGCACCTGCGTCCCGAACGCCAGATAAAGATCGCGCGAGAGACGCAGGAAATCTACGCTCCTATCGCTCACCGGCTTGGCATGGGCAAGATTCGCGGCGAACTGGAAGACCTGGCCTTTCGGTACGTCGATCCCATCGCCTACAACCAGGTGAAAGACGCGATCGAGTCAAAACGCAAAGAGGGTGACGCGTTTCTGGAGCACATCCAGAAGGTCATCGAGCAGAAGCTGCGCGAGAACAATATCGAAGCGCGGGTCGAGGCGCGCACTAAGCGGATTTACAGCATCTGGCAGAAGCTGCAGCGGCAGCACATTTCCGTCGAACAGATTTACGACATGATGGCGCTGCGCATCATCACGCAGTCGGTGAACGATTGCTATGCCGTGCTGGGGCTCATCCACAACCAATGGCGGCCGGTGCCGGGGCGCATCAAAGACATGATCGCCATGCCGCGGCCGAACCTGTATCAATCACTGCATACCACGGTGATTGCCGAGAATGGACACGCCTTCGAAGTCCAGATCCGCACTGAGGACATGCACAAGATGGCGGAAGAAGGCATCGCGGCGCACTGGAAGTATAAAGACGGTCCCATCTCCGCTGTCGATGAAAAGCGGCTGGCATGGCTGAGACAGGTGGTCGAGTGGCAGCGCGAAGTTCCCGACCCGAACGAGTTTCTCTCTAACCTGAAGATGGACCTCTATCCCGAAGAGGTCTACACCTTCAGCCCGAAGGGCAAGATCGTCATTCTGCCGCGCGAAGCCACACCGGTGGATTTCGCTTACAACATTCACTCGCAGGTGGGCGACACGTGCGTGGGAGCAAAAGTGAATGGGCGAATCGTAAAGCTCAATTACAAGCTGCACTCAGGCGACATAGTCGAGATTCTGACGCAGCCGGGACACCAGCCCAGCCGCGATTGGCTGGGCTTCGTGAAGTCTGGGCGCGCGCGGCAAAAGATTAAGCACTGGCTGAAGGCCCATCAGCGAGAGCGTGCGATCGAGATAGGGCGCAAGCTGATCGAAAAGGAAGCCCGCAAGTATCGCATCGCGCTGAAGGAAATCAGCGAAGCGGAGCTGCAGCAGGTGGCGACGGAAAACGGCCTCGGGCGGCCGGACGATCTGCTGGCCGGGATCGGCTACGGCAAGTTTTCGGCGCGTTCGATTCTGGGACGGCTGGCGCCCACCAGCGAAGCCGGCGCCGCCTCAGGAAGCGAGCCCGACGAGCCTCCCAGCGGCTTCACCAGCGTAGTGCGACGGGTCTTCGGCGGCGACACGTCGGCCATCAAGGTTAAAGGACACGACGATCTACTGGTCTACCGCGCGCGATGCTGTAATCCGATTCGCGGCGAAGAGATCATCGGCTACGTGACGCGTGGCAAGGGCGTGGCTGTGCACTCCAAGACGTGCACAAACGTCGAAAACCTGATGTACGAGCCGGAACGCCGCATCGCCGTCGAGTGGGGCAAGGACGGCAGCGTCGGCACCGCCCCGGTATGGCAGACGGGATTCCCCATTAAGCTAGTTGTACTCTGTGATAACCGCCCGGGCATGCTGAAGCAGATCACGGCAGTCATCAGCGACGCCGACACCAACATCCGCAACATCGAAGCCAAAACCGCAGAAACCCACGCCACCGTCGACATCATCGTAGACATCGCCGATTTGAAGCATCTGGAACGCATCATCAGCGGCGTACGGAAGATCGACGGCGTGCGTGATGTGCAGCGGGTACAGAAGGTGTAAGCACAGTTTCGAGTTTCAGGTTTCAAGTTTGAGGCAAACCTTCTCGACGCGCTGCAACCTGGCGCGCGCCACCTAACCTATTTCTTAGCTGCCCCCTTCACCCACGCCAACACTTCTTGGGCGTGGCCTTCCGGCTTTACCGCCTCGAATACGTGGACGATCTTGCCGTCGGGGCCGATCAGGAAGGTGGTGCGCGCTATGCCAATGACCTTTTTGCCGTACATGTTTTTCTCTTTGAGCACGTCGTACTTCTTGGCGACTTCTTTCTTCTCGTCGGCCAGCAGGGTATACGGAAGGTCTTCTTTTTCCTTAAACTTTAGTTGGGCCTTGGGGGGGTCGGCGGAAATGCCTAAGATGACGAGGCCGGCCTTCCGTAGCTTGCTATATGCGTCGCGGAACCCGCGCGCCTCGATGGTTCATCCCGGGGTCGCGGCTTTGGGATAGAAGAACAGCACAACGGTCTTCCCGCGGAACTGTTCGAGTGAAACGGGGTTTCCGTTTTCGTCAGGTAGGGTAAACGCAGGAGCGTTCTGGTTGGTTTCCATAACGCCATATCTATACAGGAATTTCGCGCGCCGAGCTATGGCTATCGCGGCGGCGGTTTGCCTGCTAGTCACCTTCGCGGTCGCGCAGGACCAATCGCGGCGCCGCAGTGACAGCAGCCAGTCCCCGTCGGCCACCAGCAAAAAGGCGAAGCGCGGGCCGCGCGCCATTGCGGTGGTGGAGTTCCTGCCGAACGGCAACATGCGGCTGGTTCCGGTCGCGCTCTGGATCGAGGGCAAATACTACGACGCCAGCTTGTACGGCGCGAACCCGGAGCCCATGGCACTCGAGCCGCAGACAGTGTACGAGGCGCAGAGTTTCGGCGAACCGACCGGCACATTCACGGTCACAATGCCGAAGCAGGTGAATGGCAATTGGGTGGCCGACGGCACCTGGCAGCCGGAATTGCCAATGGATGCGCAGGTGAAGGCGAAAGCCGCGAAAGAAGCTGCGGAACGCGCCAAGAATCCGCCAAGCCAAGCCGTGATGACCGGCGATGCTGAGGGTGGTCGTCCGGTGCTGAAGCGAGCGCCGGGATCGGGTGGAGACACGGGAAGCAGCGGGCAGACATCCTCGTCGGGGGCAAGCGGATCAAGCATCGGCAGCACCTCCAGCTCGAAGACCAGCAGCGGCAGCAGCAGCGGAGACTCGGATCGCCCGGTGATGAAGCGACCGGCGAGCGATTCAAGTGGGAAACCGACATTGGGACCAAGTGATGATTCCTCCGGCGCCGACAGTTCGAGTGGCGGTAACACCGGTGGTAGCACGGATTCAAACCGACCCGTCATGAAGGGTCCGGCAAGTGATTCGAATACGACACACGATCCTGACCGGCCGGTCATGAAGCGGCCAGCAGCGACGGAGCCTACGGACATCTCGCCGGCAAACTCGGGCTCCGGCGGCGTCACGCAGGCGGCCGCTGCGTCGAACGACAACGATCCCAACCGTCCCACGCTGGGTCGGACAACAAAGGTCAAGCCGCAAGTGGATTCGAGTTCAGACCTAGCAGATAGCAAGGCCGGTGCTTCTCCAACTCAGGCGGGCAAGAGCTTGCGCGCATATCCGGCGATCTCCGATGCTGGGACTTACCAATCGCGGCCTCTGATCTATACCATGTCGTCGGGCGAGCGGCAAGGATTCGAACAGGCAGCGCTGAAGCTGGCGATGGACGAGATTCGGGCCTTCGCGGCGAAGCATAACGGACCCGCAATCCCGAAGACCGCGACCATCACCGAGTACGACGCGCGCGCCTTTGACCTGGAGTACAGCAGCTCGCCGACCGTGGTGGTGTCGGCAAAGCTTCCGGTGGCCGCGAAGGGACAACCGCACGACTTCACCTATTTCGCGACGGTCGTAGCGCGTGTCGACATCAACGACCAGGCGCAGAAGATCTTCTCGTCGGTGACCGACAGCAAGCACCTTGACGCCTATCCGCGCATGGAGCTGATCGACGCGATCGACGCCGACGCGAACGGCCGTGGCGATCTGCTCTTCCGGCAGTATTCCGACGTCGGCATCACTTACGGCCTGTATCGCGTGTCGGCGTATCAGATCGAGAAGATCTTCGAGGGCGGGTCGTCGCTGTAAGACAGTTTCGAGTTTCAGGTTTCGAGTTTCAGCAGACCAGCTTGTCGCCAAGTGCAGGCGATAAGACTGAGGCACCCATTACAATCTAATTTCACATGGGAATTGGGCTCGTCTTTACGCTTGTATTGACAACTGTGCTCGCGGTTCAGGCGCAGGGCTATCCGCCCTCGTCGCCAACTCCGCCAGCCACGTCGCACTCGGCGCCGCCATCCGCGGCGCCATCCACTTCAACGGCCAACTGGCCTACCGCCCAATTCTCCGCCACGGCGGCGAAGGACCCCAGCGTCCAGAAAGCCAAGCAGATCCTCGACGACATGATCCGCGCACTGGGCGGCGACGCATATTTGAATTTGCGCGAGATGTCGGTAGAGGGACGCAATTACTCCTTCTACCACGGGCGGCCCAGCGGACTGGGAGTACTCTTCTGGCGCTTCTGGCAGTGGCCCGACAAAGACCGCTACGAAATTACCAAGCAGCGCGACATCATCGATCTCTTCGTCGGCGACAAGGGCTACGAGACTACGTACAAAGGGACGGTCGCGATCGATCCGAAGCAACTGACGGATTATCTGCGCCGGCGCGATCACTCGCTGGAGGTGGTAATCCGCAGCTGGCTTCCCGCACAGGGCACGATAATCTTGTACGAAGGGACGGTCATCGTTGAGCAGAACCTCGCCGACAAGGTCACTGTGCTCGACGCGTCGAATGACAGCGTTACGATCGCGGTCGATCCGCGCACGCACTTCCCGGTACGCAAGACGTACTCGTATCGCGATCCGATCGATCGCCAGTTCGACGATGAAGCCGAGGTCTTCAGCAATTACAAAGTCGTTCAGGGGATTGCCACTCCGTATAGCACCGTCCGCATGGATAACGGCGAGATGAGCAATCAGAGGTTCATCGACAAAGTGAGCTACAACAACGGGCTCGACGCCTCCATGTTTGAGCCCAAAGGGCTGCTATATGACCAGCCAAAAGCAGCGGAACCGAAACCGTAATTCCGCTGAATCCCTATGGGGAATTGTCGTAGCCTACGAAAAATCAATTCGTTACCGGAAGCGTAATTTCTACCGGTTACGAAAGTGGGTGCTCACTTCGACAACGATTGTGGCAGAAATACAACACTCGGATTTCCGTCGCGGCTTGTAAATTATTGATTGCGACTCCTTTAAAAAAGCTCGACTTGATATTCGAACGCACAATTCGAAACCCCGTCGAATGCTGCGGTGTTGGACTTCACAGCGGAGCTCCCGTCAAACTTCGCATTCGTCCGGCTCCTAGCGGCTCGGGTATCGTGTTTCGTCGTGTTGACCTCGATGGATACGAAGTCGAAGCCATCAGTAAAAACGTTGCAAAAGTCAGCTACGCCACCAGCTTGATGAAGCAGGGCGTGCTGATTTCGACCACCGAGCACCTGCTCTCCGCGTTCATTGGCATGGGCATCGACAACGCGGTAGTCGAGCTCGACAACCTGGAGTTGCCGATTCTCGATGGCAGCGCTCTGCCGTTCGTCGAGATGATCACTCGCGTCGGGTTGCGCCAGCAGCGGCGCAAACGCACCTACCTGAAGATCCTGCGGCCGTACGAGATGCGTGAAGGCGGAAAGTTCATCGGCGTGTACCCGGCCGACCGCTACTCGGTGAGCTACGCGATTGACTTTCCGCACCCGCTGATCGGTAGTGAAGTGCTGAAGGTCGAGCTCAACAATGGCAACTACGTGGAGGAGATCGCTCCGGCACGTACCTTCGGCTTTCTCGAGCAGCAGCGCGCGATGCTCAACCTGGGATTGATTCGCGGCGCCACGCGCGAGAGCTGCATTGTGCTTACCGCAGACGGGATTGACAATCCTCCGCTGCGCTATGCCGACGAGTTTGTAAGACACAAGGTCCTCGATCTGATCGGGGACCTGGCGCTGTTCGGCAAACGCATTCTTGGATACGTGAAGGCCGACAAGGCCGGCCACGCCATGCATACCGCCATCGTGTCGCGCATTCTGCGTGACGATTCGTACTGGGAAGAAGTCACGCTCGACGAAGCCGAGGCGGCACGGTACCCGGAAGACCTCTTGGCGATCGCGGACTGACCCTGGCCGCGGATTCGACGGGTCTACACAGATCGGGTTCAATCCGCAAAGCTAACCTGGGAATTCCCTGCGTCCGTGCCAGAAGCTGACAACTGGCAACCGGCAACTGCTTCCCCGCGCTACCATACCTGCGTGAAGAAGACGGTCTATCTCTCCCTGGGCTCGAACCTCGGCGACCGGCAGGCTAACCTGCGCAACGCCATCGGGCGGCTTCTGGGCTTGGGCGATGTGGCTGAGGTGTCGTCGCTTTACGAGACCGAGCCAGTCGAGGTGATCGATCAGCCCTGGTTCCTGAACTGCGCGGTGGCGGTGCGGACCGATTTAACGCCGCGCGAATTTCTGGCGGGTATTCTGGTCATTGAGAAGTCGATGGGCCGGGTTCGGACGCAGCCAAAAGGGCCACGCGTGATCGATATCGACATCCTGCTGTTCGGCGCGCAAACAATCGACACGCCGCAATTGACCGTGCCGCACCCTCAAATGACGGAGCGGAGGTTCGTACTCGAACCTCTGGCCGAGATCGCGCCGGATATGGTGCATCCGGTGCTTAAGAAGACGGTGGGCGAATTGCTCAGATTGTTGCCACAAAACGGACCGAAGGCGAACAAGATCCTTCGCAATTAACTGCGGGTTTTAACGCGCTGGAATTTTCGCTAACAATAGTTAAGGCTCCGCTGCCATCGGCAGCTATCCCGAGATCGGCCGTGCTTCGACCTCATGAGGGACGGTGATAAAGAGAGACTTATGCACATTGTTCTGGTTGGCGACTCCATCTTCGACAACGCTAGTTAAGCTAGCTATACCCGAGGTGGGCGGGGCGTAATCTCGCAGGTTCGCGAGCTTCTGCCGGAAGGCTGGCGGGCATCACTTCTGGCTGTAGACGGGACAACAACCGAGGAAGTTCCTGCTCAATTGCAGCGGATACCGCCCGATGCTTCGCACCTCGTCCTCAGCGCGGGAGGCAATGACGCGCTGATGAAACTCGATATCCTTGATATACCTGCAGCTCTCGCCTCAACAACGATGTTATCTTGAGGGTCGGGATAGAGTCGGGCCTGCAATAATCGATCTGCGATTTATTTGTTCCTCACCTGCCGACTATGCCAACCCCATCGAACCATCGCCGATTGCCGGTGCCAAAATCGCTCGCGCGATCGTCAATCTGGTCTCGTCACCCGGCGCTCACAACGGCAGCGCCAAGGTGGTTGCTGGTTAGAGTTAGACCTTCTCGAGTTCGCGCAGCGTGCGCTCGCTCTCCACGTTCCCGGTGTTCAGCGTGCTCTTCGGCTCAAGCAGCATGACCTGCGTCTCCTCGTCGGCCGAGGGACAGTGCTCGACGCCGTGTGGCATGATGATGAACTCGCCGGGACCGACGACGATCTCGCGTTCGACGCCGTTCTCCCGCACGCCCATCCGCATCGCGCCCTTGACCACAAAGAACAACTCGTCCTCGACATCGTGATGGTGCCAGACAAACGGCCCCTGAAATTTCACCAGCTTGACATAAAAATCGTTAAGTTCGCCGACGATCTTGGGACTGTACTGGTCAGAAAAGCGCGAAAACTTTTGGGCGAGATTTACTTTATCCATTGCCACCCTCGCCGACATACTATCGCAAAAAGCGAGGGGCGCGATCTCTCGCGCCCTTTATAAAACCGCCAGACGTCCCGCTATTTTCGCGTCTGGTTGCTTTGTTCTACTGCACCAGCATCGGCGTTTCGCCATTGCCGTTTCCATTGGTCTCCTCGGGAGGAATGACCGACGCGGCAGCGACGCGGTCGCCCTCTTCGAGGTGCAGCAGACGAACGCCCTGCGTGGAGCGTCCGGCTTCGCGAATGTTCTTGGTGTCGATGCGGATGATCTTGCCGAACTGGCTGATGACCATTAGTTCGGACTTCTCGTTTACTAGCATAATCGAGACGACCTTGCCGTTGCGGGCGGTGGTCTTCACGTTGATCACGCCCTTTCCGCCGCGCGATTGCAGGCGATACTCGTCGACGTCAGTGCGTTTACCGTAGCCCATCTCGGCAACAGAGAGAATCAGGTTCGACTCTTCCTCGCCTTCCTTGTCCTTCGTACGGACCTTCGGCGTAACCGCCATGCCAACGACGTAATCGCCACGCTGAAGATCCATGCCCCGGACGCCGTAGGCGGGGCGTCCCATCGGGCGAACGTCAGCTTCGTCGAAGCGGATGGCGAGGCCGTCGTGCGAGGCGAGGAAGACGATCTGGTTGCCGTCGGTGCAGTTGGCGGCGACAAGCTCGTCCTCTTTGTCGATGTTTATGGCGATGATGCCGCGCATCATGACGTTGCAGAAGTCCTTGAGCGGCGTTTTCTTCACGGTGCCGCTGCGCGTGGCGAAGAAGACGTACTTGCCTTCTTCTTCGAGATCTCGGACGGCCAGTACAGCACGCACGGTTTCGCCGGGCTGTAACGAGACGAGGCTCGCGATCGCTTTTCCTTTTCCGGCGGCGCCAAGCTCGGGGATCTCGTACACCTTGATCCAGTAGACGCGGCCGGTGTTGGTGAAGATGAGCATGTAGTCGTGCGTCGATGCGATGAAGAGCTGCTCGACAAAATCCTCTTCGCGCGTGCTCATGCCTTTGCGGCCGGTGCCTCCCCGACGCTGCTGGCGATAGGTGGAGATCGCCGTGCGCTTCATGTAGCCGGAGTGGCTGAGCGTGACCGCTACCTGCTCGTCGGCGATGAGGTCTTCGAGGTTGATCTCGGCGGCTTCGTCCTGAATGACGGTACGGCGGTCGTCGCCGTAGTGCTTCTTGATCTCTTCGAGCTCTTTGACGATGACGTTGCGCAGCTTCTTCTCGGATGCCAGGATGGCTTCGTACTCGGCGATGCGCTCGCGCACGTCAGCCAGCTCTTTGAGGATCTCGTCGATCGACAGGCGCGTCAGGCGATGTAGTTGGAGTTCGAGGATTGCGTCGGCCTGGGCGGCGTCGAACGGACGCGTCAGGGTCTTGGGCTCTGTCCCCTTCAGGGTGGCTAGCTTGCGCGAAGAAGCATTTCCTTCGAAGACCGTAATCGTCTTTCCTGAGAAGTACTCGACGAGGTTGTTCCGGGCGTCGACGCGGTTCTCGCTGCCACGAATAATGCGGATCACGTCGTCGACGCGATCAAGTGCGGCCTGGTATCCCTCGAGGATGTGCTCTCGGTCGCGCGCCTTCTGCAGCAGGAACGCAGTGCGGCGCCGCACCACGTCGATTCGGTGATCGACGAAGTGCTGGATGGCCTGCACCAGGCCCATTTCCTTGGGCTGGCCATTGACGACCGCCAGGAAGATCATGCTGAAGCTCTCCTGCATCGAGGTGTGCTTGAAGAGCTGGTTGAGCACGATCTGGGGCTCGCCGCCGCGCTTGAGTTCGATGACGATGCGCATGCCGTCGCGATCGCTCTCGTCGCGGATGTCGCTGATTTCGTCGATGACCTTGTTGTTCACCAGCTCGGCAATGCGCTCGATGAGGCGCGCTTTGTTGACCTGGTAAGGAATCTCGGTGACGACGATGGCGTCTTTGTCCTTAGTGAGGTGCTCGATGGCGGCCTTGGCGCGCATGATGAAGCGGCCACGTCCGGTGCGGTACGCCTCGTGAATGCCGCTGCGTCCGTGGATGAATCCGCCAGTCGGGAAATCGGGGCCTTGCACGAACTTCATGATGTCGGCCAGCGTCGTGTGCGGATTGTTCACCAGCATGATGCAGGCATCGACGATCTCAGTCAGGTTGTGCGGCGGGATGTTGGTCGCCATGCCCACCGCGATGCCGTTGGAGCCGTTGACGATGAGATTCGGGATGCGCGCCGGAAGAACATCGGGCTCGACCTCGCTGTCGTCGTAGTTGGGATGGAAGTCAACTGTCTCCTTGTCGAGGTCCTCGAGCAAAGGCATCGCGACTTCCGCGAGCTTCGCTTCCGTGTAACGGTCGGCTGCCGGTGGATCTCCGTCGATGGAGCCAAAATTTCCCTGTCCGAAAATGAGAGGATACCGCATCGACCAGTCTTGCGCGAGACGGACGAGCGCGTCGTAGACGGCCAAGTTGCCGTGGGGATGGTATTTGCCCATCACGTCGCCAACAATGCGGGCGCACTTGCGGGTTGCCTTGTTGGGCTGCAGTC
>Ga0306923_10002721_pt1 | contig 16348 bp, 16 predicted proteins | sample sta12Can44000108_FD_203841 | JGI IMG/M metagenome (GOLD analysis project Ga0306923, IMG submission 203841) | Lab enrichment of tropical soil microbial communities from Luquillo Experimental Forest, Puerto Rico - statanox.12C.anox.44.000.108 (v2)... | ecosystem: Environmental > Terrestrial >... | reverse complement strand
GGACGTCATGATCATCACCGAACACGGCAAAGTCATCCGCGTGCACGCCAGCGAAATCCGCGAAGCCGGCCGCTCCACCCAGGGCGTTCGCCTGTTGCGCCTCGATGATGACGATTCCGTAGCCGCCGCTGCCGTCCTCCGCGAGGAAGACGAAGAAGAAAAGAAGTAAACTTGGAGTGCGGGCGGCTAGCCGCCGCTTTTCCGTCCTCCACAATTTCAACCTGACCCAAAAAGAACAATCGCAGGGCGAACCATCGCTCCTTTATCCTTCACCTGCGCTACACTACTCCCCCATGAAAATTACACGCCGCACTCTCGCTCTGCTCGTCCTGGCCGCGCCAATCGCCCTCTTCTCTCTCGCCGAAAGCTCTCGACCGCGCGCCTCGGGTCATGACTACCTCGCTCTCGTCGGCACCTACACCACGAAAACCCAAAGTAAAGGCATCTACGCCTTCGACTTCGACGCCAAAACCGGCAAACTGACACCCAAGGGCCTCGCCGCCGAAACGCCTGATCCCTCTTGGGTGACCATTCACCCCAGCGGAAAATTCGCCTACGTCGTGAATGAAGCTGGCAAGCAAAGCATGATCAGCGCTTTTGCCCTCGATGCGCAAAGTGGAAAGCTCACGCTCCTCAATGAACTTCCCTCGCTCGGCGAAGATCCCTGCTATCTCTCCCTCGACAAAACCGGCAAATTCGCTCTGGTCGCAAACTACACCTCCGGCACAATCGCCGTCTTTCCAATCCTCTCCGACGGCAGACTTGGCGAACATACCGCGCTGCTTCAAGACACCGGAAATCTCGGCCCCAACAAGGAACGCCAGGAAGGTCCTCACGCCCACTGGATCGAACTCTCCGCGCACAATCGCTTTGCCTATGTCGCGGATCTGGGCCTCGATCGCGTCCTGATCTACAAATTCGATCCCGCCAAGGGAACACTGACTCGAGAAGACGCACCTTCCGCGAGCATGAATATCGGATCTGTGAAGCCGAACGACGCATTCTCCGCGGCGCTCAGCCCCGGCACAGGACCACGCCATGTGGCGTTTTCCCGCGACGGCAACTTCATGTATGTCTTGGGTGAAATGCAGTCCACTGTGACGATCTTCGCCAACGACGACGCCCGCGAGTTCTTTCGCGCTATTCAGCAAATTTCCGCGTTGCCCCCGGGCTTTTCCGGCCGCAACGACGCGGCAGAGATCGTCATCCATCCAAATGGAAAATGGCTTTACACTTCCAACCGCGGCGGAGACAGTATCGCCGTCTTTGCGGTTGAGCCGAAAAAGGGCACACTTAGTTTCACTGGCGACTTTCCCACGGGCGGCCAGGAACCGCGCCACTTCGCTATTGACCCGACCGGCGCCTATCTCCTTGCCGAAAACCAAAACTCCAACACCATCGTCACCTTCCGCCTCGACCCTGCCACCGGCAAGCTCATCCCCACCGGCAACATCGCATCGGTCCCCTCGCCCGTCTGCCTCGTCTTCTTCCCCACGCAGTAACGCCACGCGGCTCGCTCTTGGTTTTGTAACGCTTTTCTCGTTCTTGTGGTGGCGGGTTTACCCCGCCATCTCGGGTTGTAGGGGCCGACTTCTGAGACGGTCCGCTCCTCCACCTCCGCGCGAAGTGTGGCATACCACAAAAGATCATTGCGCCTGCGCCCAGTTAGAGTACAATCCCCGCCGTTATGGCCAAACGAAAAGCGAAGAAAACCACCCGCCGCCGGCCCGCCAAACAAAGGTCCAAGGGCCCAAAAATCGTCAAACTCCCGAAACACGCGGTCACCCTCATCGCGCTGCTGCGTTCCCGCGAAGGCCAGCAATTATTGCTGGAAGCGGAGCTGCGTGCCCTGGTAAACCCCACGCGCAAGGAAGAAGGCTGCCTGCAATACGATCTGCATCACTCGTTGGAACAACCGGAGTTGTTCCTGCTCCACGAAGTCTGGGAATCGCGCGACCACCACACTGCCCACACCCGAACCTCGCATTTCCTTCGCTGGAACGCCCGCAAGGACGCGCTGCTCACTTCCCGCGACGCCACCTTCTGGCAGCAAATCGCCTAGCTTTCCGGCCCCGCAAGGCAATATCCCGGCCGCGCGCGCACCTTTAAGTCAGTCCGGTCCACATCAACTTTAATTTCGTGATACCCAAGCTCTCCCGCATCGTTTGGCGTATACGTCAGCGTGTACTGCGAGTGCAGCTCTCCGCCGATTTCATCAATAGCTTTTTCGATCGAGCGATCCTTCCAGGTCGAGAGATGGGCGCCCCCAGTGGCCGTCGCGGCAATTTCCAGGCTGTGGTCCGTAATCTGATCTTTGATGTGCATCACCGCCCAAACCGCCAGTGCCATCAAATCAATGTTTCCGTAGCGATTGTTTTCCGTATCCGGCGTCTGCACCGTGCCTGGAATCGGCGGCAATCCAAACGTGCCATCCGGCGCGGGATTTGGCGGACGCTTGTATTGTGGCGTTTTCTGCAGCGCCGCCCGCGTCGAGGAAATGCCCACGCTGTAAATCGTGACATTCGCGAGCTGCGCCCGCCGCAACACCGCTCCGAGCGTAGCGTCACTCCCCAAATCATGCGCCTCGGCAATAATTAAAATCACGCGCCGTCGCCCATTTTCATTTCCACTGGACTGCGGCCGCCCGCTCAGCATTTCGACGCCCACGGCCATCGCGTCAAAGAGCCGCGACCCCGAAGTGCCTTCCTTAAGCCGCGTCATCGTCGTTTCGATGGCGTCCGCGTTCGTCGTAAAGTCCTGCAGCTTGGTGATGGTATCGTCGAACCCTACGATCGCCGCTTCACCATAGGGTCCCATCACCGTCTGCGTGACCAGGATGCCCGTCTTCCGAATCTCTGGCATCACGGCTTCCAGCCGCGAACTCTTCTCTACCAGCACCACCAGCGAGATCGGTTCGCCGCCCAAATCAAAATGCGAAATACTCTGCTCTACGCCGTTATCGGTAATGCGAAAATCGGCGGCCTCGAGGTTGTGCACCATCTCCCCGTTGGCATTGCGCACCGTCACCGGCGTATTCACTAGCACTGTTTGCAGTTTGATTTTCGCTCCCGGCGGAGCTTGCTGTACCGGCACGTCAGGCTGTGGCGTGATCGGCCCCTCCGGCGCCTGGGCGTGCGCTCCAGCGGCACCGAGAAACGCGCCGAATATAACGCAAACGAAAGCTTTACGAAGCTGAACTATCAATGCGCAACCCCAAATATTGGAAAGCCTATGTTACCGCAATCCTCGCGTACTTCATTCGACGCAGCGCAAGCCAAAGACGTTGCCGCAAGCGTCTAGCGCTGCCTACAATCGAAGCTCATCTTGACTGGAGTGTCCCCGATGCCCAACGGAAAAAGACCCAAGCCGCAACACGCCCCGAAAGCTCCGCACGAAAACCACGCCTTCATGACCAGCACGCCCGCGCGGCCCATTCGCATCCTTGCCGAATACATCCACCCGCTGGCGCAACTGAAAAAAGAAGGCATCGGCGACACCATCGTCATGTTCGGCTCGGCCCGCATCGATTCGCACGAAACAGCCGCGGCGCGCTACACCCGCCTGAAACAGGAAAAGACGGGGAAGATGAGCGCCAAGCGATTGCACAATCACCGCCTGGCCGTGCGAGAAGCGAAAAGCGCACTCGAAATGTCGCGCTACTACGAAGAAGCACGCCAGCTCTCCCATAGACTCACGACTTGGTCGTTGTCGCTCGGCCCGCGGCCCCGCCGCTTCGTGGTCTGCTCCGGCGGTGGCCCGGGAATCATGGAAGCCGCCAATCGTGGCGCGTACGAAGCCGGCGGCAAATCGGTAGGCCTTTCGATCGAGTTGCCCCACGAACAATTCGCCAATCCCTACATCAGTCCCGAGCTGAGCTTCAATTTCCATTATTTTTTCATGCGCAAATTGTGGTTCGCCCAGATCGCCAAAGCCCTGATCGTTTTTCCCGGCGGATTCGGCACCATGGACGAATTGTGGGAAATGATGACCCTCTCGCAAACCGGAAAAATGCCCAAGGATACGCTAATCCTCATCTACGGTCGCAAGTATTGGGACGACATTTTGAATCTGAAAACCATGGTCCGTTGGGGCACCATCAGCCAGCAGGATTTCGACCAACTCCAGTTTGCCGACACGGTGGATGAGGCCTTCGAAGCCATCCGTGCTGGGCTCGAAAAATACCACATGGACGTCGACCCCTTCCTCCAGGCCTACTAGCGCGTTCCTGGCCCGGCCAAACCGCCGCAACCTTCCCACCAAACAGGTGTTTGATCCCTTAGGACGCTTTCCCGAGATCAGCCCGGGCGCGCCCTTGGAGGATCTCATGAAACTTCACACGCACCTGCTCCACTCCGTTTTCGGCAAAGCTGTCCTGGCTAACGCCGCCCTCGGTGGGTTCTTGCTCTTCGCGGGCGCGCCCAGCGCCAAGGCGAACGACTGGGACGACTGCAACCGTCGCGCCGCCTACTCCGACTGGCGTTATCACGAAGCGATCGAACGTTTCGGCCCGTACAGCCGCGATGCGCGCTACTGGGCCCACGAACGCCACGAAGCCTACGAGCGTCTCGAACGCGCCCGTCACGAATATCTCGAACATCGCGATCGCGACCACCGCTATGACCACGATTGGAACCATCGCTAACCCGGCATTCCCACCGGCCGCAATGGTTGCGCTTAAGCAAACCCAGCCCACACGAGCGCAGCTTACACAAACGCAGCACCAATCGTCACCTCACCTTGCAAGATCTAAAATGTGAGGATCATCATGGAATGACGAACTAGCAACCCGTCCCAAAAAAAGAAAAAGGGCGTCCCGGACAACCAGGGCGCCCTCTAGTATGATGAACCAAATTATTCCGCGGAAACCAACGCTTCCGAAAAGACCGCTTCAAACCGCCTTATCTCTTCCTGATCGTGGAGCAACACTACCGGAACGATTCGCAGGGACTGCTTGCACTTGTGGCACTGGATTCCTTCTCCCTGCACGTCTTGCAGAAATCCATCCGTGAAACGATACTCAGTCCGCCCGCGCCGCGCTCGCTTCTGGCTTTCCGCGCCGCAATGAGGACAGATGAATTCCACCAAGTCCTGCTGCGGATCGCGGTCCAGAGCTGCCCAGCCCGTGCGGCGCACACCAATAACCTCAGGAATGCGCCTCTCCATTGGGAATTTCCTCCTGGATCCACGTCCGCACAATTGGATGCTGCCTTAACCCACCGGGATGTACCTGCCAAGCACACTTTTATCGCCAGTAATTTCAAAGAGTTCGGCGCCTCAGAACACGCTGCCAGTTGGGGAACTTGTGTGACTCCACGGCGTCCAAGACTATAGAGGACGCGCGCACCTCACATCCCTACGAGCGCGGCGCAGGCCTCCTGTAGACAACCACAGGAGGCTGGTGCCGCAAAGACTTCCTGTGGCTCGCCCCAAAATTTGTGGAGGTGTGAAATGGATCTTGAGAGAGAGTGTGTCTCGGAAGAAAGCATTGGTTCGCTGCGTAACTGTCTTGTCGAAGGCGATGCGGAGTTCGAACAATGTGCCCGCAAAGGAAGGCGCCGCGCGCTCGTTTTGTCGATCGCGTTTCAAACCATCATCGTCGCCGCGTTGGTTCTGTTCCCATTACTGAGCAAGGGCGAACACTTGCCGGAAAAAATATTCGTAGAACGCGTGCCATACAAGCTCGGCAGCCGCACTCCGAGTATTGGAGATACGGCTCAACACCATTCACCTTCTTCTAACCGGCTGATTTTCGATCAGTTCATGCCGACGGGGCGTGTCGTAAACCGCACACCGACTTCAGATGGACTCGCAGGCGATCCAATCCAGGGTCCAGGAGATGGTCCCCAAGGCGATCAAAACGGAATTCGAGACGGGATCCTCAATACCCAACATGAACCTCTGCCGCCTCAAGAGGAGAGGATTCGTGAAGAATCGAAGCGCATTATCATTGGCCACATCGAACCAGCCATGCTCACGCACCGCATCGAGCCGGTGTATCCCCCACTAGCAGTACAGCTTCATCGTGAGGGACGGGTCGAACTCCACGCCATCATTGCGGAAGATGGATCCATCCAGGAACTCGAAGTGATTTCCGGTGACCCCCTGTTAATTCACTCTGCACTCGCCGCCGTTCGCGAATGGCAGTATAAGCCCACAATCCTCGATGGCAAACCCGTCCAGGTGGACACACACATCACCGTCGTCTATACACTAAGCCGTTGAGCTGTGGTTACAGGAGCGGCTCGCCAGAATGGCGAGCAATAGCTTCCCGAGAAAGATCCCGCAGCCGCACAATCTCCTGCAAGTGCCGCGGGTCGCCCGCGGGCACGGCGCCCGCAGGATAAATCGGCGGAGAAAGCGTAATCGTCACGCTAGTAGGCCGCGGCAAATAAGTACGATCTCGCAAAAACCTACGCGTGCCTGCCAACGAAACCGGCACCACCGGCGTGCCCGTCGCGACCGCCCCACGAAACGCCCCCAACTGAAATGGACGCACGCCCTCCTCCGGAACAAAAGTTCCCTCCGGAAAAACAAACACGGAGTCACCCTGCCGCAAATACTCCTCGATCTCATCCACCTGTCGCAGTCGCGAATCCGCGCTGTGCCGGTCGAACGAAAGATGCCCCATCTGGTTCAGAAACGCTCCGATGAACGGCATCGCGTTCACTTCGCCCTTGGCGACGAAGCGATACGGCACCCCCAACCCCATCATCAACGGCATCACGTCAAAATAACTTGTATGGTTGGACGCATAGACCTTCGGCCCTGGCGTATCCATGTATTCTTTCCCAACCACCTTCACGCGAATCCCTACCAGCGCGAAAAGCACCTTCAACGCTGCAGAAGTAAATCGCCCCGCCGCTTTCGGGTCCTTGATTTGCTTCACCATCATCCACGTCGGCACGATCCACAGGAAAAACACCGCACAGAAGTACGCGCCGTAGATCCATTCGAGAACTCTCCGGATGCCGCCAAAAACCGCGCGCACCGCACTCTTCACGTAGCCACCCACGCCCAGCCGCGCAATTTGTACCCATGCCGGAGGCTTCGCGGCCGTCAGCGTGCCGGCCAAATACAACTGCTTCGTTTCATCGCGCCGCAGCTTCCCGCTGGAGGTCTTCGGGATGCTCCCCGGAGGAATCAAATCCACACGATCCGGCGGCAGCCCCAGCCCACTCGAAACACGATCTGTGATCGTTGCCGCAATGGTCGCGCGCTGCGAAAATTGCTTCTCCCGCGATTCCGCCACAATCACCAGTTTTTCAGTTCCCGTGTGGGCATCCTTCAGCCCGAAAGCCACCACGCAACCCTTGCGAATCCCCTCGACTTCCGCCGCCAACTCTTCCACTTCATGTGGGTACAAATTGCGACCGCCCTTGATAATGATGTCCTTCACCCGGCCAGTAACAAAAATCTCCTCCTCCGCCCGGTAAGCGCGGTCGCCGGAATTCAGCCAGGGATCTTCACCCTCTATGCTAGCCGGGCCGCGCGGAAGAAGCTTGGCCGTCGCCTCGGGGTTGCCGTAGTAGCCGCTCGTCGCCGAAGGCCCCCGGAACCACAAAAATCCCTCGATGCGATCCGGCACCTCCTCACCTTTCGCGTCTACGATCATCACGTCGTGCCCCGCCAACGGCCTGCCAGAGGAAACAAACGAGATTGCCGCCTCGTCGCCATTCTCTGCAGGATTAGCCCGGCCCTGCGTCGCAAATGCATCCCGCTCGACGCGATCCACCCGTGGCCCCCGGCTCAACGGCGGAACGGTCACGCCCAAGGAAGCCTCCGCGAGCCCATAAACCGGCAGCATCGCCTCGCGGCGAAATCCATTCTTCGAAAAGCGATTTATAAAACGCTCTAGCGTTTCCGGATTCACCGGCTCCGCGCCATTGAGGGCCGCGCGCCACGAGCTGAGGTCAACGCCCTCCATCGTCTTCTCGGAAACTTTCCTAACGCAAAGTTCATACGCAAAATTTGGCGCCGCAGCGATCGTCCCTTTATGCTTGTGAAACGCCTGCAGCCAGCGCTCTGGCCGCGTCAGGAAGAGCAAGGGCGACATCACCACCAACGGCACACCGTAAAGGAGCAGCGTCAGCCACGCGCCAATCAGCCCCATGTCGTGATACAACGGCAGCCAACTTACTCCGACGTCGCTCGGGCCCAACTCCACGGCCGCCGCGAGCGCGCGCATGTTGGCCAGGAGATTCAAGTGTGTCAGCACGACACCCTTCGGATCGCCCGTGGACCCGGACGTATATTGCAGCAGGGCGATGTCGCTGCCCTTGCGCATCCTGCTGCCGGTGATGAAAGCTGGTATCGCTCCCGGCGCCGGCGGAGGTTCTTTCTCCGCCGCATCCAGCAATTTGCCTGCGTCCACCACGCCGAGCAGCGACTTCACCCGCGGTTTCAGCAGCTTGGCCACCGCTTCCGCTCGGCGAAACGTCAGCAGCAAACAGACTTCCGCATTGTTCAGGATGGCGGATTGTCGCTCTGCGTATTCTTCAATTCGGTCCGCGCGAAACGGCGGATAGATGGGCACAGGAATCGCGCCGGCCAGCAAAATCCCTGCGTAACACACAAAAAACTGCCGCGAAGTCGGTAGCATCAGAGAAACGCGCTCGCCTGCGGGAACACCGCGCCGCGCCAGCTCCTCAGCGCATTTCTGCGCGGCCGTATAGAGCTCGCCAAACGTCAGCGTGTGCTGACGGTCCCCGTGCTCGTCGTCTTCGGTGATCAGCAGATGCGCGCGGTTGGCATCATGGATTCCGCGATACCGAATCACATCCATCAGCGTTTCGGCTTTTTCCACGATGGAGTCTATCGCGTCGCGTTGAAGTTGCTGCACGGCAACCGACGCGCGCAGCACGGAAAGATCTTCCTCGTTGACCTCCGTACCCGGCGCCTTCAGGACAGCGCGAATCAATTCTTCCGGTGTACTCGCTTCCGCTGCCAGCGTATCCGGCAGCCGCACGCCAAAGGCATTCTCGAGGCGCGTGAGTAGTTCCACGCGCTCCAGGCTTCCCAGCCCCAGGTCGCTCTCAAGATTTGAATGTTCCGTCAGCTCCGCGACAGCGCCGTGGCTGCCCAGCTCTGCGAGCAGTCCACGCACAACATCCAGCACGCGCTCCCGCACGCCGGGCAAGTCCAGTTGAGCTGAGGGTGCAGCCAAAGGTGTCCTCTGAATCCAGTGCTTCGCGTGAGGCTAACACGCGCTCGTCCGATTTTCCATCCTCGCAATTGTCGCAAAGGCAGTCAGGATACCTGTCGCGACTCCTGTCAGGGTCGTGCTTTCTTGGGTTGGTTTCGTCTTGCCTTTGCAGCGCCGCCGGCTTCGGCTCGGCATCCTGAGTTCGTGGCACTTACAACTTAAGACTCATTATTTACAACCGTTCTCATGCCTCCTGCTTCTTCGCCCCATACCCTGGCGGCAAAAGCGTGGTGGATAAATCCACCCCGCTCAAATCCGCTTTGCTCAAATTCGTCTCGCGCAAGATGGTGATGCCCATGTCCGCGCCCGAAAATTTTGCTCCATCCACGTTTGCGTCGCGAAAATTAGCATTCCGCAGGTGCGCCTCCTGAAAATTGACGCTAGACATGTCGCAGCGAAAAAATTCCACCCCGCTGGCCTGGGCCTCGGAAAGATCCGCTCCGGGAAGCAGTGCCTCTGTCATGTCCGTATTGCGCAGATCCGTCTTGTGCAGGCGCGCGCCCGAAAGATCTGCCCCAGGCAGCCGCGCGCCTCGCAGATCACTTTCCGCGAGGTTCGCTTTCCGCAAAATCGCGCCCGCCAGGTTCACCCCGGTTAGGTCCGCGCGCGAAAGATCGGCGCCCGACAGATCCGCGCGCGTGCCGCTCCCCTTGCCGCTGAAGAACCGCTCGTGCGCTTCCAAAATCTCGGCCACGCTCTTGCCGTTATGCTTGATGCTCTTTGTTTTGCGAAGTCCCATAGTCCATTCTTTCTCGAAGTATCCGACTCCTCATTTTACCGGAACGCAGCAGATTTAGCAGGAAGACCGCGCAAAGATACCGCAACCTCGTCTTGAATAAAAACGTGCTCCGAGCGCCGGGCAACAAAGGCTGCCCGTTGAACGATGCGGAACCCTTTTCATATCCGCCCACAACATACTTCCATCCGAAGGCGGTCCCGTCGCTCAGCCGGAGACTGTAGGATTGCCCAGGCGAGACTTCCACGCCGCCCTTCGGAAAAACAAAAAGTACATGTTCGCTGTCGGCCGTTGGCACGGTTTTCGTTACCGTCACTACCGTACTCTCATTCGCGCCCAGCACCGTTAACGTGAGCGTATCGTCCGCCGGGCCTGGGTTGCCTATCACAAGCTCCACTTCGACAGCCGTCAGCCGCGGGAGCGATGGCGTAAACGTTTGCCGCACGTCGTGACCAGGTTGGTCCACGCATTCTTCCAGGTCGCCGTATTTGCCTGGTCCAGCGTCATGGCTGGGTGCCGGCGCCCGGGATGAACGCGAGTCGAACGCAGCCTGCACCGCCGGCTGTTGCCATACGAAGCACTAGCCAGGGCGAGGCTGCAAAGGCTTATCGTCACAATCAGGCCACGATACAGTTGGTGAAGCATAATTTCGAAATTGTAACCAGCCTCATGGCCGAGGGTAATATAAGCCCATGCTTGCTGACATCCAGGTGGTTCGGCTTATTGTTCGAAGGCGAAAATACGGTTCCAGTTGCTCCTCAAACGCCGGTCGAATCCGCTTGTCGCTAAAGAGTATGCTAGTCTGCAGTCATGAAGCGCTGCCTGCGGACAATTCGAGAGCGCTACAAACGGATCATCCTATTCCTCTTGGGCGCTTTTCTGTTGTTCGCCTTGCCCGTTTCCGCACAAGAGGATGAAATTGTCGCCAACCTCGCCGGCGGGCGCGTCATCCTTCACGTCGCCAGTGACGGCATCGTCTTCGGCACCATTGACCGTCCCCTCGAAGCCACGTCGGTTCCACCGCGCGCGGCCGCAGTAGACGCCGGCCACCTTGGGATTTTCTTCGGCGCTTCGGAATGGCAGGTGCCCGCCCAGCCGCGCCCGATCCGCCTCGATCGCGATATTGAGCGCGTCAATGCCCCCAATCCGCGCTACATGCAACCTGACATCGGCGAAATCGATCTCGAACAAATGGGAGTCGCCTTCCTCGAGAAGTTGCGCCCGCTCGTCGCGCAACTCCATCACAAAATTGATCTGAAGCCCGACGAACCCATCCTTGAAATCGTCGTCATTGGCTATGCGCCGAACAATTATGGTCCGGAAGTCTGGCTCGTGGAGTTTCGCGTCGAGCAGCAATCCGTCACTTCAAAGGCAGACTACCTGCAGACGCATGTATTTCGCCCGCGATTCACCCAGCTCTATCCACCCGAAAAGCACGAGGCACGTACCCTTGTCGAAGCCCGTTTTCCCACTGACCTGCAAGCCATTCCGCTGCTTGGCCTCATTCAACAAAATGACCCGCGCATTGTGAAATTGCGCTCTTCGGACCCGAAATTCGCTAAGACCGTGGGCCTGATTGAAAAGGGCCAAGCGCAAAAAGCCACTGCCAAGGATGCCTCGGATTTCATGCGCGCGGCTTTGCCCATTCTTGCCGGCGATGCCCGCTTCACCCTAGGAGTCATGGGAGAAAACAGTACGTTCGAATGGATCGTGCCTCCGGAAGAGCCTATGGACAAAATCAAGCAAGCCGAAGACAAAAACCGTCCCCCCGACGCTCCTACCCTCCGCCGCAAACCCAGTCCTTAGCCCGGCCACCATCATACCGCCTAATCGAGCACCATCATCACAACGTGTCATCCTGAGAGCCGCACCGTTCGCGGCTCGACGGACCTCAACGGAGTCCCCGTGCAAGATTTCAGGAGACCCGGATCTTCACTAAACGCATTATGCGTCAGCCCCCGTTTGCAACACGATCGCGTCGCCACGCCCCACCACCCCGCCAGCAAGCACTCGGCACAGCATCCCACGCTTCCCGATCATCGCTTCCATCAATCCACGACGCAGAGCCTCGATCTGCTCGCAGGGATCGCACACCGCACTGACTTCCAGCTCCACGGCGCCGATAAAAAGCTTCTGCCCGATCGCTAGAGTATTGACGTTGAGTCCTTCGGTGGTCATGTTTTCGCGAATAATTCCTGGTGTGAGCTGCATCGCGGCCAGCGCTTCCGAATCCACGAGCAGCACCTGCCGCTTGCCGCCCGGACGCGCGTGCGCGCATCCCTCAAAACCTGCGCCTTTCACCACGCTAACGCGGTCAAGTTCTTCCATCGGTGCGCGGCGTTTCGGCGCGCGAAAAAGATGCAGAACCCTGGCCATGGCCCTCAGTCTCCCACCGCCGAACTCTGCTGCTGATGCCGTCCAATGTCCCGCCGATAGTGCATCCCTTCAAAGTGAATCTTGCTCGCGGCTTGATATGCCTTATCCAACGCCGCCGGCAGCGATTCGCCCGTCGCCGTAACGCCCAGCACGCGCCCGCCGTTCGTGACGATCGTTTTACCCTGCCGCCGCGTTCCTGCGTGTAGCACCTTTACCTCAATCACCTGCGCGGCTTCCTTCAGTCCCTGAATCTCTTTGCCATTCTCAAATTTCCCCGGGTAACCACCCGAGGCCAGCACCACACAAGCGCTCGCCCCACGCTTCCATTTGAGCTTGTTGGGTTGCAATCTTCCCGCGTCCACATCCGACAGCACCTCTGCCAAATCAAAATCCATTCTCGCTACAATCGCTTGCGTCTCCGGATCGCCCAATCGGCAATTGAATTCCAGCACCTTGGGCCCGCTCTTCGTCAACATCAGCCCGATGTAGAGGAAACCCTGATAGTGGATTCCGTCTTTTCCCAATCCCTTCAAAGTGGGATCAACGATGGAACGGAAAATCGTTCGCCGCAACTCTTCCGGCAAGAGTTCGTCCGAGGAATAAGCGCCCATTCCGCCGGTATTCGGCCCCTCGTTGTGGTCAAAAACTCGTTTGTGGTCTCGCGTTGGGACGAGAGGGGCGTGGCGCTCGCCATCCGTCAACAAAATAAACGAAAGCTCGTCTCCCTCCAGAGTCTCTTCCAACAGGATGCGCTTCCCGCCTTCTCCCAACTCATTCCTCTCCATGACGCGTTCAATAAAGCCCGTCGCCGCGTCCGGATCTGGCGCAAGGAATACGCCTTTTCCCGCACACAAGCCATCCGCCTTGATCACCACCGGCCAATCCACGGCGCACAGCGCGGAGTAAGCACCTCCCGGCGAATCGTATGTGCCGTACATCGCCGCCGTCGGTATGTTGTGCCGTTCCAGGAATTCCTTTGCAAAGATCTTGCTGCCTTCGAGTTCAGCGGCTTTCCGCATGGGCCCCACAACGGGCCACTTGCGCTCCGTGAAAACGTCGACCAATCCGTTCACCAACGGCAACTCCGGTCCCACCACGGTCAAGTCCGGTGAAACCTTCTCGGCCAACACTGTCAGAGCTCCGACATCGCCTGCATCAACGTTGACGCATTCCGCTTCCGCCGCAATCCCGCCATTCCCCGGCGCACACCAGATCTTCTCCACACCCGAGCCCTGCCGCAGTTTCCACACCAAAGCGTGTTCCCGCCCGCCACCACCAATCACCAGTACCTTCATCCTCGCAGCCTCTCTTCGCCCTGCCATCTCATAAATGATACCGGGGAAGGCACGGCTTCGGCCTGCCGTAAAGCGCCGGCTTTACCCCTGAGGGGGCTCCGCAATTGCCCGAAACCATTCATTGAGAAAAGTTCTAGCAACTTTCGAACGACAGTCTGGTGCCTGAGGCGTGTCAATCGAGAGGCCCCCTTAGGCGTTCAAGGCGCCGAGAAAGCGCTGTCCTCTACCAACGTTAGTGTTTTGAAGTGAATGAAACCAGTCCGAAGCGCCTCAAGAATCCCTGCATGCTTTAACGAGTGGCTAACCATTATAAGGCACATAGATGGTTAGCAAGACGCGACGCCCATCTTACGCTTGCCCAACCGCTCGGATCGGGATCGTTACTCCAGCGGATGCCTCGGCGGACGTGAGCATGTGACAACGGCCGTCAAAAATTCCACCCGGATCAATGACCATGCAAGGCGAGTGCACTTCTCCAGTCACGACGCCCTTCACTTGAATTTCCACGCGTCCACGAGCAAAGATGACACCGTCGAAGCGCCCAGCGATAACCACGCGGTTCCCTTCGATCTGCCCTTCGACCTTGGCATTTTCTCCAAGGATCACGGTCTGCTCGGAGATGATGTTTCCCTTCACATGTCCGTCAATGCGAAAGGTTCCCGTCAGCGTCAGGGTCCCTTCGAGCGACACACCCTGATCAATGAAACCAGTCCATTCTTCGCTGACGCCAAGTCTTGATCCGCTGGGCCACTTCCATGCCATGAAGGATTCCCCCAAGAGAGTTACCTATTCAATTTAGCGCGGTCAATGAGGAAGTCAACGCCGCTTGCAAAGCAAGTTGTCGAATTAAATCCCTGAACGATGGGGCAGTTAGTCTCGCAAATGATCACGCGCGTTTACTTCATAAGCCGGTCGTAAATCCCCATAAGCTGCTCGTCGTTGTAATACTCCAGCACCAGTTGGCCGGGGCGCACCTTCGTCCTCTGTCGTAGCATGACCTTCGTGCCCAGGTGCCGTTGCATTTCCTCGATCGCCTCGCGAACATTGGGATCGAGCGGAGCTTCGGCTTGCATTCTTGCAGTGCGGGCGCGCCGCGAGGCAAGCCGCTCGATCTGTCGCACCGTCAGGCCGCCACGCGAAGCACGGCGCGCATAGCGCATACGCAGTTGCGGTTCGGCCACCGCCAGTAGCGCGCGCCCATGGCCCGCCGTCAATTTTCCTTCCTCAATCCATTCCTGAATCGTCTCTTCGAGTTTCAGCAGTCGAATGGCATTCGCTACGGTGGTCCGGTCTTTTCCCGTGCGCTCGGCCACGGCATCTTGTGTTAAGTGGAACTCGTGCATCAAGCGGTCAAACGCTCTGGCCTGTTCCATAGCGTTCAGATCTTCGCGCTGGATGTTTTCCACCAGCGTCATTTCCAAAGCGAGCTCATCCGGCACGTCCCGAACGATCGCAGAAACTTTGTTCAGCCCCGCCCGTTGCGCAGCGCGCCAACGGCGTTCCCCGGCGATGAGTTGAAAGCGCTGCCCGATCGGGCGCAAAACGAGTGGCTGAATAATTCCGCTCGCTTGAATCGAGCGCGCCAGTTCATCCAGCGCTTCTTCGCGAAAGCGCGTGCGCGGCTGGTAAGGGCTCGGCTCGATCAAGTCAATGTCAATTTGCAGCGGTCCCACAAGTGCGGGCTTGGGATCCGGGCTAAGGGCAGGCACTGTAGCCGCCGCGGTTGCGCCAGAGGCCGGCACTCCATTCACAACGGACTGCGTAGTTGGTGGAGGTACAGGAATTTGCGCCTCAGGCTCCCGAATGAGCGCTCCGAGCCCCCGCCCCAACGCGTTTCTCGGCATTGCCAATAACCTCCTGGGCCAATTGGGTATACCCCTCAGCCCCCCTACTATGTATGTCATAGAAAATAATAGGTTTACCGAAACTAGGTGCTTCCGCTAGTCGAACATTTCTCGGAATCACACTCTGAAAGACTTGGGCGCCAAAAAAACTACGCAGGTCCGTCGCTACCTGACGGGAGAGAGTAGTTCGCTCATCGAACATCGTTAGAAGGATTCCCTCAATCTCAAGGCTTGGATTCAAAGTACGGCGAATGCGCATCAGCGTGTCCAACAACTCGGAAACGCCTTCGAGCGCTAGATATTCACATTGAATCGGCACCATTACGGAATCCGCGGAGACTAAGGCATTCAGTGTCAAGAGATCCAAAGCGGGAGGGCAGTCCAAGATAATGAACCTATACTTCTCACGCAGGGGCCTAAGGAATTCTTGTAGCTTGTATTCTCGGCTTTCTACCGTTACTAATTCAACCGCAGCCCCGGCCAGGTTTTTATCAGCGGGCACAACATCCAAACCATCCACCTGGGATTTTTGTGAAATCTTCTCGAAAGGCTCCGCCATGATCAAAGCATGATAAAGGGTTCGGCGGGAGGGATCCTTGCGGAATCCGATAGCGGCCGTGGCGTTGGCTTGGGAATCGCAATCCACTAATAGGGTGGCTTGATCAGAGGCGGCGAGGCAAGCGGCCAAATTGACTGCCGTAGTGGTCTTTCCAACTCCACCTTTTTGATTCGCAACAGCGATAATCCGCGCCAAGAACGCCCCTCAATTCCGGAAAGTATCAGACACAGGAAGAAGGCGCAACAGATTTCGCAGCAAGAGCCGATTCTTCTTTGAGTATTCTGTTGAAAGGGGGCTTCACGCAACAGAAAACGTGCTTTCGAGATTAGAGACTCG
>Ga0306923_10002719_pt1 | contig 16355 bp, 12 predicted proteins | sample sta12Can44000108_FD_203841 | JGI IMG/M metagenome (GOLD analysis project Ga0306923, IMG submission 203841) | Lab enrichment of tropical soil microbial communities from Luquillo Experimental Forest, Puerto Rico - statanox.12C.anox.44.000.108 (v2)... | ecosystem: Environmental > Terrestrial >... | reverse complement strand
GTCCGGCGCTCTACCGGTGCCGGACCTTCCTTCTCCGCCTCACCCGCGCTACCCAAACCTCACCGGTGCGCAGACAGCAAATCTACCTACGCGTTACCCTACCCACCGCAAACAGCGAGGAGGCATTTTAGCCAAGGTGGCCCGATCAAAAGGACACCCTCGTCCATCGCGCGACACCGCGATATAGAATTCGTGGATATCGCTATTATAAAAGGCGTGTTCGCGCAAGGGGATTTCTCCGATCACCCAGAGATCATTCACGATGAGACGAAAACTCGACGGCGTAAAGCGCCAAGCATGACTATCGACGTACTCCGACGACGATTGCATCGCGTAAAAGAAATTGTAGGCCGTCGTAACGTCGTATGCGAATGTCAACCGACCTGTGCTCCCCTTGCTCCAACCACCGGCGCCGTCACGTAAGACATTGTAAGCGATATGATCAAATAGCGTGCTCGGCAGGTGCCGCGTGCGGCGTTCCTCATGCGCTTGCAATATCATCCCAGTGCTCGTCAGCGGTTGCAGCAAATCAAAGCAGCGACGCTTATCGGGTACGGCGAGAACGAGGGTCCCAGCTTGGTTCAGGAGCTTTTCACAATCCTTCAGGAAGCCGAGCAGATCCGGCGTGTGCTCGATTACGTGCGAGGCGACGATGTAGTCATAGTGACCGAGTTTTCCCACGGCCTCGGCGATCGGCGTGCCGTCAGCGACAAAGTCCACCTCTTCGATTCGCGCGACATCGACATTCGGGTTGTTTCGATATTTGTCGCGTAGTTGATCCGCAGTCGCATGGTCGAGCGTCTCAACGCGGTATCCGGCCGCTTTCGGTAGCAGCGGGTTGAAGCCGGCGCCGATCTCCAGACCGATTCCGGAGACGTCGAACATCGAGAGGAGCACTTCGTTTCTGGACATGGGCGCTTTCTTTCAATCGAAACTGCTGACGGCCGCTACGGTGGTTCGCCGATCGGAAGGAGGCGAGTGGCGTCGCAGATCCCCGTTTGAGCTCTAGAAATCGACGGGCTACAGAGATGCACGGAAGAACATTAACCGTAGTCAATCCATGTGTTGTCGATTGATTCCTCCCGGAAGTGACCCAACTAGGGCCGGCGGAGTTACCGCTTCGGTTCGCAGCAAACTGCAAATAGATAGTGGGCCATCGGGTGGAACCCGGTGTGCACGACCTCGTCGTTCATCGAGAAGATGAACACTGTATGGAAATACTCTTTGAGGAGCGCCTTCAGCGTGCGGCCACTCTTGCAATTTATGTTATCGATCTTGCTTTGCGGCGTGGAGTACAATTGCGACTCGAGCGAGGGAGTGCCGATGATTAGCACTCCTGTGTCGGATAACGAATCGCAGAGATGGCGCAGTAGCCGCGCCTCCTGAGTTACGGGGATGTGCTCGATTAAATCGAGGCTATAGATGGCGTTGTGGCGGGTCGGCAGCGGTGTTTCCAAAATGTCGTGACGCTGCGCCTTTACCGGCCAACGCGGATCCCCCCCGTGTTCAATATCCTTGATCAAAATCGGGTCGTAATTATAAACGGTCACGTCTTGCGATTCCTGCAGCACGATACGTGCCCCGAACGCACCGCCACCACCCACCTCAGCAACGCTGCTCCGCCCGCTCAACATCTTGGCTACGAATTTGTACCGGGTGAGGATGAAGCTCAGCCGGCGCGGATCTTCGCGCCACACCTGGTTGGCCATCAGGTCGGCCGGCCTGACACAAACGTCCTCGCTGACATCCAATGGGCGGCGGACGTCTGGTGACTCGTGTGTCCAACTCCCGGTACCGATCGAGCTTTTACCCGGGTCTGTACGCTCGCCCTCCTGTGCTCGGCTCCTAATGCATCCAGCGATCTCCGGTCCCGGTGCGCTCAACCGAAGCCGCATGAGAACGCTCGAAACGACGCCATGATCGATGGACGGGGATGGCCGCACGGAACTGACCAGATTGGCTCCCAGCGAGAGCGGGCCAAAGACTGACGCGAGAATCGCCCGCAAGGGCATCAGCAGCACCGCGCCGTGCAACGTGCGTATGAAAGCGGCGTTAAGCCACCATCGAAGCCAGCTCGCAGATACGATGAGCATATCTTCCGGCCATAGACCCGAGCGCCAAAACAACGGGGCGTTGGCATACACGACATTGCCAAAAACCGCTGGGTGATCCCACCACCGCGGATTGTACGCCACCACGAAGACGGGTGCGCCGGGCCGCAATGACGGTACGAGCAAATCCACGATTTCGGCAACGGCGGCAAAATCCGCCTCGTGCAACTCGAGGACGCACCCGTCCAAGCGTTCCGGCAACCATCCGTCCGCCCTCAACCGCGGCAGCAATCGGCGGAGCGGAATCCGAATCGCCTGCGGTACCAGTTTTGCGACCCAATCCGTGAGGACGGTCCCCGATGACGCGATCAACAAGCGCGGTCCAACTTCCGCGATTGCCGTCTCGATTGCAGCGCGGTGTCGGCTAAAGTCGGCCCAGCGCGGATGCGTTCGCTTCACTTCCGGGGGCCGACCCCAGACAAGCCGGACCACCTCGGACAATCGGGAGGCGATCGACCGCTGCGATCGGCCCGCCCAGCGGGTCTCCTTCGCCAGGTTGGCGTGCTTTGCCGCTTCGAGCGCGGCGATAGCTCCGCGCCAGTACGGATGATCACGGTGCGGTTGCGGCGTTGGCGAAAGTTCTTTCGAAACTTTCGAGATGAAACGGGTCGCCTCGTCCATAACGCAAGATAACGACGCTGGCAATTCGTCCGCGTGATAGACAATGGTGTGGTGGACATTCAGCCGGTGCCGTGCAGTCGTCCACTCTGACAAACTGATGGCGACGTCACTAGGCCTCGCAGGCCCCCAGGTGATAAAACGTGCCTCGTGATCGCGTGGTTGGACCTCGATGGCGAGGTATTCGTCCGAATCGCCTATCGTGACTACGTTGTCTGATGGACACATCTCCGGCACAAAAGAGTAATCGCACGACGCGCCGATCACGAAATTGGTGAGCTCGGGCCGGATGCAAATCATGTGCATCAGGTAGAAGCGCCCAATCAAGGTATTGTCGTCAACCCGCCAAAACAAACGGTTGGTATGTTTATTGTGGCAGACTGGATTGTTGACCGTGTTAGCGATTGTTACCGGGTGCGGGCAGGTCAATGCCCAGCGCATCAACTCGCGAGCGGACAGCGCAACCGCACCGGCTCCCGCGGCGAGATGCCGATCGAGCCATTCACCTCCCTCATCCTCGACAGTCTGGAAGTTGCCGACCTGCACGGCGCTGGCCCCCGCCTGCATGCGCGCCAGAACCGCCGCAAGCGACCCGTCGGCCATCAAGTAATCGGAGACGAGGAAAAAGAAGCATGTATCCAACGCCGACCGGCCGGATCGCTCGATCTCCCGTGCATAGGCGAGGGTGAGAGTGGTCGAGTGGTTGCCCCTCATCACCAGATCATCGATCTCCTGAAACCGCACGGCGCAAACCGTCGCGAGCCGCCGATAAGCGGGGTGCTCGCGGATATGGGTCTTGTCGTGCTTCGATGTCAGAAAAATGAGCTCGGTGGGCAAAACAGCGGCGATCGCCGGCAGGTTGCCAGGAGCGAGCAGCGTCGGCAGACCGCGGTCGAGGAACTTCCGGACGAACTCATAGCCCCATACCGGGATCAGAACCCTAGCGGCCGCAGGCGCGCCACGCACCTCGAGATTTTCCGAAGCAGCCAGTCGACCTACCGGACTCGCCGGGTATTCGGTGCGGCGAAGCGGCGCCGGGCCGCTCACCGGCGGCACAGCGCATGCCTGCGCTCAATATAGCGATAAAGGTTGTCCGTCATTGCGTTGGCGCCCAGCCCCCGACAAGAAGCATTACACGTACCTCCGTTGCTTCCTCGACGCCTGCCAGGCTACACAGGCCCGTAGGCGAGCTGGGCCTCGGCACCCGTCGCATGTGACGCAAACGCGGTCCCCTTTTATTGACGAAACGGTTAGAATCGGGTAGCGATAAAAAGCGGCCGCCCTGTTGACGCAACCGCCCCCCTCGAAGCAGCAGCAAGCGTGAGTTCGCCATAGTCAGAGCGTTAACATAGACCAACTATTGGCGCAAGCCGGATGGGCCTGCTGCCAATTTCCTGTTGAGTGAGGCTCCACACCTCCCGCGCCGCTTCGAGACGATCCGGTGGTCCCAACCTGTCGCGCCGCCAAAGCTCGCAACCGAGGCCAAGAACGCGATCGGACACAAGCTTTCCGCTCGCACGTGACGCGCCGATCACGTAGTGTAACCGCGCCGTGCGGTCTGGTCAGGCTAAACTAGAATTTGCAAAGCAGGCCAGCCCATCAATCTTGTGACAACTCAACGAGTAGGATTTGCATATCGCTCGCTTCCTCACATCGACACCAGTTCTCATAAGTCGTAAAACTCGAGCTGAGACTCGACCTTCGTCATCTCACCAGCCATGATGGAAATTTCGTCCCGCGGCTCCGCCTCAACCACCCCGCGGCGCCAAATGTACCGGCGATCCGGTCTCCGAGAAACCCGTATCAGGTCGCCTGTTTGCGGCTCCAACCATCCTCGCCAGGGACCAGGAAACTTTACTGGCGAAGCGACGTCTCCTAAAGCATACTGCACAGCATAGTTTATTGTCCCAGTGTCTACAACCCGTCCAAGGTATGAGGCATTGATCAGATCAATGAGTTGTTGAAATGGAATTTTCGAAGAATCTAGAGTACTATTCTTCCCGTTCCTTACCAGGATGTCGTCTCGGCCGCGCATACTGGTCCAGAGCCTTGGTTTGATCGTCCCAGTTCTGAATATATTCAACAGGCGTCTTCGAAAGATCGCATAGCATTGAAAAAAGCAATCGGCATCTTTAATCAGCCACTGGAAAGGATCAGCCTCGCTATAGTCGGCTTGGGATGGCTCCATACCACGCATCGCATATATAGTTGGCAGCCGTGCTATTTTTCCAGTGATCACAGAGACTATTTGGAACATGAACTCCTGAAAAACTGTGCCTTTCACCGACTTCGCTGCCTCCATAGCCTTCGCATACACTTCGGTGCGAAAGACGGCCCATAAATGGGGCTGGTATCGTCGCATTAAGTGGTAATAACGTTGTATAGGCTCATGATCGTTAATCGTCGGTATGAAGTGTTCGACCTCATAAATGTCGAAGTCGCCGCGTTCGAAGCCAAAACGCAAACTATAGCCGTGCGCCGCCACGTAATCCTCATTTTGTCGTAAAAATCTCAACGCTGACTCGATCGCGTGTGGAAGCGCGATATCATCATCGGGGAGAACGACGATATACGGAGACGTGACAGATCGTGCGATACGAGCCAGCTTTTCGTATTGTCCGATTTGCGCGCCAAAATACCGATATCGGGCTAAATCCGCGATCGAGCTCCGAAGCGCGCGACTGCGATCCTCTTGGCTAGAATCTGCAACGACAACGGGATGAGCGAACCCGCATGCCTTGAGATAGTGCAACAGGGCTAAACATTCCTGGACGCGGTTATGAGCGGGTATCACCGCGGTCAAAGGCTCACCAGGAACAGTTTGCCACACCCGGTAGGTTGATAACGCCATAATGTTTCCTCTTTTGAAAAACGAGTGGGTGCCCCTCAAAATCGGCCCGCTCCTGTTCATTGGCCGAATGGTGAGCAACGATGCTGCGAGCTATGCTCTTGTCAAGGCTGAAGCCGCCGCAGGCAAGGGCCGAAGGCCAGCCTTTACAAGGACATAGATCGCAGCGACAATTGTCCACCAAGGTCAGTGGGCCGCCCTTACCGCCACCTCAACCCCTGGCCGTCGGGCCGAATCAACCGCCTCGGCCTGCGAAATTCACCCACTCAAAATTTAAGAGAGCTAAACCGTCCGGACGTCGATATTGCGGTGCCGCACGCTGCGCCAACAATAAACACGAATACGATATTTGCACCGGCGGAGGCAAGGACACCGGCTTTTTCGATATCGTTTCCCGATCCATCAAGCCGCTCGCAGAAGGTGGCCGATGACTACGGTGTAAAACACATGTTTCCTTCCCCGTCAAAACCAACAATATGGACCCGTTTCGTTTGCCAACCGTTTTGAATAACTGCAGCCGAATCAAAAGGTGAGCCTTATGCCTTTGCTTCCGGTGAGATGAACATTTTGTAAGGGGCGGGCTGGTGTCCGGCGGCGATGCCGAGCAAGGATCGGAATGCGGCATGCCGGGTGCGCCGGCGGTTGAAGCGAAAGACAAATTCATCGAGGTAGGATTGGAGGTGTTTGCGGCGCAGCCCGTGATAGACCCCCAAGGCCCAGACCTTGAGGTTGGAAAAGATCCGATGGACCCAGGGCAGGACGATGTGCGCGGCCATCTTGCCGACGACATGAGGATCATGAGTGAGGCCGGCGGCTCCGGGATATCCGGACCAACCATCGGTCTTGGCAGTGGCACCGGGCGCGAGATTGGCGGCGAGAAAGGGATGAAGGCTAGCGGCCGAATAATCGGCGACTTGGCTGACGAGGATGCGGCCGGGACCGCGGCCGCCGTCCTCGACCTCAACGGCGCCGGCGACCAGCATTTTGCCCTGAAGGCTGCGCCCGCCACCCCCGGTTACCGGATCGTTTTTGCTGCGGCAGGCGATTTCGGTTTCATCCACCTCGACAAGGCCGGCAAGCGGGCTGCGCCCCGGGGCGAACATGCTGCGGCGCAATTTGGCGCAGAGCAGCCACGCCGTCTTATAGGAGCCGAAAGCAAGCTGACCCTGCAGCTGCAGCGCCGAGATGCCATTGGAGTGGATGGCCATCAGATAAGCGGCCCAGAACCAGGCGGTCAGCGGCAACTTAGAATGATGCATGATGGTTCCGGCGGTCACCGAGGTCTGGCAACCGCAGTCGGCGCACTCATAGGTCCAGGCCTTAGTCTCCAGCCGCCAGGCTCTGCCGCCGCCGCAGCCTGGGCAGACAAACCCGTCAGGCCAGCGCGCCGTGGCAAGATATTGAGCGCAGGCTGCCTCGTCGCCAAAGCGCTGCTGGAACTCGAGCAGGGAACGCGGGAAGTCGGTCATCGCGGCCACCGAGAGCGGTTGCGTTCGTGATTTGTTCCAACACGGACTCGCCCTCGTGACTACAACATTCTGCGTCCCCGGAGGCATAAGCCGCCGAGAAGGTATCCGACAAAAGCCTTATACCTTTACTTCCGGTGAGATCAGCATGTCGTAAGGGACGGGCTGGTGCCCGGCGGCGATGCCCAGCAGGGATCGGAATGCGGCATGCCGGGTGTGCCGGCGGTTGAAGCGGAAAACGAATTCATCGAGGTAGGATTGGAGGTGCTGGCGGCGCAGACCGTGATAGACGCCCAAGGCCCAGACCTTGAGGTCGGAAAAAGATCCGGTGGACCCAGGGCAGCACGATGTGGGTGATGCCGGCGGCGCCGGTATAGCCCGAGCAACCATCGGTCTTGGCAGTGGCGCCGGGGGCGAGGGTGTCAGCGAGAAAGGGATGAAGGCTGGCGGCCGAATAGTCCGCGACTTGGCCGAGGCGGATGCGCCCGGGGCCGCGGCCACCATCCTCGACCTCGACGGCGCCGACAACCAGCATTTTCCCCTGATGGCTGCGTCCGCCGCCGCCGGTGACCGGATCGTTTTTGCTGCGGCAGCACCCGAACGTGCAGATTTCCCGCATCCGGTTCTTCACGAGAGAGGTTCGCTCGCGGCGGCGTAGCCGTTGAGGATCTTGACTGAAGGCAGTGGGTGCCGGGCCAGAAGTTCAGAAGTTCGTTGAGGCGAGCCCAGCGATTTCGGTTTCATCCACCTCGAAGTCGGCCGGGCAAAGCGTGTGGTCGCCGCGATGTAGGTGCGTAGCGGCAGAGTTGTCGATGCCGGCGATTTCGACGGCGAGGCGATCCAGGTGCCGCATCCCGCAAACGTTGTCGTCGAGGAGCGGCGCACTTAGGCAACGAACTCGGAGACCCCCGGCGTCGTTCACGTTCTCCCCGAGATCAGGCCGCCCAATCAGGCCGATGAGGTGCCAATCGCGGATGGGAAAGCTCCTTGGCGTTCTGATTGGTGGGACACTCGTTCCGAAAACGTGCGAGATACATCGAAAGAAAAGTTGTCCCACCTCTTTTCTAGTGCGTTGATTTTTCGTAGAAGTGCGCTCTCGGTATAAGATACAATGTTCGAGATCGACCGAGGCGCGCATGGCGGACCCAACGGGTGAGTCGACGAGCGCCCCGCTGAGGCTCGATTTTGACCGCCGCCTGAAGCTGGAATTCCACGGCAGCGTGATCACCTACGATGCGGGACTGCTCGCCGATCGCGAGTTGGACAACACGCTTGGCTTGACCGGCATGGGTGGTGACGTGCTCGCGGATGTGCGCACCGGCAAGAACGGTCGTCACCTGTTCGTCAGCTTGCTGCGGCAATCGGTATTCGGCCGGCTTGCCGGCTACGAGGACGTGAACGATGCCGAGCGGCTGAGCCGCGATCCGGCGATGCGCTGGTGATCGGCGACCGGGCGATCGAAGGGACGGCTGCATCGGCCAGCCAGACGGGCCGCTTCGAGACAGAGTGGCTGACCCGGCCGGAGAACCTCGCGGCCGTTGCCGATTTGACTGGCCAGTGGATCGACACCGTGCACAGGCGGCGCCCGCCGAGGATCGTCGTACTCGACATGGATTCGAGCGAGAGCCCGACTTATGGCGAGCAGGAGGGGAGCGCCTACAACGGTCACTTCAGCTGCACCTGCTACCACCCACTGTTCGTATTCAACCAGCTCGGCGATCTGGAGCGGTGCGCGCTGCGGCCAGGCAACGTGCACTCGGCCGACGGCTGGCGCGAGATATTGGAACCAGTCGTGTCGCGCTACCGGGGCAAGGAGACGCGGTTATATTTTCGAGGCGACGCGGCCTTCGCCAACCCGGGGATATACGAATTCCTCGAAGTTGAAGGCATCGGCTACGCGATCCGGTTTCCAGCCAACCGGGTCTTGCAGGAAAAGATTGGATACCTGCTCAAGCGCCCGGTCGGTCGACCGCCGCATGAGGTGCGCCGCTACTATGCCAGCTTCGGCACCAGGCGCAGAGCTGGAAGAAGCCCCGCCGGGTGGTGGCGAAAATCGAGTGGCATCCGGGCGAGCTTTATCCGCGGGTCGGCTTCATCGTCACCAACCTGGCACGCCCGGCCGAGCGCGTTGTCGCCTTCTACAATCAGCGCGGCACCGCGGAGCAATGGATCATAGAAGACAAGGGCGCAATCAAGTGGACCCGGCTGTCATGCCGCACCTTCGCCGCCAACGTCGCCCGTCTTCAGCTCCCAGGCCCTCGCCTACAACCTCGGCAACTTCATGAGAACCCTGGCGATGCCCAAGCCCGCGGAGCCGTGGTCGGTGACCAGCCTGCGCGAGAAGCTGATCAAGATCGCCGCGAAGGTCGTCAGCCACGGTCGATACGTCATCTTCCAAATGGCCGAGGTCGCGGTGTCATGGCAGATATTCCAGGAAATCCTATCGCACATCCCCCGGCTGCGGGCACCGCCCACTCCGGTGTGAGAGGCGCTGGGATCAGATGCGACAGACGACGACGGCAGAGGTGGACCTTGATGCAGGCAAAGGAGCGCGTGCTAGCGCCTCGGCGTAGTCAATTGGCTGGTTCGACCGCCTCCCGCGCGCACACGGTGCGCGTTTGCTGTTGCCGAAGACGCCCAAACGGGCGATTCCTTGCCCCGCAACAGCCTGGAATCGGGGGAATGTCGGGCGAAATCCCCGACATCGCGGGTGGCGAGCTCGGCACCTGAAGGCGGCGCGTGAATTGTGCTGAGAATGCGAGAGCGAGCGGATATTTGCCGCCTATGGGGCGCTACTGCCGCGCGGAGCGGCACACAATAATGGGGTTCGACCGATGTCACAGGCATATGGATCGGGGAATGGGGAAGCGGCAGGGAGAGCCGAAATCGCCCCTAATGCAATAGAGGAGGGCGTTGCGACGCTCTCCCAGATATTTATCGAGCACGACGGTTATGTCTCCGATAAATGGGAGCAATACCTTCCGGCTTATGAGGCGGTTTTTCATGGGTTCATTGAACAACAAAGGCCCGTCCGCCTGCTCGAAATCGGCATACAGAATGGCGGATCGCTCCAGATCTGGTCGAAGTATTTTCCGCGCGGCTCGACCATCGTCGGGATCGATATAGATCCGGCCTGCGCCGGCTTTGTGACCGAGCCGAACGTCTCGATCCGGATCGGCGATGCCAGCGATCAGGTCGCGCTCGACCGCATGTTGGGGGACGCGGAGTTTGACGTTATCATCGACGACGGTTCGCACCGTTCGGACCACGTCGTAGCGACATTCAACGCATGCTTCGGGCGGCTCAGTCGCGGCGGTCTCTACATCGTCGAGGATCTGCACTGCAGCTATCATTCCTCTCACGGCGGGGGCTTTCGCCTCGCCGGCTCATCGATGGAGTGGTTCAAGGGCTTGGCGGACACCCTCAATGCGGACTACTTCGAGCCTGATGCCGCCGCGAGACTAGATAGCGCCGAGTTGGAGCGGTTACGAGAATTCGGAAGAGAGATCGGGCGTGTCACCTTTTTTGATTCGCTGGTCGTCGTCGAAAAACTGACGAGCGAAAAACGACAGCCCTATCGCCGCATCATCACAGGTCGAAAGGCGCATGTTGTGGATGTCGTCGGCTCGATTGCGGTCGTGCCTAATGCGCTTCGTACCTTGCTGCTGCCGCCCGCGGCTGCCGGCGCGTTTACGCCGGTGTTGCTGGACAAGCTGGCGTCGGCAAGAGAAGAGGTGGGGCAGTTACGAGCTGCCCTGACACAGGCCGAGGCGCGGCAGGAAGATGAGATGCGTACCGCTTTGGCACGCTATGAGCAGCGTATGACAGAGGCCGAGGCGCGCCTCGCCGAGGAAACGCGGCGGCGCGTCAACGCCGAGCAGCGGGTGGCGGAAGCGGAGGCGCACCTTGCCGCAGAGGCACGGCAGCGCACGGACGCGGAGCAGCGCGTAGCACAGGCTGAAGGGCGCCTTGCTGAGGAGACGCGGCAGCGCAGGGACGCGGAGCAGCGTGTAGCACAGGCTGAAGGGCGCCTTGCTGAGGAGGCATGGCAGCGCACGGATGCTGAGCAACGTGCAGCGCAGGCCGAAAGGCGCCGCGCTGAGGAGGCACGGCACCGGGCCGAGGCCGTGGCGGAGCGCAAACTTGTTGATAAGCGCCTCGCTGAAGCCGAGGAGCAATCGGCCGCTCGAGGAGCAGAGCTCGCCAACCTGGGGGCGCACGCGGCACAGCTGAAGGCAGAGCGCGATGAGCTCCGGCATGAACGCGACGACGTCTTGGGTTCGACATTCTGGCGCATAACCGAGCCGGTCCGCAGAGTCGCGTCTGTTCTGCCCCCGGGCCTGAGGCGCCAGGGCCGGCGCAGCGCCAGGGTCGCCTACTGGATCCTGACGCCGCATCGCACACGCGAGCGGATCGCCTATTTTCGAGCACGCCGCGAAGCGCTCCCGGAGTCACCCTTTGCCATCGTTGATCCGCCGCCTGCAGAGAAGCCGGCCGCAGCGGAAGTTGCCCCAGCGCCGGATGCGAAGCCGCCCGAGCCAGAGATCACGCCCCCGCCGATCAGCCCGGTCGCAGGAGGCCCGCCGGGCGAGGTCACGATCCGCACTGCGGCAGCGTTGGCAGAGATTCCGTGGCAGCCGAGACCGGGGCAGACGCCAGCGGCAATGGATCAGGCGAAGGCTAGGTACCAGCAGGCAAAGCTCAGCATGATCCGCAGCGGCGCCGGCGAACTGCTTGCGGAATTGAAGGCGGCGATGTCGGCCTGGGCGGCGGGCGAGGCCGGCGAGGCCGACGCCGAGGCCTTGATCCGGGCGGTCGGGATCATGCCGCTTTACGAGCCTCCGGCAGCGCCGTCGGAGCACTTCACGGTCCCCATCCTCCGCCGATATCGCGAGGCGCAGATCGCGACGAACCAAAGATTGCGTCTAGATCATCGACATATTGGGGGTAGCTGCGGAGCAATCACCGTTTCGATATTGATGCCTATATATCGGATCGCAACAGTTTACCTAGAGAGAGCGCTTCTTTCAGTTGTTTGCCAGACATATCAAGATTGGGAATTGTGCATTGTCGATAGTGGCTCTGGCGATGCCGGCATCACCGCGATCTTGGACTATTACGAAGCGTCGGATCAGCGCATCCGGACTGCTCGCATCCCTGAAAATGCGGGTATTTCTGCGGCGACCAACATTGCGCTGGAGATGGCAACCGGCTCGTATATCGGTCTGCTCGACCACGACGACATGCTTGCGTTCGACACTCTCGAAAAGATAGCAGACCATCTGACTAAGGACCCGAGTATCGATCTTCTCTACACAGACGAGTGCAAGATTGACGAGAACGACATCGTTCAGGAGTTGATGCCGAAACCGGACTGGAGTCCACTATTATTGACGGCGTTTATGTACACAGGGCATTTCTCGGTGTACCGGACTTCGATTGTCCGCCAATTGGGTGGGCTGCGATCCGAGTACGATTTTTCGCAGGATTATGATCTGGCGCTTCGTATTGCGGATCTGAATCCTAGGGTGGCTCATATCCGCGGTTATCATTACGGCTGGCGTATGATCGCGGGGTCTCACGCCATGGGTGGCAAGGTCTATGCCCGTGAAGTCAATATTGCTGCTCTCCAGGATGCGATTGAGCGCCGCGGTTGGGGTGGCACGGCAGTTGCCCTACCCCAATCGAACCGTGTGCAACAGCGCGTCGAGCAAGAGCAGTCACTTGTCTCGATCGTCATTCCGACGGGCGGTAACATTCCAATGCTGAAGAGATGCCTAGACGGCATCTTGTTTAGGACCAACTATCGAAACTTCGAAGTTATCATTCTCGATAATACCGACGCGAGCGTCGAAGTATTCCAGCACCTAGATACGATTTCGGCCGATCCTAGAGTGAAGTTAATCGAAGCGAAAGGGCAGTTTAATTTCTCGCGAACCTGTAATCTCGGCGCCGCAGCCGCGCGCGGCGAGATCGTTGTGTTCTTAAATGATGACGTCGTGGTGATATCTCCCGATTGGACTCAAGCACTTCTCGAATGCATCGCGATCCCAGGCGTAGGCGCGGTCAGCCCGAAGCTGCTTTACGAGAACAACAGGATTCAGCACGCTGGTATGGTGACCGGTACGCGTCGTCTCCTTGGTACAGCCTTTCATGCGTATCCCCGCGGCACCCCAGCCAATATGGGCATGGCACAAAGCGTGCGCGAAGTATCACTGCTCAGCGCGGCATGTCTGGCGATGCGGAAGACTATTTTCAATGAGGTTGGTGGATACGATGAAATAAATACCCCTCGAGAACATTCGGACGTGGACCTATGTTTCAGGCTGAGGGAGCTCGGCTATAGTTGCATTTACACACCGCATGCCGAGTTGACTCATGTCGGTCATGTATCGATGGGGGCTGCGGAGTCAGCAGGTAAAGTCTTCGGTCAGCATAAGCATGACATCTTCGTTATGAAACGTTTTGGCGCATTCCTGGCCGACGATCCCTATTTCCCGAAACCTATGTGGGACATTCTTTACACGGATTCTCAGGAAGAATTCAGGTTTTTCCCCCGCCAGTCAGCGTCTCCCGGCGAGGACAAAGCTGCCATTCCTGCGGCGAGAAACGCTTCCTCCGCTTTGGATATCCTGATTTTCTCCCACGACCTCACCGAGAGCGGCGCACCGCGAGCGGCGTTCGATGTCGCACGCACCCTGCGAGACGCTGGTCATTTCGTCGTGGTTGCTTCGCCAAGTGACGGCCCCTATCGGGAACGTCTGCGCAACGTCGGAGTGGACGTGATTGTAGACGAACTGCTGCTGAGCCAGCAGCGACACGTCTCTGATTTTGCCCGCAATTTCGATAAGGTGATCTGTAACACGGTCGTCTGCTGGCCGGCCGTGGCGCAGCTACACGAGGTGGTCGACACCTATTGGTATGTGCATGAAACCGAACTCATTCGCGATTTCGCGCAGAATGTTCCCGGGTTTGCGGCGGTGTTGAAGGAGAGAGTTCCAATCTGGGCGGATAGCCGCCTCGCAGCCAGGTTCTTAAATATATATGGCGTTGAGCCTCGCATCATCGAGTACGGGATAGAGGATCGGGCCAAATTGCGCTCGACACTCCGGGGCGAGGCCAGGAAGGTCGTGATTGGCGTCTTTGGCACCTACGAACCTCGGAAGGGCCAGGATTTGGCGGTGAACGCGATGCTGGGCCTCTCTCGCCAATTTTGCGACCACGCGGAATTGAGGCTGTTTGGACGTACGTTACCCATGTTCAAGAGCTATGTTGAAAAGCTCGAGCAGCTTGCCGCCGGTCACGGTTCTATCGTGTTTTTTGGAGAGGTCGAGCATGACGAATGCCTGAACCAGATGGCGGCATGCGATGTCATTCTCGTCCCCTCTCGCGACGATGCGATGTCCTTCGTCGCGCTCGATGCCCTTTCCCTCGGCAAAGCGCTCGTTTGCAGCAAGGCGGCCGGAGCTTCGGAGTATCTGCAGGACGGTGTATCCGCTGTAATTTTGCACGACAACACGCTCGAAGAAATCGGCTTGGTGCTGTCACGTTTGATCGACGATTCCGGATTGCGTGCGGATTTAGGGATAGAAGCGCGGAGAGTTTACGAATCTACCTTCAGCCCACAGAGCTTCACCGAGAAGCTCCTCGCGGCGCTCGGGCTCAAGCAACCCGCGGAGGTGGGCGAGCTGAGAGTGGTAGAGGAAGACCGCTATCCGGTAAAGTCATCTTGGTCGATAGAAGGCGAGGATGTCGTATGCAAATTTCTGATGGACCACCTGTTTCAAGGAGCTATAGAGAAAGGATTTTTTATCGATATTGGCGCGCATCATCCGTACCGATTTTCCAACACCTACTTGCTTTACAAGCATGGGTGGCGGGGGATCAACATCGAGCCCAATCCGGATTTCATCTCAGAATTCGAGTGCCTCCGACCCGCAGATCTCACACTAAACATCGCGCTCGCCGATCATACCGGTCTTCTCCCATTTCGCCGCTTTGCCAATCCTTTGCTGAACGGTTTTTTTACCGAGGAGGTCCTTAGAGCAAAGATAATTCAAGATAATCTTGTCTACCTGGATACGACAGACGTACCAGCAGTGAGTGTAAGAGAATTTTTGACAACCTACGTCCGCGAAAAGGGCATCGATTTTCTCAACATCGATGTGGAGGGCTTCGAGTCGCAAATCCTGGGAAGTTGGGATTGGCAGCAGTACCGGCCCAAACTCATTTGCGCGGAGATCCACGGCCCCAGCATTGAATATGTTCAACAGCACGAAGTTCATCGCATTTTGCGGAGAGAGGGTTATGTTTTTCTCTCGCGTATATGGCAAAGTTCAATGTTCGGTGATACGCTCGCGCTGCGTCACGCGTGGGACACGTGACTATGATCGGCTTGGCGCGCTCGATCCACGATCTGCTCGACATCGCCGAATTGATCAGAGAGGCCGAGACGGGCTTGCGCTCGCTGTCCGAGCCCTGGGCCGATACGACCTCACCGGCCGGTCGCAAAGTGCTGACGGTATTCGCCGCCGAATCGGAGCGCACGCTCATCGCTCATCCGTCAGCGCACCGGCGCCGGCCGCGTCGCCGCCCGGGCGCGGGGTGTGCGCTTCGGCAGGCCGCCAAAGCTGACCGCCGAGCAGGTTGTTCTCGCCCGGCGCCTAATCGACGGGGCACCGCAGTTCGCGAGACGGCGCGGATATTGAATGTTCATGCCGCCACGCTCTATCGCGCGCTTGAGACGGCTATGCCAAGCGATCTGCCCGGGGTTGCGGAGGACCCGCGGATGAGCCGATGGGAGCACCGATATCTCGGCCAGGAACGATTTCCCGATGCCTTGTCGGCGATGGAGATCGAGCATTTCTTCACCCTAGGCGAAGACGAGTTTGCCTCTGGATAGAAGGATAGAATTCTCCTACGTGCCACTCCACCTTGGCGCCGATTCGGCGCGGCTTTTTTTAAGCACATCACTCTTCAGGAGAAGGCTAATCCGGGGACAGGCGCTGAGCATACTCAGGCCGACCTCCATTTCCACCTGCTGGGTGTGATGTGCCTCGACGATGAAGACGATCTGTCCGACCAGTGGAGCGAGCGCCGTAGCGTCGCTGCTCGCCATGCAGGGTGGGGTACCGGATTAGATTGGCCCGACCTGCTCCTCACCTGACCCCATCAGTGAGGTGGACCCCGATCGTGGGACAGCCGGAGCCGCTTATTAAGGTGTATCCCCGCGGATTTCGATGTCGGCTCCGATCGCCGTTAAGGCGCTGGTTACTTTACCTTCAAAACCCCTTTGATCAATCCTTCTGTTCG
>Ga0306923_10002716_pt1 | contig 16357 bp, 15 predicted proteins | sample sta12Can44000108_FD_203841 | JGI IMG/M metagenome (GOLD analysis project Ga0306923, IMG submission 203841) | Lab enrichment of tropical soil microbial communities from Luquillo Experimental Forest, Puerto Rico - statanox.12C.anox.44.000.108 (v2)... | ecosystem: Environmental > Terrestrial >... | reverse complement strand
CCCAGGGCCGGTGGGCCCGGGCGATCACGCCGACCGGCCGGTTCCGCATCTACTGGCGCTACTCCAACGGCTGGCAGCCCGGGCCGCTCGGCTCGATGTACCGCCCGAACTATTTCTACCGCGGTTACGCCCTGCACGGGATGACCTCGGTGCCGGCGTACCCGGCGAGCCACGGCTGCGTGCGGATGACGGTCCCGGCGATGGACCGGATGTGGTCCTCGCTGTGGGTGGGCATGCCGGTGGCGGTCTACCGCTCCTGACCGTCTTCGAGATCCGGTGTCCGCCGCCCGGTGATCGAGGTGGGCCGGATCCGGATCCAGAACGGACGGTCCGCGGCGCTGACCCACGGCCGCAGGCCCAGGCGGCTCAGGCGCTGGATCTCCGCGTCGTCGTAGATCGCCTGGGCGCGGCCGTTGACCAGGACGCTCCATCCGGCCTGGGTGCGCTCGTCGTAGCCGTCGGCCTCGAACGCCACGACGTTCTGGCCTTCGGCCGCGGACAGCTTCGACCCGCGGGCCGTTCGGAAGACCGGATCCGGTCCGTCCATGACGTGATTCACCGGCAGGACCACTATCTCGCCATCGGCGAGAAAGCTGACCCGTCCGACCGGCACGGTGCTCAGCAACTGCAGGCACCTGTCGAACGGCAATATCTCGAGTCCCGCGTGGTCGGCTGGGTAACGTGTCATCTCGTGCTCCGCTGAGCTGGGCCGTGGCTGCCCCGGCCGGGCCGGGCGGCACCCCCGGATGAGCGGGTGCCGCATCCGACGCTGGCCCGCGGCGGCGGACACCGGCCACGGGCCGAGGTCCCCGGAACAAGGGTCTTTCGGTCCGTGGTCACGGGTCCAGCTCCACGCCGAGTTTCTGCTTCAGGACCAGCCGCAGCTGCTGCCTCGGATACAAGTCGACGGCCTGCTCGAACTGCTCCATCAGCGCGATCTGCGAGCCGGAGCCGAAGTCGAACTGGTAACTCACGCAGCCGCCAGGGAACACGTCGTACAGGGTGCCGGCGAACCGGGGCGAGATCGAGTCCAGCCGCGTGTAGGTGAGCACGCCCGGGGCTCGCGACGGGGACGGGCTGGCGCCGCGGACATCGCACGTGGCGGCGAGCCGGACCGTCACCGGCCGCCCCGGCGAGCGGTCGGAGTTGAGCAGGAAGCCGGTGCCGTCCTGGGTCGGGTCGAACCCGGAGGTATCCCAACCGGGCGGTAGGGCTCGGATGCAGGGCACGTAGGAGGCGCTGGGCACCGACTGGGCGACCACCGCCAGCCGGAGCGGATCACCGCAGCCGGGTACCGCGCCGCCGGTGGTGGTACAGCCGGTGAGCGCGGCCCCCGCGGTCAGCATCACGGCCGCCACAGCGATGCCGAACGGGTTGCGCCCGGAGCCCCGGCCACGGCTATCTCGTCGCGTCATAGCAGGCCTGCCACGGTCAGGTAGATGCCCACGAGAAATACCGCCGCGCCGAACGCCGTGATCAAGGCCGCCGTCACCGCGGCGCGCCTGATGTCCCAGAGCTGGACCGGGACGGGGCGCCGCCCCGGGGCGAGCTGGCGGAAACGCCCGGTCAGATCCCGCCCGTCGGCGCGGATCAGGGAGCGAAGCTGGCTGGGGACGGTGATGCTCCGGCACGCCGCGAAGGCCTCGGCCACGTCATCGGCGGCGAAGACGGTCAGAGCCCGTGCGTAGACGTGCTCCGGGGTGCTGGCCAGGGCCAGGGTGAGCATCATGTTGGCCAGGTCCACCGCCTGGCGCCACGGGGTCGGCCGCACCGCGGCGAACGCCACGTCGATGAGCAGTACCCTGCCGTCGCGGACCAGGATGTTGGAGGGCTTGATGTCGCGGTGCGCGATCCCCGCGTCCCACATGCGCCGCACCACCCGGAGCGCGTCGTCGATGACCCGGTCGTCCACCTCGGCGCGGCTCATATCGTGGGCGCCGTCGAAGAACTCCATCACGATCAGGTACTCGCGTTCCGGCGTGATCTCCACGAAGCCGTAGGGCCTGGGCGTGGGCAGCCCGGCGTCCCGCATCAGGCGCAGCAGGTGGTCCTCGTACTCGACCAGCCTGCGCACCGTGGAGAACGGCTTCTCGTCTTCGAGGCGCCCGTAGACGACGGTCCTGGTCAGCTTGTACCAGCGGTCGGACCTGAGGTGGCTGAGCGCGTACAGCTTGCCGAACAGCGTGGCCTGTCCGCCGTCCGGGGCGCGGACCTGAACTCGTAGCGGGGTCGAGCCGGCCGACGCCTCCAGGCCGAACGGCTCCACGCCGGTGACCGTGAGCCCCAGCTGATGGTCCAGGGCGGTGACGATCGCCGCGCCGCGGCGGCCGCCGATGTCGAGGTGCGCCTTGCGCCCGCCCCGGTAGGAAATGGGGAAGGCGTCGTTGGGGACCACCAGCCAGAACCCCACCACCGCGAGCGGCCACGCGACGATCAGCGCGGTCACCTGGTCGGTGGGATGATCGACGGCCAGGTACAGCCGGGCGACGCACAGGGCCGCGAGGACGATCGCGGCCACCCACTTGCCCCGGTTCCGCCACCGTCCCGCGGGCACCAGCGTGTAGAGCATTCCGATCAGCGCCAAGGCCAGCGTGGCGACCGGCCGCGACGGCTGCGAGTAGCCCTGCCAGGGCCCGAGGATCTCGATGCCGGCCGGCCGCATCCGCCCGATCTCCAGCGCCATGGCCGAGATCAGCAGCACGGCGGCGAGGGTAATGGCCAGGTAGGCCGCGAGATGCCGGAAACGCCGGAACACGACGAGCACCGCGATGGTCCCGAAGGCGGCCAGCCGTGCTGTCCAGGGCGACGCCAGGCCGTTGACGTGGAGCATAACCTGGGTGAGCCAGGCCGTGCGCACCGCCGCCACCGCGTGCAGGACGACCAGGTCGCCCCGGGTGATGAGGCCGAGCACCACGGGAACCGACAGGCCCGCCCACAGCGCCCCGGCGATCCCGCCGAGCAGCAGGTACCAGCGGAGGCTCTGGTTGATGTGGCGGGGCAGCGGCGGGGGCTCCCCAGAGGGCCGGCGTCGCCTGCCCCTCGGCGAAGCGGTGATCAAAGGAGGGACGTCTGACCCTTCATGGCCCGGCCGGGGTGTCGGTAGCGTGGTCATCGCCGCACCGCCGATGTGACGAAGAAGGTGATGTCATGTCCGCGCGGAGAACAACACGGCTCGGACGTGCGGTTGCCTTCGCGGTCTGCTCGCTGGTCCTGCTCGCCTCGTGCCATGCGGGTCCGGACCGGACGGCTCCGGTCAGCGCGGACCGGGCCGCCGGCCCGGTCGTGGTGGCCTCCTTCAACTTCTCGGAGAGCGAGCTGCTGGCGGCGATATACGGGCTGGCCATCCGGCACGCGGGCATCCCGGTGCGGCTCCAGCTCAACCTCGGCCCCCGCGAACTCGTCGAGCCCGCATTGCAGCAGGGCCTGGTGGACGTGGTTCCCGAGTATCTCGGGACGGCGCTGCGCACCCTGGAGGTCCGTCCCGGCGTCCCGGTGTCGGATCCGGCGGCGGTCCGGGCCGCGCTGGCCCGTGCGCTGGCCCCGTGGCATGTCCAGGTCATGACTCCGGCTGCGGCCCAGGACCAGAACGGGATCGTGGTCACCGACGCTACCGCCCGTCGCCTGGGCCTGCATAAGGTCAGCGACCTGCGCCGGGCCGCCGGCCGGCTGACCCTCGGTGGTTCTCCCGAATGCCCGGACCGGCCCTATTGCCTCCTGGGGTTGCGAAAGGTGTACGGGCTTGGCTTTGCCAGGTTCCTGCCGTTCGATACCGAAGCGCAGCGCGTCACCGCGCTGCGCGAAGGCGTGGTCGACGTCACGGTGCTGGACACCACGGACGGGAACCTCGCCGCCGGCGACCTGGTCCTCCTCTCCGACGACCGCCACCTGCAACCCGCTGAGAACGTCGTGCCGGTGATCACCAGCCGCGCGATGGGACGTTTTGGCAACCGGCTGGCCGGTCCGGTGAACGCGGTCTCGGCCCAGCTGACCTCCAACGCGTTGCTGTTCATGGACTGGCGGGTCGAGGTAGCCGGCTCCGACGTCATGACCGAAGCGCGCGGCTGGCTGGTACGCCACGGCATCCTGCCCCGGCCGGGCTGAACCCTTCAGCCCCTTCAGCCCCTTCAGGCCCGTCACGGCGGATACGCCCTTCCCGCCGCCTGCTCCAGTTCCGCCGCGGTGCCGCTGACATCCCGGCTGACCAGGAACTGCCGGAGAATCTTCCGCATCCCCTGCGCCTCGGTTCCGCCGAAGCCGGCCGGGGTCAGATCCGACAGGCTGAAGCGGAAGTTGTCGCCCGCCTGCAGCAGGCCGGCCGCGATGGACCGGCTGATCGCGTCCGGGTAGACGGACAGGCCGACGTTGACGTTCGGTGAGACGAAGCCGCCCGCCGCCGCCCAGATGGCACCCGCCTGGGGACCGGCCAGGAACCTGATGAACGCGTCCCCAGCGGGGGAACGGCGCATCAGTACCGCGGCGTCGCCGCCGGCCACCACCATCGGACCCGGCTGCCCGATCGCGGGGAACGGGAACGCGTCGGCGTCGACGCCGAGCACGGCGCGGGTCGCGCCGTCGATGATCCCGGCCACGAAGTCTCCCTCGAACACCATCGCCGCGGCGGGACGGGAGGCGAAGGCCTGCTGGACGGATTCCTGATAGCTGGTCGCGACCGCTTCCCGCGGCCCGCCGGCGATGACCCGCGGGTCCAGCACCGTGGCCAGGAGCCGGAGCGTGGTGATGACCGAGGGATCGGTCCACGCGATCTTGTGCGCCGCCAGCAGGTCATATCGCGCGGGCCCGGCCAGGCGAAGGTAGAGGTTGGAGAACCAGTCGGCCAGCGTCCAGCCGTCCCGGCCGCCGACGGCGAATGCGGGCACACCCGACCGCGCGAGCCGGCGCGCCAGCGAGACGAGCCCGTCGACGCTGGCCGGCGGAGCCACGCCCTCATTTTCGAAGACTCCTTCGTTGTACCAGATCAGGGACTTGTTGGCGGCCTTGAACCAGACCCCGTAGAGCGTGCCGCCCACCGACCCGAGCCGACGCCAGGCCGGACCGTAGTTGTCCGCCACGACCTGTCCCGCGATGTCGTCGAGCGGAACGAGCCGGTGCTCGGCGGCATACCTGCGCAGCAGACCCGGCTGCGGCAGGAACGCCACGTCCGGCGGACGGCCTTCGGCCAGCCGGGCCGTCAGGAAGGCCGGGACGCCGTAGCCGGCCGATGTATAGGTGACGGACACCCCGGTCTGGCGGGTGAACGCGCGCAGCACGAGCTCGAAGTGCCGCTGCTCGACGCCCGACCACACGGCCGCGACCTCGAGCTTCTGCCCGCGCAGGCCCGGCCCGGGGGAGGAAGGCCGGCCAGCCGAGCAGGCCACGACGGCCGAGCAGGTCACGGCCAGCACGGCGGCGAGCGCCGCCGGCCTGATCCCTGTGCGCCAGCCTCGTCCGTCCACGTCCGTCTTCGTTCCGCGTCTCGTCGTCCCAGGCTGGGGGCCCTGAGTACCCCCTGGCTAGTGGCCTTCGCCTCTAACGCTAAGGCCCTGCGGCACCTTCGGCCACGATCCGTGGCCACCACGATGGCCGTAACTGGAAGGGGGTCGCCATGTCGACCGTCATCACGCCTGTCCCCCGGGGGGTGGCGCAGAAAGCCGCGGCCCGGACCGTGGACGCGGTCAAGGTCTACGGCAAGGGCCAGACCGAGGTGCGTGCCCTCGACGGCGTGACCGTCGAGTTTGCCGCCGGCTGCTATACCGCGATCATGGGCCCGTCCGGCTCCGGCAAGTCCACGCTGCTGCACTGCGTGGCCGGCCTGGACAGCCTCACCTCGGGGAGGGCCTTCATCGGCGACGCCGACCTCAGTGCCCTCAACGATCACCAGCTCACCATCTTGCGGCGCGATCATGTGGGGTTCGTGTTCCAGGCGTTCAACCTGGTGCCGACCATCAACGCCGAGGAGAACATCACCCTCCCCCTGCTGCTGGCCGGCCGGAAGGCCGAGCGGGAGTGGCTCGCCAAGATCATCGGGACGCTGGACATCGGCGCCCGGCTGAACCACCGCCCGGACGAGATGTCCGGCGGCCAGCAGCAGCGGGTCGCGGTGGCCCGGGCGCTGGCCAGCCGGCCCGAGATCATCTTCGCCGACGAGCCGACCGGCAACCTGGACTCCCATGCGGGCGCCGAGGTGCTCGGCTTCATGCGCCGCGCCGTGGACGAGATGGGCCAGACGATCGTGATGGTCACCCACGACCCGATCGCGGCCAGCTACGCCGACCGGATCGTGTTCCTGGCCGACGGGCGGATCGTGGACGAGATGCACCAGCCGACGGCCGGCCGCGTGCTGGAGCGCATGAAGCGCTTCGGGGAGTGAATCGTCATGTTCAAGGTCATCATGCGCGGGCTGCTGGCCAGGAAGTTCCGGCTCGTCGCCACGGCCCTGGCCGTCACGCTCGGGGTCGCGTTCATGGCGGGCACGCTGGTGCTCACCGACACCTTCGGCCAGGTCTTCAACGACCTGTCCGCCGGCGTCTACAAGGGCACCGACGCGGACGTCCGCGCCACGGCCGTGTTCAACGGGCCGCAGTTCACCGGCGGGCAGCGGCCGTTCGTCGATGCCTCGCTGGCTGACACCCTCAGCCGGGTTCCCGGCGTGGCCGCGGCTGAAGGCAGCGCGTTCGGGTATACCAGGCTGATCGGTAAGGACGGGAAGGCCCTGGGCAACCCGGCCAACGGCGCGCCGACGCTGGGCGGCAACTGGAACCAGGTGACCGCGCTGAACCCGTGGCATCTGCTGGCCGGGCATGCCCCCCAGGCCGCCGGCCAGGTGGTGATCGACAAGAAGAGCGCGACGGACGGCCGCCTCAAGGTCGGTGACTTCACGACCGTCCTGGCCAAGGGACCGCCACAGCGGGTCCAGGTCGTCGGCATCACCGGCTTCGGTGCCGCCGACAGCCCGGCCGGGGCGTCCGTGGTGCTGTTCACCACGCCGGTCGCGCAGAAGCTGGTCGCCGCGCCCGGCAAGTACACCAGCATCCTGTTCGTCGCCAAGCCGGGCGTGTCACAGCAGCAGCTGGTCAGCAACCTCAAGCCGGCGCTGCCGCACGGTGTTGAGGCGATCACCGGGGCGACGCTCGTCAAGGAGAGCCAGGATCAGTTCGCCCAGGTGCTGTCGTTCTTCAACACGTTCCTGCTGATCTTCGCGGTCATCGCGCTGCTGGTCGGCGCGTTCATGATCTTCAACACGTTCTCGATCACGGTCGCGCAGCGCACCAGGGAGAACGGCCTGCTGCGCGCGCTGGGCGCGAGCCGGCGGCAGGTGCTCGGCGCGGTGCTGCTGGAGGCCGTGGTGATCGGCATCATCGCGTCGCTGATCGGGCTGGCGTCCGGCGTGGCCGTAGCCATCGGCCTGAAGGCCCTGCTCAACGGGCTCGGCTTCGGCATGCCCGCCAGCGGGATCGTGTTCACCGCCCGGACGGCCCTGGTCGCGGGCCTGGCCGGCCTGGCGGTGACTATCGTGGCGGCCATCTCGCCGGCCCGCAAGGCCGCCAAGGTGCCCCCGGTCGCGGCTATGCACGACGTGGCCGCGGGCAGCACCGGCTACGGGTCCAGGCAGCGCATCATGGTCGGGACCGCGATCCTGACCCTCGGCGTGGCCGCGCTGTTCACCGGCCTGTTCACGAGCATCGCCAGCCGGGTCCTCGTGGTCGGCCTCGGCGCGCTGCTGGTGTTCTTCGGCGTGTCGGTGCTGGGCCGGACCGTGTCGCTGCCGCTCAGCCGGGCGGTCGGCGCGCCGCTGGCCGGGCTGCGGGGTGTGACCGGGAAGCTGGCCCGGCTGAACGCCATGCGCAACCCCAAGCGCACCGCGGCCAGCGCGTCGGCGCTGATGATCGGGGTCGGCCTGGTCGGGTTCATCACCATCCTCGCCTCATCGAGCACCGCGTCGGTCAACTCGGCGATCGACCGCAACTTCGCCGGGGACATCGTGATCGACTCCGGCGGGGGCCTGATGGGCGGCGTGGACCCGGCCCTGGCCCGTCAGCTCGGCCAGCTTCCGCAGGTGTCGGCGGCCACCGGGGTGGCCGTCGGCCTTGCTGAGATCAACGGCAAGGTGGAGCAGGTCTCCGCGGTCGACCCGGGTGCGGCCAGCAAGATCTTCAACGTCAGCCCCGTCCAGGGCTCGATCGCCGGCCTCGGCCGCGACGGCATAGCCGTCTACAAGGACGTGGCCACCGCCGGGCACCTGAAGCTGGGCAGCACCGTCCCGGCGCTGTTCAAGGACACCGGCCCGCAGAAGCTGAAGGTCGCGCTGATCTACGGCGAGGCCGCGGGCGCGCCGGCCCCGCGCTACTTCATGGGCGACCAGACGTTCAACGCCAACTTCGCCGTCCGCTACGACAGCCAGGTCGTGGCGAAGAAGGCCGCGGGTGTCACCAACGCGGCCGCGCTGTCAGCGGTCCGCGCCGTCGCCACCAAGTATTCCGGTACCACCGTCATGGACCAGGCCGCGTTCAAGGCCGACCGGGCCAAGCCGATCCAGCAGATGCTTTCGCTGGTCTACGCCCTGCTCGCGCTGGCCATCCTGATTGCCCTGCTCGGCATCGGCAACACCCTGGCCCTGTCGATCTTCGAACGCACCCGTGAGCTCGGCGTCATGCGCGCCGTCGGGATGACCAGGCACCAGCTGCGGGCCATGATCCGCTGGGAGTCGGTGATCATCGCCTTGCAGGGGACGGTCCTCGGCCTGCTGATCGGCGTGTTCTTCGGCTGGGCGCTGGTGCTGGCGATGAAGAGCCAGGGCATCACGGAGTTCAGCATCCCCGTGCTGAGCCTCGCGATCGTGGTGGTGCTGGCCGCCCTGGCCGGTGCCGTGGCCGCGATCTGGCCCAGCCGCCGGGCGGCGAGGCTGAACATCCTGCGCGCCGTCGTCACCGAGTAGGAGCGTTCTGGCCGAGACGGAAGTCCCGGCCGGCCGGGCCGTCCGCCTCCTGTGCCGGCCAGCCCGGCGCCCGATCATGAGCCTGAGTAACAAGGAGGCTGGAGTCATGGTTACCGACGATGCCGACCGCGAGCAAGCGCTGCGCGACAAGGCGGTCAGGCAACTCAAGAAGGAGCGTGACTTTCGTGGTCATCTCCTCGTCTACATCCTGGTCAACACCTCCCTGGTGGTGATCTGGCTGCTCACCGACCCGGACGGGTTCTTCTGGCCGGTGTTCCCCATCGCCGCGTGGGGGATCGGCGTGATCATGAACGCCTGGGACGTCTACGGCCGCCGTGAGATCACCGAGGAGGACATCCACCGGGAGATGGAGCACCTGAGCAAGTAGCGAAGGCCTGGAATGAGCACCGGCCCGAGCCGCTGGCTGGCCGGCGCCGACCTGGCGGCCGTGGGGGTGCTGCCACCGCTCCCACGCTCCCGGTGCTCCCGCTTCCCGGTGCTCCCGCCTCCCGGTGCTCCTGTGATCCCGCACTATTCCCGTGGCCGCTGTGTTAACGCCCGCGTCCGGTCCCCGCCCGCCCATAAGAATTTGATGGTCCTACGGACCGTTACCGGGTGGATGTGAATCGTTGATTCACGTATCAGGCGTGGATGTCCCAGCCATGTCGTTTCAAACAGCATGGGTGTGGCATCCACGCCTGACGATCTGGTGTGGGTGGTTCTAGAGTGACTGATGTCCGCTTTCGGTCCCGGTACGGCACCCTTGCCGTGACGGCTGGCTAACCGGGAACACCGATTCTGCGCCCGCGTACTTCCCAAGTGCAACAACAAGCCAACGATGTCACACCGAGCTACCAGCACTGGCAACGCCCTGACGGCGTTGACGGCGGGGGAGCGCCTGAGACGTCGTGTCAGGTGAAGATGATCTGGCCGCCGGCCGCCATGGCGTAGAAGTCGCCCACCGTGATGATGCCCTGAACCTGCTCGATCAGGTCGTCCTTGCTGATGCCGAACAGGTCGCAGGAGGCCTGGCAGCCGTAGAGCCCGGCGCCGCTGTCGGCGATCATCTCGATGAACTCCGGGATCGGCGGGATGTCGAGCTTGGCCATCTTGTGTCCCAGGTAGCTGGTCATCAGGCCGGGCATGCCGGGCAGGCCGCCGACGATGGTGGCCAGGTGCAGGCCAGGGTTGCCGACGGTGGCCACCTTGATGTGCTCGTGCCGCTTCTTGGTGATGGCGTCCAGGCCGAAGAAGGTGAAGAACAAGTTGGCCTCGATGCCCTCGGCCCTGGCTCCGTTGGCCATGATGAGGGCCGGATAGATCCCCTCCAGGGAACCCTTCGACACGATGATCGAGACCTTCTCGATGGCGGCGTCCATGACGATGTCCTTTCAGATGCAGCCCCGCGGCTTGGGTATGCCGGCGATCTTGGCGGCGGTCTTGGCGGGACCCTTGGGGAACAGCTGATAGAGCTCCTTGACCGTTACGCCGGAGGTCTTGCCGAGGACGCGGACCGTGGGGCCGGTGCCCTTGGCCTGGTACTGGGCGCGCATGAACCTGATCACCTGCCAGTGCCGCGGCGTCAGCTCATCGATGCCCGCGGACCTGGCGATCTGGGGCGCCATCTCCTCGGTCCACTGGCTCGGGTCGACAAGGAATCCCTCGTCGTTGACGGCCACGTCGTGGCCGGCGTAGGTGGCGGTGGGCATGGTCGGTACCTCCTGATCGGGGTCATCTGCGGCTGGCCGGGACGGCCGGGCGGTTCTTTCCCCGGACCGGCATGGCCGGGCCGATGCCGGGGATGTCGCGGCCAGGGAGCAGGCCATGCCAGTACAGCTGCTGGAAGGCCAGCTTCCCGAGGTGGTTCAGGCGGGACGGTCGCAGCAGCGGGAGACCGAACGGGCCGGGGTAATGTCCGGTCAGCGGCTCGGTGTCGTAGTTGAAGTCGATAAGCAGAGCCCGGCCGCAGCCGGTCTCGATGAAGCAGTTGGTGTGCCCGTCGAAGGCGGCGGCCAGCGGCTCCCCGGTCAGGAACCGGCGCACGTTTCCGGCCAGCACCTCGCCCTCGAAATGCGCGACCGACCCGGCCTTCGAGACGGGCAGGTCGGTGGCGTCGCCGAGGGCGAACACGTTCGGCTTGACCTTCGCCTGAAGGGTGTGCGGGTCGACCGGGACGAAACCGAGCTCGTCGCCGAGGCCGGGCGAGCGGCCGACGTAGCCGGCGCCGCCGTGCAGCGGGACGACCACGGCCAGGTCGAAGGGCACCCCGCGCTCGTCGTATGAGACCAGGCGGCCTCCCGCGCCCGCCCCGCCCTGCACGGTTCCGGTGCTGAACTCGGTCACCAGCTCGATGCCCTTGCTGGCCAGCAGGCCGCCGAGCTTGCGGCTGGCCACCGGCCTGGTGAACGCGCCGTCCAGCGGCGTGACGTAGGTGAGGTCCACCCGGTCCCTGATGCCGCGGCGGCGGAAGTAGTCGTCCGCGAGGAAGCAGAACTCCAGCGGCGCCACCGGGCACTTGATCGGCATGTCCATGATGGCTACGGCCAGGCGGCCGCCGGTGAACGCGGCCAGCGCCCGGCGCAGCGCCTCGGCGCCCTCGGGGGTGTAGAAGGTGAAGACGTCCCTCTGCCACCCTGGCCCGGTCAGCCCGTCGGTCTCCTCCGGTTGCAGCCGCGCGCCGGTGGCCACGATCAGCACGTCGTAGCCCAGCGCGGTCCCGTTCCCCAGGTACACCCGGTCGCTCGCGACGTCGACGTGGTCGATCCTGGCCTGGCAGTAGCTGATGCCGGAGCGAAGCTGCCCCCAGCGCGGGCGTGTTATCCGCCGCACATCGGCTAGGCCGAACGGGACGAACAGCAGCCCGGGCTGGTACACGTGGTCGCCGTCGCGGTCCACCACGATGATCTCGGCGACCTCCGGGCGGTAGGCCCGCCGCAGCCGGTTCGCGACCAGCGTCCCGCCGGTGCCGCCGCCGAGGATGACGATCCGTTTCATGCCGCCAATCTCATCCTCGGGCACAACCCGAGGTCAGAGGCGTTGGTCCCGTACCCCGGTGACGATCCTCCCGGGTCGGCCGCGCCCCGCCGCGCCGATCCTCCCCGGACCGCCAGGTAGGGGCCTTGGCCTCGCTGACCTGTGACGTTCGGCTCTGACCCGGCTCGCTGCCCGCTGCTTACCGTGACGCCAGGAGGTAACCGGAGGTGAGTGAGATGGCCGCAAAGGAAAGCACCGCCGTGGCGGGGCGGACGCGCCCCGTGCCCGCCGTCGTGACCCCGTTGACCAAGGTGAACCTGGCCCTTCCCTTCTCCAAGATCACGGTCGAGGAGCCGGGCAAGGACCTCGCCGAGCTCGCGTCCATGGTCGCGGCCCTGGCCACCGTCATGGAGCGGACCGCCGACGACCCGTTCCTGCCCGAGCTGCGTAAGCGCGCCGAGGCCCTGGCGGCCCGGCTGCGCTGAGCCGCCGGGATGAATGATGGCATCGACATCGGCCGCGAGCGGCTGGACCGTCGGCCGGATCATCGCCCTGGCGACGGGCTCGGTCCTGGCCCTGGTCTCCCTCGCCCTCATCGCCGGGGGCGGCACCCTGGCCTGGGCCGACACCCAACAGCTCCGCTCCGGCTACCTGACCACCAGCACCGCCACGTATTCCACCAGCGGATACGCCCTGGCCAGCGACCCGATCAAACTGCACGGCGCCTGGCGCCTGCTGAGCCTGTTCGTGGATCGGGTAAGGGTCCGGATCTCCTCGTCCGACCCGTCCCGTCCGCTCTTCGCGGGCATAGCCGCCGCCGGTGACGTCGTGCGTTACCTGGGAGACGTCAACTATACGGCGGTGGGCGGCCGCGGCGATCACGACGTCACCGGTCATCCGGGCGCCGGGGTGCCGGCGGCTCCGGCCACCGCCCTGCCCTGGGCCGCGCGGGCCCAGGGCAGCGGGAGCCAGACGCTGACCTGGGAGTTGCGAGACGGCGACTGGATGGTGGTGGTGATGAACCAGGACGCCTCCCCGGGCCTCACCGTCCGGGCCGAGGCGGGGCTGTCCGCCCTGGGCCTGTCGTGGCTGGCCGGCGAGCTGCTGGCGGCCGGCGTCCTGCTCGGCTTGGTGGCCGGCGCCCTGATCATCGTGCCGGTGCGCCTGGCCTCGCGCCCGGCGCCGTGACGGCCTGAGCGAGCTGGCCGCCATCGCCGCGCTCAGCCCAAGACGGCGGTACGGCCGGTTCAGGTGACGTACAGCTGCCCGTTCGGTCCTTCGGCGATCCCGAGCCTCCTCAGCCCGGTCGGTGCCGGGCCGACCTCGACCGCGCCGGTGCTGGCGTTGAACTGCGAGCCATGGCACGGGCAGATGATCACCTTCGCCGAGGGGTCATAGCCGACCGTGCAGCCGGCGTGCGGGCACACCGCGTCAAAGGCCACGAACGTGCCGGAGCTCGGCCGGATCACGATGGACGGATCGCCCGTGGCCGGATCGCTGAAGGAGGCGGCCTGTCCGACGGGCACGACGCTGGCCGGGCCGACGGCCGTGCCGGGCGGAACCTTGCCCGGCGTCGCCCGATGGCTCGGCCTGGCCGTGACGGCCGGGGGCGGGCCGGCCGTTGGCGGAAGGCCCGGCCCTTCCTGCTTGCCCGCAGTGCCCCCGGCCAGCCGGCCAAGGCCCGCGGCCAGGCCGCCGGCCACCAGGCTCACGGCTGCGACCGCTGCGGTCACCGTGCCGCTGAGCACGACCTCGCGGCGGCTGGCTCCCGGCCCGTGGCCAGCCTGCTCGTCCGCCCTCCTCGCGATGGCCGCGTCCAGCGACAGGACCGGGCCGGAACCGGCCAGCAGCAGCGGCGTCCAGGCGAACGCGAACACGATGTCCGCCCCGGTGTAATACGGAGCCGAATGAAAGCTGACCGTCAGGAACAGCATCAGGGACAACGCGAGGCCTCCGGCCGCGGCCAGCCGCGCCCGGAGCCCGAGCAGGGTGCCCACGCCCACCGCCAGCTCGCCGAACGCGATGAGGATGCCGAGCGGGACCGCGACGTGGCCGAGCGGCGAGATCAGCGCGTGGATCGGGCTGCGATGGGCGGCGCCCGCCAGCTGGGACTGGATCGAGGCCGGTTCGGCGGCGTCGAAGAACCGGGGGTTGGCCAGCTTCTGCAGGCCGGCGAAGCAGAACGTGAACCCGAGGAAGGCACGCAGCGGGAGCAATGCGCGACCCAGTACGTACGGTGCCGACGACGCCGGATCCGGCTTGGACGTCACCCGTCACCCTCCGGGCCGGGAGGCCAGCCAGTGGCCCAGCGGGCTATCCAGATTTCGTCGTGTCCCTCCGCACTCACGGTGCGGAGGGTACGAGGAGAACGTGACGGCTACGTGAAGGACCACCCTGGCCTATGCCGCCTGCTCGCGGGCCAGGTCCTCGGCGCGCTCCTTGATTCCGAGCAGCATCTTGCGCTCCATGATCAGGCTGCCAGGCTCCATGATCAGCATGCCGAACAGGCGGGCCGGCCACGCCCCCGGCGTTGCGATCCGGTTCCGGCTGATCAGCCTCGTCCGTCCGTCCTCGGCGGACAGCGCGAAGATCCAAACCCAGTTCCCGTCGGCGAACCTGAGCGCGAACGTCCGCTCCAGGTCGAGGACGGCGACCCGCATAGCCGGCCTGCCGGGACCAAGCGGGAACTCGTCGCCGACCTTGACGTCCTGGTACTGCGGCAGGATCCGCCGCGTGCTGTGCATGTCCAGGCCGAACAGGTTCTCTATCCAGTCGTAGGTGTAGACACCGCCGCGCCCGCTGCCCATCTGCACCAGCCACGGCCAGATCGCGGCGGGCGGCGCGTCGATCGTGATGGCCCGCGTGGCCACGGTGCCGGCGCCGGGGAGCAACTCGTCACCGGGCAGCTTCCTCGACACCTCGTCGGGCCGCGCACCCCAGGTCAGGCACCGGCGCCGGAGGAACAGGGGATAGGTCCCCAGCCCGGACAGCGCCGCCCCGATCCCGAGAACCCCGAGACTCCAGGCAGCGGATCGCGTGCGCTTGTTCATGTTCTGCCTCCTCCAACAGTTTCCGCGTCGTCGCCCAGCGACAGGTACGCCTCGTCCTCCTGCACCGTGTGCAGTCGCAGGATCGCGTACAGGCCGTACAGGGCGCCGCGGAGATCGGCGACATCCGTCTCGTCGGGGACCCGGTCGCCGATGTCCGCGATGAGCCGCCCGAGCCGGGCGATCTGGTAGGCGATCTCCGCGTGCGCCCTGCTCATCGTGGCGGTCGGGTCGGCCCCGCCGAGCAGCCGGTTCAGCGCCGGGTACAGGTCGGCCTCCTCGGCGTTCTCGTGCGGCCAGATCTCGTCGGTGAGCAGGGCGTGCACCTGGCGGACCCTGGCCATCGCGGCGGGGGCGGCGGCCGGGTCGGTGGTGAGGGCGTCGGCGGCTATCCGCAGCTGCTCGATGTCTGCCCGGATGACCTGGTGCTCGGCGCGGAACCGTCGGGTGAGCGCGGCGTCGGCGGAGGTCAGCGGCTCGTCGCCGCCGGCCGGCCGCAGCGCGCGCAGCGCGTTGAGGATGACGGCCACGTCAATAGCCTCCTGCAGCAGCGCGCCCCACACCGGGGGAAGGTACCCGGCGGCGGCCACGCCCATCGCCGCCAGCGACATGCCCATCCCGGCCAGCACGCTCTGCAGCGCGATCCGCCTGGTCCGGCGGGCCAGCGTCGTTGCCTCGCCGAGGCGGCCGAGGTGATCGACGGTCAGCACCGCGTCGGCGGCCTCCGACGAGGCGGTGGATCCCCGCGCCCCCATGGCCACCCCGACGTCGGCCAGGGCCAGGGCGGGCGCGTCGTTGACCCCGTCGCCGGTCATGATGACGGGCGCGTGTTGCTGCTCCCGGCGCACCGCGTCCAGCTTGCCGGCCGGCGTCAGCTCCGCCAGTACCTCGTCGACCCCGGTCAGCGCGCCGACGGCGCTGGCCGCTTCGGCCCGGTCGCCGGTGGCGAGCACGATCCTGGTGATGCCGCCGCGGCGCAGCGCCCTGATCGTCTGCCGGGCGTCCGGCCGGATCCGGTCCTCGAGCAGCAGCGCGCCCGCGGGAGTGCCGTCGACGGCGACGAACACGGTGAGCGCGCCGTCCAGCCAGGCCCGCCTGCGGACGGCCCTGACCCACGGCGGTGTGCCCTGGACCCCGGCCCACTCGGCGCGCCCGAGCCTGACCAGCCGCCCCGCGACCGTTCCCTCGATACCCTGGCCGGCCCGCTCGGTCACGTCCGCGGGCTGGACGAGCGGGCAGCCGCGTTCGGCCGCCGCGCGAACGACCGCGGTCGCCAGGACGTGCCCGGAGGCCTGGTCCAGCGAAGCCGCCAGGCCCAGGATCTCCTCCGCGGCCAGCCCTCCCGCGGGCACGACGGCGGTCACCGCGGGCTGACCGGCGGTGAGCGTCCCGGTCTTGTCCAGCA
>Ga0306923_10002711_pt1 | contig 16364 bp, 15 predicted proteins | sample sta12Can44000108_FD_203841 | JGI IMG/M metagenome (GOLD analysis project Ga0306923, IMG submission 203841) | Lab enrichment of tropical soil microbial communities from Luquillo Experimental Forest, Puerto Rico - statanox.12C.anox.44.000.108 (v2)... | ecosystem: Environmental > Terrestrial >... | reverse complement strand
TTCGAGACGTCGATCGACATGTAGGGCGAGCCGATGCGGTCGTCGGTCTTCAGGACCGGGATCGGCGTGCGGTCACCGTGCTTGCCCGGCACGGAGAAGATGTCGTGCATCCCCTCGAGCCGCTCGTCCTGCCACTCGTTCACCTCGAGGATGATCTTCTCGGCCTTCTCGACGTAGGCGGTGTTGATGCCGACGGACGAGCTGGGGACGCAGCTGCCGTCCTCGCGGATCTTCGTGACCTCGATGATCGCGTAGTCGATCTTGCCGTAGTAGCCGTAGCGGACGAGCGAGCCCGCGTGGCTGAGGTGCATGTCCTGGTAGTCGGCGGAGCCGGTGTTGATGCGCTCGCGCATCGTCGCGTCGCCGTTGTACGGGAAGCGGAAGGCGACGGTGTCGGTGAGCGCCATGACCGCGTCGAGCTCGGGGCCGGTGGACGCGCCGGTGAGCACGTTCAGCCGGAGCGGCTTGCCGCGGGTCTTGTCCTCGACCGCGCGCTTCGCGAGCGCCATCGGGACCGCCTTCGGGTAACCAGCGCCGGTGAACCCGCTGGTGGCGATCGTGCCCCCGTTCGGGATCATCGCCGCGGCTGCCTCGGCCGGCATGATCTTGCTCCAGAGGGACTTGTTCAGGACTCGCGGATGCTCAGGCATGTAAAGGCCTCCGTGGTGAACTGCTGAAACTTTCGGAAAACGGGATTGCTTCCGGAATAGGTGTTGCGCGGGAGCGGCAGCGTAGCCCATTTCCCCACACGGAAGGAAGAGCCTGCTGGTCTTGACTTGGATCAAGAAAGGCTGCGGTCGATTGCCGCCACGAGGGCAGGCAGCCGCTCCCCGCGCCAATCGTCCCGCAATGCGAGCGCTCCACCCGAAGGGACGAGAGCGCCCTCCTGCACGAACCACTCGACCGCGTTCTCCGCGATGGGTCGCGAGGCCGCCTCGCGCAACGCGATCCGGCCCGACAGGAAGGCCGCGCGGGCGTGCTCGAGGAACTGCTTCGCGAGCGCCTTCCGATCGAGAGGGGCTCCCTGCGGAAGCTCCGGGAGCGCCTCGGCGGCAGCCCGGTACGCCTCGAGGTACGCCCGCACGAGGTCGCCCAGGAACTGCAGCGCCTCCCGGTCGCGGCCGGCCCGGAGCCGGTCGCCGGCGCGCTCCACGGTCCCGAGCCGCGCGAGCGAGGCGACCGTCTCGGCGAACACCTCGTCGAGGCTCGCGCCGACCCGATACATGAACTCGAGCTTCAGGAGGCGCGACAGGAAGCGCGCCTCCTCCTTCACCTCGGCCTCGGGAGCGTCGAGCCCGCGCGCGCGCAGCGCGGCGGCCACGAGCGCGTGGGCGACGAAGCGGTGGAGCACGGCGTTGCGCTGGAAGTCGAGCTGGACGCGCCGGTCCTCGGGCACCGAGTACACGACCTCGCCCGCGGCCTCCTCGGCGTGCACGAGGTGGTCGGCGGAGAGCGCGGCGAGCGCGTCGGCCACCGGCCCTTCGCGGCGCGGGTCGGTGCTGGCCTCGGCGAGCCCGCGTGCGAAGCGCGCTCCCGACTCCGCGGCGATGGCGCGCAGGAGCTCCACGCGGCGCGCGAGCTCGGAGCCGGTGAGGCCGCGGCGCACGTGGGAGAGGAGGGCGGCGGCCACGAGGCCCACCGGCGTGATGGTGATCGCGCGCTGGATGCCCCACGCGGCGTGGTTCGCCAGCGCCTGCACGAGCTGGCGGCGCGGGTCGGCGTCGCGCGGGGCGCCTTCGTCCGCGGCGCCGGCCGCCGCCCCCGGCGCGTCCATCACGTCGGCGAGGGTGAGCGAAGACGCGGCGGCCCCGAGCCGCCGCGCGGCGAGATCGCGCAGCGAGATCGGCTTCTCGAACTGCACGTAGAGCCGCCCGTACCGCCGGCCGAGGACCTTGCGGGCCCGGAGCAGCGCCCAGAAGTCCTCCTTCCGCTTCTCGCCGCCCGACAGCTCGCGCGCATAGGCGCCCGCCTCCATGAGGCGCTCGTAGTCGATGGCCACCGGCACGAAGAGCACGTCGTCGGCGGCCCCCTCGAGCCAGGCGTCCACCTCCATGGAGAAGAGGCCGGTCTTCGGGAAGAGCATCTTCCCGGTCCGGCTGCGGCCGCCCTCCAGGTAGAACTCCTGCGGGAAGCGGTCGCGCAGGAGCCGCTTCACATAGGCGCGCAGGGCCGCGGAGTAGACGCGGTCGCCGCGCACCGTGCGGCGGATGAAGAAGCCGCCGCCGCGGCGCGCGATGGCCCCGAACGGCCAGAAGGCGAGGTTGATGCCCGCGGCCACGTGCGGCGGCGTCATCCCGTGGTCGGAGAAGACGAGCGAGAGCACGAGGTAGTCGATGTGGCTCTTGTGGCTCGGGCAGAGCACGATCGGCGCGCCGGCGGCCGCGCGGCGCACGCGCGCGAGCCCGTCCTGGTCCACCTCGACCGCGTCGTACATCCGGCGGAAGAGCCAGGCGAGGATGGGGCGCGCGACCTCCACGAACGCCGGGCTGAAGCGGCTCGCGATCTCGTCGACGTCGCGCCGGGCTTCGGCCTCCACCCCCGGGAGCGGACGGCCGGTCGTGGCGGCGACGCGCGCGAGCGCCTCGCGCAGGTGCCGGTCGCGGAGCACGAGCTCGCGCACCCGCTCCGCGGTCTTCAGCGGCGGGCCCACCACCGCGCGCGCCTCGCGCGCGAGGTGGAGGTGCAGCGCGCCTCGCGCCACGCGGGCGACGGTCGCGTCGGAGGCGTCGGGGCGCTCGCGCTCGAGCGCGCCGAGGTCGAGCGGACGCGCGATCGAGAAGACCGCGCGCTCGCGGTTCAGGAGGAAGCCGACCGCGTTCGCGAAGCGGCTCGGCGTCTCGGGCGTGCCGAAGAGCAGGTCGCCGAGCCCCGGCTTGAGCCGCTGCGGGCGCCGGGTCCAGACGAGGAGCGCCGGCACGAGCAACACCGGCCGCGGGAGCTCGCGCTGGAGCCGCGCGAGGAGGGGGAACGGATCGGGGCCGCGGGCGCGGGAGAGGAAGACGACCGTGGTCTCGCCCCGGCGCACCGCCTCCGCGAGCGCCTCGGGCGAGCTCTTCGCCCGCCCGAGCCAGGGGAGGAGGCCCGTGAGCCCGAGCGCGACGCGCAGCGGCGGCAGCCGGAACCGGGCGGCGAGCCAGGAGAGCCAGAGGAAGTTCAGCAGGCCCGCCGACCGCATCACGAAGACGACGCTGCCGCGGGCGGCGGCCTCGGCGAGCTCCTCCCGTGCGCCGTGCGGCAGCCTCACCGCGCGGAACCAGCGGTCGAGGAGCCCGAGCGGCCCCGGTGCCGCGGTGGCGGTGGGCTCCACGGGATCGGGCGCGGGCGTCACGCTCGCTTCTTCACGCGGCCTTCGCGGTCGAGGTAGTAGGGCTCGACGAGCAGCGCCTCGACGCTGGGCCGGTGGCCCTTCACGTCGGCGCCGAGATTGGCGAGCGCCTGGAAGACCTCTCCGCGCACGCGCGCGTTGTCCCGGTCGCGCAGGAGCAGCGCGATGAGCCCGTCGCGCGTCCGCTCCCCCGGCGCGGCCAGCGGCAGCACGCGGACCGTGGCGATGCGCACGTCGTCGGAGAAGTCCTCGAGGAGCGGCAGGAGCGCTTCCTCCACCTCGGCCGGCGGCGCACCGCCCGGGCCGGCCTCGGCGTGGTGCTCGGAGAGCCAGCCGAGGAGGGTGAGCTTCTTCCCCGGATCGCGGGCGTACTCGCGGCCCAGCCGGTGGAGCAGCGCGAGCACCGTCGAGCGCACCTCCGTCGCGGGCACGAGCTGGGCGAGCACCTGGAGCCCCCAGGCGACGCCCTCCTCCTGCCGCTCGAGGAACCCCTTCACCGGCTCCACCGCCTTCGCGCCGGCGTCCACGAGGTGGCGGCGCACGGCGGCCTTCTCCTCGTCGTCGGTGATGCTCGGCTCCGCGTACACGGTGAAGCGCATGCACAGCGTCGCGAGCGCCTCCGGCGTGCCCATGTCCGCGAGCGCGGCGATGGCCTTCTGCCGGTTCTCCGGCGGTCCGTACTTCTGGGTGACGCGCTGCGCTTGCTTGCGGAGCGCCGCCTCGGAGCGCTTCTCGCGCGATCCGAAGAGGTCGAAGAGTCCCACGCCGTCCTCCGATGGCTCTCGGGGAGAGCCGGCCGGCCCGCTTTCTACAACGAGAGCCCTGCGCGCGGGTCCTTCTTGTACAGCGATTCGAGCGGCTTCACCGCCTTCTCGAGCCGCTCGCTCGGCTCGGGCAGGATCACCTGCACCACCGCGTAGAGGTCGCCCCGGGGACCGCCCTTGAGGTCCGGGAGCCCCTTCCCGCGCAGACGGAGCTTCTTGCCGGACTGGGCGCCGGCCGGCACGCGGAGGTGCACCGGCCCTTCGAAGGTGGGCAGGGTCACCTCGGCGCCGAGCGCCGCCTCGGGCACCGTCACCGGCAGGTCGACCGAGAGGTCCTTGCCGTTCCGCCGCACGAGCGGGTGGTCGCGAAGCTTCACGCGCAGGTAGACGTCGCCCGGGGCCCCGCCGTGCGCGCCCGGGCCGCCCTGGCCGGCGAGCCGGATCGTGGAGCCGTCCCCCACGCCCGCCGGGATGCGTACCCGCAGCGTCCGGTCGCCGACCCGGACGTCCCGCTCGCCGCCGAGCACCGCCTCGCGCAGGTCGACCTCCAGCTCCCCCTCGGCGTGGGCGCCGGCGCGTGCGTGGGCGCGGCCGCCCGCGCGCGCTTGCCCTGGGTGCCGCCCGCCGAAGAGGTCCTCGAAGATCGAGCCGAAGTCGAAGGCGCCGAAGTCGCCGACGTTCACCTGCTGGAAGTCGCCGAAGTCGTAGGGCATGCCGCCCTGCGAGGCCCCGTGGCGGCGCCACCGCCGGTACTCCTCCGCCTTGGCGGGGTCGAAGCCGCTGCGCAGCGAGTCGGCGCCGAACTCGTCGTAGAGCTCCCGGCGCTTGGGGTCGGTGAGCACCTCGGCCGCGGCGGTGACCTCCTTGAACTTTTCCTCCGCCTGCTTGCTCCCCGGGTTCATGTCCGGGTGGTACTTCTTCGCGAGCTTCCGGTAGGCGCTCTTCACCTCGCCCGCGCTCGCCGTCTTCGGGACGCCGAGGATCTCGTACAGGTCGCGGTCGGGCACGAACGTCAACGTAACCTTGCAGGAGGGTCCGTCAACTCGTGACTAGAATGGTCGGCATGTGGAGGGTGCTCGCTTCGATCGGGTGCGTCCTGGCGGGGACCGCCTTCGCCGAGGCGCCTCCGCCCGCCCGCGGACAACCGGCGCTCGTCGAGGAGGTGGTCGCGGTGGTGCGCGGCCCGGGCGCGCCGAAGGCTCGGATCGTGACCCTCACGCGCCTGGAGGAGGAGGCCCGGATCGCGCTCGTGTCGCGGGGGGCCATCGGCGCCGCGGTGGCCCCGCTCGACCGGGCCGCGCTCCGGGCGGCGCTGGTGTGGTTGGTGGACCAGACCCTCCTCGGCGACGAGGCGGCCCGCCTCCAGGTCTTCGAGGTGGAGCAGGCCGACCTCGACGCCGAGGTCCAGCGCTTCCGGGAGCGGTTCGCGCGCCCCGCCGACTACCGCGCCTTCCTCGACCGGTTCGAGCTCTCGGAGGAGGAGCTCGCCAGGGTTCTCCGGCGCACCTTGCGCGTGCAGCGCTACGTAGAGAGCCGCGCCGGTGCGGGCGAGCCGGCGGCGGTGGAGCGGAAGGTCCGATCCATGGTGGAGGATCTCCGGCGGCGGTCCGAGGTGCGAATCCTCGATGACCTGACGGAGGCGAAGCGATGAGGCGCCCGGTAGAGGAAGCGCCGTTCGGCCTGCGGCGGATGACCGCCGAGGACATCGCGCGCGTCGTCGACATCGAGAAGGACGGCTTCAAGCACCCGTGGTCGGCCGACCTGCTCCGGCGCGAGCTGCACCACGACTGGTCCACGAGCCTGGTCGCCACCGAGGTCGGCCCACGCGGCGAGACGATCCTCGCCTTCATCGTGTTCTGGATCGTCCACGACGAGGTGCACGTGCTGAACGTGGCCGTCGCCGCGAGCGCGCGCCGCCGAGGAATCGCGCGCTTCCTGATGGACGAGGCCGCCGCCCGCGGCCGCGCGGCCGGCGCGAGGCTCTCCACGCTCGAGGTCCGCCGCTCCAACGCCGCGGCGCTCGCGCTGTACCTCGATCTCGGCTACCGGCAGGTGGGCGTGCGCCCGAACTATTACGCCGACGAGGGCGAGGACGCGATCGTCATGATCCTCGATCTGTAGTACGCAGCTCGTGTGCTCGCGCTCCTCGTGCCGCTGGCCCTGGCCGCCGTGACGCCCGACACCTTCCTCCGCGACTACGCCGAGACCCGCCGCTTCCAGGCCGGCCGACCCACCGCCGTGCAGCTCGCGCCCGGCGGCCGGGCCGCGCTCTTCCTCCGCTCCGGCCCGCGCTCGGCGGTCCAGGCGCTCCACGAGACCGACCTCGCCACCGGCGCGACGCGCGTGCTCGTCGACCCGGCCCAGCTCGCCGCGGGCGCGGCGCTCTCCGCCGAGGAGCGGGCGCGCCTCGAGCGGCAGCGGATCACGGCCCGCGGGCTCACCCACTTCGAGCTCTCGAAGGACGGGAAGCGGCTGATCGTGGCGCTCGGGGGGAAGCTCTTCGCCGTCGACCGCGCCACGGGCGCCGCGACCCCGCTCGCTGTCCCCGGCCTCGGCGCCGGTCCGCTCGACCCGCGCCTCTCTCCCGACGGCACCCGGGTCGCGTACGTGCGCGGGGGCGAGCTCCACGTCCTCGACCTCGCCTCGAACCGCGAGCGGGCGCTCACCGCGGGCGCGCCGGCGGGCGTGACCCGCGGCCTCGCCGAGTTCGTCGCCCAGGAGGAGATGGACCGCGAACGCGGCTTCTGGTGGTCGCCCGATGGGAGGCTCCTCGCCTACCAGGAGACCGACGAGCGCGAGGTGGAGAAGCTCTCGCTCGCGGACCCGCTCCGGCCCGAGCAGCCACCGGTCGTCTTCGCCTACCCGCGCCCCGGCCGTGCGAACGCGAACGTCCGGCTCGGCGTCGTGCCGGCCGGTGGCGGGGAGACGGTGTGGGTGACCTGGGACGCCGCAAGGTGGCCCTATCTGTGCCGGGTGTCATGGGAGCAGGGGCAGCAGGGCGCGCCGCTCGCGATCCAGGTGATGGACCGGGCGCAGCAGGAGACGGCGGTGCTCTCGGCCGACCCGGCCACCGGCCGGACGGCGGTGCTGCTCGTGGAGCGGGATGCGGCCTGGGTGAACCTCGCGAAGCGGCTCCCGCTCTGGCGCGGCGACGGCAAGGGCTTCTTCTGGATGACCGAGCGGAGGGGCGCGCCGGAGGTGGAGCTGCGCTCTCCGTCGGGGGAGCGGGTGGCCACCTGGGTCCCGGCCTCGGCCGGCTTCGGCGAGCTCGTCGGCTGGGACGAGGCGCGGCGCGCGCTCTGGTTCATCGGCGGGTCGGATCCGACCCAGGATCAGCTCTACGTCGTCCGGGACGGCGGCCCGCCCGAGCGCGTGGGTCCGACGGGACCGGCGTCGATGAGCGCGGTGCTCGCGCCCGACGGCGCCGCCGTGGCGATCACCCGCGCGACGCTCCGGGAGCAGCCGCGGACGGAGGTGTGGAGCGCGTCCAGCGCCACGGCCGAGCCGCTCGCCGTGCTGCCCTCGGTGGCGGAGGAGCCTGCGGCGCCCACCACCGAGATCCGGAAGGTGGGGGAGGGTGACGGCCTGTGGGTGTCGGTGACCCGGCCGCGCGGCTTCGCGGGAGGTCGGAAGCTCCCGGTCATCGTGCAGGTCTACGGCGGTCCCCACCACCGCGAGGTCACGCACCGCCCGCCGATCCTCCAGCAGTGGATGGCCGACCGCGGCTTCCTCGTCGTCTCGATCGATGGCCGCGGGACGCCGCGCCGGGGCCGCGCCTTCGAGCGCGCCGTCCGCGGCGACCTCGCTGGCCCGGCGCTCGCCGATCAGGTCGCCGGCCTCGCGGCGCTCGCGAAGGAGCTCCCCGAGCTCGACCTCGACCGCGTCGGGATCACCGGCTGGTCCTTCGGCGGCTTCCTGAGCGCGTCGGCCGTGCTACGCCGCCCCGACGTCTTCAAGGCCGGGGTCGCCGGAGCCCCGGTCGTCGACTGGCGCGACTACGACACCTTCTACACGGAGCGCTATCTCGGGCTGCCGCAGTCGGACGGCGCCGCCTACGATCGGAGCGGCGCGCTCGCGGCGTGGGCCACGCCGTCGCGTCCGCTCCTCGTCGTGCACGGCACCGCCGACGACAACGTCTGGTTCCTCCACAGCCTCCGGCTCACCGACGCGCTCTTCCAGGCGGGCCGGCCCTTCGAGCTCCTGCCGCTCGCCGGCGTCACGCACCTGCCCGCCGATCCGGCGGGCGTCGAGCAGCTCTGGGCGCGGGTGATGGCCGTGTTCGAGGCGCGACTCTGAGTCCGACCGCGTAACGCGCCGCGTCACGAAATCGCAGTTCCAGGCTGACAGTTGACGTAGGTCGGGGTAGGGTGCCGCCCCCGATGACCTGGCCGGCCGTCCGCTCCCTGCTCTTCCGGTTCGATCCCGAGCGCATGCACGCGCTCGGGCAGCGAGCGCTCCGCGTGGTCGGGCGACCCGGTATCGCCCGCCGCCTCCGGCCTGCCGTCCCCCCCTCGCTCGCGGTCTCCGCCTTCGGCCTTCGCTTCGAGTCCCCGCTCGGCCTCGCGGCCGGCTTCGACAAGGGCGAGGTCAACGTGGGCGGGCTCTTCGCCCTCGGCTTCTCCCACGTCGAGATCGGCACGCTCACGCCGCGCCCGCAGCCCGGCAACCCGCCGCCGCGCCTGTTCCGGCTCGTCCCGCATCAGGCCATCGTCAACCGGATGGGCTTCAACAACGACGGCGCGGACGCGGCGGGCGCCCGGCTCGCGCGGCTCCGGCCCGAGGACCGGCCCGGTGTCGTGGGCGTGAACGTGGGCCGGAACAAGGACACGCCGAACGAGCGCGCGGTGGACGACTACCTCGCGTGCATCGAGCGGCTCCACGCGTACGCCGACTACCTCGTGGTGAACATCTCGTCGCCGAACACGCCGGGCCTGCGCCAGCTCCAGGAGCGCGGCGCGCTCGAGAAGCTCCTCGGCGCCTGCGCCGCGAAGGCGCGCGGCCTGCCGGTGCCGAAGCCGCTTCTCGTGAAGCTGGCGCCGGATCTCGCGCCCGAGGCGCTCGACGAGGCGGTGGAGGTTGCGATCGCCGCCGGCGCCGCGGGCGTCATCGCCACGAACACCACCATCTCGCGCCCGCCCGAGGTCCAGGGGCACCCACGGGCCGCCGAGGCGGGCGGCCTCTCCGGCGCGCCGCTCGAGCCGCTCGCGACCGCAGCGGTCCGGAGGGCCTACCTCGCGGCGCGCGGCCGGATCCCGATCGTCGGCGTGGGAGGCGTGATGAGCGCCCAGGACGCCTACGCGAAGATCCGCGCCGGGGCGACGCTGGTGCAGGGCTACACCGGCTTCATCTATGGAGGGCCCGCGTTCCCGAGGCGCGTGCTCTCCGGCCTCGCGGCGCTGCTCGCCCGCGATGGTTTCTCTCGGATCGAGCAGGCGATCGGGGCAGATCACCGCAGCCCTGCGGGGGTCGCCCTGTCGTGAGGTCATGGTACATTTCGGGACCCTGCCCGGGGCTTTCCGCAAGCGGGTAGGCGATCCCAATGTGAGCCGCGAAGCAGGGGGGCGGGCAGGCGGGGCGGTGGACGAGGAGGGGTCTGGCTGGATTGACGGGTTTGACGCGTCGCGTTACGGTGGGTCCGCGGGAACATACCTCAACCCACCGCAAGGAAGCGAAACCATGCCCGAGAACCAGAGGAATCCAAAAGTCCCCGAGTTCCTGCGCGAGCCGCTGGAGGCCGCACAGGCGAGGCTCGAGTCGTTCGAGGAGGAAGCACAGAAGGTGTTCAAGGACCTCGTCCAGAAGGGCCGCGCGAGCCGCAAGGACTTCGCCGAGCTCGTCCAGCGCATCTCGCAGCAGGACGGCTACATGGACGAGCTCCGCGGCCGCGTGGGCAAGCTGCGCGACCAGGGCAAGGCGCTGCGTGGCAAGGCCGAGACCTTCCGCTCCGACGCGATGGAGCGGCTCGAGCTGCTCCAGTCGAAGGCCATCGCCTACCTCGGCGTCGCGAGCCGGGAGCAGGTCGAGGAGCTGTCGCGCGAGCTCGAGAAGCTCGTGAAGCGGCTCGATCGGTCGGTGAAGCCGGCGAAGAAGGCGTCGTCGAAGCGGTCCTCGAAGCGCGCGTGAGCCCTGCCATGGCCGAGATCCAGACGATGTTCAAGGAGGCGTGGTCGCAGGCGCTCGTGGGCCTCAACAACGCCGAGCAGGAAGCCGAGAAGGTCCTGAACAAGATCGCCGATGCCGCGGGCTTCAGCCCGGAGGACGTCCGGCGCCACGCGCGCGAGTTCGGCGAGCGGCTCACGACGCAGCGCAAGGAGATCGAGCGGGCGGTGGACGAGGCCGTGAAGCGCACCGCCAGCCGGTTCAAGCTGCCCACGCGCGAGGAGCTCGATGCGCTGAAGCAGCGCGTCGAGGCGATCTCGGCGCGGGTCGACGCGCTCGCGTCGAAGAAGGAGCAGGCATGACGGTGAGGCGGCTCCAGATCGTGGGAATGCTCGTGGCGGCGGGGACCCTCCTCGCGGTCTGGGCGCTCCCGCGGCCCGCGGCGCAGGTCGCCGTGGTGGCCGCTCCGGCCCCCGCGGCCGCTGCGATCGGGAGCCCCGCTCCGGCACCTGCGCCGGAGGCCAAGCCTGCGACGCCGGCCAAGCCCAAGGCGGCCGGCGTCGAGAAGGTGGAGAAGCTGCTCGCGCGCAAGATGCCCGACGTCGAGCCGTCCGAGCGGCTCCGGCTCGCGCGCGCGATCCTCGAGGAGGCGCGCTTCGCGGCCCTCGACCCGCTGTTCGTGGTGGCGCTCATCGCGGTCGAGTCGGGGTTCGACCACGGCGCCGAGAGCGTCCGGGGGGCGCGCGGGCTCATGCAGCTCCGCGCGTCCACGCTGGAGGCGGAGGCCGAGCGGTCCAACGTGGACGGCGACCTCGACGATCCGGTCACGAACGTGCGGGTGGGCGTGCGCTACTACCGCCGCCTCCTGCGCGCCTTCGGCAACCACGAGCTCGCGCTCATGGCCTACAACGCCGGGCCGAACCGGATCCTGAAGTACCTCGAGGAGGACGGCGAGGTGCCGGAGCGGTTCCAGGTGTATCCGCGCAAGGTGAACGCCGAGCTGTACCGGCTGCAGAAGGGCGGGGTCCCGGCGGGCCGCGGCCCGGCGCGGCTCCCGGAGCCGGGGCCGGTGCCGCCGCCGGCGGTCATCGAGGTGCCGGAGCTGGCGCCCGTCGAGGCCACGGCCACCGCGTCGGTGAAGTAGCGCCGTCGCTGGTCCGCGCGCCCGTGGCGCGTTAGAACCGCGCGCGATGCGGGTCACCGAGATCTTCTTCAGCATCCAGGGGGAGGGGACGCGCGCCGGCCGGCCGTGCGTGTTCGTCCGCTTCACGGGCTGCGACCTCCGCTGCCGCTACTGCGACACCACCTACGCCTTCCACGGCGGCGAGGACCGCACGCGCGAGGAGATCCTCGCCGAGGTGGCGCGATACCCCTCGAAGCTCGTGCTGCTCACCGGCGGCGAGCCGCTGCTCCAGAAGGAGCTGCCGGCGCTGGCGCAGGACCTCCTCGACCGCGGCTACGAGGTGACCGTGGAGACGCACGGCCAGCGGCCGATGGACGGGCTCCCTCCGCCGGTCGTGCGCATCGCCGACGTGAAGACGCCCGGCTCGGGAGAGGTGGCCGAGGATCTCGCCTGGCTCGACCGCGTGCGGCCGCACGACGAGGTGAAGTTCGTCGTCTGCTCGGAGGACGACTGGCGCTGGTCGCTCGACGTCATCCGCCGGTACGGCCTCGACCGGCGCTGCGCGGTGCTGGTCTCGCCGGCCTGGGGCGACGTCGACTCGAAGGACCTCGCCCGCTGGCTCCTCGAGAGCGGCGTGGAGGCCCGCATGAACCTCCAGCTGCACAAGGTGATCTGGGGCCCGCAGACGCGCGGAGTTTGAGAGGGTTGCCCAGAACGCCCTTCCCGTCGCTGCGGTTCGGGGGCGTGAGCGGGCCGGATCTTGACGCTTCGTGCACCCGGGGCTACGACGGACCCGTGTCCCGGCACGAGCCGCGGTCTCCGTGCTCCTCCCCACCGCGGGCCGCCGCCGCCCGCCTCCTCGCGAGCTCCTCGATGCGCTTCGCTGCCGCTGCCCTCCTCCTCGCCTGTGCCTGTGCCACCGGCCCCACGCAGAAGGACATGGAGCGGGCCGAGATCCACTACAACCTGGGCGCCGAGGCGCTCCGCGCCAGCCGCGTGCAGGACGCGCTGAAGGAGTTCGACGAGGCGCTCGAGGCCGACGCGAACTTCGCCGACGCGCACCTCGGCCGCGGCCTCGTCATGGAGTACGGCTTCGGCAAGCTCGACGACGCGGAGAAGCACTACCGCCGCGCGATCGAGCTGCGCCCCGCGTTCCCCGAGGCGCACAACAACCTGGGCCAGCTGCTCGCGAAGCGCGGCCGGCTCCAGGAGGCGGTGGCCGAGTTCAACGAGGCGCTCGCCAACATGATGTACGCCGAGCCGTACATCGCCCGCTGCAACAAGGGCGAGGCGCTGTACCGGCTCGGGCGGCGCGACGAGGGGATGGCGGAGCTGCAGACGTGCCTGAAGCTGAACCCGCGCTACTGCCTCGGGCACCGCACCCTGGGACGCATCCACCTCGACGAGGGGCGGCCGAAGCAGGCGCTCGACTCGTTCGACAAGTACGCGCAGCACTGCCCCGGCGCCGCCGACGCCTGGTACCAGCTCGGCGTGGCGCAGCTGAAGGTGGGCGACGCGCCGAAGGCGACCGAGGCGTTCCAGCACTGCGAGGAGCTGGCAGGGCAGGCGGACCTCGGCACCGAGTGCCGCCGCAGCAGGGGGATGCTGCAGTGACCGAGGCGCGCGAGCCACCGGACGCAGCGGAGGCGGAGCAGCCGACCGTCGCTGCCTTCGGCCGCTGGCTGCGCCAGCAGCGCGAGGTGCGGCAGCTCTCGCGCGACGAGGTGGTGCGCGCCACGCGGCTCGCGCCCGCCGTGATCGACGGGCTCGAGTCGGGCGACGCCGCGCGCATGCCGCCCTCCGGCTACGTCTACGGCTACCTCCGCACCTACGCCGGGGCCCTCGGGCTCGACGCCGACGACGTCGTGCTGCGCTGGCAGGAGGTGGAGGCCGCCGCCGCGCCGCCCGAGGCCGAATTCCGTGCGCCGGTGCCGCTGCGGACGATCGCCATCGGCGTGGCCGTCGCGGTGGCCGTGCTCGCCGCCACCGCGGCGCTGTTGCTCCGGTAGGCCCATGCCCCTCGCGGTGAAGGCGGCGGCGATCGTGCTCCGCGCCGTGGACTACGGCGAGGCGGACCGGGTCGTGACGCTCCTCACCCGCGAGCGCGGGAAGCTGGCCGCGTTCGCCCGCGGCGCGAAGCGCTCGCGCAAGCGCTTCGGCGGCGCGCTCGAGCCGTTCACGCTCCTGTCGGCCGAGCTGAAGGAGCGGCGCGGGGCGGAGCTATGGACGCTCGAGTCGGTGCAGCCCGAGCGGGCGTTCGGCGAGATCCGCGGCGACCTCGCGCGGATCGCGTGCGCAGCGCATGCCTGCGAGGTGGCGCGCGCGCTCGTGCGCGACGCCGAGCCGCACCCCGAGCTCTTCGATCTCCTCGCCGCCTACCTCGCGCGCCTCGACGCGGCGCCTGCCGATCCCGCCACGCTGCGCGCGGTCCAGCTCGGGATCCTGCGCGCCGCCGGGCTCGCGCCGCGGCTCGACGCCTGCGCCCGCTGCGGCGGGCCGCTCCCCGAAGGCGCCCGCCTGCGGCTCGATCCGGCCGAGGGCGGGCTCGTCTGCGGCGCGTGCGGCCCCGTGGATCCGCGCGCCCCGATGCTCTCGGCGGCGGCGGTGACGGAGCTCGCGCGGATCGAGGACGAGGGGCTCGACGCGGCGCCGATCGCGCGCGGCCCCGGGGCGGAGATCCGGGACGCGCTCGAGGCGTTCATCGAGCACCACGCCGGGCACCGGCTCGCGAGCCGGAAGTTCCTGGACGAGGTGGGGCCGATGCTGGGGTAAGGCAAGACTCCCTTCCTTGCTCTGCAGGGGTGAGGGGGCTGCGGTCGCGGTCGAGATCGGACCTCGTGCCGCTCGCCGCCGCGGTCCGGCGCTTCCCCGCCTTTCCCCTTTGACATCGCCCGGGTGCGAGCCTACGGTCGCCGGTCCGGCTAGCGCCGCCGGCGCCGAACGAGCGCGCCTGCGGCTGGAGAAACCCGTGTACTTCCAGGATCTCATCCTCACCTTGCAGGGCTACTGGGGCAGCCGCGGCTGCATCCTCGCCCAGGGCTACGACCTCGAGGTCGGCGCCGGCACCATGAACCCGGCCACCTTCCTGCGCGCCCTCGGCCCCGAGCCGTGGAACATCGCCTACGTGGAGCCCTCCCGCCGTCCGGCCGACGGCCGCTTCGGCGAGAACCCGAACCGCCTGTTCCAGCACCACCAGTTCCAGGTGATCCTGAAGCCGTCCCCGCCCGACGTGCAGGAGCTGTATCTCGGCTCGCTGCGGGCGATCGGAATCGATCCCAGGGACCACGACATCCGCTTCGTCGAGGACGACTGGGAGAGCCCCACGCTGGGCGCCTGGGGCCTCGGCTGGGAAGTGTGGTGCGACGGGATGGAGATCACCCAGTTCACCTACTTCCAGCAGGCCGGTGGCTTCGAGGTGAAGCCGGTCGCGGCCGAGCTCACCTACGGGCTCGAGCGCATCGCGATGTACCTGCAGGACGTCGAGAACGTGTACGACGTCGAGTGGGTGAAGGGCGTGCGGTACCGCGAGGTGTTCCACCGGAACGAGGTGGAGCAGAGCGAGTACGCGCAGCGCGTGTCCGACCCCGCGCTCCTGTTCCAGCTCTTCGGCCAGTACGAGGCCGAGTGCAAGCGCGTCCTCGGGCTGAAGCTCCCGCTGGCGGCCTACGACTACTGCCTGAAGTGCTCGCACGCGTTCAACCTGCTCGACGCGCGTGGCGCGATCAGCGTCACCGAGCGCGCCGCCTACATCGGCCGCGTGCGCCAGCTCGCCCGTGGCTGCGCCGAGGAGTACCTCGCGATGCGCGAGGCGCTCGGGTACCCGCTGCTGAAGGCGGCGGAGGAGGCCGCGGCGCGGAAGCCCGCCCGCAAGGCCGCCCGGAAGCCCGCGCTGCCCGTCAAGCCCAAGTCGGCGGCCCGGAAGGAGAAGCGGTAGCCATGGCGGACCTCATCTTCGAGATCGGCACCGAGGAGATACCGGCGGGCATGGTGCCGCCGGCCATCGCGCAGCTCGAGGCGGACCTCGCGAAGGCGCTCGACGACGCGCGCATCGGGCACGGCGAGGTGAAGGCGGTGGGCACGCCGCGGCGGCTCTGCGTGTGGGCCCGCGCCATCGCCGCGAAGCAGGCGGACGCGACGACGCAGGCGCTCGGTCCCGCGGTGGCGGCCGCGTTCGACGCCGAGGGGAAGCCCACGCCGGCCGCGCTCGGCTTCGCGAAGAGCCAGGGCGTGGAGGTCTCCGCGCTCGGGCGCTTCCAGACGCCCAAGGGCGAGCGGCTCGGCCTGGAGAAGACGGAGAAGGGCCAGGCCGCGGCGAAGGTGCTGCCCGCGATCCTCGAGAAGCTCGTCGCCGGCGTGAAGTTCCGCAAGGCGATGCGCTGGGGTCACGAGACCGTCACCTTCGCCCGCCCAGTGCGGTGGATGGTGGCGCTCCTCGGCGGGAAGCCCCTCGCGGTGACCTACGGCGACGTGAAGAGCGGGAAGACCACCTCCGGCCACCGCTTCCTCGCGCCCAAGGCCATCGCGCTCCGCGGCACGCCGGAAGACTACGTCCAGAAGCTCCGCAAGGCCGGCGTGCTCGTCGACCCTGCCGAGCGGCGGGCCGCGGTGGAGAAGGAGCTCGCCCGCGCGGTGTCCAAGGCGGGCCCCGGCTTCGTCGTCCGGCCCGACCCCGCGCTCGTGGAGCAGGTGACGAACCTCGTCGAGGCGCCCACCGGCGTGCTCGGCGGGTTCGAGGCCTCGAACCTCGAGCTGCCGCCCGAGGTGGTCATCTCGGAGATGCGGAACCATCAGCGCTACTTCGCGGTGCTCGACGGGGCGGGGAAGCTCACGAACGCCTTCGTCGCGATCTCGGGCACCAAGGTGCGCGACTCCAAGGTCGCGCGCCACGGCTACGAGCGCGTGCTCCGCGCCCGGCTCGCCGACGCGCGGTTCTTCTTCGAGGAGGACCGCAAGCGCAAGCTCGAGGATCGCGTGGCCGACCTCGGCCGCCGGACCTACCAGGCGAAGCTCGGCTCGGAGCTCCAGCGCGTGGAGCGCGTGGAGAAGATCGCGC
>Ga0306923_10002708_pt1 | contig 16371 bp, 16 predicted proteins | sample sta12Can44000108_FD_203841 | JGI IMG/M metagenome (GOLD analysis project Ga0306923, IMG submission 203841) | Lab enrichment of tropical soil microbial communities from Luquillo Experimental Forest, Puerto Rico - statanox.12C.anox.44.000.108 (v2)... | ecosystem: Environmental > Terrestrial >... | reverse complement strand
ACTGGCTCAGGACAAACTCGCTCAGGCTCAACAAAGTGCCGACCAGGCCTCTTCTCAACGCTCAGAGCTTCAGTCTCAACTCAAACTGGCTCAGGACAAACTCGCGCAGGCCCCTTCTCAGCGGGCGGGCCTTCAGTCTCAGCTGAAACTGGCCCAGGACAAACTTGCGCAGGCTCAACAAAGTGCCGACCAGGCCTCTTCTCAACGCGCGGACCTTCAGTCTCAGCTTAAACTGGCTCAGGATAAACTCGCGCAGGCTAAACAAAGCGCCGACCAAGCCTCTTCTCAACGCGCGGACCTTCAGTCTCAGCTCAAACTGGCTCAGGATAAACTCGCGCAGGCTCAACAAAGTGCCGACCAGGCCTCTTCTCAACGCTCAGATCTTCAATCTCAGCTCAAACTGGCTCAGGACGAACTCGCGCAGGCTCGACAAAATGCCGACCAGGCCTCTTCTCAGCGCTCAGAGTTCCAAACACAGCTGAAACAAGCTCAGGACAAATTGCAGCAGGCGCAACTAAATGCTGAACTTGCGTCTTCTCAGCGGGCGAGCCTTGAGGCTCAACTCAGGAAGGCTGAGGAAAAAGCTCAGTTAGCCCAAAAGATTGCGGATCTTGTCGCCGGGCAATCCGATGACAGCGGGTCTGCGAAACCGGAGATGTACAGACCGAAAACCGGTTCCGCCCCAAGCCAAAATCGATCTGGACGAGCTTTACCGTTGGACGCGGGTCAAAGCTCAACTCAACCGTTGATTCCGCCGGTCCAATCCGTTAACCACTAAAGCCAAAATTCCCCGTTCGTCAGCCAGGGATGGCTCGACAAACACACACTTCGAAAGAAGGTTGATGACATCAACGACGTATTTATGAAGTCAAGATTCTGGACGCTTTGTGTTTGTGCATTGGCCACGCTGTTGTCGTTAGCTCCGTTCCGCGAAGTTTCCGGTGCAGAAGTTCTGTACGAGGATAACTTCACGAACCTTGATCCCAGCTGGGGCACACCAGGTGAGATTCTGAGTGTGAGGGAGGGAAAACTGGTTTTGAAACCCGCGCTTAACACGACCCAAAGCGTCCTGAATCAATCCAACGTTTTTGATGATGCCGACGTCGAGTTGCAAATCACATTGTCGAACGGTGATCCCGGAGTTCCAGGCGGCTTAGTTTTCTGGGCAAAAGACTACAGCAATTTCTATTGTTTCTGCATTGACGCGAATGGTTCATTCAAAATCAGCCATTTTGTAATCGATCGCTGGCTCAATCCGGTCGGATGGACTCAAAGCGATTCGATCAATAAGGGAATTGGCCAAACGAACAAGTTGCGCGTGGTGACAAAAGGTCGTCAGGCCACCGCGTACATCAACGATAAAGAGGCCATTACGATCAGCGGACAACCTCCGCAGGGCGGTGGCTGTGTTGGTATCTCCGGCGGCTCGGCGCAGGATTCCCAAAACACCTGGGAATTCGCGAGTCTTAGAGTTATTGCCATCGCTCAAGGAGTGCCTTCGAATGCACCGCCTGGCCAGCTCCACGAGTCTCGACAGGTCGCACTGCGCCTTCACGGATCTAATACGATCGGCAAGAACCTGGTACCAAGTCTTTGCGAGGATTTCTTGAAGTACGAGGGTGCAACATCCGTCCAGCGAAAGCCACAAATCAGAGAAGACGAAATCGATGTTGAAGCAGCCTTGCCCAACGACGCCGGTGGACCGGTAACGTTTGAAATCCAGGCGCACGGTTCGAAAACGGCCTTCGCTGACTTGGCAGCGGGCAGGGCCGACATCGCGATGTCTTCCAGGCAAATAAAGCCCGAGGAGGCTCAGCAATGCGCTTCAGCTGGATTGGGCAATCTCCTATCGCCGGGGTGCGAAAACGTCTTGGGAATGGACGCCGTTGTGGTGCTTGTAAACAAGAGCAATCCGCTTGATTCCATCACAAAACAACAGTTGGCAGACGTTTTCGCCGGAAAAATCAGCGACTGGTCGCAGGTCGGCGGCAGTCCAGGTCCTATCTACCTTTACGCGCCTGACGATAATTCCGGCACGTTCGACACATTCAAATCGATCGTACTATCTGCCCGGACGCTTTCTTCTCGAACTTCACGTTACGAGGATATGACCAAGCTTTCCGACGCCGTAGCTGCTGACACAAACGGAATTGGAATTGCGGGGCGCTCGTTTGTCCGCAATACCAAAGTGCTGGCAATCGCGGAGGCGGGAAGGAAAGCGCTGCTGCCGGACACATTTTCCGTCGCCACCGGAGACTATCCACTTTCCCGCCGGCTTTACCTTTATACGCCGTCGGAACCGCAAAACAAATGGACGCGCAAGTTCGTTGAATTTGCGCTTCCGAAGCTGGAGGTCTTTTCCTGGTGGACGTCGGGTGGCGAAGCGGCTGCCCTCGATGCTCTCTTCAATACCTACAGGAAACAATTCCCTGGAATCGGCATCATCAATGCCACGGTTGCTGGAGGGGGCGGTTCGGGAGCACGACCTGTTCTTCAAACGCGCCTTGCCGTCAATAATCCCCCCGACACGTGGCAAAGTCATCCCGGATGGGAACTGCTCGGCCAGTATGTCAATCCGGGATACTGCGAACCGATAACCGAATTATATGAGAGCGGAGGTTGGGATAAGGCCTTCCCGAAGGCGCTTATCAATATGGTATCCCAGGATGGAAAGCCCTACGCCGTACTGACCGGCGTTCACCACGGCAACGTCCTCTGGTACAATAAGAAACTCTTGCAGAAGCATGGGATTACGCTGGGTAAAAGCCTGACATTTGATCAATTCTTCGCGATTTGCGACAAACTGAAAGCCGACGGCGTCCCCGCGCTTGGCGTGGGGGATTCGGGAATCTGGGCTTCTTCCCAACTCTTTGAGAATACACTTCTAGGAGTTGTCGGCCCGCAAGGGTGGACCGATCTGTTCACCGGGAGAATGCGATGGGACGATCCCAAGGTCAAACAAGCCATGGAGTATTTCGCGAAGATGCAGGACTATCTGAATCCGGATCACGCAGATTTGACCTGGGATCAAGCCGTCAAAGAGCTGATGGAGGGTAAGGTTGCCTTTAATTCGATGGGAGATTGGGCGGACGGCGAATTCATAAAAGCCAAGCTTAAGGAGAATGAAGACTTCGGATGGGTCAATCATCCAGGGACCGACGGCTCTTTCTTAATCGTTGCGGACGGATTTACTCTCGCGAAGGGGGCCCCGCACAAGGAATCAGCTATCGCCTGGCTCAAGAGCATTGGAAGTAAGGAGGCGCAGGAAGCATTTAACCCCTTAAAGGGCTCTATTCCGGCGCGGACTGATGTCGATAAGTCCAAGTTTGACGCCTATCACCGCTGGTCGATGGACGAGTTCGCCAAGAACAACCTGCTCCCCAGTTGCGTCCATGGCGGAGCGGCACCGGAAGCGTTTCAAAAGGTGCTGAATGACGCGGTAGCTTCGTTCATCGTTGATAAGAACGTCGACACCTTTGCCACTGCGCTGGCGCAAGAATCGAAAAAAGTCGCGCCAATCATGGGAAGGTTGCAGTTTTCAACGGAGACAATCGAAGTGGTGAGCCCCGATTTGCCGCCGGACGCTCCCCCTCAGTATGCCGAGGATGTTAAGGGTGCCCGTAAGCTGAACATCATTTTTCATTTCCGCTCAGGGAGCACCCAGCTTAACAACAAGGCTCGAGCCGATTTCGGACGCCTCGTCAGCCTTCTCCAGAGCTCGACCTATCAAGGGAAAAGTCTTCTTCTGTTCGGCTTCTCCGACAACTCCGGCAGAAACCGGTTAAATGCAGTCATTTCGAAGGAGCGAGCCGAAGCAGTGGCCGGACAATTGCAAAAGCAGGGGATCACTCCTTCGCTCGTCACCGGCTACGGAAAAGCTATGCCGATCGCCACGAATGAAACGCGGGAAGGTCGCGAACAAAATCGGCGCGTCGAGGTTTGGTTCCGGTGAGGCAATGTCGCTGCTGAGAAATTTGTCGCGATAGGTGAGCTGCAAGGTGGGGCGCTCAGCCTGGTAGCCGGCGCAGGCGTCGATCTTGTGGCGGGGGACTTGGCGGAGGTCACCGGCCTCGGTGCCGAAGATTTCCTGAATAACGGGCGTGTAGCCCAGCCGTGCAAGGATGGCGGCGACGCGGCTGCGAGTCTGCCGAAAGACGGAAACTTAAAAGAGTTGCTGGTCCCCTACCCTGCCAACCAGATCCGGATGTGGGAAATTTCTCCGCGAGTAAACAGCGCGGGAGTTTGATGATCCATCGCTCTGGTAACCGATTCGTTCAGCGCCCGCAAACGTCACAACCGATGCGTTTGAACTCTTGCCTGAGTAGGGGGGTACTGGGCAGATTCGTTATCCAAGCGTACGACTAAAACGTACGACGCGATCAGAATCAGGATATTGTTTCATTCAAGTGAGCCCTCCATTATCGTCCGAATCGTCGTTTACGCTGCTGGTACGCTCGGACCGCGCGTAGGAAGTCTATCTTCCGGAAGGCTGGCCAATAGACATCCGAGAAATAGAATTCGCTATGTACGCTCTGCCACAGCAGGAAGCCGGACAGTCGAATCTCTCCACTGGTCCGAATGATGAGATCGGGATCGGGCGAGCCCGCCATATAAAGGTGTCGACTGATCGCTGCCGGTGTGATTCGCTCAATGGCATCGGCTAGCGTGGTGCCTTTACGCATCTCCTCATAGAGCAACGCTTGGACCGCATCAGCAATCTCCTCACGTCCGCCATAGGCGACGGCGATAGTAAGAACCATGCCATTGTAGCCAGCCGTCGCCTCGCGAGCCGCGCCGATCGCTGCGAACGTCGAAGCGGGCAGCAGTTTCAGCTTGCCAATCGCCTGCACTCGGACCCGCTGGCGATGGATCTGCGGGTCATCGACCAGCGATCGCATTTTGGCTTCGATGGCGGCCAGGATGCCGCAGACCTGTTCCGTTGGCCGCTCGAAATTCTCGGTGGAGAAAACCCAAAGCGTGACGGCGGGAATGGCCAGTTGGCCGCACCAATCGAGTACTTCATCGAGCTTGCGCGCTCCGAGCCTGTAAATCGCGTGCGGATCGGTGAGGCCGAGTCGCTGCCCATACCTTCGGTTGCCGTCGAGGATGATGCCGATATGCGCCGGCATCGGACCGCTGCGCATTTGCCGAAGCAGTCGGCGTTCGTAGAAGTAATAGAGGACTTCCTTCATTAGTTCGCGGGAGATGCAGGCCGTCCGACCCCGTTCCAGACGGATTCTGGCATGCGCAGTAAGTAACGCTGTCATGCAGATAGGAGTCAATCGCTCCTTGGCGCTGCGGAAAGGCCGTCCCGAAATTCCATTCTTGCTCTTCGAATTTAACAAGATGCTCGTAATGAAAAATCATCATGATCGAGTTTCTCAGCGTGATTCCAAACTACGTGACAAAACCGATCATCGCGCCCACAGACAAGGAGTCGCCAAGAAGAATAAAAATTGCGCTAAAGATCTGATTATCAGATGTCCTTTCCGGAACTAACACCGGCACATCTCCCAAGGAGTTAGTCTAGCGCGTGCATATCTCACTTTTCTCGTGCGCTTAGATCCGGGCCGATGGCCCTCACTTCAACAGTTTGACCGAACGCAAACCGGGGCAGTCTTCGGCTATCTGGACGGCTTGTTCAAGACTGGTCGCCTGAATGATCAAGAAAGCCCCCAATTGCTTCCTTTGATTCTGCAAACGGGCCGTCAATCACTGCCTTCCTGCCCGTTACAATTTTACCATTTGGGTAGGGGTCTGCATGGCGAACGTCAGCGACTAGCTCACCGCTCGCTCTTTCACGGAAGCCGCTCGTGAAAAACAAACAGGACGGAGATAGACAGCGCTAATAGCTTGGCTTGACATCAGGAACCGCGGCTTGCCCGCCCAGACCTACCCGACTCAAGGTTTAGCCTTTCAGCCTTTCTTGATTGTGACTCGGAATACATCTTCTCCGGACGATTGGTGAATTCGTGCCCGCAGCCGGTACTCAACCCCCTCGATGGTGACAATCTTTTGCTTTCAACCTGGTCGGCCGGCACTTGGTCCAGGCTTTCCTGGGTTTGCGCATCTTTCTCGTACCTTAACCCGGTGGCGAGCGTTGGCTGGCGGATCATTTGTGCAATTTCCGCCGCCTGCGCGGGCAAAAGATCGAACTGCCCGTCGACGTCTTTTAAGTCCACAAATGCTGGCAACTGTTGGAGCTGGGCATAAAAATCACTGCGCAGCGTCGCCAGCACAAACACCACGCCGCTGGCAGCCAGCGCATCAAGCGCGACGGCCTGCTCGCAGTTCTGGGCGGCCTCCATCGGTTCGTACTCCCAGAAGTAGGGCTGGACCTCGACAATACGGGGCTTTGCGTGATTACCACGCGGACGCCAATAGCGGATATTGCAGATCACGAGCGCACCTCCGCCCTTCGCCGTGGTTTGGACCAACTATCCACCGATGCCGGTGCGAAGCTGCTCCGAGCGCTAGGTGTAAAGAGAGATCAGGCGCAACTGCGCAGTGCCAGCGATCAGTTCGGCGGCCACTGTCTCGCCCTAACGCTGCTAGGCAGTTATCTGACCGACGCGTACCATGGAGACATTCGCCGCCGTAGCGATGTGTCAGGACATCTTGGTCACGACCTGCGACATGGAGCCCATGCCCGAAAAGTGATGGAGTCGTACCAGAGCTGGCTTGGAGAGGGTCCTGAGCTGGCGATCCTCCGGATGTTAGGTCTCTTCGATCGACCCGCGGAATTGTCTCAGTGGCATCTCGGTGAGATGGCTTCCTGCCAAGCGACAATGGCGGAAGCGATTGCACTAGCAAAAGAGCTGAATGATATGCACGCATTAGCCCAGGCACTACGGTTTGCGGGGGTTCTCGGCGTCTACAAGCGTAATGTTACAGAGGTGGAACGCTTGACATCGGATTTGATTGAAGTGTGCACGCGTCAGAATTTTGCAATGTGGTTGCTTGCAGGGAACATTTTCCGCGGTTGGGCGCGCAGCACCTCCGGTGACACAGCTGAGAGCTTGGCGTGGATCGAAGACGGAATAAGCTACTATCGTGCGTCCCGCATAATGCTAGCGGTGCCTTTTTATCTAGCACTAAAGGCTGAAGCCTTGCCCCTTTCGGGTCGCACGTCCGAAGCTCTTGAAGCAATAACGGAGGCAGAAGCACTAACCGCAAGAAGAGAAGAACGCTGGCGGTTTGTCGAATTGCACCGGCTCCGCGGCGTGTTTCTGACGGCAACCGGCGCCAGCGAGACCCAAATTGAAACTTCATTGCACACAGCGATTAGAACGGCAAGGGAACAGAAGTCGGTCTCGCTACAGAAACGCGCCGAAGCAACCTACGCAGAATACCGGCGTCAAAAAGCAAGCGGGTCAGGATTCCGACTGCCTCTTTGCTAACCCATCTCTCCCCACCACGTTTGCAACCAAGAGGTGGTAAAAGGAAGGAGTTCCTGACGGTTTCAGAAGTCCCTCGGCTTGGGTGATCAATCTGCGTTGGCCTAGTGGTTTATCGCCGCGCGCTCGCCGTAAACCTTTGACAGCCCTTTTACCTTCCCCGCCTAAGGCTTCTCCGACTAAGCCCGCTATCATTTTGAGACTCCCAGCAGCATTAGGACGACGTTTTTATCGATGCTCTTATCAGCGCCTCGGGCTCCCCTGCTCCACCCTCCCCTCACCCACTTTGCGATCTTTGCGCCAGCACAAACTTTTTCCAGATACTCGCGCTTTCCCCGCAGTACTCTGGTAGACTGCCATCTAGCTTGATGATTGCAAAGTTTCAAACATATAATCCAATCAAGTGTATGGCTAACTACTTACGTAAAAACGCATGGAATAACGGCGGGGACTTCAGCAACCCCGATCTTCTTTGGTATGCGAAGGGGGTGGGGAAGATGATGAGTCGATCCCTTGATGACCTGGCTAGTTGGTGGTTCTACGCCGCAATCCACGGCGAATACGTGAACCCGACCACCGCGTGGTATGTCAACCCTCCCGCGTTTCCCGATTGGGGATTCGTCACGCCACCGCCCCAGGTTCCCACCACGCCTCTTCCCAGCCAAGACATCCAGGATCTATACTGGAATCAATGTCAGCACGGCAGCTGGTATTTTCTTCCCTGGCATCGTGGATATCTGATGGCGCTGGAGGCGCAACTCAGGCAGGACATCGTCAGCCTTGGCGGTCCTGCGAATTGGGCATTGCCTTATTGGAGTTATTTCGGTGGGACCAACGGAAACCAGTACCCAATGCCGCCGGCGTTCACGGCAGGGACTTTGCCGGACGGCACTACTAATCCCCTCTACGTCGCCATGCGCTACGGACCCGACGGGGACGCAAACATTTATGTTCCTACTCCAGCTGGGGAGGCCGCGCATGCCGGCGATCAGAGTTTTACCTATGGCGAGGTTACAGACGACAGCATGAACAACGACTTGTACACAGGTAGCGATTCGCAAACGCCGCTGCCAGGATTTGGCGGTCCAGCGTCTGGTTTCTCGCACTCAGGAAATGTGCATGGAAACATCGAAAGTAATCCACATGACCTGGTGCATGTTTATGTCGGCGGTGCAATCAGTAACAGCAGTTACGGTTTAATGGCGGATCCAGGTATCGCCGCCCTCGACCCAATCTTCTATCTGCATCATGCGAACATCGACCGGATGTGGGCGGTGTGGAATGCGAACGGAAATTCCAATCCGACCGATTCGAACTGGCTTAATGGCCCCCCGGATCGACGGTTCGTGATGCCGGGGCCGGGAGGTTCGCCATCGTATTATACGCCGATGCAAATGGCTAATCTCAACAGCCTCAACTATAGTTATGAGGAGTTGCCCGCCCAGCCTGCGGCAGCCCCTCTCGTGTTGGCCCAAAGGTTGGCGCGGTTGGGGGCTGCATCTGCGGCGGACAAGGCGAAGAGGGGCCTGGCGACACTGACCTTGCCGAAGCAGACAGAACTGCTCGGGGCAAATGAAGGCCCGCTCCGCATCCAAGGACCAGCCACCCATACTTCGGTGAGGCTTGATTCTGGCGTGCGCCGGAAGGTCGTCGAGAGCCTTGCCAATGCTTCCGAAACCGCCTTGCCGGACAATGTTTATCTCAAGGTGGAGAATGTCCGCGGAAACTTCGACGCATCAGTACTCGGAGTGTATGTCAACCTGCCAGAGAATGCCGCCCCCGGCGACAGGCGTAAATTTCTGGCCGGGAATTTGGCACTTTTCGGTCTGCGTCGGGCCAGTGTGGAGGACGGGCAACATGGCGGCCAGGGCCTGACGTTTCTGTTGGACATCACCCGCATTATCGACGAGCTCTACCTTGCGAGGGCACTGGATGTCGGCTCGCTGCGTGTCAGCCTTCTGCCCAGCCGCCCACTACCGGCCGAAACCGAGATCACGGTGGGACGGATCAGCCTTTACCGTGAGGCGTACTGAAGCACTGGACGCGAGGATTAGCGATGATATATAACGCCAAAGAGTATGCAGGGCTCCGAAACTCCGTGCTCTCTATCAGCTTGATCTCTTGGATGGTCATCCTGGTCGGCCAAGTCGAGCTTCGCGCTTCGTTCTGCTGCCCGACAATGGGTTCCGCTACTTCGTTGCAGATGCTGCTTGCTTCGAATTCGGCGACTTCGCTGGCAAGTGGCTGGGCGCTAATGCTGACCGCGATGATGTCGCCAATGCTCGTCCCACCGATCTACTATATCCGCATTAGCAGCTTCGCACGACGACGACCGCGCTCGATTGCGTTCTTTGTAGCCGGCTATGGTGCGGTTTGGATGGCGGCTGGCTGCATCATGCTGGCCCTGGAATTAGCGTCAATATGGTTGGCGCCTCAGTCCTATCTGCCAGCAACCGTCGTTGGTTTTGTTGCTTTGGTCTGGCAGGCATCGCCTTTCAAGCAACGCTGCCTTAACCGGTGTCATAGCCGCAGGGCGCTCGCCGCGTATGGCACCGCAGCGGACTGGGATGTGCTTCGCATGGGGTTGGAGCATGGGTTCTGGTGCACTGGATCCTGCTGGGCAGTCATGTTGTTCCCGATGCTTCTGCCCCAGGGACATTTGGTCGCAATGGCGGTTGCCAGCATCCTGATGTTTTGCGAGCGACTTGACCCACCCAAGACGCCGTCCTGGCGGTGGCGGGGGTTCGGCACGGCATTACGCTACCTAAACCTTCGGCTGCGTGGTCCCAAGTGTGGTCGCGTGTCTCTGGCGCCGGGGTGCGAGGCATGATTTTACCAGCCATGAAGTTACCCAAGGAAGCGGAACTGCTCGGCGTTAACACTGAAGAACTTGAAATCAAGGGTTCGGGCGCTCACACCGTCGTAAGACTCAATACCGACGTCCGCCATAACCTTGTCGCCAGTCGCGCGAACACTTCCGGGGGCACATCGCGTGACCGGGTTTACCTCCTCTTGGAGAACATCAGGGGAACTTATGACGCCGCAATATTAAACGTGTATATCAATCTGCCCGAGGAGGCGAGCCAGGGCGATCATCGCAATCTACTGGCTGGAAGTGTTGGTCTCTACGGGCTGAGACGGGCCAGTATCCAGCATGGTGAAGACGGCGGTTTGGGGCTGACGTTTGTCCTGGATATCACTCGGATCCTCATTGAGCAACCCGCGGCCAAGTCACCCTATGCGAACGAAATCCGCGTTAGCATCGTGCCCCAGCGTCAACTTCCAGATCCGGCAGACGTCGTAGTCGGACGGGTCAGCATCTTCCGCCAAAAGGGTGCTTAATGTTGCATCCCAATCCTTCCGAGCCCTCGGCAATTGAGGGAATGGGGAATGGTTCCACATAAAGTACTTGCGCTCCTTTCGAGAAAACGTCCATCGTGGCAGAACCGCGTGTATTTCCCCAGCTCGATCAGCAGCGGCAGCGGATCACGGCTCTCACCACCCGCCTGACGCCAAATTTAACCCAGATTCTGAAACTCGAACCACAGATTCCACCGATTTCACAGATTTTGAGGAGGTTGGAAACAGCTTACCTACTAGCCACGTCAGCGATAGCCGGGATGAGCGCGGCGTCGCAAACCTTGAAGGTTACGTTCTCCACTTCATTGGAAACATCGACCAACTCCAACTCGATGCCAGCGCTTCGTTTGCCAGGAACTCCGATCGCTTCTAGGTTGCCAAATGCCTCATGTGCCCCAAGTTTTCACGATCCGAAGGATATCTGATCCAACCGGGCTTGCGGCTAAATTCATTACCAGCGAACCCGGTGATTTATCAGACGCGGAGAAGGAGCAAATTTCAGCTCTCCTGCACTTTACTCTTTCGCCTGATTTTCTCTTTGAACCTACGTCCTACAGCGTTAATCGAAATCTAATCGGACGGGAGCCGGACTTTAGGACACCAAATGGGAGAGAGTTCTGGCTTTACCGGCAACACGAACAAGTACCGATTTTTTGATCCGATGGTTTTTCAATAGCGAACAAGGCGATCGATTTTTTCTAAACCCGCGTGCCAAGTCGACAACTCAACTCCTGCGTCCCTGAGTCGTTCTTCAATCTCTAAAATATGAGCGCGGTCGCGCGTCTCTATCGTGCAGAGCACGTGCACCGTGGAAAAATCAGGCCCCGCGAAGGTCCGGTTGTGGATAATTTCGGTCACGTTTGCACCTGCCGCGGCGAGGATGCCGGCAAGGTGTGCGAGACTGCCGGGGCGATCCGTGATCAAAGCGTCGAAACGGTAAATACGCCCATCCGCAGCAAGCCCCCGCTCGATCACACGGCTATGTGCGAGTGGGTCAATGTTACCGCCGGTGAGCACCAGGACGACCCGTTTGCCAACGAGGTCCGGAAGCGATCCTCGGAGAATGGCCGCAAGCCCCGCAGCACCTGCGCCTTCGACGATGCATTTATCCAGCTCAGCCAGGCCCAGAATGGCGAGTGCCAACGCCTCTTCGTCGACGGTTACGAGGCGATCAACCAATGCCCGACCGATGGCGAGAGTCAGACGTCCTGCCTCGGCCACTGCCAGCCCATCGGCCAACGTGAATTTGGTGCTGATACGAACGGGTTTTCCCGCCTCCAACCCCGCGGCAAAACAAGCGGCATTTGCCGGCTCCACCCCAACGATCTGCAAGTCCGGTTTGAGCGTCTTGAGCACAGTCGCAACACCGGCCAGCAGGCCTCCCCCACCGACCGGAACGACAATCGCTTCAGCATCTGGAACCTGTTCTAGAACCTCAAACGCGAGCGTACCCTGACCTGCGATGACACTCGGGTCGTCGTAAGGATGGACATAATGAAGTCCGCATTCCTCGGTCAAACGTTGCGCCTCAGTTCGAGCCTGCTCGAAACTGTCCCCGTGCAGTATAACGGTTGCGCCAAACTGCCGGCATCGCGAAGCTTTTACCAGCGGAGCGAAGCGCGGCATGACGACGGTAACCGGGATGCCAAGCAAATGTCCGTGCCATGCTAGCCCCAGTGCGTGGTTTCCTGCCGAGGCCGCGATCACTCCGCGCTTCGCCTCCTCGGGCGACAACTGGGCAAGAGCGTTACGGGCACCACGCTCTTTGAAGCTGCCAGTGCGCTGGAGCTGTTCTTGTTTGCAGAAGATTCGCGCACCGGTGAGCTCACTCAGTGAGACGGACTCGGTGCAAGGAGTACGTGCGACCGAACCGTTCAGACGCAGGCGAGCCGCAACAATCTCGGATAGCGAAACACCGCAAGTGGAGTTTGGGTTCATTTATAGGGATTTGAAATAAACAAAAAACCCTGGGCTTCGGCTCAGGGTTTCAGGATTAGAAATGCCAGTAGATTTGCGCGTCTATCCCTGCCCCGAGACGGAGCGAATAATGATCGCAATGATCATAATCGATGATGAAGGGACGCGGGTCATTACGCCAGGACTCTTGCTTGACAAAAAGGCTTTTGTCAAGCTTCGTGAAAATAGCCTCACCGTTCACTGTCATTATTTCGTTGAACAACTCGGTGGATTTGGGGATCTCTTACCAGGAATGAGTTTCCAACAGAAAATCCGGGCAGCCGAAGGCTATGCGGAACTGGGGATGTACGACGACGCTCTGGCGGAACTCGATCAAATTGCCGCGAACCAACAGGATGGTCTCGAGACGCTCCGTATGCGAGTAGAAATCGTCTTGCGCAAACGCGACTGGACGTCTGCGCTTCGATCCAGCCTGAAATTTTGCCAGCTTTATCCAAACGATTCGTCGGGGTTCATACACGCTGCATTCTGCCTTCACGAACTGGGGCGCACGAAAGAGGCGAAGCAGACGCTTCTGGATGGACCGGCTAAACTGCTGGATGAACCCGTCTACTATTACAATCTCGGCTGCTACGATGCCGTGCTGGGCAATCTGGATCAAGCAAAGGCCTATTTGCGTACCAGTTTCCGCCTCGACAAATCATTCCGGGATATGGCTAAAAGCGATCCAGATCTCGAGCGGATCAGACACGAACTTTAGGAAGAATGGAAGGATGGAAGATTGGAAGCCTTCATGGCCCATTCAAGACTTTGAAGACCGTTTTAGACTTGGAGGGCTGCGGTCCCCGCCCTCCGAGGTCAGGAACAACCGTCGAAGCCTTGAACACCGAATCTGGAAGCGTCCGGCCCCTCGGCGCCGTGCCGGGCAATGAGAGCTCTTTCGGTCGCGACCAAGTCCCTTCCATCCTTCCAACATGTTGTCGCAAAAATTGTTTCAAGAGCCTAGCCTGTGATTGATGGGAGGGATCGCCGAACTTTTTGAAGAGAATTTCGCGAGATTTGGCGACCTGGGTGCGTCCCTGTGCATAGCACGCCGCGGCGAACAAGTGTTCAACCTTGCCGGTGGCTATTGCGATCGAGAAAAGAAGATACCCTGGAGCAGCAAGACGCCGGTCTTGATCTGGTCGGCCACCAAGGGACTGGCTTCCGCTTGTTTAATCCACGCGGCGTGGACACACGGCATTCATCTGGATCGGAAGGTGGTCGATCTATGGCCCGAATATGGCGAAGGGGGAAAGGCTGATACGACTCTTCTCCACATCCTAACTCACCAGGCAGGACAGGCAGCGCTTCGTGATCCCACCATTTCAATTTTGGATTACGAAGCGGTCGTGGCACAACTCGCCCGGCAGCAACCTTTATGGAAACCAGGTAGTGCGCATGGTTATCATCCACGAACCTACGGTTTTCTTTTGGATCAACTCGTTCGTAAGATCACACAAGGGACCCCTCTCGGCGCCTATTTCCAAAAGATTTTTGCAGAACCGTTCAGTCTCGATTTATGGATCGGAATACCGGACTCGGTCGCCAGCAGGGTCGCACCAATTTTCGCTCCAAGGAAGACGCGCGAACCCAACGCCGAGGATGCATTTTACGAGGCCCTTGCGCAGCCGGATTCGTTGACGCGAAAAGCCTTCCTGACGCCAGCAGGGCTTCATACGCCTTCTATGATGAACGATCCAAACGTTCGCCGGCACTCTTTGCCCTCCCTTGGAGGTATTGGCACCGCGGAATCGCTGGCCCGGTTTTACGCCCTTCTTTGTTCAAACCGGCTCTTTACGTATGAAAAAGTCGATCAGATCGCAAGGGTGCAATGTGCAGGATTGGATCAAGTCTTGCGAGTCAATACCGCCTTCGGCATTGGATTCATGAAGGATCCTCTGGTTGGAGGCAGAAAAATTCGAAGTCTTTTTAGCTCGTCTCTTCGCGCGTTTGGCCAGCCGGGATCGGGAGGGAGTGTAGGATTCTGTGATCCCGAAAATGAGGTGGCCTTCGCTTACGTGATGAATCAGATGGAACCGGGCCTCTTTCCCAACGCGAAATCCCTTCGGATCGTCAAGCATTTCTATGACGCGTGCTTATAATGGTGAATTCAAGGTCAGGACGAACGGCAAGGGGACCTATGAAATAACGCAAAGGATTCAAGAGATTGTCCGGCAGAGCCAGATCAGCAGCGGGCTGGCGACCATATTCATCCAACATACGAGCGCGAGCCTGATCATTTTTGAGAACGCCGATCCGTCGGCGAGGACTGATCTCGAAGCATTTTTTGAGCGTCTGATCCCGGAAGAAACCGACTATTTTACGCACGCAGCGGAAGGGTCTGACGACATGCCGAGCCACATTCGCATGACGCTTACACGGACCTCGGAATCCATCCCTATAGTGAATGGGCGATTAAGCCTAGGCACCTGGCAAGGGGTTTTTGTCTATGAGCATCGGCGTCATTCACATTCCCGTTCAATTGCTGTGAGCATCATCGGAGAAGTGCAGTGAGCCTGACTCCGACCGAGCCAACGCTTATCCTATCGGATTTGCATCTTGGTCATCGAGCTTCACGGATCAAGGATCCGGAACAACTCGCTCCCGTGCTTCGGGGCTCTTCCTCGATCATTTTCAACGGGGACACCGCGGAAATGAGGCACGCGACTGACCGGCCTGTCGGGCGAAAATTTGCCGCCGAGCTCGCTCGAATCTGCCATCAAGAGGGCAAGAAGGCATTCTTTGTCAACGGCAACCACGATCCAACAGTTTCCCACATTAACCATTTGGATTTGCATCAGGGAGCCGTTCTTGTCACTCACGGTGACATTTTGTTTCTCGGCGTTGCCCCATGGAGTCGAGCTGCAAAACATTACCGGACGAAACATCGGCAAATCCTGGACAATCTTGGCCCGGAAGATTTCACCGACTTCGAGAAGCGGCTCCTGGCGACTAAGCGGACCGCCATCGAGCTTCAGATGATTGAGCCGGCTCTTACGGGCGAACGCTGGCCGGGCCTGCGACTCTTTATTCGCCAATTCTGGCCGCCGTTCCGTCCACTGATGATTATGAAGGCGTGGTGGGAAACGCCACGGCTAGCCGCCAATCTTGGACGTGTTTTCCGGCCGCAAGCGCGCTTTATATTCGTTGGCCACACCCATTTCCCGGGTGCCTGGAAGGTAGATCCGCGTATCGTCATCAACACCGGCGGGTTTGTTGCTTGCTTTGGAGCATGTGCGGCAATCATCGACTCGAAGAAAATTGAATTGCGGCGAGTCGTCTCTTACAGGAGTCAGTTTGTGCTAGGCAAGCGGATTGCTGGTTATGCGATCGACCCGCTTCGGCCAACGGATGGATTCTGAGGAATCAGTTACAAGCTGCGCATAGGTCAACGCCGGGTGATCGCCCAGATGGTCCTCTATTAGTCTCTCGCGATCCTTTGTATAGTTTATCGAATAGAGCCCGAACCTTGGTGTGAAAGATCCCCACTCGTAATTATCGAATAAAGACCAGTGCAGGTACCCAATGAGCGGGATCTCAGACTCAATCATGCTCTTGACTGCCGCGACATGCACCTTCAGAAAATGACTTCGAGTCATCCGGTCCCGCCTTTGGGTGTTCTTGTTATCCATCCTCCGCCTCAGCGCCATGCCGT
>Ga0306923_10002707_pt1 | contig 16374 bp, 18 predicted proteins | sample sta12Can44000108_FD_203841 | JGI IMG/M metagenome (GOLD analysis project Ga0306923, IMG submission 203841) | Lab enrichment of tropical soil microbial communities from Luquillo Experimental Forest, Puerto Rico - statanox.12C.anox.44.000.108 (v2)... | ecosystem: Environmental > Terrestrial >... | reverse complement strand
CCTTCATCGTGCGGCGAGAGGACAACAGGCTGTACGGCCGCGGCACCGCCGATATGAAGGGATTCCTCGCCCTGTGCCTTGCCCTTGCCCCGGAATTCGCCGCGCGCCGATTGCAATTCCCCGTGCACTTCGCCTTTTCCTATGACGAGGAAGTCGGCTGCATCGGTGCCCGCCGCCTAGTCGAAGACCTGGGCGGGTTGGCGATTCGCCCTCGGCTGTGCATCGTTGGCGAACCCACCGAAATGAAAGTCATCATCGGGCACAAGGGTAAAAAAAACGTTCGCTGCGAGGTTCACGGCAAGGAATGCCATTCAGCATTCAACAATCGCGGCGTTAATGCGGTGGAAGTGGCGGCAGAGTTGGTGACCTTCCTGCGCCATATGCAGCGCCGCATCCGCGAACAGGGGCCATTCGATTTCGGGTACGATCCGCCTTACACCACCGTCCACACCGGCGTGATCGAGGGCGGCACCGCACTGAACATCGTGGCGGCGCGCTGTGGCTTCGAATTCGAATTCCGCAATCTGCCCAGCCATGACGCGGAGGGCCTGATGGCCGAACTGCGCGCCTTCGCCCAGTCGTTGATCCCCGAGATGCTGGAGGTCGACGAGGCCAGTGGGATCATGTTCGACGAGAACAACACCACACCCGGACTGGGGACCGGAGAAGACGGCGAGGCGGCGGTGCTGGCGCGGCAGTTGTCCGGCAACAACGACACCGCCAAGGTGAGCTTCACCACCGAGGCCGGCCTATTCCACGAGGCCGGCATTTCCACCGTGGTGTGCGGCCCAGGCAATATCCTGCAGGCACATAAGCCTGACGAGTTCATCACGCTGGATCAACTGGCCGAGGGTGAGGCATTCCTGCGTCGTCTGCTCGACCGCATGAGTGCCTAATGTCTGAATCGCCCTCTAATTTATTGAATAGAAACGGATTCAGCTCACAGGCCGGATGGCGAAGCGATTCGACCTGTGAGCATCCGGCTCTAGTGCACGGCAGCGCCTTCCTCATGCCGCCAGGCCTGCCGGGGGGCGCTCCAAATGCTGTAGACCGGGTCCGCGGCGTTGGGGTCATCGAGGCTGGAGATGGTGACGTCCACCGTCTCGGCCCGCGCCGGATATTCGAACACCAGCGCCGAACCGCAACGAGGGCATAGCCGGCGAACCGCCCGCGGACTGGCCGCCATTGCCACCGGCTCACCCTTGACGAAGTGGAAGTCGGCGCGACGGAAGGCGACCCAGGCCACTACGGGAGTGCCGGCAGCGCTTTGGCACATGCGGCAATGGCAATAGCCGGCCGACAGGGGATCTCCCGTCACCCGATAGCGGACCGCACCGCAGCGGCATCCTCCTTCGTACACCATAAGGCCCTCCCCGGCTCCGTTCCGGCATTACCACAAGCCATGTCGGGGCAAGCGTCCGCGCAACCAATTGCGCGGGAGAGGGATTGACGCGCGATCAGAAGCGCCGGCGGGAGTGCTGGACCAGGTCCACCAGGGCGAGCCCGACCAGGATGACGCCCGCGGCGGCGAGGTAATGGAAGGGCAGCACCGGGGAGAAAGCCGCCACCACAACTCCGCAGACGGCATAAACCAGCAGGCGGCGCAGCAGCTTCATGGAGACCTCAGGGGCGGGTTTCCACGTAGGAAACGACCTTGCGGACGCCGTTGCCGTCCTTCACCCGCGCCAGCGCCTTCTTGGCCTCCTCGCCCGAACGGGCACGGCCCAACAGGTAGACGGTACCGAAGGAATCGGCGCGGGTGCGGAAGTTGACGTCGGCCACGCCAGCGGTGCCGAGCAGCCGCCCCTGCGCCTTCGTCTCCATGGCGGTGGTATCGGCCCAGTCCAGCATCTGCTTGCGCCGTGTGTCGTCCTTGGCAACGTAGGCCACATGCCAGTACAGCGTCTTCACCCCCTTGATGGCGCGCACGTCACGCTCGAAGCGGTCATACAGCGCCTTGTCATCAAATATGCCGGTGACCAGCAGGCGCTGCTCGTAAACCTCGGTGGACGCCTTGGCTGTGCCCAGGTCGGCCATGGCGCCATCGACCTTCAGCGCGATCTCGTTGTCTTTGGCGATGTCACCGGCCGAGCGCGCCTCGATCGCACGATCCAACAGGGTCTTGGGCGCGGTCAGAACGTCAAGCAGCTGGGCCGAGGCGGGTGTGGCGGCAAGCAGCACAGCGAAGGCGAAGAAGAAGCGGCGCATGGAACGACTCCCTACGTTGTCGTTTCAGCATAGCGTACGCGCCCGCCCCTGCAAATCCGGGGTAGCGGGATCAGCCGGCGATGTGCTCGTAGCAGCCGTGGCGGATCAACTGCCGCTTCAGGCTGGCCTGCAGCAGAGGGTTGCGGGCTTCCGAATTCAAGCGCCGATAGACCCTGGCAAACAGCGCCAAGTCGCGGTGGGCACGGCATTCGTCATCGTGGTGCGGCAGATGTGCACCGCACAGGTGGCACTTCTCCATGACCCGTTCCTTGCCTTACTGGGTAGGAGAGCAGAGTACCCCCAAAGGCGCGAGGAATGTCGGGAGCAAACGGATCGTGGTGTCGCCACGAAAGTTTAGATTGCAGATGCAAAAGACTCATTATCGCTCTTGGCGGGGCCGCCCCTACCCGCGTTTGAGATGCTTGTGCACCGCCTGGCGCGATATACCCAGCTCCTTGCCGATACGGGCCAACGACCACGACGGGTTCTCCGCCTTGAGGCGCCGCGCCTTGTCACCGGTGGACTCGCCCCCGCTGGGCGCCGCCAGCGGACCAAGCCCGCGCAGGTCGCCAAGCAGCACCGCATAGCCGGCCCCGTCGTCGCCTCCCCGCGTCGCCCAGAATTCCAGTCGCGCCTCGAACTCGGCGGCATTGCGCGGAGGCAGCCCCCGCCGCCACAGCTCCTCCACCAGGACATGCCGGGCGGCGCAGGCAGTGGGCAGGGCTGCGGTGCCGGGCCCCTCGCCCAGGATATCGCGCTCGTGCCGTCGTTCCTCCCAGGCCATGCACTCGGCACGGGCGTCGGCCAGGGTGGTGGGCAGCGAACAGGCGGCCGCGGTGGCCTCGGCCAGTTGATCGGGCACCGGATGCCAGGGAACCGACCAGCCTGCCAGCGGCGCCCAGGCATCAGCGTCAACCGCCGCTTCGCCATCGGGAGCCGGATCGGCCAGATGGGCCGTTGCGCCGATGAACATGGCTTCGATGGGACTGGGAGCCAGGGCCGCCAAGAGACTGCCGTAGCGGGCCACGATGGCGGCGCGCTCGACATCGGCGCGGCCGGCTTCCGAGCGACGCGCCCGAGCGACGCGAATCATCATGCCGGGGTCGTCGGCCTCCTCGCGCAGCCGCAAGGCCTCGACGTCCGCTCCCACGGTCTCCTTGCGGCAGGCCAATTCCTCCAGGCCCGCCTTGTAGCCGCCCCACTCCTTGCCACAAAGGGAAATGGCTCGCGCCAGGGCTTCGTCCTGAACGTCCTCGTCTTCCGAGCCGTACAGGGCCATGATGCCCTCCAGCCGGTCCAGGGCCTTTTCGCGCAGGTCCTCGCCCGGCGCCATCAAGTCCAGAAGATTCATTCACCCCTCGTCAACAGAAGGGTTGACAGTGCGAAGAACATTACGGCTTGTCAAGTGCCGCGGGGCAGATCTAGTAGGAGCCGGAGGGTATGTCTGGACATGACTTGGCGGAAGAATTCGGGGCGCGCGGGGAGTGCGCCGCCCACTCTTGCCTGCCGACATTCCGCGACATGCAGTGGCGCCGTGGGCGCTGTCATGTGCTGTGGCACGACCAGCAGGGCTTGTGCTTCCACTGCGGCCGTCCGATGCCCGATCCGCTGACCCAACGCGACCGTCACCGCAAGCGGCCGGACGCCGCCACCATCGAGCATGTCCTGCCCCGCACCCTGGGCGGCGCGGCCGCCTGGCGCAATGAGGTCGCCGCCTGCCGCGCCTGCAATTCCGCCAAGGCCGACCGGTTGCCCACGCCGGTGGAATTGTGGCGGCTGGCTTGGCTGAAAAGCGCGGAGCTTGGCCCATGCGGTCGCCTGGACGAAATTCTGGACCGGCTCAGGGAGCCTATCACCTCTCGCCTAGCCCCCCTGGCAGGGTTCTAAGCACCCGCTCAGGCGGGTATGAATGCCTCCCCCCGCAAAAGAATAAGCACCAGGGAGACAGTCCGTGATCCTTGACACCGAAGACCCCGCCCTCCTCGCCCACCTGAACCCGGTCGAAGTGCAGATGTTGAAGAACATCGCCCAGCGCATCGGCATGGTGGCGCGCCAGCGCGTCGAGCAGGCCGAAGCCGAGCGCTCGTTCGGCGCCGCGCCGATGCGGGTGGAATGGGCGTCGGCGGAATAAAAAGAGAAACGGCGGAAACGCAGAGTTTCCGCCGTTTTTCTTGGTGAGCCCGCCGGGACTCGAACCCGGGACCCCATGATTAAAAGTCACGTGCTCTACCGACTGAGCTACGGGCTCCCACCGTGAAGGGGGCACACCATAGGAAGATGGCGGCTCCCGGTCAACCGGTTACTGTTTCACGTCGGCGGCGACGCGCATGTGCACGATGCGATCGGGCTTGGAGACCAGGCCGTTGTCCGACTCCGAGCCCTTGGTGATCTTGTCCACGTGCTCCATGCCCTCAGTCACGCGGCCCCAGATGGTGTACTTGTAATCCAGGCTGGGGGTAGTGCCCAGCATGATGAAGAATTGGGAATCGGCGCTGTTCGGGCTGGAGGAGCGGGCCATGCCGACCACGCCGCGGGTGAAGTGCTCGCCCGAGAACTCTGCCGGCAGCTTGACGCCGGAGCCGCCGGTGCCGGTGCCGGTCGGATCGCCGCCCTGAGCCATGAAACCGCCAATGACGCGATGGAAGGGGGTGCCGTCGTAAAAGCCCTTGCGCACCAGCTCCTTGATGCGCGCCACATGGTTGGGGGCGAGATCGGGACGCATCTCGATCACCACCCGGCCCCAGGGCAGGTCCATATACAGGGTGTTCTCGGGATCGGCGGCCTGGACCGGCTGCGCCGCCAGGAACAGGGCGGCCAGTATCAGGCCCAACGCCTTCAACAACTTGGTCATGGTTCCCCTCCCCTTACTCGGCCACGTCGGCGGCCACCTGCAGGCGGACGATGGAGTCGGGATCCTCGACGGCGCCGTTGTTGAAGCTTTCGCCTGCCTCGATGCTGTCGACGAAGTCCATGCCCTCGACCACCTTGCCCCAGACGGTGTACTTGCCGTTCAGGTGCGGCGCGTCGTCGAAGCAGATGAAGAACTGGGAATCGGCCGAATCCGGGCTGGCGGCGCGGGCCATGGAGCAGGTGCCACGCACATGCTTCTCACGGCTGAACTCGGCCTTCAGCTTCTGGCCGGAACCGCCGGTGCCGGTCCCGTGGGGGCAGCCGGTCTGAGCCATGAAGCCGGGAATGACGCGATGAAACTTGAGGCCGTCGTAATAGCCCTGGCGCACCAGTTCCTTGATGCGCGCCACATGGTTAGGGGCAAGGTCCGGCCGCAATTCGATCACCACGCGGCCATTCTTGAGGTCAAGATAGAGGGTATTTTCGCGGTCCACCGCCAAAGTCTCCCAGAGTAATCGGCGCCTAGCGCCGGCCGAACTTTTCCTTCAGCCGGGCGTGCACGCGCGGGCTGACGAATGACGAGATATCGCCGCCCAGGCGGCCGATTTCCTTGACGAAGCGCGACGAGATGAACTGGCAGCGCTCGGACGCCATCAGGAATATGGTTTCGATGTCGGGCGACAGCCGCGCGTTCATGCCGGCCATCTGGAACTCGTACTCGAAATCCGAGACCGCGCGCAGGCCGCGAATGATGACATGGGCGCCGCATTCGCGGGCGAAGTCGATCAGCAGGTTGTCGAACGAGCGCACCTCGATATTGACGCCCGCCAGCTTGGCCCGCTCGGCCAGATCCTCGCGCACCAGAGCGACGCGCTCCTCAAGGGTGAACAGCGGCCCCTTGCCGGCGTTGACCGCAACCGCGACGATCAGCTTGTCCACCACCTTGGCGGCGCGGACGACGATGTCCAGGTGACCGTTGGTGATGGGGTCGAACGTGCCCGGATACAGGCCGACACGATCACTCATTCTCGCCTCCGGGCAGTTCCTCACCTTCATCCTCGCCGTCCTCGGCACCGTCGCCGGAGTTCAGGTCGCACAGGCGGGCGACGGAAACCACGCGCTCACCTTCGGCGGTGCGGAACAGCATGACGCCCTGGGTCTTGCGGCCGCAGACGCGGATGTCGTGCACCGGCATACGGATCAGCTTGCCGCCGTCCGACACCAGCATGATCTCGTCCTCGTGGTTGACCGGGAAGGACGCCACCACCGGACCGTTCTTGTCGGTCAGGTCGATGTTGGCGATACCCTGGCCGCCGCGCCCGGTGATGCGATACTCGTAGGCCGAGGTGCGCTTGCCGTAGCCGTTCTGGGTCACCGTGAGGATGATCTCCTCCTCGGCCGACATGCGTTCGGCGTCGGGGCCGGTGAGATCGCCGCGCTGGTAGGCGTCGCGGGTCTCCATGTCAAACTCCACGTGGCGGAGGATGGACATGGAAATGACCTCGTCGCCGTCGAGGCGGATGCCGCGCACGCCGGTGGAGTCGCGTCCTTTGAACACGCGCACGTCGCCCACCCGGAAACGGATCGCCTTGCCCATGCGGGTGGCCAGCAGCACGTCGTCCTCTTCCGAGCAGGTGCGAACGGCGATCAGCCGCTCACCCTCGCCCAGCTTCATGGCGATCTTGCCGTTGGCGCGGATGTCCACGAAGTCCGACAGCTGGTTGCGGCGCACGTCGCCCACTGAGGTGGCGAACATGACGTTCAGTTCGGACCAGGTGCTCTCGTCCTCGGGCATGGGCATGACGGTCGAGATGGTCTCGCCCTCGTCCAGCGGCAGGATGTTCACCATGGCCTTGCCCTTGGCCTGGGGCGTGCCCAGCGGCAGGCGGTAGACCTTGAGCTTGTAGGCCTGGCCGGTGGACGAGAAGAACAGCATGGGCGTGTGGGTGTTGGCCACGAACACCTGGCTGATGAAATCCTCTTCCTTCATGGACATGCCCGAGCGGCCCTTGCCGCCGCGCTTCTGGGCGCGGTAGGTCGACAGCGGCACGCGCTTGATGTAGCCGGTGTTGGTCACCGTCACCACCATGTCCTCGCGGGCGATCAGGTCCTCGATGTCCGCCTCGAACTCGGAGTCCTCGATGGTGGTCCGGCGCGGCGTGGCGAACTGGTTGCGGATTTCCAGCAATTCGCCGCGCAGCACTTCCAGCAGCTTCGGGCGCGACGACAGGATTTCCAGGAATTCCTTGATCTGGGCGCCGATTTCCTTGAGCTCGTCGCCGATCTTGTCGCGCTCGAGACCGGTCAGGCGGTGCAGGCGCAGATCCAGGATGGCCTTGGCCTGGGCTTCCGACAGGCGGTACTTGCCATCGACGATGGCGCGGCCGGGCTCGTCGATCAGGTTGATCAGCGGTTCCACATCCATGGCCGGCCAGGCGCGCGCCATCAGCTCCTCGCGGGCGGTGCCCGGATCGGGCGCCTTGCGGATCAGGGCGATGACGTCGTCGATGTTGGCGACGGCGATGGACAGGCCCACCAACACGTGGGCACGCTCGCGCGCCTTGCCCAGCTCGTAGATGGTGCGGCGGGTGATCACCTCCTCGCGGAAGGCGACGAAGGCCGAGATGATTTCCTTCAGCGGCATCATCTGCGGACGGCCGCCATTCAGCGCCAAGGCGTTGACGCCGAACGAGGTCTGCAGCGGGGTGAACTTGTACAGCTGCGCCAGCACCACGTCGGCGATGGCGTCGCGCTTGATCTCGACCACGACGCGCACGCCCTCGCGGTCGGATTCGTCACGCAGATCGGCGACGCCCTCGATCTTCTTGTCGCGCACCAACTCGGCGATCTGCTCGAGCATGCGCGCCTTGTTCACCTGGTAGGGCACCTCGGTGACGACGATGGCTTCGCGGTCCTTGCGGATTTCCTCGATGTGGCAGCGGCCGCGCATGACCACCGAGCCACGCCCGGTGGTGTAGGCCGAGCGAATGCCCGAGCGGCCCAGGATGATGCCGCCGGTGGGGAAGTCGGGGCCCGGCACCAGTTCCATCAACTGCTCCGGGGTGATCTCCGGATTGTCGATATAGGTGCAGCAGGCGTCGATTACCTCGCCCAGATTGTGCGGCGGGATGTTCGTGGCCATGCCCACGGCAATACCGCCGGCACCGTTGACCAGCAGGTTCGGGTAGCGCGCCGGCAGCACGCTCGGCTCGACGGTGGAGTCGTCGTAATTGGGCTGGAAGTCGACGGTTTCCTTGTCGATGTCCTCGATCAGGGAATGGGCCGACCGCGCCATGCGCGCCTCGGTGTAACGCATGGCCGCCGCAGGGTCGCCGTCCATGGAACCGAAATTGCCCTGGCCGTCGATGAGCGGCAGGCGCATGGAGAAATTCTGCGCCATACGCACCATGGCGTCGTAAATCGCTGCGTCGCCGTGGGGATGGTACTTACCCATGACGTCGCCGACGATGCGCGCGGACTTGCGGAACGGCTTGTTGTAGTCGTAGCCGCTCTCCTTCATCGCGTACAGGATGCGCCGGTGCACCGGCTTCAAGCCGTCACGCACGTCCGGCAGGGCGCGGCTCACGATCACGCTCATGGCGTAATCGAGGTACGAGCGCCGCATCTCCTCTTCGATGGTGACGGGGGTAATATCGAACTGGGGCGTCGAAGGAGGTGTGGTCAACGAAATCTTCCCGTTGGTTCGGAAAACCAGAATTTGGGGATGGCAAGGCTGCCACGGTGGCGCACGCTACCAGATATCGTGAGTAGCGACAACTGCGAGGGCGGAGCGTCGCTAAAGGCGCGGGTTCGCCTGTTGGCTGCGCCGCCACTGCCGATACCGGCAGCCCAAAAGGCCCCCCCGAATGTTCCCGCCTCTACCCCCTCCGAGAGCACGGCCTGGGCGGCTTGAGCGCGATAAGGTGGAAGGCCTCGAAACTACCGTCGAAAAGACTGCGGCAACGGGTGTCGGAGGGATAGTGGCCATGCGTGTGCTGCAAGCGATGCTGTGCGTGGTGATGTTGGCCGGATGCTCCGGCGGTTGGCCACGCCTGGCCGGCAACCAGGACGCCGCCGGCCACGTGCGGGTGGCCGGGGTTCCGTATTATCCTCAGGAGGGTTTCCGCTGCGGCCCGGCCGCCATGGCCATGGTGCTGGACTGGACGGGGCTTGACCTCAAGCCGGCGGCGCTGGAAGGCCAGTTCTATGGCGTCCGCGATCCGCGCGCTACGCTGGCCGACGCGGCCAACCGCTACGGCAGGCTGGCCTATCCCATCAGCGGCACCCAGGCGATGATGACCGAACTGACCGCCGGCCACCCGGTGGTGGCGGTGCAGAACCTGGGCGTGCCCACCGAGCCCCTGTGGAACTGCGTGGTCGCCATCGGCTACGACCGTGGCGACGGCCAGGTGCTGGTGCATTCGGGCGACCAGGCCGGCAAGCGCATGTCGCTGCGCCTGTTCGAGCGGCTGTGGGCCGATACCGAGCAGTGGGGCCTGGTGGTTCTCAAGCCAGGCGACCTGCCCGCCGCCGCCAGCCGTCCCGACTACATCAAGGCCGCCCATGCCCTGCAGACAGCGGGACGCTATTGGGAGGCCGTGCTGGCATACGATGCGGCACTGGCAACCTGGGCCAACGATCCCGATTCGCTGATGGGGCTGGGCTCCAGCCTCTATCTGCTGGGTGACGCCCGCGGCGCCGCCGATGCCTACCGCGCCGCCGTGACGGTGGCGGCAGATAAAACGCTCGCGCAGGCGGCGCTGGACCAGATCACCGGCGAGCTGGCGCGCAACCCCGATGCTTTCCCCGTGCCCCAGCAGCGTCCCGCCAAGGGCCGCCGCACTGTCAAGGAGGCCACCAACTGAGGCCTTGCAACACCATGCCGTTCGGCTATTGTCCCCGCTCGTGAGTTATAGATGAAGAGCGGCGACAACCGTTGCCGCTCGCGAGTTATAGACGGAGCGCGGGGACAATGGCTGGCTCGGTAAACAAGGTCATTTTGGTCGGCAATCTGGGGCGCGACCCCGAGGTGCGCACCTCGCAGGACGGTTCCAAGATCGTCAATCTCAACATCGCCACCTCGGAGACCTGGAAGGATCGCTCCAGCGGCGAGCGCAAGGAAAAGACCGAGTGGCACCGGGTGGTTATCTTCAATCCCAACCTGGCCGACGTCGCCGAGCGCTTCCTCAAGAAGGGCAGCTCGGTCTACGTCGAAGGTGCCTTGCAGACCCGCAAGTGGACCGACCAGCAGGGCGCCGAGCGCTATTCCACCGAGGTGGTTATCGGCCGCTTTAAGGGTGAGCTGACCCTGTTGGGCGGCCGTGACGGCGGCGGCAGCGGCGGTGGCGAGGAATACGGCGGTGGCGGCTACGGCGGTGGTAGCGGCGGCGGCCAGCGCTCGGGCGGCGGCAACCAGGGTGGCGGCAATCAGGGCGGTGGTAGCCGCGGCGGTTCGGGCTGGGAGCCTCCGCCGGACCTGGATGACGAAATCCCCTTCTAAAGGAATGGGCGCAGCCTTCGGGCCGCGCCTTTTTGTTTGCGGCGCCCCTCCCCATCTGCTGGAGCATCATAGGAGGTACCGCATGCACTATCGTCGCGTTCTGCTGCTGGTCCCCGTTCTCATAGTGCTCGGCACTCCCCTTGCCGACGCCCACGTGGCGCTGAGCTCCTCCACGCCCGCAGCCGGCGCCGAGGTGCCGGCCGAGGGGTTCGCCCTGCAACTGCGCTTCAGCGGCCGCGTCGACGCGCAACGCTCCCGCCTCACCCTGACCGCCTCCGACGGCACCACCCGCAAACTTACGGCAAAGGCGGGGAAAGAGCCTTCGGAGGTGACGGCCCAGGTCCCGAGCGTCCCGGCAGGGCAATGCCAATAACGGGATGATGTCTTGTCCGCCGACGGGCACTTGATGACCGGCACACTGGCATTTACCGTGGCCGGGCGCTAGGCCGTGGCCGATCTGCTGCCCCAATTGCTGCGCGGCCTTATGCTGGCCTTCCAGTCCGGGGCGGTGGGCGGCGCCGTCTTCGCTTGGCTGATCGCTCCGAAGGCCGAGCGCGGCCGCACTCGGCGCTTGACCGGCCTGGCCGCCTTGGCGGCGACGTTGGCGGCCGTAGCAACGGCCAGCGCACTGCTCTCCAACCTGATGGCCGTGCTCGACCTTTCCCTGACCGAGGCCGTTGGCGCCGAATTCGTACGCCATTACGCCGCGTTCGCCGCTGCCGGCCTGCTGGCCGCCTGGCTGTGCTTCCGGCCCGGCACACCGCCTTTGGCATTGGTGTTGGCGGGGGCCGCCATGGTGGCCGCCTCGGCCACCGGAGGCCATGCCTCTGCCCGGCTGGACGGTCGGACACCGTTGATGGCGGCCGACTTCCTGCACCAGTTGGCGGCGGGCATCTGGCTGGGCGGCATTCCCTTCCTGCTGCTGGCGTTGCGCACGCCCGAGGGCACCGTCCGCATCCGCATCTGCCGCCGCTTCTCGACCCTTGCGGCGTTGAGCGTGGCCGTGCTGCTGGTCACGGCCACGGCGCTGGCCTACGTCCATGTGGGGTCGTGGGCAGGTATGGTGGGCTCGGATTTCGGCGCCATGGCCACCGTGAAGGCAAGCCTGCTGGGGGTTCTGCTGCTGCTTGGGCTCGGCAACCTGCTGGCGGGTCCACGCCTGGACCAGGCCGCACCGCTGGTGCGGCTGCCCTCCTTCGCCATCGCTGAGATGGGCCTGGGCCTGGCGGTGCTGATGATCGCGGCCTCGCTGGCCAGCCAGCCGCCACCGGCGGGCCTGCCAGGGCAAGTGATGCCGCCGGCCGAATTGCTGGCGCAGATGCTGCCCCATCAGTGGCCGAGGCTGAGCGCCGCAATCCCCATCGTGTCGGGCTCCTTCGAGGATCACGCCTGGGCCGAGATGACCCATCATTTGTCGGGATTGATGGTGTTGTCCATGGGGGTGCTCGCCTTTCTCCGCCCCCTGCCCGGCTTCGCCTGGGCCCGCCATTGGCCGCTGCTGTTCCTCGCCATCGGCATCGGCATCGCCGCCGTGCTGTCCGACCCCGATTCGTGGCCCTGGGGCCCCAACGGCTTCTGGGGCAAGCCCGGCGACCTCGAGGTCATCGAGCACCGTCTTGCTGCCGGGCTGGTGGTGGTATTCGGCCTGTCGGAATGGGCGGTGCAGACCGGAATTCAGCGACGGCGCGCAGCCGCCCTGGTGTTTCCCCTGGCCTGCTGGCTTGGGGGAATGATGCTGATGACCCACAGCCATACCAACATGGACCCTCGCATCGGGCTGTACGTCCACATTTCGCACATGACGATGGCACTCCTCGGCATACTGGCCGGTGCGGGGCGCTGGATCGAGCTTTCTGCCGACGAGCGCGCCTCGCGCCTGGCCGGGCGGCTGTGGCCGCTGGCCCTGGCGCTGGTGGGGGTGCTGCTGATCCTCTATCGCGAGGTTTGACGGCGTTCGGCACTTGTTCCCAGATTCAAATGCCTCTAAACTCGCCGCCTCCCGCAGGAACAGGGGTACGGCTGATGTCCGGCTTTATCCGCGTGCGCGGCGCGCGTGAGCACAATCTCAAGAACATCGACGTGGATATCCCGCGCGACAAGCTGGTGGTGGTCACCGGTCTGTCCGGCTCGGGCAAGTCGTCGCTCGCCTTCGACACCATCTATGCCGAGGGCCAGCGCCGCTACGTGGAATCGCTGTCGGCCTACGCGCGCCAGTTCCTGGAGCTGATGAGCAAACCGGACGTGGAGAGCATCGAGGGCCTGTCGCCGGCCATCTCCATCGAACAGAAGACAACGTCCAAGAACCCGCGCTCCACTGTGGGCACCGTCACCGAAATCTATGACTACATGCGCCTGTTGTGGGCGCGCGTCGGCATTCCCCACTCGCCCGCCACCGGTCTGCCCATCGAGAGCCAGACCGTCAGCCAGATGGTTGACAGGGTGCTGGACATGCCCGAGGGCACCCGCCTCTACCTGCTGGCCCCGTTCGTGCGCGGCCGCAAGGGCGAGTACCGCAAGGAAGTGCTGGATTTGCAGAAGAAGGGGTTCCAGCGCGTCAAGGTGGACGGCACGCTCTACGAGATCGATGCCGTGCCGGCACTGGACAAGAAGAAGAAGCACGACATCGAGGTAGTGGTGGACCGCCTGGTGGTGAAGCCGGGGCTGGGCAACCGCCTGGCCGATTCCATCGAGACGGCGCTGAACCTGGCCGATGGCCTATGTATCGCCGAGAACGCCGACACCGGCGAACGCACCACCTTCTCGGCCAAGTTCGCCTGCCCGGTCTCAGGGTTTACCATCGAGGAGATCGAGCCCCGCCTGTTCTCCTTCAACAACCCCTTCGGCGCCTGCCCGGCCTGCGACGGCCTGGGGGTAAAGCTGTATTTCGACCCGGCCATGGTGGTGCCGGACGAGGACCTGTCGCTGAGGGACGGCGCCGTGGCGCCGTGGGCTAACTCAACCTCGCAATATTACCTCCAGACCCTGGAAGGCCTGGGCAGGCATTACGGCTTCGACCTGCACACCCCATGGCGCCGGCTGCCGGTCAAGGCGCGCGAGGCCATCCTGTACGGCTCGGGCACGGAAGCGGTGGAACTGCGTTTCGAGGACGGCTTTCGCAGCTACACCACCCACAAGCCGTTCGAAGGCGTCATCAGCAACATGGCGCGCCGCTATCGTGAGACGGATTCGTCCTGGGTGCGCGAGGAATTGTCCCGCTTCCAGTCCACCACCACCTGCGAGACCTGCAACGGCGCCCGTCTGAAGCCGGAAGCGCTGGCGGTGAAGATCCGCAGCCTCAACGTCTCGGAAGTGGCCGAATTCTCCATCGCCAAGGCGCACGAATGGTACGGCGGCCTGGAAGAACACCTGCGCCCCAAGGACAAGGAGATCGCACGGCGAATCCTGCGCGAGATCAACGACCGCCTGGGCTTCCTCATGGATGTCGGCTTGGACTACCTGACGCTCAGCCGCGGCTCGGGCACCCTGTCCGGCGGCGAGAGCCAGCGCATCCGCCTGGCCAGCCAGATCGGCTCGGGGCTCACCGGCGTGCTCTACGTGCTGGACGAGCCCTCCATCGGCCTGCATCAGCGTGACAACGACCGCCTGCTGGCCACGTTGAAGCGCCTGCGCGACATCGGCAATTCGGTGGTCGTGGTCGAGCACGACGAGGATGCCATCCGCACCGCCGACTATCTAATCGACATGGGGCCGGGCGCCGGCATCCATGGCGGCCAGATCGTCGCCGAGGGCACGCCCGATGAGGTGATGGCCAATCCCCACTCGCTCACCGGCCAGTATCTCACCGGCAAGCGCGGCATCGCGGTGCCGGCGGCGCGCCGGGAAGGCAACGGCAACAAGCTCACCATCGTGGGCGCGCGCGGCAACAACCTGAAGGACGTCAGCGTCGACATTCCGCTGGGCACCTTCACCGGCGTCACCGGCGTGTCCGGCGGCGGCAAGTCCACCCTGGTGATCGAGACCCTGTACAAGGCGCTGGCGCGGCGCCTGATGGGAGCGCGCGAGCAGGCGACGCCGTTCGACCGCATCGACGGCATCGAGCACCTGGACAAGATCATCGACATCGACCAGTCGCCCATCGGCCGCACGCCGCGCTCCAACCCGGCCACCTATACCGGCGCCTTCACCCCCATCCGCGACTGGTTCACCGAACTGCCCGAGGCCAAGGCGCGCGGCTACAAGGCCGGGCGTTTCAGCTTCAACGTCAAGGGCGGCCGCTGCGAGGCCTGCCAGGGCGACGGCGTCATCAAGATCGAGATGCACTTCCTGCCCGACGTCTACGTCCAGTGCGACGTCTGCAAGGGCAAGCGCTACAACCGCGAGACCCTGGAGATCACCTTCAAGGGCAAGAGCATCGCCGATGTACTTGATATGACTATCGAAGAGGCCGCCGAATTCTTCAAGGCGGTACCGGCCATCCGCGACAAGATGGTCACATTGCAGCGGGTCGGTCTGGACTACATCCACCTGGGCCAGCAGGCCACCACCCTGTCGGGCGGCGAAGCCCAGCGCGTGAAACTGGCCAAGGAACTGTCCCGGCGTGCCACCGGCCGCACCCTCTACATCCTCGACGAGCCCACCACCGGCCTTCATTTCGAGGACGTAAGGAAGCTGCTGGAGGTCCTGCACACCCTGGTCGAAGGCGGCAACACGGTGCTGGTGATCGAGCATAATCTCGAGGTCATCAAGACGGCCGATTGGATCATCGACATGGGCCCCGAGGGCGGTGATGGCGGCGGGCGTGTGGTGGCGGCGGGAACGCCCGAGGAGGTGGCAAGCTGCGCGGCATCCTATACTGGCCGTTACCTGGCTCCCTACCTGGGGAAGAAGACCCGCAAGCGGGCCTAGACCAAAGGGTGGAATCTATCCAAAAGTCAGGCTTTCATACCCCCTATGTACATAAAACATGTTGCACTGCGATGACAGGGTGAGGTAATTATTTTCATCAGTAGCCGGACATTGCGAAACTTAATTGCGCAGCGGCTGTTCACTTAGGGGTTGAAAGGGACTTGCCATGCTGGGGCCGGCTGAACTCCGCGAGATCGACGAAGCCATGAACGAGGAACGGGTCGAAGGCACCCGGTCGGTCAAGGCGAACCCGTATCTCACCACCCATTTCGCCGTCGGTATGGCCATGACCCGCGCCGCCAGCGCCGGTCTCAAGGCCCACACCCTCGCCTTCCCGGCGAAGCGCTGACGCTTTTCAGCGGCGCCGCCCCTTGGGCAGCGCCGCTTCGCGCCATTCACCCGGCGCCAATCCTTCCAGCGTCCACTCGCCAACCGCCCAGCGGATCAGCCGCAGGGTAGGAAAACCTACCGCTGCCGTCATCCGCCGCACCTGCCGGTTCCGCCCCTCCCGCAAGGTCAGTTCCACCCACGACGTGGGAATGTTCGCGCGCCAGCGGATGGGCGGGTCGCGTGGCCACAGGCTTTCGGGCTCCGCCATCAGCCGCGCCCCGGCCGGCAGGGTCGGCCCGTCGTTCAAGATCACGCCGCGCCGCAGCTTCTCCAGCGCCTCTTCGGTGGGAAAGCCCTCGACCTGGGCCCAGTAGGTCTTGGGCAGCTTATGTTTGGGGCTGGCGATGCGGGCGATCAGACCGCCGTCGTCGGTCAGCACCAGCAGCCCTTCCGAATCCCGGTCCAGCCGCCCGGCGGGGTACACATCCGGTACCGAAACGAAATCCTTGAGCGTCTTGCGCCCGCCTTCCCGGTCGCTGAATTGGGTCAGCACGTCATAAGGCTTGTTGAACAGGATCAGGCGGGGCAAAACTCTCGCTCCTTTGATTGACGGTTCATCC
>Ga0306923_10002703_pt1 | contig 16382 bp, 16 predicted proteins | sample sta12Can44000108_FD_203841 | JGI IMG/M metagenome (GOLD analysis project Ga0306923, IMG submission 203841) | Lab enrichment of tropical soil microbial communities from Luquillo Experimental Forest, Puerto Rico - statanox.12C.anox.44.000.108 (v2)... | ecosystem: Environmental > Terrestrial >... | reverse complement strand
CAGCGCGGCTTCGGGACGCAGTGCATGGGAACCTGGTGTCCTATTCCCGCAAGGTGTTCATCCCGCTGACCCAGCTGTGCCGCGACGTCTGCCATTACTGCACCTTCGCGCATCCGCCGCGCCGCGGCGAGCCCGCCTATTTGGGCGCCGAGCAGGTGCTCGAGATCGCCCGAGCCGGTGCGCGCGCCGGCTGCCACGAGGCGCTGTTCACATTGGGCGACAAGCCCGAACTGCGCTATGGAGCGGCGCGCGAGGCGCTGGTGCGGCTCGGACACGAGACAACCCTGTCTTATCTCGCGGAGATGGCAGGGTTGGTGCTGCGTGAGACGGGCCTGCTGCCGCACGTGAACCCAGGGGTCATGACCCGCACCGATATCGACCGGCTTCGCGCGGTATCGGTCTCGCAGGGGATCATGCTGGAAAGCGCCTCCGAGAGGCTGCGCCGCCGCGGCGGGCCGCATTTCGGTTCGCCCGACAAGGACCCGGTGGCGCGCCTCGCAACGATACGTGCCGCCGGCAAGGCGGCGGTGCCGTTTACCTCCGGCATCCTGATCGGCATCGGCGAGACGCGGCGCGAACGCATTGAATCGTTGCTCGCGTTGCGCGACCTGCACGACCAGTATGGACACTTGCAGGAGATCATCATCCAGAATTTCCGCGCCAAACCGGGAACGCGGATGGTGCACGCGCCCGAGCCTGCCCTCGACGACCACCTGTGGACGATAGCCGTGGCCCGGCTGATCTTCGGCCCCGTAATGAACATTCAAGCGCCGCCGAACCTGCAGCCGGGCGCGCTCGCCGAGATGATCGGCGCCGGCATCAACGATTGGGGCGGCGTCTCGCCGGTGACGCCTGATCACGTCAATCCAGAGGCGCCGTGGCCGGCGCTCGACCGTCTGGCCGAGCGGACGGCCTCTGCCGGCAAGCTGCTTGTCGAACGCTTGGCGATCTACCCCGGCTACGCTTGCGACGTTGATCGGTGGGTCGACCCCGCGCTGCGCCCCGCCGTGCTGCGCACGATCGACGCCCAGGGGCTCGCCCGCACCAACGATTGGGTACCCGGCGCCGATGTCGAGCCGCCGACCTTCACCGACCCGGCCTTGAGGGCTGGGGCCCCTTTCTCCCGCAATGCGGGAGAGGGTGCCGACCCCCGGATCACGGTCCCGGGGGAGGCGGGTGACAGTATCCTGGCCGGAATTTTTGAGAAGGCGACCGCCGGAGAGGCGCTCGGTGAGGCCGAGATCGTGCGGCTGTTCCAGGCGCGTGGCACGAGCTTCGATGCGGTGTGTCATGCGGCGGACGAGCTGCGGCGGCGGGTGAATGGCGAGATCGTCAGTTACGTCGTCACCCGCAACATCAACTACACGAACGTCTGTTATTTCCGCTGCCAGTTCTGTGCGTTCTCAAAAGGCAAGCTCAGCGAAAATCTGCGCGGCCGTCCATATGACCTCGACCTCCCCGAGATCCGTCGGCGGGTGGAAGAAGCCTGGGACCGTGGCGCGACGGAGGTGTGCCTGCAAGGCGGCATCCATCCGGGATACACCGGCGCGACCTATCTCGCGATCTGCCGCGCGATCAAAGAGGCGGTGCCCGATATCCATGTTCATGCTTTCTCGCCGCTCGAGATCTGGCAGGGCGCCAAGACCCTCGGCCGGGCGGTCCCGGATTTTTTGCGCGAGCTCGAGGCAGCCGGGTTGAGTTCATTGCCGGGCACCGCGGCCGAGGTCCTCGACGACGAGGTTCGCGCGGTGATCTGCCCGGACAAGATCAAGACTGCCGAATGGCTTGAGGTCATGGCGGCGGCGCATGCTACGGGGCTGCGCAGCACCGTCACGATCATGTACGGGCATGCCGACCGGTACGAACACTGGGCGCGGCACCTGCTGCGCATCCGCGCACTGCAGCAGAGAACCGGCGGGTTTACCGAATTCGTCCCGTTGCCTTTTGTGCCAATGGAGACGCCGATTTATTTGAAGGGCCGTGCCCGCCGCGGCCCGACTTACCGCGAAGCGGTGTTGATGCATGCAGTGGCGCGCTTGGTGCTGCACCCGGTCATTACCAACATCCAGACCTCTTGGGTCAAAATGGGCAGCGGTGGTGCCGCCGCCTGCCTCGAGGCCGGCGCCAACGATCTCGGCGGCACGCTGATGAACGAGAGTATCACCCGCGCCGCGGGTGCCGTGCATGGCCAGGAGATGCCGCCGGAGAGCATGGAAGCGCTGGTCCGCTCGTTGGGCCGGGCGCCGCGCCAGCGCACCACACTTTACGCGGACGCGCCGCCCGCCCGCAGGGCCGCCTCCTTCGCTGCCCCTCGGCTGGTCGAGCCGGTCAACACGCCTGCGCGGCGCTACGAACGGCGCCAACAGAGCGCTGCGGCGGACTGATAAGGCTCTGACCCCTCTCCTGTCCTGCCTGTGTCGTGGCAATCGCGAAGTTCTGACTAAAGGAGCCCGAGCCGGGTGAGCTCCCGGCGCAACCTCGCCGGGGTGGTGAATTGAATCGCGTGAATGCCGAAGGACTGCGCGGCCGCGACATTTGCCTCGACATCGTCGATGTAGACAGCGTTTTCGGGATTTATCGCAAAGCGCTCGATCAGCACCTCGAATATGCGCGGATCCGGCTTGATCACCCCGACCTCGCCCGAGACGAGAATGCCGCGAAACCACGACAGAAACGCGAAGCGCTCGCGCGCCGGCGGGTAGGTCTCGGCCGACCAGTTGGTCAGGCCGTAGAGCGGCGTGCCGCGATCTCTGAGCTCGGCCAAGATCTCGACCATCCCGGCGATGGGGCCGGCGATCATCTCGTCGAAGCGGGCGCCATAGGCGTCGATCAATTCGACCTTGTCGGGGTGCTCTGCTGTCAGCAGGCGTCCTCCCTCGGCAAAGCTGCGGCCGGCATCCTGGCAGCGGTTCCATTCATGCGTGCATACCGTCGCGAGGAAATGCTCCATCGCCGCCTCGTCGCCGGCAAAGAGTTTGCGGTAGAGGTGCCGCGGGTTCCAGTCGAGCAGAACGCCGCCAAGATCGAATACCGCGATGCTGCGGCCCGGCCTTAGCATGACAAATCTCGCCCACACTCCGTGCAACAGCCTAAAAGCGGCGCTTTACCGTCGCAATCTCGCGCTCGGCGCGTGGCCCGGGCCTGCGCAAAGGAAAATGCGGCCTGGCGCTGACAGGCGAGGGCGGCGTTGAGCCCGTTTTCAAGGCGGCGCCGCTCAAGCGCGATGCACGGTCTCGTCTCGTCACCGCAGTTCGACGACGGGATATCGGGACGCCCGATCCGCGAACACCCCTACCGAGGAGCACCCCGGTCAGTAACCACCACCGTGCCACGTCATTACTGGTGGCGTGAGCACTCCCGGGATCAGGACTGGCGGCCCTCTACGAACGAGCGACGCATGGGTCTTTCTCAGGGTTCGCGGCGATTTGCGTTGGGCGCGCCAGCTCACCATTGGCTGTTCCGATCCTTGCCCCCAAATTTGGGGGGCCGGCGCCGGCGATGCTCGCGTCTGGTCAAACTGGGCCTCCGTAGGTGGGGCTGGAGGCACGGCGGCGATCGGGGGAGCAGCCGCGGGCGAAGCCGTTGGTGCGAGAGCGATGGCAGGCGCATCCGCAGATTCTGACCTGTGCGGAGGAGCCGAATACATTGCTGATACCGCGAGCAAGGTCAGCGCCAATCCACCCGGCAGCGCTGTCCATGCGGCCCATCGCGCAGACGGCTTCATGCGAGCCAGAATGTGTCGAACGCGTAATTTGGGTTGGGGACGCGATGGCGGCGGGGGTGCCTCGCCGTGCCACAGCCATAAGCCCGCTTCTTTGCTGCCAGTGCTGATTAACGCCGCATCAGGTGACGATAGCGTGATCGGTGCATCGCCCGTCACGATCCCGACCCTGGCGTCTACCTGGCTCATGGATTCTCCTGGCTTGGGTGGCAGGGTGTAGGGGCCACAGACAACGCAATGGTGTCAAAAATAGAGAATGATCTGAATCGTTTTTGTGGCCGAGCGGCACATCAAGGGTCGCAACGACTACGGGATCTCGACGCTTGAAGATTTCACAACCTCGCCGTCGCGAATCGCGGCCCGATCCGGTTCGCCGAGCATCGGGTGGACGCAAGGCTCAAGCTAGTACTTTACACAGCCGCGAGAGCGTCCAGGCGACTTAAACCACCTGCTTCATTCCGCTCTGTGAAGCGCGCACAATCGCATCGAGCAGGCGATGGCGGGTGACCGCCGCATCAAAGCCGGGGCTCATCGGCGTGCCGCCGCGGATCGATTCGCCGAGCTTCGCGTAGAGCTGGGCGACATTGTACGGGTCTTCGGCCGGCACACCATCCGGCACCCAGCGGTATTTGGCGGGAACCGGCAGCTCGGCGAGCGACGTACCAGCGCCGCGTGCCCCCTTCAGCACGAGCGTCTGGCGCTGCATCGAATTGCGTGTAGTCGGGGCAGCACCAGGTCGCCGTCCTCGCCATGGATCTCGAACAGGAAGTGGGTGCCGCGCGTCACGCCGCCGCGGACTTGAAACGACACGATGGCACCATTGCCGGCAATGCCGTTGACGACCAGCTGGTCGGGAGAGGTCTTCGCGATCATCTCGTCCGTTTCCTCCACGGAGATGCGGTCGCGTTGGCTCACCACGAAGGCAGCAAGCTCGCGAAATTCGCCGAGGCAATAGCATAGCGCGTCGATCGTATGCCCGCCGGTGATCGTCAGCAAATTGGCGCCGTTGGCGCGATCGGCCTGGTAGGCACGGTCGATCGTCGGTCCCCAGTTCGGGGCGCAGCCGATCATCGTCGCCGACAAGACCCGACCGACATAGCCGTCGGCGATCAAGTCCCTGGCGTAGCAGATCGCCGGCGACATCTGGCCTTGCAGCCCGACGGCATGACGGATCCCTTTGCCTCGCGCCGCGTCGAGCATCCGGGCGGCTTCGTCGGCGTCGCGGCCGAGCGGCCATTCGCAATAGACGTGCTTCCCGGCCTCGATTGCGGCCATCACCGGCACGTAATGATCGGGCACCTTGACGCTGACGGTGACCAGATCGACGTCGGGATGCCGGGCGAGCTTCTCGGCATCGCAAAACGCCAGCGGGACCCCGAAATGCTTAGCCGCTGCGTCGGCAGAATCTTGCCGCGTCGTACAGACCGCGCTGATCTCGAACTCCGCCAACGCCTTCAAAGCGGGAATATGGGCGATGGAGGCAAAGCCGCGGCTCGGATTTGCCCCGACGATGCCGACGCGGATCTTGCCGCCTGCCGCCATGACCGATCTCCTATGCGCCGCCGCTGATCCGGTAGGCGCGAACCGCCGTGTCGTGAAACAAAGCGGCACGCTCGGATGCCGAACAGCCCTTGGAGAACCGCTTGAAGCCGTTGAAGAGCACGTGGTGGGAGAACGATACCTTGTCGACCGGGAAGTTGCTCTCGAACATGCACCGGTTCGCGCCGAACTGCTCGACGCAGTAGCTCATGATCGGGGCGATCGACGCGGCCAGCTCCTCCGAACCGATCGGCCGCGCCCGCGTATGCCAGTCGAAGCCCAACCGCGGCATGCCGATTCCGCCCAGCTTCAGGTTGACGTTGGGGCACGCCGCCACGGCGGCGATGCCGCGCCGCCAGGCCGCGAGCACCTCCTCGTCCCGGTTGGCGTAAGGACCGATCCGTGTCAGGCCGCCGAGGTGGTTCAAAATGATCGTCAAGTCCGGGACGGCCTTTGCAAAATCTGCCAGCTCGGGTAACTGCGGAAAGCACACGCCGACGTCGAGTGATAGACCCATCCGCGCCAGCACCCGGGCTCCGGCGCGATAATCGGCGCTCGCCAATACTCCTTCCCTTTCGCGGTTCTCTATCTCGGGGTGCGGATCCAGGTAACGGTGTGCCGGATGCCATGAAAGCGGTTGGGACTTGGCGCCCTCAGCGCGTCCAGTACCGGCGCGACGCGATCTCCGAGCTTCAGGTCGGCATGACCAACAATCGCGGCCGCCGCCCGGCAGGGACCATAAAGCCCGGTGGCAGCAGCAGCGGCGAGGCCCTGGACGAATTCGACCTCGCCAACCGGGCGCAGCTCGACCGGTCCGTCGGGGCGGTACATCGACCTCGCCTCGATGAATACGGTCGACCGCACGTTGTGGCCGCAATTCACGTCGGCGGCCAATTCGTGCAGCAGATAACGCTGGTAGGGAATGCGTTCGGAGCGAAAATCCCAGAAATGGTGGTGCGGATCGCAGATCGCGATTTCCGGCTCCAGCGTCGGTTCCTGGGTCAGCGCCAGCCAGTCGTTTCCGCCATACGGCACCGCGGCTCCTCCGTTTGTAGCGATTTTCCCCCTGCTTCGCCGCGACAGCATATGGGGAAGCGATCGGCTCAACAATGTTCGATGTGAGCGAGCGCGGCGCTTGCGTTTACTGGCCGGATCGCGATGCTCCGCTGTCGGATGAATGCACGCGGATGGAGGCGTTCAATGATCCTCGGAAGCGGCCGGTTCAAGTATCGGGTCAACGCCGATTGGGCGAAACTGCCCGACGGCTGGTCCTTCAAAGAGGTCGCCGCTGTCGGTGTCGACAGCCACGATCGCGTCTACGCCTTCAACCGCGGCGAGCACCCGATGATGGTCTTCGATCGCGACGGCAATTTTCTGCGCTCCTGGGGCGAGGGCCAGTATCCGCGGGCGCACGGCGTCCACATGGCGCCGGACGACACGATGTTTCTGACCGATGATGGCGGCCATTTCGTCCGCAAGGTCACGCTCGACGGCAAGGTGCTGCTCGAGCTCGGCATTCCGGGCAAGCCCGCGCCCTTCATGAGCGGCGAGCCGTTCCACCGCTGCACTCACACGGCGCTCTCCCCGAAGGGCGAGATCTATGTTTCAGACGGCTACGGCAACGCCCGCGTCCACAAATACTCGCCGGACGGAAAATTGCTGATGTCGTGGGGAGAACCCGGCACCGGCGAGGGCGAGTTCAACATCGTCCACAACATCTGCACCGACGCCGACGGCTGGGTCTACGTCGCCGACCGCGAGAACCACCGCGTCCAGGTCTTTGACGGCAATGGCAAATACGAAACCCAGTGGAAGAACCTGCACCGCCCCTGCGGCATGTACATGCACTACGGCCACCGGCCGATCTGCTATATCGGCGAGGTGGGCCCGGCGGCCGCAGTCAGCCGCGACATTCCCAATCTCGGTCCGCGGGTCAGCATCGTCGACCATGAAGGCAAGCTGATCGGCCGCTTTGGCAACACGCCGGCCGGGACCGAACCCGGCAAGTTTCTGGCGCCGCACGGTCTCGCCGTCGACCGGCACGGCGACATCTATGTCGGCGAAGTCTCGTGGACCGCGTGGCCGCAGATTTATCCGGGCCAGCCGCACCCCGCCAACCTGCGCTCCTTGCAAAAATTCGAAAAGGTCGAATGAAAGCCGTTACTGCGGATGTGCTGTCAGCAGAGTCAGCAGATGCCGGCCGAGGACCAAACTCGCGGCCAGTGCGATGATCATTACCGGAATGTAGTTGCGCTTGCCGGGACGGTAGGGGCGGCGGTCGAGAACAACCGCGATGACCAGCACCAGCAAGCATGCAGCCAGCGCGCCGCCGGTCTCGATAATGCCCACTCGGCCGCTCTCAGGGCTCAGTCCGGCGTCAGTCCGGCGCTTGCACAACCGGGGCGCTGTGCGGCCTATCACCGCATAACCGGCGGCCTCTGGACGACCGGCACAGCGGCGTCGAGAATTTCTTCGGCCTTGCCGGACCGTGGTGGATAGATGCGCTGACGGTTGATCGTTTCCTTGATGCGCTTGGCGGCCGCGCCCTTTACTGCGACCCGGCGGTCCCAGTCCTCGGTATAGACCGCCCCCCACGGGCCGAGATCGAGGCACGTGACGTACCAATCGATCGACAATGGCAACATCGGCTGCCCGAGGAGGTCGCATGCGACATTGTGGCCTGCAAAGCGGCCCATCGGGCGTCCGTGCTGACATGACATGACCGAAGGATGAATACCGTCGATCGGCAGCCACGCGACATCCCCGGCAGCAAATTCCGCCCCCATGTTGTTGATCTTGAGATAGCAATCAAGCGGGAGCCGACCGAGCCGGTCACGCTCGACCGGAAAGCGTGCGGTCAGCGGATGGGCCTGCATGCCGGCACACCAGACCACCGTCGCGGCGGCGATGCGCTCATCCGTCGTCAGTGTGACGCCGTCCTCATCAACGGAAGCCACAGATACACCGACGCGTGTCTCGATACCCAGTGTCTCGAGGGCCTCGGCGATCACCGGCCTGGCGCTCTCACCCATGTCGGACCCGATCCAAGGCTGCCGATCGGCAAGGATGACCCGGGGCGAGGGCTCATGGCCGGCAATCGGGGCGCCAGCTATAGCAGCGCTGAGCTTGCCGCCCATTTCCGTAGCGACCTCGATGCCGGTGAGCCCGCCGCCAACCACAAGAACACTGTATTGCCCCGAGGAAGGCTGGCGGAACGGCAGCGTGGCGATGTGATGATTGAGGCGCGCACCGGCCTCGTAGGTGTCGACGTCGAACGCATATTCGGCCAAGCCCGGGACGGGCGGGCGGACGAGGCGGCTGCCGAGAGCGAAGACGAGCCGATCATAGACCAACGATTCCATTCCGCCCGACGTCGAAAAGGCAACTCGGCGCTGCGAAACGTCAATGTCGGTGACCTCCCCTTCTGTGTGCTTCACTCCGATCGGACCCAATACCTCTTCCAAGGGAACCCGCGTTTCAGTGAGATCGGCTTCATAATTGCGGACCCGGATCGAGTGCCATGCCGTGCGATTGACAACCACAATCTGGATGTCGTCGGGCCCGATGCCCCGCTCGCGCAGGCTGCGCGCGGCCCCCACCGCGCTCCAGAGTCCGGCGAAGCCGGCACCAAGCACGACAATTCGTTGCATGTCAGGTCTCCTCAAGCTGCGTCGGGTCCGATTGCACACCGCCCTCGGCGCGGACGGCCGCCGACGATTGTCGGGCGGTTTGAGCTGCCGAAGCAATCAGGTTGGAGCGGGAGGGCACCTGTCGCAGACGCGCGGGTGCAACGAGTACCTCGGTTGCGCCACGTGCCGAGCGGCATTGACCGATGGCCCGGCGGGTTGCAGAAGATTGCTTACCAGTGGGTGGGATTTACGTAACCACAGGCGGGGAGCTTAGACGATGCCGAACGCGAAGGGCGCCGTTACTGCGATCTATCGCTACCCGGTAAAGGGCCTCAGCGCCGAGAAGATCGACCGGGTTACACTGCTCCCCGGCGAATGCCTGCCGCACGATCGGCGTTTTGCCATTGCGCTCGGCTCGACCACCTTCGATCCGGAACACCCGGAGTGGCTGCCCAAGACACACTTCGTCATGCTGATGCGCGACGAAAAACTGGCGCGATTGCAAACCCGCTTCGACGTCGAGAGCGGTGTTCTGTCGATCGCTGAAGGTGGCCAAGTGTTGCTGCGGGCGACGATGAGCGACCCCCAGGGGCGCGGGCTGGTCGCAGAGTTCTTGACCAATTTTCTTGGCGACGCGGTGGACGGACCGCTGCGCGTCGTTTCGGCGTCGGGGCATGCCTTCGCAGACGCGCGCCGCAGGCCGAATGCGACGACCGACAAATACGTGTCGCTGATCAACCGCGCGAGCATAGAGGCGCTCGAAGCGGCGATAGGCGTCCCGGTCGATCCCATCCGGTTTCGCGCAAACACATATTTCGGCGGAGCATCTGCCTGGTGTGAGCAGGACTGGATCGATTCCGAAATCAACCTCGGAGCCGCCCGGTTGCGGGTGATCTCCCCGATCACCCGGTGCGCGGCGACCCAGGTCAATCCCGTCACCGCCGAACGGGACCTCGACATCGTCACCGCCCTCGGGCGCACTTTTGGCCACACCAATATGGGCGTCTATGCCGAGGTCGTGGCAGGCGGCGAGATGAGCGTCGGCGATCTCCTATACCGCTGACTGACGTCACAGAGGCTTTGCGAGCGGGGCAGGAAATCGGCACTCCCTTGTCGCAGACGAAGGCGCCATTCCCGCCGGTCGCTTTTGTCTACCTCGGAGTGATGGTCGCGACTTGGGCCGCCAATTGGCCCTTGATGAAGCTCGCGCTCGGCCAGGTGCCGCCGCTCGGTTTCGTGCTCTTACGATTGATAGGGAGTCTCGTCCTGATCGCGCCGGCGTTGGCCGCAACGCGGCAACCGCTTTTGCCAGTGCGCGGCGAACGATCGAGCCTGTTCTGGGTGGGGCAGCTCCAGGTCGCCGGCTTCCTGATCTGCAGCATCATCGGTCTCGCAATCGTGCCGGCGGGGCGGGCGATCGTGCTCGCCTATACGATGCCGCTCTGGGCAATCCCGATCGGGATGTGTCTATCGCCGGAATGGCCCGGGCGCGGCCAGCTCGCCGGGGCGGCGATCGGCTTTGCCGGTCTCGTCCTCTTTATGAACCCGGGCCTCGTCGACTGGGGCAACGGGCGCATTCTCGCGGGGAACGCATTGCTGCTGCTCGCCGCGGTTGCCTGGGCGCTGGGTTCCTGCCTCTATCGTCGGCGCTCGTGGCGCTCTCCGTTCTGGGTCCAGACCTTGTGGCAGCTCGCGGTCAGCATCGTTCCGGTCGGGGCGATCGTGCTGACCGGGATGACTGGCGGAGCAGTGCGCTGGTCGCCCGCGCTGATCGCGATTCTCGCCTACAACTGCGTCGTCACCACCGCCCTCGGCTACTTTCTGTGGAGCAAGGTGTTGTCGATGATGCCGGCAGCGACGGCAGGACAGGTGCTGACCTTAACCCCGATCGGCGGCTTCGTGCTGTCTACGCTGATCTTTGGCGGCACGGTGACAGCCGATGTCGTACTCAGCATCGTATTGATCGTCGGCGGCATTTTCGTGACTTTGCGAGGGTAACGGCGTCCACCCCGCAACCGCTGTCGACCGCGCGCTTGATATCAGGAAAGGGCGGCCGCCCGGTGCGCGACCGAAAGTCGGGGCGGGGCGCGCAAAGTCTGGTAGATGACGCAGAAACGCTCGGTCATCTCGACGAGACGCTGCACAGTCGCGGCATCGGCGTCGGTATCCAACTCGAAGGTCAGCCCGATATCGGTGAGGCCGACCGGCGCTTCGCGGTCGACGCCGAGCGTGCCGCACGCGTCCCAATGGCCCTCCGCAATCACCCGTCCGCCCCGGAGCTTGACGCTCATGGCGGTGGCCACCGCGCTCATCGTGACGCCGGCGCAGGCGACCAGCGCCTCCAACAGCATGTCTGCCGAGCATGCCGAGCTTCCATCTCCTCCGGTGGCCGGGTGCAGCCCGGCGGTGGTCTCGCCGCCCCAGGAGCGCACTCGGCAAGCGACGCGATCCACGTCGAGCACGCCCTCGGCGCGGGCCAGCGTACGCGCGGTTCCGGGTTGCTCACGATACCGCTTCTTCAGCGGCGCCTGCAGCGCGCGCAGCTCATTTGCGTCCATGTGTCCTGATCCCCTCACGTCATCTATGGTGGTTTGGTCGTTTGGCCGGTGCCGCGATGATAGCAGGAGAAACCAGGAGTAGGGCGCATGCGGAAATTCTTTGGGCCCATGGGCTCTGTTAGCCGAGTGACGATCGAGAGCCAAGCCCTCAAGAATAACATGCTGGGTGATCCGTCGATGCGCGTCGTCGATGTCTACGTCCCGGCTGGGCACGATGGAGAAGGATTGCCCCTGCTGGTAGACCTAGTCGGCTTTACCGGCAGCGGCCTATCCCACACGAATTGGGCCGGCTTCCGCGAAAACCTGCCGGAACGGCTCGACCGGCTGATCGGAGAACAGCGCATGCCGCCGGTCGTCGTCGCGTTCCCCGATTGCTTCACCCGGCTCGGCGGCAACCAATACATCAATTCGGCGTCGATGGGGGCATGGGAGGATTTCCTGCTGCATGAAATGCTGCCGGCAATAGAAAGGCGCTTCAAGTGCGGCGGGAGCGGGCGGCGTGGCGTGTTCGGCAAAAGCTCCGGCGGGTACGGCGCGATCACGCACGCATTGCGCCACTCCGATATCTGGGCCGCCGCAGCCTGTCATTCGGGAGATATGGGCTTCGAGGTATGCTATCTGCCCGACATGCCGGCGGTATCGCGCGCACTGGCTGGGGCCGGGAACTCGATCGAGCGCTGGTGGCAGCAGCTCGAAGCAGCCAAAAAGCATTCGGATGGTTCTGGCAAGGTCGTCAACGCGCTGGCAATGGCGGCGAGCTACGATCCAGATCCGACACAGTTTCTCGGGATGCGGTTGCCGGTCACGTTCGATACCTGCGAGATCATCGAGGAACGCTGGGCGAATTGGCTGCGGCAAGATCCCGTCGTCGCGGTCGAAAGGCAGGCCGACAATCTGCGCCGGCTAAAGGCGCTCTATATCGACTGCGGCACGAACGACCAGTTCAACCTGCTCTACGGCGCCCGCCGGTTTGTTCGGCGGCTGAACGAGTTCGGGATTGCGCATCGCTACGAGGAGTTTCCCGACAACCACACCGGTGTCGATTACCGCATGGATGAGAGCCTGCCGTTTGTCGCTCAGGCGCTGTCCGACTGATATGTATGCGGACGGAGAATGCTGATAACCCAGGCCAGGGGGAAACGATGGAGCAGACCGATTGGGATCGCCGCAGCGTGTTGTGGGGACTTGCGGCAGTAGCGGGTGCGGGGCTTCTCGGTCCGAGCGCAAAGCCCGCGACGGCGCAGCAGGTCAAATATTCGTCGGGCACTGAGCCGCCTAAGCTCAAGGTTCCTGCCAATGCCTGCGATTGCCACCATCATATCTACGGGTCGCAATACAAGGCTGACCCGCGATCTACCCTGCGTCCGGGCGACGCAACGGTCGAGGATTATCGCGCCCTCCAGAAGCGGATCGGTACCAGCCGCAACGTCATCGTCCAGCCGTCGACCTACGGCACAGAGAACGCACCGACGCTCGATGCGCTCGTTGCGTTCGGCCCGGGCGCTCGCGCCGTTGTCGTCGTCGACACTACGATCACTGATGCCGAGCTAAAGCGCATGCACAACCTCGGCGCGCGCGGCATCCGCTTCAACCTGGCGCAGGCGGGGGCGACGACACCGGAAATGATCGAGCCGTTGTCAAAGCGGGTCAACGAGCTCGGCTGGCATATTCAGATCAATGCCTCAGCGCCGACGATCATGGAGATCATGCCGATCCTCGAAAAAGCGCCGTCGCCGATCGTGTTCGACCACCTGGCACACATTCCCGAACCGGATGGCCTCAACGATCCCCTGTTCGGCAAGGTCCGCGGCCTGATCGACAAGGGCAGGACCTGGGTCAAACTGTCCGGTGCTTATGCTGATACCAAAGTCGGGCCGCCAACCTATTCCGACTCGAGCGCGATCGCCCGCGCCTATGTCAAGGCAGCACCCGAGCGGCTAGTCTGGGGCAGCGACTGGCCACACCCGGGGGTGCGAGATCCTGAACCCAAGCCGGACGATGCGATCCTGATCGATTTGATGCTCGATTGGGCGCCGGACGAGGCAGTGCGGAACCGTATCTTTGTCGACAACGCCGCCAAGCTCTATGATTTCCCGAAAAGCTAAAGGAGTTTCGTGCAGAGAACAGAATGGGTTTCCCGACCGGGATGGAGTCGGCGCGACGGCGACCGCTTTCGGGCGACGTTCGTTAACGCAATGCAGGGACATATGGAAGCGGCAGAGGCGTTTGCCGGCTTGCTGCGCCCGCGAGCCGATTTTTCGATGGCTTGGGTAAGCGAGAACGTGTCCTACCGCGGCGAGGTAGGCGAGCGGCTTCGCGAAGAATTGCGTAAAGCCCGGGTACCGGTGGAATCACCGGCGGGGAAAGAATAGGTCCGAGCGCTGACTGATGAAGAGGAGGGATTATGATCAGTAAAACCGCGGCATTGCGTGGGCTGCTCGCCGAAGAGGCGTTCGTCCACATGCCTGTCGCCTATGACGCACTCGGCGGCCGGTTGATCGAAAAGACTGGGTTCAAGGCGGCCTATGTTGGCGGCTTTGTCACTGGCGGCTCGCGCTGCACCTCCGAACCGCTATTGACGTTGGACGAGCAGGTCCGGGTCGCCGGCGATGTCGCCAAGTCGGTCGGTATCCCGGTACTTGCTGATGCCGGCGCCGGCTTTGGCGAGCCATTGCACACAATGCGCACCGTGCGCGAGTTTATCCAGGCCGGCATCGCCGGTGTCCATATCGAAGACCAGCTGTTCCCAAAGCGGGCGCACTACCACAAATACGTCGCGCATGTGATCCCGCGGAAGGAGTTCGCCGACAAGATCCGCCTCGCCTGCCGCCAGCGCGACCAGAACGACAAGGATTTTGTGATTATCGCCAGAAGCGATTCCTGCCGGTTCGAAGGGCTCCGCGAAGCGGTCGGCAGGATGAATTTAGCGGCCGAGCACGGCGCCGATATGGGGATGATCTTCCCCCGCGACCTCGCCGAACTAGAGCAGGCGCCGAAATTATCCAAAATCCCGCTGGTCTACGTCGTCAGCCGCGGCAACCGCGACAGCCGGCCGGTCGCGACCGCGGCCCAGCTCGCCGATATGGGTTACAAAATTGCGCTCGACGCGCTGCTGGAGCTGCTCGTCAGCTTTCATTTCAATAAGCGCGCGCTCGAAGAGCTGAAGGAGACCGGGGACTTTACTGGCCTCAGCCATGAGGAATGCGTCACCGCACGGCACGATATCGAGACCCTGGTCGGCCTCGACGAGTTTTACGCAATTGAGGAAGAGACCGTCGAAGACAGGAAATGGGGCGAGCGATAGTGGGGCCGAGCCGCGTGAGGTCTGCGCGGGTGAGTGTTGTCAGGCGGCTGGGGCGACCAGCTCCTCCTGTTCGAGCGTGTTCGTGACGTCAGACACGGTCGTGCGGTGCAACACGCGGCGCTGCCTGTCGTCATAGGGGCGGCCGCGGTGCATCGTGCAACGGTTGTCCCACATCACGAGATCGCCCACCGTCCAGCGGTGCCGGTAGACGAATTGCGGCTGAGTCGCAAAGGCGATCAGCTCCTCGATCAGCGCCCTCCCCTCCTCGACCTGCCAGCTGATGATGTGCGAGGCGTGCGAGGCGAGGTAGAGGCTGGTGCGACCCGAGTAGCGATGGTGGCGGACCAATGCCTGCGGCACCGGCGGCAATTGCTTGAAGATCTCGTCATTGAAGTCGGCAAAGCCGATCTGGCTGCGCGAGCGGAAGATGCTGTGCTCGACGACGAGCCCTTCGAGCTCGCGTTTTCTCGCCTCGGGCAGCGCGTCCCACGCCGCCCGCAGATCGGCGAATTCGGTCTCGCCGCCGCCCATCGGGCCAGGGGATGGAAGTTCGCGGGCCGACAGCAGCGAGCATCTTGCCGGGACACGCTTGAACGAGCTGTCGGTGTGCCAGAGCTGGTTGCCGAGATTGAACAGGTTGCGCCGGTCGTCGCGCGCCAGCACCCGTCCTTCGGCATCGAGGTTGGAGATGTCGGCGACATCGGCGCGCAGCCGCATCTTGGCACCGGCATAGTTCGGGTTGACTTCGAGCGGCCCGAACAGCCGGCTGAAGGCGAGCTGCTGCTCGTCGGTCACCGCCTGCTCCGGAAAGACGAGGACGGCGTAGCGCGCGAAGGCCGCCTCGACCTCGGCAAATACCTCGGGCGGCATCAGGCGGGTCAGATCAACGCCGCGCACCTGGGCGCCGAGACAAGGGTGAAGCGCGGTCACCTCAATCGCCATGTCACTCCCCCTGGAGATAGGGCGCCGCTATTATGAGCTGCGCGGCAGCAACGATCAATTCACCCCAGATGCCGCCGTCGCCTGCGGAGTTGCAGAGAAGATGGGCCACCCAACGATCTATCCGACCGGCGTCACTTTGTACGATCCCGCCAAGGCCTGGAACGGGTACACCATTTTTCCGGCAGGGGATCTCGGAGCGTTGCTGATCGATATGAATGGTAAAGAAGTGCAACTATGGAAAGGTTTACAAGGTTTTCCCAACAAGTTGTTGCCGAACGGTCAAGTCTTTGGCAGCACGGGGTTGCGCGCCCCCGATCATAGTTTCCAGGATCAAATCGATCTGGTCCAAGTCGATTGGGAGGGCAATATCGTTTGGCGGTTCAGCCGGCTGGAACATATCGCCGACCCCGGACAAGACCCGCGCTGGTATGCTCGCCAGCATCACGACTTTCAGCGCGAAGGTAATCCCGTCGGATATTACGTGCCTGGTCAGACGCCGGCGAACGACCGCGGCAAGACGCTGCTGTTGGTGCACGCAGATGTTCACAATCCAAAAATCTCTGATCAGACGCTGCTCGACGACAAGCTAATCGAGGTGAACTGGGAGGGTGAAATCTTATGGTCATGGAGCGCTCATGAACACTTCGACGAGCTGGGTTTCGACGACGCGGCAAAGGCGATTCTGTTCC
>Ga0306923_10002700_pt1 | contig 16387 bp, 16 predicted proteins | sample sta12Can44000108_FD_203841 | JGI IMG/M metagenome (GOLD analysis project Ga0306923, IMG submission 203841) | Lab enrichment of tropical soil microbial communities from Luquillo Experimental Forest, Puerto Rico - statanox.12C.anox.44.000.108 (v2)... | ecosystem: Environmental > Terrestrial >... | reverse complement strand
GAAGGTCTCGCCGTCCTGCTTGCAGCCGTGCAGTGCGATGTGAATCCTGCAGGTGGCGTTACCGTCGCATTGCGGCGGCACGTAGACGAAGCCGCGCCGGTCCATGTCAAGGTTGCGCCGCCTTTCGGAGGGGCTGGTATCGGCCACGGGTATCAGTATCGAGGCGAGATCGGGGTCGGCGGCGACGGGGGTGTCGGCCGCTACCCGTTCCACATAGGCCTGCTGGTCGAAGCCGAGTAGATGGCCCTGGGGCCGCTCGACCCGCCGCGACCGGTCGTAATCCTCTTCCTGCAGCTGCGCCAGCGCCTTGCCTGGGTTGTCCTCGGCGCCGCAGGTGCGGATGTAGCTGTGCTCGAAGCCGGTGGCGGTGCAGCTGTCCTTGGCGAAACCTCGCTCCCGCGGCGAGATGATGCCGTGTCCGGCACGGTCACTGCCGTCGGCGTGGTTGCCCTTGTCGGGCATCACAGGGCGGTGGATGAACTCCTCGAGGAAGCGGGCCGACGTCTGGCCGGAGGCCTCCACCACGGTGTTGTCGGCCGGGCTTTGGAACACATAGGCTCGCTTCAACCCTTGCGGCCGACCGTCCTGATCCAGCGGCGCGATCTTGCCGTCGGCGGCAAGGTCGCGGGCGCGGTCCACCTGCGCGGCCACCGGATTGCCGCCGCACATGCAATCGTTCACTGCCTGCGCCGCCGAGCCGTGGGCGCAACCCCACGGCGGCCCGGCGATGGAGGCCACGCCGGCGACGCTAGCGGAATGGGCGACGGCGTATTGCACCGCCATGGCGGCGCCCGAGGAAATGCCGGAAATGGTGAGGTTGCTGAGATCACCCTGCACCGTCACCGCCTGGGCGGAGGCGTGGCCGGTGGTGGCGGCCATCAGGGCGAGGGCGGCAAAGGCGGGTTTCATCGCGGGCTCCCCTGCTGTCGGAACGCCGCAATCTTAGGTTAGGAAAGTGCCGAGAAAGAACCCGACTTAGGATGGGCCCGCCCAAGCAAAAAGCCCCGCCGCTTCCGGCGGGGCTTTGCTTGAACCAAAGGCTTAGCGGTTCTTGAAGGACGGGCTGCGCTTCTCGGAGAAAGCGGCCATGCCTTCCTTCTGGTCCTCGGTGGCGAAGGCCGACTGGAACAGGCGGCGCTCCAGGTGGACGCCCTGGGCCAGGGTGGTTTCGAAGGCGGCGTTCACCGCTTCCTTGGCCATGTAGACGATGGGGCGGCTCATGCCGGCGATGCGCTCGGCCACCTTGACCGCCTCTTCCACCAGGTCGGCGACGGGGAGGACGCGCGACACCAGGCCGGCGCGCTCGGCCTCCTGGGCGTCCATCATGCGGCCGGTGAGGCACATCTCCATGGCCTTGGCCTTGCCCACGGCGCGGGTCAGGCGCTGGGTGCCGCCGGCGCCCGGAATGGTGCCGATGGTGATCTCGGGCTGGCCGAACTTGGCGTTGTCGGCGGCCAGGATGAAATCGCACATCATCGCCACTTCGCAGCCGCCGCCCAGCGCATAGCCGGCCACCGCGGCGATGACGGGCTTGCGGCACTTGGTGACGCGTTCCCAGCCATTGGTGATGAAGTCTTCCAGATAGGCGTCCATGTAGGACTTGGAGGCCATTTCCTTGATGTCGGCGCCGGCGGCGAAGGCCTTTTCCGAGCCGGTCAGCACGATGGCGCCGATGTCGTTGTCGGCCTCGAAGGCGTCGAGCGCCTGGCCCATTTCGCGGATCAGCGCGGCGCACAGGGCGTTCATGGCCTTGGGGCGGTTCAAGGTGATCAGGCCGACCTGGCCACGGGTCTCGACGATGATGTTCTCGAACGGCATGGAGGAGTCTCCGCTCTGGCCGGTTATTCCGGCGAAATGGTGAAGTGGACCACCAGCGCATGGCCGTCCGCCTCGGTGCCCAGCTTCAGCACCTCCGCCTCACGGCGATAGACGGTATCGGACTCATGCGTCCAGCCCAGTTGGGGCAGGGTGGCGGCATAAAATTTCAGGACCTCGGCGGCCTTGACGCTCCCCTTGGCGTAGCCTTCCACGATGCGCCCGGCCGGGCTGTCGAAGGCGAGGCCGGTGCCCTGCACCTCGGCCAGGCCGGGGGCGAGCGGCAAATCCTCGTACACGCCGAGGAAGCCCTCGGCGTGGGCCGCGTGCCCAAGGCCGCAAGCCAGCGCGAGGGCGAGGATGGAGAGACGAAGCGTCCGCATGGCCCCAGGGCTATATCATCAACGTTGTTTCTTGGCACAGAAGAAAGTGGAGCGTCCCGATTGTATGATGCGGCGCACTCCACCCGTTTTGGCCAGGTCACAAGTACAGCCCGGACAGGGCTGGCCCTCGCGATCGTAGACGGCGAAGGAATGCTGGAAATAGCCCAATTCGCCGGAGGGTTGGACGTGATCTTTCAGTGATGATCCGCCGGCGGCGATGGCTTCGCGCAGCACCGCCTTGATGGCCGGCACCAGTTTCGCGATCTCGCGGGGCTTGAGCGAGCCGGCAGTGCGGGTGGGCAGAATCCCTGAGCGGAACAGGCTTTCCGACACGTAGATGTTGCCCAGGCCGGCGACCACGCATTGGTCCAGCAATGCCGCCTTGATGGGGGTGTTCTTGTCCGCCAGGGCGGCGGCCAGCACGGAATCGGTGAAGGTTTCCGCCAGCGGTTCCGGCCCCAGCCCGGCCAGCAACGGGTGAGCCTCCAGCCCTTCTTCCGCGCACAGGTCCAGCAGGCCGAAGCGGCGCGGGTCGCAGAAGGTCACCATGGTGCCGTCCGTGGTGACGAATTCCACGTGATCGTGCGGCCCCGGCGGTTCGTTGCGACCCTTGGAGATGACCATGCGCCCGGACATGCCCAGATGACCCAGCATGACCAGCCCGCCGTCGAGCCGCACCACCAGATATTTGGCCCGCCGCCCCACCCTGTCGATGCGCCGCCCCGTGAGGGTTTCGGCGAAGCGGGGCGGAAAGGGCTTGCGCAAATCGGGGCGGCGGCACTCCACGCGGGAGAGCACGCGCCCCTCCCACACGGCGGCCAGGCCGCGGGCGACGGTTTCGACTTCGGGAAGCTCGGGCATGGCCCAAGCTTGGCCGAAGGTAAGGCCTCAAGTCAAACGCGCTCAGTACGGACTGGCGGCTTGTTGTTTGCGCGGGTCGTCGGCCTGGTTCGTGTAGGTGATCTGGAACGGGCCGGTGGAGTGCATCTCGACGACGGCCCCCTGGTCGCCGGCCCACACCTCATGGGTGCCATTGGCGGGCAGGTAGACGTAACTGCCCTCGGGCAAGGTGACGGCGGAAGCGCGGTCGGGATGCGGTCCGGAGGCGTACAGCATGGACCCGGAAATGATGGTCAGATTCTCAGGCGTACCATGGTGGTGCGCCGCGATGTGGTAGCCGGCCGGCACCTTGAGGCGCAGGACGAACTCACCGCCCCTGGCGTCAGGATTGCCGCGCAAGACGGCGAATTGCGCCCCGGGGGGCAGTCCGGGCGGGCCTTGCTGCCAGATCAGGCGGTCGGGGGTTTGCACCTGGGGGTGCTCGGTGTCGGCGGCGGCGGCGCCCGCCAGGGACAGCGACAACAGCAACGCGCCGGCAAGGATCCGCATGGCTCGCTCCATCGACGATTTCCTTCATCGCCGTGAACGTGCAAAACGGGCGCGCGGACCCGCCGCCAAACGACACTACCCTCTCGCGCCGCCACGGCACTTCGGCTAAGGTGCCGCCACCATGAGCGACGAACAGACCCAAGGCCCCGGCCAGACCCATTTCGGCTTCAAGACCGTGCGCGAGGCGGAGAAGGCCTCGTTGGTGCGCGAGGTGTTCGATTCCGTCGCCTCCAAATACGATCTGATGAACGACCTGATGAGCGCCGGAATCCACCGGCTGTGGAAGGCGTCGTTCCTTGATTGGCTGCGCCCGCGGCCCGACCAGACGCTGCTGGATGTGGGCGGCGGCACCGGCGACATCGCCTTCGGCTGGAAGAAGCGCGGCGGCGGTTCGGCTTTGGTGTGCGACATCAACAAGGAAATGCTGGCGGTGGGGCGCGACCGCAGCTTCGACCGCAACCTGGTGGGCGACTTGGCGTGGGTGTGCGGCAATGCCGAGTGCCTGCCGGTAGCCGACCGCTCGGTGGACCGCTACACCATCGCCTTCTGCCTGCGCAACGTCACCCATTGGGACAAGGCCATCGCCGAGGCCTATCGCGTGCTCAAGCCGGGCGGGCGCTTCATGTGCCTGGAATTCTCCAAGGTGGTGGTGCCCGGCCTGCGCGAGTTCTACGACCTCTATTCCTTCAACGTGCTGCCCAAGGTGGGCGGCATGGTCACCGGCAACAGCGAGGCCTACCAGTATCTGGTGGAGAGTATCCGCAAGTTCCCGCCGCAGGAAGAGATGGCCGAGATGGTCCGCGCCGCCGGGTTCGAGCGGGTCGAGGTCAGGAACCTGTCCGGCGGCATCGCCGCCATTCATTCCGGTTGGCGCCTGTGATCCGCTCGTTCCGCAACCTCCGCCGCCTGTTCACCATTGGCCGGACGCTGGCGCGCCACGACGCGCTCGACATTGTCGAGCTGCCCATCGCGCAAGTTGCCGCCAAGGCCTTGCGCCTGGGTGGCGCCCCCATCCATTTCGGCCGTCCGGGCGAGCGTCTGGCCGCCGCCCTGGTCGAGCTTGGTCCCACCTTCATCAAGCTGGGCCAGGCCCTGTCCACCCGCGCCGACCTGCTGGGCGAGGAGATGGCGGCCGACCTGTCCGAGCTGCAGGACCGCTTGGCGCCGTTCCCGGCCAAGGCGGCGCGGCGCATCATCGAGGAGGAGCTGGACGCGCCCATCGAGACGCTGTTCCAAAGCTTCGATGACGAGCCGGTGGCCGCCGCCTCCATCGCCCAGGTTCATTTCGCCGTGACCGCCGAGGGTCGCGAGGTGGCCGTCAAGGTGCTGCGTCCCGGCGTCGAGGCGGCGTTCAAGCGCGACATCGACCTGCTGCGCTGGCTGGCCGAATGGGCCGAGCTGACCCAGCCGCGCCTGCGCCGTCTGCGCATGGTGGAAAGCGTCGAGACCTTCGACGAATCCATCCAGCTGGAAATGGATTTGCGCTTCGAGGCCGCCGCCGCCGCCGAGTTGGCCGAGAACTTCGCCGGCGACGAGACCTTCCGCGTCCCCGCCATCGACTGGAGCCGCACCGCCAAGCGCGTGCTGACGCTGGAGCGTGTCAGCGGCATCCCGGTGGACGAGAAGGAGGCCATCCTGGCCGCCGGCCTGTCCCTGGACGAGGTGTTGAAGAAGGCGGCGGAATCCTTCTTCAACATGGTCTTCCGCGACGGCTTCTTTCATGCCGACATGCATCCGGGCAATCTGTTCGTGGACCACTCGGGCAATCTGGTGGCGGTGGATTTCGGCATCATGGGCCGCGTCGACCTGCCCACCCGGCGCCACCTGGGTGAGATGCTGATCGGCTTCCTGTCGGGCGACTACCGCCGCGCCGCCGAAGTGCATTTCGAGGCCGGCTGGGTGCCCGCTGACAAGAGCGTCGACACCTTCACCCAGGCCTGCCGCTCCATCGCCGAGCCCATCATGGGCAAGCCGCTGCACGAGATTTCCATCGCCAAGCTGCTGGGCCAGCTGTTCGCCATCACCGAGCAGTTCGCCATGCAGACCCAACCCCAGCTGCTGATGCTGCAAAAAAGCATGCTGGTGGCCGAAGGCGTCGGCCGCACCCTGGACCCCTCGGTCAACATGTGGGAGCTGGCGCGGCCTATGATCGAGGGCTGGATGCGCTCCAACCTCGGCCCGCAGGCGCGCATCAAGGACACCGTGGTCAACGCGGTGACCACGCTGGAGCGGCTGCCGCGCATGCTGGCCCAGACCGAGCAGGCCTACAGCGCGATGATGAACGGGGGCCTCAAGCTGCATCCCGACACCGTCAAGGCCATGCGCGGCGAAGGCCGCCGCAAGGGCCTGCCCGGCTGGCTGCCCTGGGTGCTGGCGGCGGTGCTGGGCGGTCTGTATCTGTGGAAGTGAGTTAACGCCTTTCCGCCTCGGTAATTCACACTCCGCGCTTGCACCGCTTTCGCCCCCGCATTACGTTAACCACACTTCGTGATCCGTAATTAACCGGGGTATTTCCAGTGCTCGACGGCAGGCGCATCCTCCTGGTCCTTTCCGGCGGCGTCGCCGCCTATAAATCGCTGGAGCTGATCCGCCGGCTGAAGGAGCGCGGCGCCGACGTGCGCTGCATTCTGACCAGGAACGCCCAGCAATTCGTCACGCCGCTGGCGGTGCAGACCCTGTCGGGTAACACGGTATTTTCCGACACCTTCTCGCTGACCGACGAGCACGAAATCGGCCACATCACCCTGGCGCGCGATTGCGACCTGGTGGTGGTGGCGCCGGCCACCGCCAATCTGATCGCCAAGATGGCCACCGGTCTGGCTGACGATTTGGCCTCCACCGCGCTGCTGGTGACCGACAAGCCCATCCTGGTGGCGCCGGCCATGAACTTCCGCATGTGGGAGCACCCGGCCACCCAAGGCAATTTGGCCACCCTCAAGCAACGCGGCGTGCGCACCGTCGGTCCCAATCCGGGCATGCTGGCCGAGGGCGAATCAGGCATGGGCCGCATGGCCGAGCCGGCCGAGATCCTAGCCGCCGTCGAGGGGCTGCTGTCCGCCGGCCCGCTCAAGGGGGTGAAGGCGCTGGTCACCAGTGGCCCCACCTTCGAGCCCATCGACCCGGTGCGCTTTATCGGCAACCGCTCGTCGGGCAAGCAGGGCCATGCCATCGCTTCCGCCCTGGCGCGCCTGGGCGCCGACGTCACCCTGGTGACCGGCCCGGTGGCGCTGCCTGATCCGGCGGGTGTCACCACCGTGCACGTGGAGACCGCGCGCGAAATGCTGGGCGCCTGTCTGGGCAAGCTGCCCGTGGACGTGGCGGTCTGCGCCGCGGCCGTGGCCGACTGGACGGTGTCCAACGCCACCAAAGAAAAGCGCAAGAAAGAGCCGGGCGCGCCGCCGCCCGCCATCGAGCTGGCGCCCAACCCCGACATCCTTGCCACTCTGTCGGAAAAGGGCGGCGCCCGGCCGCGCCTGGTGGTCGGCTTTGCCGCCGAAACCGAAAAGGTGCTGGAGCACGCCCGCGCCAAGTTGGAGCGTAAGGGCTGTGACTGGATCGTCGCCAATGACGTCTCGCCGGTCACCGGCACCTTCGGCGGCGATTTCAACGCCGTCACCTTGATTACCCGTGCTGCGCCTGAGCCGTGGCCGCGCATCGCCAAGGCCGATGTGGCCGAGCGCTTGGCTTGGCGGATTGCGGACGCCTTGAAGGAGGGGGGAGCATGAGCGTCACCATATCCATTCAGCGGCAGCCCCACGCCGCCGACCTGCCCCTGCCGCGCTACGAGACCGCGCACGCCGCCGGCCTGGACCTGATGGCCTGCGTCCCCGCCGACATCACCTTGGGCGTGGGCAAGCGGGCGCTGGTGCCCACCGGTTTCGCCATCGCCCTGCCCGAAGGCTTCGAGGCGCAGGTGCGGCCGCGCTCGGGGCTCGCCGCCAAGCACGGTGTCACCGTTCTCAACGCGCCCGGTACCATCGACGCCGATTATCGCGGCGAGCTGGGCATCATCCTGATCAACCATGGCGAGGTCGCCTTCACCATCAGCCGTGGCATGCGCATCGCCCAGCTGGTGGTGGCGCCGGTCGCCCAGGCGGTGCTGGCCGAAATGGCCGAGCTGCCGCCCACCGCGCGTGGGGCCGGTGGGTTCGGCTCGACCGGCACCGGGAAATAGGGAGAGGAACATGCTGCGTCCGTCCAAGAAGATGCTCTTCGCCATCGAGGCGGTGCTCGATATCGCCTACCATGCCGGCGGCGAGCCCGTGCAGAGCCGCGAGATCACCCGCCGCCAAGGCATTCCGCGCCGCTATCTGGAGCAGACCTTGCAGCAGCTGGTGCGCTCGGGGATTCTGGTGGGCGTGCGCGGCCCCCGTGGCGGCTATCGCCTGGCGCGCGAACGCCGCCGCATCTCGGTGGGCGAGATTGTGCGCGTGGTCCGCGCCATGGAGACGCCCGAGGATCCCTACCAGGACATGCCCGCTTCGGAACTGGGCAAGAACGTGATCCGGCCCATGTGGGGCGATTTGGCCGAGGAGATCATGGCGCGGCTGGACGCCATCACCGTCGACGATCTCTGCATGCGCTCGTACAAGTCGGGCATACCGTCCGAGGCCCACGCCAAGTTGGACTTCATCATCTGATCTATTGCCCGGACGTTGCATTGGTGTACACTGTAGTTAATGTATGAACTACAGTGCTGACTGGGGAAAATGCCATGAGCGAATTTCGCGGTCGTATCTACGACTCCATCATCGACACCATCGGCGCGACTCCGCTGGTGCGTTTCAAGAAGCTGGCGGCCGAGGCCGGCGTCAAGGCCGACATCGTCGGCAAGCTGGAGTTCTTCAATCCGCTCGCCTCGGTGAAGGACCGCATCGGCTTCGCCATGATCGAGGCGGCCGAGCAGGCGGGGGCACTGAAGCCGGGCGCCACCATCGTCGAGCCGACCTCGGGCAATACCGGTATCGCGCTGGCCTTCGTCGCTGCCGCCAAGGGCTATCGCCTGATCCTGACCATGCCGGAAAGCATGTCGCTGGAACGCCGCAAGATGCTGACCCATCTGGGCGCCGAGATCGTGCTGACCCCGGCCTCCAAGGGCATGACCGGCGCGGTGAAGGAGGCTGAGCGCCTGCAGGCGGAAATCCCCGGCGCGGTCATCCTGCAGCAGTTTAAGAACCCCGCTAATCCGTCCATCCACGAGCGCACCACCGCCGAGGAAATCTGGAAGGACACCGACGGCAAGGTGGATTTCGTGGTTTCGGGCGTTGGCACCGGCGGCACCATCTCGGGCATCGGCCATGTGCTCAAGGCCCGCAAGCCTGGCCTCAAGATGGTGGCGGTGGAGCCCGAGGACAGCCCGGTGCTGTCGGGCGGCGCCCCCGGCCCGCACAAGATCCAGGGCATCGGTGCCGGCTTCGTGCCGGACATCCTGGACAAGGGCGTGGTCGACGAGATTCTCCAGATCGGCAACGAGACCGCCTTCGCCACCGCCCGCAAGGCGGCCAAGCTAGAAGGCATCCCGGTGGGTATCTCGTCCGGTGCGGCGCTGGCCGCCGCCCTGGAATTGGGCTCGCGCCCCGAGAACGCCGGCAAGTTGATCGTCGCGATCATCCCCAGCTTCGCCGAGCGCTACCTGTCCACTGCGCTGTTCGACCAGGCGTAAACCGGTATATAAAAGGCCCCCTCCCGCCTTGCGGGAGGGGGCCTTTTTCATTGGGTGCCGCATGGATTTCAGCGAAGACCAGATCCGCCGCTATGCCCGCCATATCATCCTGCCCGAGATGGGCGGGACGGGGCAGGCCAAGCTGTTGGGAGCCAAGGTGCTGGTGGTGGGAGCGGGCGGCCTGGGCTCGCCGGTGATCCTCTACCTTGCTGCCGCCGGCGTGGGCACCATCGGCGTGGTGGACGACGACGTGGTGGACCTGTCCAACCTGCAACGCCAGGTGCTGCACACGACCGCCAGCCTGGGCATTGCCAAGGTGGACAGCGCGGCCGACGCGGTGGCGGCCATCAATCCGGACGTGCGCGTGGTGCCCATCCGGACGCGCCTGGACAAGGACAACATCCGCGCCATCATCCGCGACTACGACGTGGTGGCCGACGGCTCCGACAACTTCCCGACCCGCTTCCTGGTCAACGATTCCTGCCGGCTTGAGGGCAAGATTTTGGTGTCGGCCGCCATCCTGCGCTTCGACGGCCAGCTTTCCACCTATCGGCCGGGTGGGCCGTGCTACCGCTGCATCTACCGCGAGGAGCCGCCCGAAGGCTCGGTGCCCACCTGCTCGTCGGCGGGTGTGCTGGGCGCCATGGCCGGGACCATGGGCTCGCTCCAGGCCACCGAGGTGGTCAAGGAGCTGCTGGGCATCGGCGACAGCATGGCCGGGCGGCTGCTCATCTACGATGCGCTGTCGGTGACCTTCCGGGTGGTCAAGGTGCCGCGCGATCCCGGCTGTCCCCTGTGCGGCGACCATCCCACCATCACCGACCTGTCGGCCCACGGGAGCACCGCCCATGTCTGTGGATAAGCTGTCGCTGGTGGTGTTCTCGGGCGACTACGCCCGCGTCCATTACGCGCTGACCATGGCGGCGGCGGCGGTGGCCACCAACAAGCCGGTCACCCTGTTCTTCACCATGGGTGCCGCCCGCGCCCTCGAGGGCAAGGACGGATGGAAGGCATTGCCCGGCTCGTCCGAGGATGCCGAGCGCATCGCCAAGGGGCTGGCCGGTTTCGACGAGATGCTGGACGCCTGCGTCGGGCTGGGCGTCCGCTTCATGGTGTGCGAGATGGGCCTGAAGGCCCTGGGGCTCGACCCCGCCGCCTTGCGCGACGACGTTCCGCTCACCCAGGGCGGCATCGTCACCTTCCTGGCCGACGCCAGCAAGGACGGGGCGATGCTGTTCGTTTAGGTCTGCTAGGCCTGCGTAAAGAAGATCCGCGCCACCTGGGCGATTTCCTCCGTCGCCACCTTCAGCAATTGCTCGCCGTGCTGCGGGCGGGCCAGCGACGGGTCCGAGCCGATGCGGCCATCGGGGAACTGGGCGCGGAAGTCGGCCGCGCCGTGGAAGGCGGCGCGGGGCGCCAGCCGGGGCTGCAGCGGGCGCGGGTCGGCGGTTTCGGGGTGCAGGGCCCAGGTCAGCGCCAGTTCGGGCGGCGTGGCGTGATGGCCCACCGCATCGCCGTAAAGCTCGGCGGACAGCAGGTCCACCGCCGGCATCTCCCACCAATTGACCAGACGGGCGCGCAACGGCGGGCGTGGCGTCCTGGTGTCCAGTTCCATCTGGGTTTCGGCAAACGCCGCCTGCACGGTGGCCACGTTGCCGCCATGGCCGTTGACCAGCAGGATGCGCTCGAAGCCGTGGCGCACCAGCGACAGCAGGCAGTCCTTCACCACCGCCATCAGGGTCGACGGCCTCAGCGTCATGGAGCCGGGGAAGTCCATGTGATGTTGAGCCATGCCCACGGCGATGGTGGGGGCGACCATGACCTCCAGCGCCTCGCCCACCCGCACCGCCACGGCCTCGGCACACAGCGCATCGGTGCCGATCAGGCCGGTGGGGCCGTGCTGCTCGGTGGAGCCGATGGGCAGGAGGATGGCCTTGGACCGCTTCAGGTAGGTTTCCACCTGAGGCCAGGTGGCGAGTTGCAGGCGCATGAAGAATATCTCCAATGGGGGATGGCTTGGTTTTCCCATGTCCGCGCTCCGGGGGAAAGTGCGCGGAAGGGTGAGTCTCCACACTGATCTTTACATAGTTTTAATTTTACACCGGGGCTTGGGAGGGTCATGATCCTTCGGCACTAAATGTAGTGGGAGGGGAGTCCCATGGACGACATTGATTGCGCTGCCGAGCGGATTGAGGCGTTTAACGCCGGAGCGCTGAAGGCCGTTCTCACCCGGTTGGACGGCCCATCGTCCTCCGGTATCTGCCAGGATTGCGGTTGCACCATCGAATCCGAGCGGCTGAAGGCCAATCCACGCGCGCGCCACTGCCGCGAATGCGCCGACGAGATCGAGCAGGAAAGCCGCCGCGCCCGTCTCTGCGGCCCGCGCTGACCCGTTCCTTTCGTATGTACTAGCCTCTTTCGCGCGTCCTCTGCCCATCCTATGATCACGGGATAATTAAGGCCGGTGAGGCAGGCGCGCCTTGGCGCGCGTGCCGGCGGGGAAGGGGGCGTGGTGCGGGATATGACCGTGTTCGGGGGCCTCGGCCGGGCAAGGGGACCCCGGGCGTCCGCGTTGGCGGTCAGGATCGCCGCCATCGTCCTGGTATTGGATGCCTTCGTGGTCATTCTGGCCGGCCTGTCCCTGTACGGCAGCCGGCAGCAATATTACGCCCGCGCCGAAATCATCTCGCGCAACATGTCGGCCATTCTGGCCGAGACAGTCTCCGGCCATTTCGGCCGCATCGACTTCGCCCTTAAGGTGGTGGCTGATTCGGTCGGGCACGACGGGGTCGGCAGCTATCTGAATACCGTGTTGCACCGGGCCCAGGAACGGGTGCCCGAGGTGCTGACCTTCGGTGTCACCTCTGCCGACGGCCGCACCGTCGCCACCGTGCAGAGCGTGGGCCCGGCTTCCGATGCCAGCCTGGCCGACCGCGGCTATTTCCAGACGCTGCGCGACCATCCCGAGGCCGGCATCATGATCACCCAGCCCCTGCGCGGCCGGGTCAGCCAGCAATGGGTGATGGTGCTGGCGCGGCGGATCACCATGTCGGATGGCCGCTTCGGCGGTATCGTCTATGCCTCGGTGCCGGTTAAGCGGCTAAGCGATTTGTTCGCCACCGTTGATCTGCGTCCGGGCGACGCCATCGCGCTGCGCGGGCCGCTCCCGAGCCTGGGCATTATCGCCCGCTATCCCGAGACTGTGGGCGACACGCCGGCGGTGGGAAACCAGGCCGTGTCCCAGGAGTTGCTGGATATTGCCGCCCTTCAGCCGGACAAGGGCACCTATGTAGCCCGCGCCGCCATCGACGGCATCGAGCGCGTGTTGTCCTATCATCGCGTGGGCGCCTATCCCTATTACCTGATGGTCGGTCTCTCCACCGCCCAGATGATGGAGCTGTGGTGGTGGGAGAACCTCAAGGTGGGCGCGGCCTGCCTCGCCTTCATTCTCATCACCAGCGGTGGCGGCGCTTTCGCCTGGACGTCGCTGCGGGCGCGCCAGGCGTTGCAGGGCCGCCTGATGCTCATCGAGTTCGCCTTCAACCATCAGGCCGAGGCGGTGCTGCTGATGGACCGCCAGGGCCGGGTGGTCTACGGCAACGCGGCTGCCACCACCTTGTTTCACCGGGCCGCGGGCCAACTGGCCGGCACCTGGGCATGGGAGCTGGGCTTCGGCATCGCCCGCCTCGACTGGCCTGCCCACTGGTCTGCCGTGGCCAAGGGCGAACCGGTCGCGGTGAGCGCCGAGATCGCGGGGGAGGGCGAGCCGGTGCCGGTGGTGGTCACCGCCAATTACTTCGCCTTCGGGTCCGAGGAGTTCGAGGTCGTGATCATCCGCGACATCGGCGAGCAGCTGCGCTACGAGAAGGAGCTGCGCGGCGCCCTGGCGGTATCGCAGGATCTGGGTGCGGCGCTGGCCCGCAAGAACGACGAGCTGGCCCGCTTCGCCGACATCCTCGCCCACCACATGCAGGAGCCGGTGCGCCAGCAGCACATCTTCGCCCAGCACCTGGCCCGCCGACTGCCCAAGCCGCTGTCTCCGGAAACCCAGATGTCGCTGGATGCCATCCTGGATGCCGCCCAGCGCCACCGGGTGTTGCTGCGCGACGCTCAGAGCTACCTGGCTTGGCAGCCAACGGTCCCGCCGCGGGAGCCGTTGCCCGCCGATGCCGCGCTCGACTTGGCGCTGGCCCGGTTGGAGCCGCACATCGCCATGGCTCGCGCCACCATCGTGCGCGTTCCGCTGCCCGCCTTGCCCATCCCCACGCCCGCTTTGGCCGACGTGTTCACCGCCCTGTTGGACAACGCCGTGACCTACCACCGCCCCGGGGTGCCGCCCCTGGTGCACGTCACCGATGAGACGCGCGACGGCAGGCTGGTGATCACGGTGACCGACAACGGCATCGGCATCCCGGCCGACTATGCCGAGCGGGTGTTCGGCGTCTTTGAACGCCTGAACCCCCAACCCGACCAGCCTGGCACCGGTATCGGTCTGGCTCTGACCAAGAAGATCATCGAGGACGCCAACGGCCGCATCTGGATCGAGCAGCCGGAAGGACCGGGAACGCGGGTGTGCTTCAGCCTGGGTGAGTAGTGGCCGATTCCCTGCAAACAAGATGGCCCCGGGGCGCTACTCCCGGGGCCATCTGCTCACACCGATCTTCAATGAGTCGACACACCCTGCGGCGCCTGACGCTCCCCGCCGATGGCTCCGCTGGAACGGATGAAATCACACACCTGTCCAATTTCACTCCGCAAGGTTTCCAGGCCGATGCCCGAACCGGTGAGGTAGGTGCGCCAACCCGCGACGCCCTTAGCCAACCCTAGCGCGACTTCCAGTTCCTCCGCGCTGGCGCCAAAGGCCTTTGCCAGTTCGCGATGGGCCACGACGCAATACTCATCGCCTAGTGCCGCGCCCGCAGCCACGCCGATGAGTTCCCGATATTTCGCCGGGATGACGTCGTCATTCATCTGCACCTGTTTGAACAGGCCCCATTCCAGTTCAAGCGTCTGGTCCGGCAGCGTCTTGAACATGCTGGGCACTATGCCCAGTGCTCCCTTGATTTCCCGAGTCACCTCATCCCGTGTCATGTTGCCCTCCCGCTCACCGTCTCCGCCGGGTGTCCGACGGCGGCGGCGGGCTGCTCCATTACATGGTTCACATGACTCATATGTCCATTGGGGCGATGGGACGCCATTCCCCATCGGCATGAGGGTCGCTCGCTGCCCCAGCCCCCATGGTGTCTGGAGGTTCGGACGTTGGTCTCTCAGAGAGGTGTGCGTAAGTATCTGATGGAAATGTGTGCGTAAATGTCATCGATAGAGATATATGGGTAGAATACCCTATATGCCAGTGTAGCGAGTTATCTCCGCAACGAGGCACACCAATTCGTTGTTGCACGGGACAATGATTTGCTGGCGCCCGGTGGTGGTACGCCAGAGATTGGCGGATATTTGTATTTTGCATGGCTAATGTTCTTGTCGCGCCGTTGCCAGTCGCCTTACCATAAGGGCTAACGGGGTTTGTGGCCATTCCACCAGAGGTAAGCATGCCCCTTTCCACATACAGCAACGCTGAATTCGCCAAACAACCGCAAAGGATGTTTTCTAATTCGCCTTGGCTGGCTGGTGGCGTGCTTTGTTTGTCTTACTATGCCTGCGCCATGTTCGGGTTGCATTTTACGGTACCTGGCACCAGCATTTCCGTGTTCTGGGCATCGAACGCCCTAACATTAGGGGCTTTGCTGCGGGCCCGAACTCAATGGTGGCCACATCTCGTTGTTGGATCTTGGCTGGGCGATTTCGCCGCGGAACTGTCAATGTCTGGTGTTGCTGACTCGTTGGTGTTTGCTGCGCTCAATGCAGCTCAAACCCTTATGTGTGCCATTATATTAAGGTGGTACCAGGTATATCCTGTTACAAATCCGCGCCATTACCTGGTTTTTATTGTCTGTTATGTTGGGTTGGTAGCTCCTGTTGGTGCTACGTTGGCCATCCTGTATTTGCCGCCGTTGGCGGGAGAGTTTTGGCCGGCATGGCGATCTTGGTGGTTGGGCGATGGGCTTTACGTAATGACGCTTACACCACTCGTCCTCGCCTGGAACAGGTGTGAATCGCCGAAACTGCGGGATCGTTCCTGGGAAGTGGCACTAGTGGTCGGCGCACTCACGGCAGCATACGCATTTGATTCCAGGCTGGCTTTTACCGGCGAAACGATGCTTTTCAATGTCAGCCTGCCACCGCTGCTGTGGGTGGCGCTGCGCTTCGGAGTGGTCTGGGCCGCGGCTGCTACCACCATGCTGACTGCCGCAGCCGGTCTGGCCACGCTCGTTCAAGGGAGCGCGGTCTCCGGCATGGCTTCGGATCATTTGCTGCGGGTTCAGATGTTGTTGTTCGGCGACGCCGCTTCATCGCTGTTTTTGGCCATCGTTGCCGAGAATTGGCGCCGCGCGCAACGTGAACGGGATCGAGCATTCGGCCAAACTAGCCAAGCCCTAGACGCGGCCGAGCGCGCAAATCTGGCCAAGAGCAGGTTTCTCGCGGCGGCAAGCCACGACCTGAGGCAGCCATACCAAGCCATGGCGCTGTTCAGGGACATTTTGGTGATGCAGCTAACGGAAGCGCCCTATCAGAAGGCGCTGGATGGCCTTTCGACGGCCATGGCCGCCGGCCAGGAATTGCTGGACACCCTCTTGCACATATCGGCGCTTGAAGCGGGCACGACGACACCGAACATCGCACCTATCCAACTGAATGAAATCCTCGCAGGTCAGGTGGAGGAATTCCGCGATGTGGCAGCCGGGCAAGGATTGTCGCTCCGCTATGTTCCATGCACTGCCACCATCCACTCCGACCCCGTGCTCCTGGGACGAATGATCCGCAACCTGCTGACCAATGCCCTCAAATACACCAAGGAGGGAAGAATCCTGCTTGGGTGTCGCCGTGAAGGTGACAGCATTCGCGTCGAGGTCTGGGATACCGGCCCCGGCGTCCCTCCTGAGAAACAGGCGGAAATCTGGGATGAATTCGTCCAATTAGACAATCCAAACCGCGACCGCTCCCGCGGACTTGGTCTCGGCTTGTCCATCGTGGCTCGGACCGGACAACTGCTCGGTCACCCCGTTGGCCTTCGGTCTTG
>Ga0306923_10002697_pt1 | contig 16400 bp, 10 predicted proteins | sample sta12Can44000108_FD_203841 | JGI IMG/M metagenome (GOLD analysis project Ga0306923, IMG submission 203841) | Lab enrichment of tropical soil microbial communities from Luquillo Experimental Forest, Puerto Rico - statanox.12C.anox.44.000.108 (v2)... | ecosystem: Environmental > Terrestrial >... | reverse complement strand
CGGCGGTTTCGATGCGGGATTTTGTGTCGCCCGGAATGTAGCGCGCCAGCGGAGCATTGTTCAGAACAATCGAAACGGTTGAAGCGGAATAGCCGCTTTCGCGGGCTACGTCGCGGATGGTGATGACACCGCTTCTCGCCATTTGAGGCTCCTCATTTTTGCGCCGGGTAGTTGTAGCGCAAATCGCCCGGCATGCGATCGGAGCGAGAACGCGTGTTGTATTCGAGTTCGTATCCGAGATGCGCTGCATCCAGCGGATACGCGTTGCTTTCCGAATAAGGATAGGGCATTGGCCCGTGTTTTGGCAGAGGCTCGACCGTAAACGCATGCGCGGCATAGAAATCGAGATCCTTTTCGAAACCATCAGCATAGAAGAAGTAGTCGCGCAGCCAGCCTTTCGGCAGGTTCGGTAGGCCCGCGGGATTAAATTCGAGTTTCACGCCTTCGCCTGAACTGAAAACAGCAAATCTGTCGTCTGACGCGCCGAGCAGGTCCTTCACATCGCCATAGCGCGTGTAATTGCCGGCAGCACGAGCGTAGGGTCCGGTTGGACTGCGACGCGAGTAGGCGTAGATCGTGTCGCTGGCCGGATGAAGCCGAATTTCCTGGGGATAACCGAGGGGGGCAAGGTCGGCTGCAGCCAGAGGAATTTCGTTAACGCGAATGCCGGAGAGTGGTGGCGTCTGATCGATACGAATCCGGTCCCAGTAAATTTTCAGGTTGGTCGCAATGCGGATGCGACGCGCGCCTGGAGGGATTTTCCCAGTAAGATCGGTGACCATCGTGCGCGCGAGGCCCGCGGGAAAACCCATGTCTTCGACGACGCGGATCCAATTTCCCTGGGGATCCTGCGCCTCAAGGTAAGGCGCAATCACCTTGATGCCCGCCTGGTCCGCGGCATACATCGAAGTCGCGGTGAAGTAATCGGTGTAGCCATCGAGCAGCAGACGCAAGGGTTTTTGCGAATCCCATGCTCCGAGGTCGAGTTCAATCCAGTGCAACTTGGCAAAGCCCGCAAAGGGCAGGCCTTCGAAGCCGGTGACGTATTTTCGGTCGCGTTTGGCTAGCAAAGGCAGAACATCGCGGTCGTGGTCGTCCCACGCACCGGCGGGAACACGCGCACTCCGTGTGGCGATCACGCGAAATTCGGGGAACGGCGGAGCGCTCACGAAGCGCTCGTTGGGATTGACTTCGATGTCGGAGGGATGGTCGATCGCGAGGAGACGCACGCGATCGAGATAAACCGTTTCCTCCATGGGCTCCATGAAGCGGAAGCTGAGTAGGCCGTTTTTCGGCTGGGCGCTCTTCGCCGACACTTTCAGATATTCGTCGGGATCAGGCACGTCGCGTTCGCCGGGAGCAATCCAGTGACCGACGACGCCCGGGCCGATCATGTCAGCGATGAATTCATACTCCTTGCCATTCCAGGAAAAGAGGATGGGGCAAGAGCTGCCACGGCGGTCAAGTTCGCCGATGCTCTGCGTTTTTTGCGCAACGAGGTTCACCTCGTCTTGAGGCACGCCGGTAGGCCAGAGCAGGCGCACGGCGTCGACGACTTTCTGCGGGCCCAAGCCAACAAGCAAAGAAGTAGGATTCTGGCTGAGGTATCCCGAAGCACCAGTGATTTCCCATTTCTGGTAGAGCGCACCCGCATAGACTTCCACCTTGGTGCCAATACCGCTCTTGTTGTCGCTCAGGGCTTTCAAATCAAGGCGCGTCCAATTGTTGCGGTTCGCGCCGACATTTTCCAGAACAATGGGTGCGCCTTCGGCCTGCGCGACCACGACATCGGGATTGCCCCGGCCTTTCAAATCAGCAACAGCGAGTGAGCGCGGCTGGCTCAACTTCACCCTGTCGAGTTGCGTGTTTTTTGTGACATCGGCCCAACCCGCGTCACCCTGATTACGGAGGAGTCGGATTTCGCTGCCGTCTGGGCGTTCGCCGACTGCGATCAGATCGAGCCAGCCGTCATTGTCATAATCGATCCAGCTTATGCCCCAGCCTTGCTTCCAGTGCAGGTCCGGCAACACAACGCGCTCGAGTTTCTTGCCTTGCAGATTTCGCCACAGCGAGATTCCTGGAGCACCCGCGTGAGTGAACGCGACATCCATCCAGCCGTCCTTGTCGAAATCAAACGCCACGACACCGACAGCCGGCGGAAGATTTTCTTTTGTGAAATCGATCGCGGGCAGCGCAGTGAACTTACCTTCGCGCGGATTGAGGTAAATCGCAGCGCCCGCGGAGCCACCAGCAAGAACAAAATCAATGGCGCGGTCGTTGTTGAAATCGGTCGCGACGACGCCAGCACCGGTCGCGTCGACCCCAAGGCCGGATTCATCGGAAACATCGGTGAACGTCAAATTGCCGTTGTTACGCCACAGTTTGTTTTTGCCTTTTTCAGCGGAAGTAGTGTTGGGAGCCACAGTGAGGTACAGGTCGAGGTCGCCGTCATGGTCGTAGTCGACAAAGGTGGCAGCGACACAGCCTTTCTCGCGCCGAATTCCGACTCTTTCGGTTACGTCGGCAAAACTGCCGCCGCCTTCATTGTGGAACAGGCGAACGCCGGCGACCTCGCACACGGCCAAATCGGTCCAGCCGTCATTGTCGAAGTCACCCGCGGTGCAGCCAAAGCCCGCGCCGGTTCCCGCTAGTCCCGCTTTTTCGGTGACGTCTGCGAACTTGCCTTCTCCCAGATTGTGCAGCAGGCGGCTCTTCCCTTCTCCAGCGCCGACAAAAAAAAGATCAGGCTTGCCGTCGCCGTCATAATCGAGAAGACAGACGCCGCCGCTTGCGGCGACGGTTGTAGCGGCGCCGGCAGGCATGAGCTTCGAAATGAGTTCCGATGTGTAGTGCACGGAAATTTGCGCGGGAGCATCTGTTTCTGCGCTGTGAACAAACTCTGCGAGCGAAAACTTTCCCTGGTCGCCATAGCCCGCGCCGAAAGGGGTTCCGAGATGCTCGGTCGTCAGTTTCTGAAAACGCTTCATCCCCTCGCGGGCCGCGTCGATTTCGCCTTTGCGCTGATATGCGCGAGCGAGCCCAAACTGCGCCGACGCGTGATAGGGCGTAATGGCAAGCGCTTTTTGGAACGCGACAATGGCGTCGTCGTACTTCTGGAGCTGCGACAACAGGAAGCCTTCGAAGTAAAAGGCGTCGGGTTCGTCGGGTGCAATCTTTTCGACAGTCAGGAAGGCCGTGATCGCTTTCTCGGGCTCGCTCGAATCCTTGTAGGCAAGGCCGAGGTTGTACCAGGCATACGGATCATGCGGGAGCGCGGCCGCAGCCGCTTCGAGTGCCGCGCGCGCTGGCTCGAGTTTCTGCTGGGCCAAGAGCGCGATTCCCAGATTCATTTTGGCTTGAGCGAAGCCGGGATAGGCGGCGAGCGCCTGTTCGAAATGTTTCTGGGCGTCGGCGGACTTGCCCTGATTCATGTAAGCCACGCCCAGCGTATTCAGCCGCAAAGCTTCGGGCGACACCTTTTTCCGAGCCTCGGCCGTCGGCTCCTGGTCGACTGACGTTTGGGTGGCCCAGAAGAGATGACGCCCGGTGCCAGGAATCGTGATTGCCGCGAGCAGCAGGATAGCTCGAAACGGGACCGATTGGTGTGAAACCCGAGTCTTGAATCGCATGAAGGAGAGTGCTCTCTGGGCGCGCCGCGCCGCAAAAAGTAAGAGCAGCGCCTAACTGATTCTCTTGGCTCAGTCGAGGCGCGTCAACTGTTTTTGGCTCTGTCACTACAAACTTAGATGGACGGCTTGACCACCGGCGCGGAGGCCGCTACCTTCCTTCGGTGCCTCTATGAGCGTCCCCTTTTATTTTTCGATTTCCGAAACGCAGGAAAAGCTACGCAAGCGAGAACTGTCGCCGGTGGAAGTCGTAACAGCGCATTTGGAACGGGTGCAGGAACTGCAGCCGAAACTGAACGCTTTTGTGCATCTCGATGCAGAGTCAGCGCTGGCTAGAGCACGCAAAGCGGAAGCAGCCTTTGTACGCGGTGAAGAATTGCAAGCCCTGGCGGGAATAACTTTGACGGTAAAGTCCAGCATGGATGTGGCCGGGTGGCCGTGTCCGGCGGGCTCGCTGCTGCGGAAAGACTACGTGCCGACAATGGATGCGGTAGCCGTGGCGCGTCTTGAGGCAGCCGGAGGGATCCTTCTTGGAAACACGAACACACCGGAATTTCTGATGGCCTACGAAACCGATAACCGCCTGACGGGAAAAACTTCGAACCCGTGGAACCTGGCCTATTCTGCGGGCGGTTCGAGCGGGGGAGAAGCCGCAGCCATTGCTGCCGGGTGCTCAATGGGCGGCGTGGGAAGTGACGGTGGCGGTTCGATTCGCACCCCCGCTCACTTCTCCGGCATCTGCGGATTGAAGACGACCCCGGGACGGATTGCGACGACGGGCCACTTTCCGCCGGGAGCCGGCGCATTTGGATGGATTGGCGTAGTGGGTCCGATGGCCCGCACCGTGGCGGACTTGGGGATTCTGTTTCAGGTGATGGCAGGGCCGGATCGGGGCGACGCCTTATCGGCGCCGGTACCTGTGCGGCAGGTTGAAGCGCAGGAACTAAAAGGATTGCGCATCGGGATCCTTGAGAGTGGTGCGTTGGGCCGCGCCACGCCTGAGACTCTTTCGTCTATTCGCAGCGCTGCTCAGTTGCTATGCGATCTGAATTTTCGCGTGGAACCGCTAAACCTGGAAAAACTTGACCGCGCGCTGGAGCTTTGGTGGTTTTTCTTTGGCCCCGTGATCGGCCATCTGATTCACGAAACTGCGAAGGGACGAGAGGCGTTGCTTAGCCCGATGCTTCGGGAGTTTCTCGAGATTGCAACTGCCGAACCACTCTCCAGCGTGGACGCATTCATGACCGCGTGCGCCGACCGCGATCTGGTGCGAGCTGAGATTTTGCGCCAGTTGCGCGATGTGCCCGTGCTGCTCTCCCCGGTCTCGACAGCCCCAGCGTTTGAACACGGCAACGGTAACTACCGCGACGGCAGTCTTTACAACTACAGGCACACGATGCGTTTCTGCCAGTGGCTGAATCTGGTGGGATTTCCCGGAGTGTCGCTGCCATTCGGAAAGTCACCGGAAGGACTGCCCATCAACGTGCAATTGATTGGCCGCCCGCACGAGGAAGAATTGCTGTTGGCGGTCGCGGAAATGCTAGAGCGGGCTCGCGGCCCTTGGCAAGCGCCAGCAATCTAGCGGTCAGCTCGATTCCTGCACCGGCGGTTGCGCCAAGCCGCGTCGGTGCTCTAGGTTCGCATGTCCTGGATTTCAGCGACAAGTTGAGAGTACAATCCGGCCATGAACCGACGCAAATTTATTGAAACATCCATTGCGGCAGGTGTGTTTTCCGCGTTTCCGTCACGAACGTTTCCAGCCACTCACCAGATTGAAAAAGTCGGCGTACAGCTCTACAGCGTGCGCGACGCGATGAAGAGTGACTTCACGGGTACGATCGCGAAGGTCGCATCGATCGGCTATAAAGAGGTGGAGTTTGCAGGCTATTTCAATCACTCGCCGAGTGAGGTTCGCTCCATCTTGGACAGCAATGGACTGGCCGCTCCGTCCTGCCACGTCGGCTACGACGTGGTGCAGAACAAGTGGCCCGAAACGATTGAAGCGGCTCATACGATCGGGCACAGTTTCATCGTTTGCCCGTATCTGGATCAGAAACTGCGCAAATCTGCCGAAGACTGGAAGCGAATTACTGAGCAATTCAACAAGGCCGGCGACGCGAGCAAGAAGGCCGGGATTCAGTTCGGCTATCACAATCACTGGTGGGAGTTCGCTCCCGACGCTAGCCTTGGGGGCAAATTGCCGTACGATTACCTGCTCGAATCCACCGATGCAAATCTAGTGAAGATGGAGATGGATCTTTGCTGGATCAGCGTTGCCGGAAAGGACCCATTGACGTATTTCAAGCGATACCCAGGGCGTTTCCCGCTAGTGCACGTAAAGGACTGTAAGAGACTGCCGCACCTGACGCCGGAGCAGGTGGCAAGCTTTGACGACAAGGAACTGATAGCGAATGACATGACCGAGGTCGGGAGCGGGGTTATCGATTGGAAGCGCATCTTCTCTCAGGCGGATGAAGCCGGGATCCAACATTATTTTGTCGAGCACGATTCGCCGAAGGACGCTTTCGCGAGCATCACCGGCAGCTACAAGTACCTGTCGACACTGCGGTTCTGACGCGCCTACGCTGATGGAAATTGAAACGAAAACGCACGACGAGATCAAAGTGGTGAAGCTGAAGGGCCGCCTGGCGATGGGCCCACCATTGGATCGCTTCAACGCCACAATATCCGAGTTGCTGGGCCAAGGCCACAATCGAATCGTGCTGGATCTGGAAGAAGTTCCCACAATTGATTCGAGCGGGATCGGCACGCTGGTAAGGCTCCTGACATCCGCGAAGCAGGCGGGTGGCGCCATCCGGTTGCTGAAGCCTTCGAAGTTCACAACGCAAACGCTCAAAATGGTGGGGTTGTTGAACCTGTTTTCTACGTTCGAGGAATTGCCGCAAGCGGTCGCATCGTTCCAATAGCACCGAGTGCGCGCCTCCGATTTAAGGGTGGCTCAGGAGGGATTGAAGTTCTGAGCCGCCAGATCGACGCTTGGAAAGAAGGGCACGAGCTTATCGACATGGGTCAGCGCCAGGGTTTCCTGGACAATTCCGTGAGGACCGGCGATGCGGAGCATACCCCCGGCCTTTTGCATCTTGGCTTGGCACACCACCAGGATGCCGACGCCAGTGCTGTCGATTCCGTCGAGCTTGCTCAGGTCAAAGATGATTTTCTTGATTCCGGCGATGAGTAATTCCGAGATGCTCCATTCGACCTGACGACTGTCATTTCCCATCATCAATTTACCAGTAAATGTAATCAGGCAGATGTCCGGGGCGGGCTTTGTCTTGTGCAATTGGAGAATCATAGGCAACCCCCCCGGGTACTTTTGAGTTTCGGTCGGAAACGCAACGGAAGGGTGTGGCGCTGGGCGCGCCCGAACCTGTGAGACGGCCCCACTTCCGTCGGCGGCATGATAGTAGGACTGGAGAGGACCGGAGTCAACGAGAAAGGCGGGCTCGGCGGATTGTCAAAGAAGGTACATCAATACATCCTCAGGACGCTCGCGGGAATGCAACTGGACTCATACTAAATGGAGCTCGCTCGAACCGGCTGCCCGCAAAAGTCGCAAATCATAGGGGCCGAGGGACCTTGAGACGTAGCCAGATCTTCTGGAAGGTGGTCGTTCTTGTTTGTGGGATCTTTGGCAGCACGGCCCGGGCACAGCAACTGGCCGTCCCTAGCTCGAGTCTGGCAGACGAGCTGCCGACAGCAGCTTCGAGTTTCCTCGCGTCACCGACACAAGACCCAGCAGCGCCAAAGACGCCGGTCGCAAAAGGCGGCAGCGATACCAAGCCTTCCGGCGGCTCAATCGAATCGCCCGAGCCCAAGGTTGACGCGCAAGATGAGACTCCTCAGCAAACCAAGCGGATTTTGTGGGTCATCCCTAATTACCGGGCGGTCAGCACCAGTCTGCGTCTGCCCCGGTTAAGCGCCAAGGAGAAGTTCTGGCTGGCAACTCAGGACAGCTTCGATTACTCGAGTTTTATTTTTACCGGCATACTCGCGGGAGTCGCGATGGCGAACAATTCGGAGCCCTCGTTTGGACAAGGCGCGTCTGGGTACGGCCAGTATTACGCGCACACGTTTGCGGATGGCACCATCGAGAACTACCTGACCGAGGCAATCGTACCGACTTTGACGAAACAGGATCCGCGTTACTACACGCTGGGGCACGGTGGATTTTTGAAACGCACGGGGTATTCCGTCAGCCGCTTGTTCCTTACCCGGACGAACAACGGGAGCAGCACGTTTAATATTTCAGAAATCGCTGGCGCCGCAGCGGCGGCAGGCATCGGGAACGCCTACTACCCGCCCACTTCTAACACGTGGGTCAAAACCTATCAGCGCTGGGGTACACAGCTTGCTCTCGACGGCGCTGGCGACATCCTGAAGGAATTCTGGCCCGAGATTAACCGGACCATTTTCCACAACAAATACTGACCCCGTTCCGTGCTAGGTCGCGGCTACCTTCAAAACGTGGACACTTGGCTACATCTTACCTGCAATCGCCGTTGCTGGGCTGGCGGGCGTTCAGTATGACTTGCGCCGACGCGGGGAACTGAACGCATTCCTTGCATCGGCTACTTATCTTCTCGGGATGCTGACGAGTGTGGTTTTCGGCGTCTACCCGATGGTGTTGCCCGCGCGCAACGCGTCCTACTCGTTGACCGTGGCAAGTGCGAAAGCCGGGGCCTACGGCCGGAAGACTGGGCTGATCTGGTGGGTGGTCCTGTTTTATTTTGTGCATGCGTACCGCTCGTTTGCGGGCAAGGCAAGCACCGAAACGAACGGTCACGGCTACGGCGACCAAAAAACGCTAGGCGGTTTGCGTAGGCTAAGGAAAGTGAGGACCTAATTCAAAGACAAGGCCATCTTCTTGGGGCATATCTAGCGAAGCGCCCTTTGACGTCGCTCCAGAAACCGCGTAGCGTAGAAGTCTGAGTGAAGCACCCATGGCGAGCCGCAAATTTACCGTCGCAATGAGGCTGTGCGCCGCAAGTCTGGTCCTTTGCATGGCCACGATACCAGTTTGCTCGGCGCGATGCTCGGCACAAGCCTGTGCCGCTCCGTTGCCGGACGATCGAACTGGCGATTGCCATCACTCGTCGGGCGATCGCCACGCTCCTGGCATGAAAAACAGGACCACGATTTTTTCGTGCGCGGCGGGCGAGGTGGTGTTCACGACAATTCGCCCCGGGCAAGACGCATCTATCAAGAAATCCGTGAGTCGTCCGGCCGAATCTCACCCCCTATTGGCCGGCGATTTCAACGCTGAAGACCCCGTCGCCGCCGCCCGGTCGGGTGGAATCGCGACGTCGCAGCAAGTCCACCCTGTTTCTGCCTTACAGGCCCCGCTTCGCCTCTGAGTTTTTTCCCAGTCTCATAAGCTCCCTGAAAGTCTGCCGAATACTCGCACAAAACGGTTCCCAGCCGCGTGAGTGGTCTACCGAATTGACGGCTCCCGATGACGGTGTTCATCAGCCGGCTTTGCGTTTGGAAATGGAGGAAGTATGGGAAGTTCCAGAAGAACTTTTTTTCAGGATGCATTGCTCTTTGGCACCGGTCTGTTCGGAATGGCGACGAGCGCTACCACTGGAAAACCATCGAGCGACGAACAAAGCAATGTGCGTCGCTCGGGGAGCGGCTCAAAGCAGTCTGCGAGGCAACATCCGCTGATGGTGACGCCGGACGTACCCGATTTGCCGTTCGAAATGGACGGAACGGTGAAACTGTTTCGCCTGAAAGCGGAGCCGATGAAGCAGAAAATAGCGCCGTTCAAGACCATCGACGTGTGGGGTTACAACGGCAGTTGTCCCGGGCCAACCATTCAGGTCATGCAGGGAGACCGCGTACGGATCATTTTTGAAAACGCGCTTCCCGAAAGCACCTCCATGCACTGGCACGGGCTGGAGGTTCCCATCGAGCAGGATGGCGTGCCATGGATCAGCCAAAAACCGGTGCCGCCGGGTGGAACGTATACCTACGAGTTCACGGTACATCAGGAAGGAACATTCTTTTATCACGCTCACAGCGCGATGCAAGAAATGATCGGTTTGATCGGGATGTTCATCGCGCATCCGGAGAAGCCCCACACGCCGCCGGTCGATCACGATTTTGGCATCGTGTTGCAGGAGTGGGCGGTGCTACCGAGTAACTCCGTTCCAAACACAGCGTCGATGGAGTTCAACTGGCTCACGTTCAACGGGCTCTCAGCACCTGCGACTACGCCATTGATCGTTCGGCTCGGAAGCCGGGTGCGGCTGCGTTTTGTCAATCTCGGCATGGACCACCATCCGATTCATCTCCATGGAAATCAGTTCGTAATCACGGGCACGGAAGGTGGCCGCGCGCCGGAATCGACCTGGTACCCCACAAACACGGTGCTCGTCGGTGTGGCGCAAGCAAAAGTGGTTGAGTTTGAAGCAAAATATCCTGGCGCGTGGATGATCCACTGTCATCTCCCGCACCACATGATGAACAGCATGATGGACTTGCTCCGCGACCGGCAAATTCAAACTGCTGATACGACCGATCCGAAGGCCCTCAGCCAGATGCAGACACTGGCGCGCGCGATCGGCGTCGAGCACGTTCACCATTCGCCCATATCGGAAAACGCCAACAGCGTGCCGGGTTTCCCACAAGACGCTTTCATGGAGATGGGTATGGACGAGGCCGTGACAAAGCCCGAGACCTACGGTCTGCCGCCAAATTGGAGCGCAGGAATGATGGGCATGATGACCATGGTGCGCGTCCTCCCTGAGAAGGAATTTGAGGAAATTCAAGCGCGCATTCGTGAAAAGAAGCCGACGCCCCACACGGAGCACGTACACCCGAGCTGAAAAGGAAGTCACCACAAAGCGCCCGATTCGCAGAAAACGCAAAGGAAGCTGAGGAGATTCGTGATGTCCTTTTTGACGAGAGTTCTGACATGGACCATGCTGGCTGTTCCCCTAACCGGCGGGGTTTCCCGTGCCCAACAGGCTTCGCCGATGCCTCAAGAGCACACACACCATCACGGGGATATTCAGCCGGTTCAACCTTTCTACCCGCGAATGCGGCGGGCCCAGGAGCATGCTGTGGGGAAACTGTTTACGCTCGATGAAGCGCAGCGCGTCGCGAGCGACTCCAATCCCACGCTGCGCCAGGCTGAGGCGGAAATTCGCGCAGCCAAAGCACGCCAGCAGCAGGCGGGGCTTTATCCGAATCCGACGCTGGGCTATACGGGCGACGAGATCCGCGGCGGCTCGATCAACGGGGGAAAACAGGGATTCTTCGTCGAGCAGTCGCTTGTGACGGCAGGGAAACTCAGCAAAAGCAAGGATGTCCTCGGAAAGGAAATTCGCCTGGCCGAAATTGAGGCGGAGGAGCAGAAGCTTCGCGTGCAGAGCGCCGTGAAGATCGCTTATTACCGTGTTCTTGCCGCGCAGGAGTTGCTCGACGCGCGGAGCGATTTGAGCAAAATTGAAACGGACCACGCGGAAACGCAGCGGCACCTGTTCAACACCGGCCAGGCAGACGAAACCGATGTACTCGAAGCCGAAGTTGACGCCGAGCGCATGCGCCTTTCGGTTCATATGCAGGAAAACACCCTGCGCGAAGAGTGGAAGTCCCTCGGCGCTGTGATTGGCCGGCCCGACCTTCCGCAAACCGTTGTTGCCGGAGACCTGGAGCACGATTGGCCGGTGATCATCGAAGATCAAATTATCGACACGATTGCGGCGCAGAGTCCGGCCACACAGATCGCCGCCGCGGCCTCCGCCCGAGCAAAATCGGAGATTGTTCGCGCGAAAAGCCAGTCTATCCCTGACCTGCAGTTGCGCGGCGGACTCGAATACAACAACGAACCGCTGAGCACGCTTCCTCATGCGATCGGCTGGGAAGGTCTCGCGGAAGTCGGCGTGCAAATTCCCATCTTCAACCGGAATCAAGGGAACCTCGCCGCTGCGTCGGCCGGCGCGGAACGCGCCAGGCTCGAACAGCAACGTGTTTCGCTCACGCTGCGTGAGCGTGCTTCTACCGTAGTCGATGAATATGCCAACGCGAAACTGATGGCCACGGAATATCTCGAGGAGATGCTGCCACGCGCGAAGAAAGCATACACCCTGATGCTGGAAAAATACGGCGAGATGCTGGCGGCTTACCCTCGTGTCGTCGAAACTCAGCGAAAACTCTTCACCTTGCAGGCGGAGTACATTCTGGCGCTCGAAAGCCTGTGGACCACGGGCATCGCGCTCGAAGGGTTTCTGCTGACGGATGGCCTCGAGGCGCCCGCACCTCCAGCGGAAGTGGATCGCCCCGTGCGCGAAACGAATGTACCGATGCCCGAGCGCATTATGTCTCCGATGGAGAATAAGCCGCGGCCGTAGACCTGTCCGAACGGACATGTACAGTGCGGCACACTAGTACCGGGGTAGCGTTGACCACCTGAAAAATCGACCGTTACTGTCACTAATGGCGAGGGGTGTCTCTCGAGAGGGCCGTTGCTCTCACGAGCAATGAAGAAGCGCGAAGCCTCTTCATCGAAAAACACCACCGAAACAACAGGGTAGGCGCAAGCCCGCCAATGCGCCCACGTTTAAGGGGATGAGCCACCGTTTTGTGGCGGAACCTGCATGCAAACGATCGCGAAAGCGGGGCGTTACGAAATTCTAGGCGAGTTGGGCCGCGGCGCCATGGGTGTCGTGTATCGCGCCACCGACCCTGTGATTGGACGTCCGGTCGCCGTCAAGACCATCCGGCTCAGTGAAGAAGGTACCGGCCTGAATCGAAACGAGCTGCTTTCGCGTTTCCAAACCGAAGCCCGCGCCGCCGGATTGCTGACCCATCCAAACATCGTTGTCGTTTACGACGCTGGAGAAGAAAACGGCCTCTACTACATCACGATGGAACTGGTCGAGGGAAAGAGCCTGCAATCGCTGCTCGATGGCGGCCACGCCTTTCCGGTGCCTCGCGTGCTTCGCATTCTGGAGCAGACCTGCAGCGCGCTGGCGTTCGCGCATGAGCGCAACGTCGTGCACCGTGACATCAAACCCGCGAACCTGATGCTCACCGCCGACGACACCGTCAAGGTGACCGACTTCGGCACCGCAAAGATTCTGCAGTTTGGAACCGTGCAGCAAACGACACATGTGATGGGCACGCCAAGCTATATGTCACCCGAACAGGTGAAGGGACGGCCCGTCGATGGGCGCAGCGATATTTTCTCTCTGGGTGTCGTGCTGTATGAAATGCTTACCGGCGAGAAACCGTTTCCCGGGCAGAGCATCACGACGGTGATTTACAAGATTGTGAATGAAGATCCCGTGCCGCCGCGTCAGTTGAATCCCTCGATTCATCCGGGACTCAATGAAATCGCGCTAAAAGCGCTGGCGAAAGAGCCCGAGGTTCGCTACCGGTCGTGCCGCGAGATGCTGGAGGACCTGAAGAGCTATCGCAACCTGGGCGCGGCGGACCGCGGCCCCGATGCTACGCTCATTTCGCCGCGCACGGGTCCTCGAGCGCAGCCGTTTGCAACGCCGACGAACCCGCTTCGTCCTTATGCAGACGAACCTGCAACCGCCGCTGCGGTGCATTCCCTTCAGAAACGGGTCAGTTCCCCGATGCAAACGCCAACCGTGCGGCGCACTGGGCCCGTGCAGCCCTATCAGGAGCCACCGAAGGAGCCTGGCACCTTCGCGACCGTGCTAGCTGCGATCTTCCTGCTTTGCGTCATCATCTGGGGCGGGATGAAATTGCGGCCGGAGTGGGAAGCTACGCGGCAAATGAATAAGGCGGCGCAAGCTCAGTCACAGCCGGCCGGCATAGCTGCGCCAGCAGCCGCTGTTGCGCCCGCAGCGCAGCAGCCGCTTCCATCAAAAGAAAGTGATTCGCCGGCGGAAAAGCCATCAGCCACGTCCTCTTCAGCACCAGCCGCTCCCACGATTTCGAAGCCAGCGCCAGCGGAGACGGCTACGATTGATCAACCGGCGAAAGCAGCCGAAGTCCCGGCGGCGCCCGTCACCGTTACCAAAAAGCCCGAGTCAACTCTGTCGGCGGCGGCTGCCGAATACAAGGGCCGGATCGAAGAGGCCCTGGACGAGAATGGCTTAAAAGGACGAGTAAAAGTCACCGGAACGGGAAACACTTTGACCCTTGCGGGAAGACTTCGTCCGGCCGAACATGCGTCGCTGCTGAAATTCATGCGCAATGCTCCTTCGAACGTTCACGTGGTCGATGACACTCTCTATGACGATGCGCCGTTGGTGGCAGCGGAATCCGGCGACAACGGAGCGCATCCGGTACCTGGAGCAGGCAAAGGAGCAATCCACATCGTAACGGATGTGCTGGGAGCCAACGCGACACTCTTCGGACCGGGTGGCCGCGAAATCAACACCTGCACAACGCCTTGTAGTTTTAACGACCTTTTTCCCGAGCGATACAGCCTACAGGTTCGGAAGGACGGCTATTCCACGTTGCAGACTGCACTGGAGTTGAAAGCCGGCCAAACACTCGATCAAAAAATTCATCTTGAGGCTTTCGCGAAGGGACTTTACGTCAACAGCCGCCCCGCCGGCGCGGACATATTCATCAATGGGGCCAAGCAGTCGGGGCAAACGCCGGCAACGCTTCCGCTTGCACCGGGGCAGTACGACTTGGTGCTGCGCTACCCCGGCTATGAGGCTTACGCCGGGCACATTCAGGTAAAAAACAACGTTCAGACCACACTGGACACCGAGTTAAAGGAGAAGCCCGCAGGTCACGTCGCCTGGGCACAGGTCAATTCCACGCCAGAAGGCGCTGAAATCTTCATTGATGACGTGCCTACGGGCCAGCTTTCGCCCGCCCGGGTACAAATGCAGGCAGGTTCACACATCCTTGCGCTGCGTTTGAATGGCTACCAGGTCGCCAAACGGGGCGTGCAGGCCAGTGAGGGCGGAACTGTAAACGTGTCGGAAACCCTGAAGCTGAAGTAATCGGAAAAAAGGCGAAGTTTGGCGAAGAAAAAGCGCAAACAACACCAGAAAGCGCTTCGAGCAGCGCCTCGAATGTGCTCTTTCTCTATACATGGAGCACCAGAAGTACTATATCGCTGACGCGCGCAATCCCCCTATATTTAAGGTGCCGAGGCAACCTCTCCGAGGCGAGGGCTCCCTTCGCCAAGAGTCCCCGGCAAGGCTAAAGTTTCGCAAGACTTGGGACGGACCCTTGGTATCACGCGCCACGATGCTCGCGGAAGACAAAAGGGGGACAAAGCCCCACGCCGTGAAGGCTACGGCGGTCACTGCCGTTCGTGGGCGTACGGCGCAGGCCGATCCCCGGCTAACCCAGGTTTCCCATGCGCTCCGCGGTTTCCACCTGCTACTGCGCGCTCATCGACTTTACGATTCCGCTCATCCGCGCGTCATCGAGAGTCTGGACGACGCCTACGACAGTCTGCGGGAAATAGCCACCGAACTGGACGGACTGGAAGTACGGGTTGAGCGCGGAGGCATCGTCGTTCCCCAGTTGACCGAAGGGCACCTGCCGGATGCGCGTGGTGAATTCCACGCCTTCGCCACCGACCTGCAGCGAGCGGGTATTCACACCCTCTACTTCAGTGCGAAATTCCATGTGGGCGAATTGGACACGCTGGCTCAACTCATCAAGTCCGGCTTGCTAAGATCGGAGGAACCAGCAAAACGTCTGGCGACCGGCGTATGGCCGAACCAGCTCCGGGAGCATCGCGTGGAAGGGATCCAGATCAATACGCTGACGGAACGCAAGGTGGACACCGTTCTGGCCAGCCTGATTGCTGCGCTCGTCGCCTATGGCGGCAACGCGCCGGAAGAAGACGGCGATGCACCGATCCGGGCGCCGCAGGTCGAGGAAACTACCGACACCTTGCGGCTGATCAGCGGCCTCACGCCTCCGATGGAGGCGGCACGAGGCCTTTCTCCTGAAGAAGCCGCTCGCGCCATTCACTCTTCGATGGAAAAGGCCAGCCGCCGGACAGTGCGTATGCTGCTGGCTTCGATGCTCCATTACGGCCCGCAGGAGGGCGAAGCGCCGCAAGTTTATTTGAAGCGTCTGTCGCAGAGCCTGGTGCTGGAGTTGCTGACGACGGAGTTTGCTGCCGCAACGCTGGCGCCCGTGGCCGTGCGGCCGATGTTGAATCAGCTCGCCGACGAAATCGTCGCGGCGGGAGGTTACTCGGGGCCTCATTCGTCGCAGCACTTTTCTTCTCTGGCCTCGGCCTGGGCGAACGACGGCCAGCGCGAGCAGTTGATCGAGCGTTTCTGGCTGGAGCTCGCGCCACGCGAAAAATCCTCCGTGATGCGCGGGCCGGAAATCTGGTGCGTGCCGATCGGAGTGGTTCGTCAGACCCTGGCGCAGCTAGCCGAGGCTGGTGCCGACGCTCCTCGCCGCGAGGCACGCAACATTCTCCTGAACTATTCGCGGCGTCTCGAACACGCTGAACCGGCCGCTCGCCGCATTGTCGCCGCCGGCCTCAAAGAGCTTACGCTGCTGCTCGAATCGCTGTGGCCTAATCAGCTTCCCGAAGAGTTGAGCCGCGGAACTCTGTCCGCTCTTGTGAAGGAGCGTGCACCCGAGACTGGGGCGCTGCTCGCCGCTTTCCTCGAAACGCTCGGTCGCATTGCCGTCGTACGAGGTGATTTTCTCGGCTTTGAGAACATTCTGCTGGGTCTCGAAAAGCTGCCTCGCGATTCCGAGCACGAACACCTGAATGCCCTGATCCACCGCCTGGTTGCCAATGACCGCTGGACACTGATCGTGGACGCAGCGATC
>Ga0306923_10002696_pt1 | contig 16401 bp, 16 predicted proteins | sample sta12Can44000108_FD_203841 | JGI IMG/M metagenome (GOLD analysis project Ga0306923, IMG submission 203841) | Lab enrichment of tropical soil microbial communities from Luquillo Experimental Forest, Puerto Rico - statanox.12C.anox.44.000.108 (v2)... | ecosystem: Environmental > Terrestrial >... | reverse complement strand
CTCGGAGTCCGCCGCCTTCTTCTGCTCGTCCGCCTTCTTCTTCTGCGCGTCCTTGTCCTTCTGGTCCTGCTCGGCCTTTGCCTTCTGCGCGTCGTCCTGGGGCTGCTGCTGCTGCTTCGTCTTGTCGGTCTTCTCCGTCGGGGCAGTGCCCGGCTGGCCCGGCTGACCCGGCTGGTCCTCGGCTCGCGCCCCGGCGGAGCCCGCGAGCGCAACGCCGCCGGCCACCAGCACGCGCAGGAGCTTTCGGACGCTGGGGTTGGTCTTCTCGGACATCGGAGCCTCCCATCCTCGATGGACCCCTGCCCGGTAGGGCGGACGCCGGATCCGTCGCCAATCCCTGTGGGGTCATCGCGCCCCGGTGAGCCGCCGGTTCCTCGCGAGGTTCGGGAGAGGCTCGACTTCTGATCCCCGCGGGGTCGCCGCCGACAGCGCCGGTCGCCCCCACCCCGCCGCCGGTCGCCCTCCCCTTCCGACCGATCGCCGAGTTCGCCTCCGCCTGGGCGCGGCGGGGGGCCAGAGTGGTCGCGCTCTCCCACCGGAGGTCCGACCCATGACGTGGACGCAGGTCTACACGCCCCTCGTAAATCTGTACCTCTCGGCGCTCGTCGCCGCGATCCCCGTCGTCGTGCTGCTCGCGGCGCTCGCCTTCTTCCACGTGAAGGCGCACGTCGCGGCGCTGCTCGGCCTCTTCCTCGCCCTCGCGATCGCAGTAGGCATCTACGGGATGCCGCTCTCGATGGCGGGGGCCACCGCCGCCTACGGCGCGGCGTTCGGGCTCCTCCCCATCGGCTGGATCATCCTGAACGCCATCTTCATCTACGACCTCACCGTCAGGACCGGGAAGTTCGAGGTGGTGAAGGACACCATCGCTGGGCTCGCCGGAGATCGGCGCATCCAGGTGCTCCTCATCGCCTTCGCGTTCGGCGCCTTCATCGAGGGCGCCGCCGGCTTCGGCACGCCGGTCGCGATCAGCGCGGCGATGCTCATCGGCCTCGGCTTCCGGCCGCTCGCCGCGGCCGGGCTCGCCCTCATCGGCAACACCGCGCCGGTGGCCTACGGCGCGCTCGGCACGCCGATCATCACCCTCGCCAAGGTCACGGGGCTGAACGAGGGGCTGCTCTCGGCGATGACGGGCCGCCAGCTCCCGCTCTTCTCGCTCATCGTGCCGTTCTGGCTGGTCTGGGCGATGGCCGGGTTCCGGGGGATGCTCGGCGTGTGGCCAGCTTGCCTCGTCGCCGGCCTCTCCTTCGCCATACCGCAGTTCGTGGTCTCCAACTTCTTCGGCCCGTCGCTCGTCGACATCGTGGCGGCGGCGAGCGCGATCCTCTGCACCTACCTGTTCCTCAAGGTCTGGCAGCCGAAGGAGGTCTGGCGCTTCAAGGAGGAGCGCGAGCAGGGCGTCGTGCCCGCCGGCGGCGCGCGGGCGTCGCTCGGGGCGGCGGCCCGCAAGCACTCGGCGAGCGAGGCGTTCATGGGGTGGATGCCGTGGCTCGTCCTCTCCGTGTTCGTGTTCGTGTGGGGCCTGCCGGCGGTGAAGACCTGGATGAACGGGATCTTCAACCCGACCTTCGACGTGCCCCTCCTCCACAACCTCGTGCTCAAGGCGCCGCCGGTCGCCGCGAAGGTCCACCCCGAGGCGGCAAAGTTCAGCCTGAACCTCCTCTCCGCCACCGGCACCGGCCTCCTCCTCGCCGGCGTCGTCGCAGGGCTCTGGCTCGGCCTCCGCCCGCGCGAGCTCCTGAAGACGTACCTCGGCACGCTGAGGCGCGTCCGCTACTCGCTCCTGACCATCGCGGCGATGCTCGCGCTCGGGTTCACCACGCGCTACTCGGGCTCGGACTCGACGATGGGGCTCGCCTTCGCCTCGACCGGGCCGCTCTTCCCCTTCTTCTCGCCGCTCCTCGGCTGGCTCGGGGTCGCCCTCACCGGCTCCGACACGTCGTCCAACGTGCTGTTCGGCAACCTGCAGGTGGTCTCGGCCCAGCAGATCGGCATGTCCCCCGTCCTCGCCGCCTCCGCGAACAGCGCGGGCGGCGTCATGGGGAAGATGATCGACGCGCAGAGCATCGTGGTGGCGTCGGTCGCGACGAAGCAGGACGGCCAGGAGGGCTCCATCCTCCGGTACGTCTTCTGGCACTCGCTCGCGCTCGCCTGCCTCGTGGGCCTGGTGGTGCTGGCCCAGGCATACTGGCTCGGCTGGATGGTGCCGCGGTAAGGCGGGAGGACCGAGACGATGCTCGAGCTCTTCGAGGCGAGGGCCGAGGCGGTGAGCGCCGAGGTGCTCCACGCCCCGTGCGCGGCGGCGGCGGTGGAGGTGGTCCTGGCGGTGCTCGAGCGGGAGCGCGTCGAGGACGCGCCCGGCGCGCGCGCCGTCTGGTGCGAGGGGCCCATCTGCCGCGGCCTCCTCGACCCGGGCTCGCTCGCCCGGCGCGTCCCAGGCCTCTCCTTCGACGTGACCCGCGCGCACGCCGTCGAGAGCCGCGTCGGGGTCTCCGAGTTCGAATGGGCGCTCGCGACGACCGGGACGATCGCACAGGACGCGAGCGATCCCCGGCTGCGTCTCGTGTCGACGCTCACCGAGACGCACGTGGCGCTCGTGCGCGCCTCGGCGCTCCTGCCGGACCTCGAGTGCCTGCTCGCGCGCATCGACCCGCGCCGCGTCCGCTACCTCGCGTGCGTCACGGGGCCGAGCCGGACCGCCGACATCGAGCGGGTCCTCACCATCGGCGTGCACGGGCCGAGGAAGCTCGTGATCGTCCTCGTCGACGACGCCGCGGAGGCGCGCGCGTGACCGCCCCGGACCTCCGGCAGCGGCTGGCGCACGCGCTCGCCGACGGGAAGCTCGCCGGGTCGCTGGGCCGCTTCGGCGAGGCGTACCTCGCCGCCCGGGCCCGCGCCTACGAGGGGATCGACTTCGAGGCGCTGCGCGACCGGCTCGTCGCCCTGAAGGATCGCGCCGCTGGCCGCCTCGACGCCCTCGCGGCCCGCTTCCAGGAGGAGGCGACGCGGGCGGGCGCGACCGTGTTCCGCACCTCGGACCCCGACGCCGTGAAGGAGTACGTCGTCCGCCTCTGCCGCGAGCGCGGCGTGCGCCGCGTCGTGAAGTCGAAGTCGATGGCGACCGAGGAGCTCCACCTCAACGCGCGCCTCGAGGCAGAGGGGCTTCGCGTCAAGGAGACGGACCTCGGCGAGTGGATCGTCCAGCTCGCCGGGCAGCGGCCGTCTCACATGGTGATGCCCGCGATCCACCTGTCGAAGGAGCAGGTCGCGGACGTGTTCTCGAGGGAGGTGAACGAGCGGCTCGCGCCCGACATCCCGGCGCTCGTCGCGGTCGCGCGGCGCGAGCTGCGCGAGGAGTTCCTCGCGGCCGACCTCGGCATCACCGGCGCGAACGTCGCGGTCGCGGAGACCGGCACGCTCGTCCTCGTGACGAACGAGGGGAACGCCCGGCTCGTCTCGACCCTGCCACCCATCCACGTGGCGGTGGTCGGGATCGAGAAGCTCGTCGAGCGGTTCTCCGACGTCGAGCCGATCCTGCGCGCCCTCCCCAGAAGTGCGACGGGCCAGCTCCTCACGAGCTACGTCTCGATGCTGACCGGCCCGGCGCCGGGGGTAGACGGCGCGCCGAAGGAGCTGCACGTCGTCCTCATGGACAATCGGCGCAGCGCCATGGCGAAGGACCCCGCCTTCGCGCAGGCGCTCCGCTGCATCCGCTGCGCCTCGTGCGTGAACGTGTGCCCGGTCTACCGCCTCGTCGGCGGACACGTCTTCGGCGGCGTCTACACCGGCGGGATCGGCGCCATCCTCGCCGCCTGGTTCGACGCGCTCGGCGCCTCACGGGACATCCAGTCGCTCTGCATCCAGTGCGGGGCCTGCACGCAGGTCTGCCCGACCCGGATCGACATCCCCGGCCTGGTCGTCGAGCTGCGCGCGCGCCTCGCGAAGGAGCAGGGCCAGCCGCTGCTGCAGAAGGCCGCGTTCGCGATGGTGAACGACCGGCGCGTTTTCCACCGCGTCCTGCGCGCCGCGGCCAGGGCGCAGAAGCCGTTCGCGAAGGGCGGGATGATCCGCCACCTGCCCCTCTTCCTCGCGGGGCTGACGAAGGATCGCTCGCTCCCGGCCATCGCGGAGGAGCCGCTCCGCGACCGCTTCCCGCGCCTCCCGCAGCGCGGCCCGTTCCGGGACCGCGCCGCGCTGTACGCCGGATGCCTCATCGACTTCGCCTACCCCGCGATCGGCGAGGCGGTCGTGCGCGCCCTGAACGCCGCTGGCGTCGAGGTCGTCTTCCCCCAGGATCAGACCTGCTGCGGCGCGCCCGCGCGGTACTCCGGCGCGCTCGACGTCGCCGCGAGGAACGCGAAGGACAACGTGGTGGCCCTCGAGGGCGCGAACGTCCGCTGGATCGTCTCGGCGTGCCCGACCTGCACGGTGGCGTTGAGGCACGACGCGGCCGCGACGCTCCGCGCGCAGGGCGAGGAGGACTGGGCGCGGCGGGCGGACGCGCTCGCGGCGAACGTCCGCGACCACGCCTCGCTCGTGGACGAGCTCGTGGCGGACGAGCGGCTCGCCTTCGCTCCGGGGGCGGCCGCGGCCGGCCGCGTCACGTACCACGACTCGTGCCACCTGAAGCGCAAGCTCGCGGCGCACCTCGCGCCGCGGCGGCTGCTGCGCGCCACCGGCCACGAGCTCGCGGAGATGAAGGAGAGCGACGCCTGCTGCGGCATGGGCGGGAGCTACTCGCTCAAGTTCCCCGAGATCAGCCGGCCGATCCTGGCGCGGAAGCTCGAGAACGTGCGCGCCACCGGCGCGAGGACCGTCGCCATGGACTGCCCGGGCTGCGTGATGCAGATCGCCGGCGGCCTCGACCAGGCGGGCGGCGGTATCGCGACGCGCCACGTGGCCGAGCTCATCGCCGAGCGGCTCGTCCCGGGCCCGCGCGCCCGAGGCTAGCGGATCGGCGCTCGACCGCCGGGCGTCGGCGCGGGCTCTCCGCCGACCGGCGGCGCTCTCCATCCCTTGCACGCGTCCGAAGCGCCTCCGGGCGCGACGATGACCACCTTGGCTCAGCGAGTGGACGACGAGAGAGGGGAGACGACCATGGAGACCATGCTGACCGAGGCGCTGTTCGTGCGGCTCGAGGCGAAGCCGGGCAAGGAGCAGGCGCTCGAGCGATTCCTGAAGGATGCGCTCCCGCTGGCTGAGGCCGAGCGCCAGACGCCCGCGTGGTTCGCGATCCGGATGGGCCCGTCGACGTTCGGCATCTTCGACGCGTTCCCGGACGAGGCGGGACGGCAGGCGCACCTGACCGGAAAGATCGCGGCGGCGCTCGGGAAGAGCGCGCCCGACCTGCTAGCGGAATCCCCGCACATCGACAAGGCAGACGTGCTGGCGGCGAAGCTGCCGCACTGACGTTCCGGCCCGGTCGCCGGTCGCCCACGCGGTCCGGGCAAGGGGACGGATCCCCGCGCCCGGGCCGCCACGGCCGTCGGGCTACGCCGACCGCAGGATCACCTTGAGCGCCTTCTCCTGCGCTGCGTTCCCGAACGCGTCGTACGCCTTCATGATCTCGTCGAGGCGGAACTCGTGCGTGATGAGCTTGCGCGGCTGCAGCCGTCCCGCCACGACGGTCCGGAGCAGCATCGGCGTCGTGACGGTGTCCACGAGACGGGTCGTGATGGTCACGTTGTGCGCCCAGAGCTTCTCGAGCTTGAGCGTGACCCCCTTCCCGTGCACGCCCACGTTCGCGACGTGGCCGCCGGCGGCGACGACGTCCTGGCAGATGTCGAACGTCGCCGGCACGCCCACCGCCTCGATCGCGACGTCCACGCCTTTCCCGCCCGTCAGGGCCAGGACCCTCTCGACCGCCTTCCCGTCCTTGCTGCTCACGGTCTGCGTCGCGCCGAACCGGCGCGAGACCTCGAGCCGGTTGTCGTCCAGGTCCACCATGATGAGCTCGGCCGGCGAGTAGAACTGCGCGGTGAGCAGCGCGGCGAGGCCGACGGGCCCCGCCCCGACGATCGCGACGACGTCGCCCGGCTTCACGGCCCCGTTCTGCACGCCGCACTCGAAGCCGGTCGGGAGGATGTCGCTCAGCATCACGAGCGCGTCCTCGTCGACGCCCTTCGGCACGGGGTAGAGGCTCGTGTCGGCGAACGGGATGCGCACGTGCTCGGCCTGCGTGCCGTCGATGGTGTTGCCGAGAATCCAGCCGCCGCCGTTCGCGCAGTGCGAATACATCCCCTTCTTGCAGGGCTCGCACTTCCCGCACGACGAGATGCACGAGATGAGGACGCGGTCGCCCTTCTTGAAGGAGGAGACGGCCGGGCCGGTCTCCTCCACGACGCCCACGCCCTCGTGGCCGAGGATGCGGCCGTCCGTGACCGTCGCGACGTCGCCCTTCAGGATGTGGAGGTCGGTCCCGCAGATCGTCGTCCGCGCGACCTTCACGATCGCGTCGGTGGGCTCCTTCAGCGCCGGCCTGGGCTTCTCCTCCCAGGAACGCTTTCCTGGGCCGTGATAGACGAGCGCCTTCATCGCAGCCTCCTTGCGCGTCCTGCGGGACGCGTCAGAGGAGACGTGCCGGTCGCGCCGGCGCGCGCAACCCGCGTCGGGGTTCCGCTCGAAGCGTGCGTCCGGCGGCCCCGCGGTCACGCGCCGCGGGCGATGCTCGGCGGGACGACCTACGCTCGGCGCCAGCGTGAGCCCGCCGGCCGAGGCATTACGCCGCGGCGGGCCGAGGTAACCTCCGACCAGGGCACGGGTCCGCTCGGATGTACCATCCGTGTAGCGGACCTGCAGCGTCGTACCCTCCGTGGTCACCGAGGACACCATGCGCGCGTCGCCGATGCTCCTCACCCTGGTCGCCTCCCTCCTCGCGCCGGCCCCGGGCTTCGCCGACCTCGCCGCCGAGTCGTCGATCGCCTGCAGCGGCGGGATCGTCCAGGTGGGCGACACCCAGGTCGACCTGCTCGGTAAGTGCGGGGACCCCGTGCTGAGGGACGTCGACGTCGTCGAGGCGGGGGTGGCGATCCTGCGCGAGGACCCGCTCGCGCTGGACGGGTCGTCCAGCACCGCCGCGGTCGAGCGCTGGACCTTCAACTTCGGTCCGAACCGGTTCGTCGAGATCTTCACGCTCGAGAGCGGGCGGATCGTCCGGATCGAGCGCGGCAGCTACGGCTACGACCCAGAGCGCGTGCGCACACGCGGCGGCGGCCCGCCCTGCGACTCCTCCGAGATCCGGGTGGGCCACCGCAAGCTCGACCTCCTCGCCCGGTGTGGGCCGCCCACCGCGCGCGACGTCCGGCGGGAGCGCCGCGCGGCGAGCCAGCCCGAGGCGGTACAGGGCGGGACCGCCGTCGCGTACACGACGGTGCAGATCGAGACCTGGACCTACGACCTCGGCCCGGATCGGTTCGTCACCATCGCCACGCTTCAGGACGGGAAGGTGACGGCCGTGGAGCACGGCGGGTACGGATACCGACGGTGATCACTCGACGACGATGAGCCCGCGTTTCGCGCCGCTGTCCGGATCGATGGAGTCGACGGCCTGGAACAGCCGCGCCGTGGACACGAGCCACGGCCCGAACGACGAATTCACGTCGAGCACGAACACGAGATCCCGGTCCGCGAGGTAGCCGCCGACGGGAGAGTGATGGCCGCCGCCTCTCCCGAAGAGCAGCCCTCGGTTGAAGTTGACGATGTACCGGCGGTTCGCGTCATTCGACCGTGCCATCTCCTCCCGGAACTGCGCGAGCGTCAGGTCGCGGATGACGCGCACTCGCCGGTCCGTCTTCGCCCGGACCAGCTGCGCGAGCTCCCCGAGCGTGAGCCCGTTCCAGCAGTAGCCGAACCAACGGCACCTCCCCGACCCCGCCAGCACGTCGTCGACGGTCGCCGTTCCCGAGCCGAGGGATCGCATGACGTTCGCGGCGCTCGTCGGGCCGCACATCGAGATGTTCCGCTGCGGGTCGATCCGGTGGCCGTAGCGGGCAGCGACCGGGAGGCTCCAGGCGCGCTCGAGGAGCAAGGGATCCTGGTACTCGGGTGTCTCGGCGATCGAGGCGACGGCGTAGCGCCTGGGGAAGAGCTTCGCCCGTGCGACGCGGAAGCCGGGATAGCCCACGACCACCACTGCGATCACGAGCGCGAACCACCCGAGCCGATGGCGCATCGCCTCTCTCCCTTCCGTCGCCGGTCGACCGGGCTCGCGGCCGACCGGCGGGATGCGCCCGGGTCGGCGCTCGCGCCCGAGCGCCCCCACGCTGGCTCGGTCAGGCCTTGATCTCAGCGGTCGCCATCAGCACCGCGCGGCCGAGGGTGTGGCTCAGGAGGTTGAAGGCGAGGAACGCGGGGGTGCTGCCCGCCGGGACGCCGATGTCCTCGACGTCGAGGGCGTGCACGACGAAGAAGTAGCGGTGCGGGCCGTCGCCGGCGGGCGGGGCGGCCCCGAGGAACCGCGCGCCGCCCGCGTCGTTGCGCAGCTGGAGCGCGCCGCGGGGCAGGAGCGCGCCCTTCTCGTCCCCGGCTCCCTCGGGCAGGCTCGTGACCGAGGCCGGGATGTTGGCGACCGCCCAGTGCCAGAACCCGGACATGGTCGGAGCGTCGGGGTCGTAGACGGTCACGACGTAGCTCTTCGTGCCCTTGGGCGCCCCGTTCCACGAAAGCTGCGGGGAGGCGTCCTTGCCACCGGGGACGCCGAAGGCGCCCGACATCTGCGCGCTCGGCAGGGGCGCGCCCTCCTTGATCGTCGTGCTCGTGATCGCGAAGCTCGGGACCTTCGGGAGTCGAGCAAAGGGATCGTGGCCCGTCATCGTCTCTTCCTTTCGTGACCTCAGCGCGAGGCGACGCCCGCCCGCAGCGCGCGGTAGCGACGAATGAGAGAGTTGGTGGAGGCGTCGTGCGAGAGCGACCTCTCCTCGGGGCTCTCCAGCTCCGGGACGATCCGCTGGGCCAGGACCTTGCCCAGCTCGACCCCCCACTGATCGAAGGAGTCGATGTCCCAGATGACGCCCTGGGTGAACACGCTGTGCTCGTACAGCGCCACGAGCTTGCCCAGCGAGGCCGGGGTCAGCCGGTCCGCCAGGATGGTGTTGCTCGGCCGGTTGCCGTGGAACTCGCGGTGAGGCGCGAGCCACGGCGGCGTCCCCTCGGCCTCGACCTCCGCGCGCGTCTTTCCGAAGGCGAGCGCCTCGGCCTGGGCGAGGACGTTCGCGATGAGCAGGTCGTGGTGGCGGCCGAGCGGGTGGAGCGGCTGGGCGAAGGCGATGAAGTCGCAGGGGATGAGGCGCGTGCCCTGGTGGATGAGCTGGTAGAACGAGTGCTGGCCGTTCGTCCCCGGCTCTCCCCAGTAGACGGCCCCCGTGTCGTAGTCGACCTCGCGCCCGTCGAGGGTGACGTGCTTCCCGTTGCTCTCCATCGTGAGCTGCTGGAGGTACGCGGGGAAGCGCTTCAGGTACTGCTCGTACGGCAGCACCGCCACCGTCTGGGCGCCGAAGAAGTCCGTGTACCAGAGGCCCAGCAAAGCGAGCAGCACCGGCAGGTTCCGCGCCAGCGGCGCGGTCCTGAAGTGCTCGTCCATCTCGTGGAAGCCCCGGAGCATCTCGCGGAACCGGTCGGGGCCGATGGCGAGCATCGTGGAGAGCCCGATCGCGGAGTCCATCGAGTACCGGCCGCCGACCCAGTCCCAGAACCCGAACATGTTGGCTGCGTCGATGCCGAACTCGGTCACCTTCGCCGCGTTGGTCGAGACCGCCACGAAGTGCCGGGCGACCGCCTTGGAGTCCCCGCCCAGCCCGCGGAGCGCCCAGGCGCGGGCGCTGGCCGCGTTGGTCATCGTCTCGAGCGTGGTGAAGGTCTTCGAGGAGACGATGAACAACGTCTCCGCGGGATCGAGGTCGCGAGTGGCCTCGACGAGATCGGTGGCGTCGACGTTGGAGACGAAGCGGAACGTCAGGGCGCGCTCGCTGTAGTTCCGGAGCGCCTCGTAGGCCATCACGGGCCCGAGATCGGAGCCGCCGATGCCGATATTGATGACGTTGCGGATCCGCTTGCCCGTGTGGCCCGTCCAGGCGCCGCTCCGGACCCGCGCGCAGAAGTCGGCCATCCGGTCGAGCACGCCGTGGACGGCCGGGACGACGTCGGCGCCGTCGACGAGGATGCGCGTGCCCCTGGGCGCCCGCAGCGCGACGTGGAGCACCGCGCGCTGCTCCGTCGTGTTGATCTTCTCGCCGCGGAACATGGCGTCGCGCCGCTCCGCGACCCCCCTCTCCTCCGCAAGGGCGACGAGCAGCCGCAGCGTCTCGTCCGTGATGCGGTTCTTGGAGTAGTCGAGGAAGAGGCCGGCGCCTTCGGCGGCGAACCGCTCGGCCCGGCCGGGATCGTTCGCGAACAGCTCCCGCAGGTGCAGGTCCTTCACTTCCGCGTGGTGCGCCTGGAGCGCGCGCCACGCCTGCGTCTCGATGAGTCTCGTCGCCATGGTCGCTCCGCGGTCCTCGTCGCCCCGATGTTCTACGGGACCGGGCAGAGCTTGACACCCAGATTCCGGCGGCGAGCTCGGCGACGGTGCGATCGCCGGAGGACCCTTCCTCGCGCTCGTACTGTCAGTGGGCCGCACCTCGTGCGTGACGGGAGCCGCCCAGTCAGGGCTCCGTCGTGGCAGGCTCCCCCGGCTCCTTCGAGTTCCCCGTCTGGTCCGCCACCTCGCTCCGGACCTCCAGGAACTCCGCAGCCATGTCGTACGCGCGCCGAGCGGAGGCCTTCGCCTCCACCGCCGGATCGCGCCCCTCCGCGTACCTTCCCGTGATGATCGCCTGCATGAACATGGCGGCGAGCTCGTCGCGGATGTCCCACTCCATCTCGGTCTTCGTCGGCATCGCGGCTCCTCCCGCGGCTGCGGGTCGCCGGCTGGCGCCCGGCGGCTCGGTCGCCCGGCATGCCGGCCGCTGCGGCGGTGCGCGCGCCCGCAACACGGATGTCCCGCCTGGCGTATCCACGCGAAACGTGAGGAGCCGCCTCGCTCCGAGCATCCGGCCCGAGCAGGTCCATCGCCGGAGGCCGGCGGGTCGCTCACGCGTGCGGCGCCGCACGCAGGGGGCGCCCGAAGCGTCGCCCCGGCTACAGGAGCCGACGCCGCGCGCCCGCTCAACGCAGCGGAAACCCGTATTGCTCGGCGAGCGACCGGAGCGGTTCCGCCTGCGGCCGGCTCGCCCGGAAGCGGACTCCTCCCAGGACGCCGTTCGCGGGGCCGGAGCTCGGGCACGGGACGCCGAACGGGCCCGAGGGCGCGTCGATCGCGGACGCGTCCGTGCTCGGGTGCGAGAGGTCGAGCTCGTCCGCGAGGTTCGTAGCGCTCGCGTCCCGGCTCGTGAGCGGCGCGAGGCCCCAGTTCGCCTCGATCATCCGCAGGACCGAGGTGTGATCGTACTGCGCGTGCGCCACGTGGCCGCGCCGCGCCCAGGGCGCGATGAGCAGCGCCGGCACCCGGAAGCCGAGCCGCCCGTCCACGTCCCCGGCCGCGCGCGTGGCGGGAGGGATGTCCGCCGTCGGCGGAGGGACGTGGTCGAAGAAGCCGCCCCACTCGTCGAACGTGATGACCAGCACCGTGCTGCTCCACTCCGGCGACTGGGTCACCGCCGCGTAGACGTCCGCCATGAACTTCTCGCCGGCGCGGACGTCCACGTGCGGGTGATCGTCGTTCCCGGTGCCGGTCGCCTCCTGCGCGAACTCGCCGTCCACGTACGCCACCTCGGGGAGCGTCCCGGCGCGCGCGTCGGCGTAGAACTGATCGATCCGCGCGCTGATGCCGACGTACTTCGTGCCCCAGAGCGCCAGGAACGGGAGGTCGCTGTAGTAGTAGCGACCCTTGAGCCCCTTCTGCGCCAGCCGATCCCAGATCGTCGGCAGGGTCGAGAGGTCGAGCGTGTTCGAGATGCGGTCGGACTGAGCGGCGTGCTGGTAGATCCGGTTCGGGAAGGTCTCCGAGAGAATGGACGGGTAGTAGTGGTCGAGCGCCGTCCACGTCGGCGCGGCGCGCCCGAGGAACGCGAGATCGGCCTGGGTGTAATAGCCGATCGCGTAGACGTCGCTCGTGCGCAGCCAGCCGTCGTTCCGGCCGCCGTCGTACTGCACCCTGCCGCCCTGGTAGGAGTGATCCGGATCCTGGAACGCGCAGCCCTGGAAGTCGGGAGCGAGCGCGTGCGTGGCGTGGAGCGCGCCCGACGCGTCCGGGTAGGTGAGCCCGGCCTGCGCACCGTCCGCGCCCGGGAGCCAGCCGAGGAAGTGATCGAACGAGCGGTTCTCCATCGTCAGCACGACGACGTGCTCGATCTTTCCAGCGGTCGAGGCCGAGCTCCCCGGAGCGGCGCCGCCGCACGCGGCGAGGAGCGCGACGACGGGGGCGAGGCGCACGCGAGCGGTCATCGAGGTCTCCGGCGAAGAGCGTTCTGCATCGGTGGGCTGAGGCTCCGCGGGGACGGTCTATGCCTCCACGTCCCCCGGCTCCACGAGCTTCGCCTCCACCACGAGATCGCTGGCCACCGCCTCGATCCCGCGGCGCAGCGCGCTCGCGTCGGCGTGCTCCGAAACCGTGATGCGCGCGCTCGCTCGGAACAGGGGCGCGCCGGACATCGGCGCGGCGGACCGGTCGGTCGTCAGCTCCTCGATGTTCGCCCCGAACGAGGCGAGGACGCGCGAGATCTCCCGGACGATCCCGGGCTTGTCCGTGCCGACGACGTCGAGGTCCAGCAGCCGAGGGCGCGCGCGCGCCGGCTCGGGCGCGCTCGCCTCGATCACGACCTTGAGCCCACCCCGACTCAGGTCCGAGAGGGCCCGGGCGAGGCGCTCCGCGTTCGCGGCGTCCACCTCGACCCGGAGGATCCCGGCGAACTTCCCCGCCAGGTGCGCCATCCGGCTCTCGAGCCAGTTGCCGCCGTTCTCGGCCACCCGCTTCGCGAAGGACTCGACGATGCCGGGCTGGTCGCTCCCGACGAGCGTGACGATGAGGTCGGCCATGGCGCGAATATAAGCGGGGGCCGCGTAGCGGCCGCGCTAGCCGACGCCGGTCGCGATCTCGTCGTAGCCGCGCCCCTCGAACTGCAACAGGCAAAGGCCGTGGCCGAACGGGTCGGCCAGCACCGCCAGCTTGCCGTACTCGTGCTGCTCGATCGGCACCTCGAGGCGGGCGCCTGCCGCGACGGCGCGCGCCACCTCCGCCTCGAGGTCCTCCACGGAGAAGTCGAGATGCACCGGGGTCCAGTGACGGCTGTAGTCGCGTCTCACGGCAGCGCCGTGGAAGGGCGCGGTTCCGGGTGCCGCGACGAGCAGGTAGATGGGCACTTCGGCGCCGACGAGCTCGATCCCGCCGCCGCCGAACCGTCTTCCGATGCGCAGCCCCAGCGCGCTCGTGTAGAAGCGAACGGCCTTCTCGAGATCGTCCACGTCGACGTTGACGATGAGCTGTGCCATTCACCGAGTGTAGCGCCCGATCGCGTTCGGCGCCGGCGACCCTCGCATCAGCGAGGCTGCCCGCGCGCCTGGGCGATCACGTACAGCGCGAGCCCCCCGACGGCGAGCGCGATCCCCGCGCTGCCCCGCAGCCCGGGCGCGGCGCCGTGCAGGAGCGCCAGCTCCCCCGCCACCGCGAAGATGACCTCGCTCGACTGCGTCGCGTCCACGGCGGCGAGCTCGTAGGCGTTCCGGGCGTGGTGCCGCGCCCGCAAGAAGAGGCTCGTCGCCACGACGCCGGAGAGGAGCGCGATGACGGCGGTCTGCCCGAGCTGCCCCGGGGACGGCGGCGGTGGGCGAACCACCAGCACGAGCGCCACCCAGAACGGCAGCGAGCCGAGGGTGAGCAGGAGCACGCGGGCGAGGTCGTGGTCGACGAGCGGATCCTCGACGTGCGGGATCCAGCGGACCGCGCCCCGGCGCGCTTCCCACATGAGCTGGTTCCCGAATGGATAGGCCACCGCCGCGACCAGCACGGGCGCCGCCCCGAGGAGAACGTCCCTCAGGGCGCCGGTGCCCGCCTGCTCCAGCATCACGAGCACGATCCCGGCGAACACGAGCCCGGTGAAGGCGATCCCGCGCAACGGCACCCGCCTCCCGAAGGCGAGGAGCACGAGGGGCGAGGCGAGGATCGTCGATTGCCACGTGGTCGCCACCACCCACCCCGGCGCGAACGAGGCGCTGAAACAGATGAGGCCGTAGAACAGCCCGAACCCGATGCTCCCGGCGAGCGTGAACAGCGCCCAGTGCCGGCCGAAGAGGCACAGCGTAGACGCCAGGACCTGGCGCTGCCCCGTCAGCACGAGCGCCAGGGCCAGCATGAGGAGCATGTAGCCGTAGCGCAGGCTCGCGGACCACACCCAGTGGCCGCCCGACAGGCTCATGGCCCGGTTGAGCACGAAGGTCGCGCTGAAGAACAGGCCGGCCAGGATGCCCGTCAGGATGAGGCGTGCCATGCGTTACGGCTTCCGGGGTCGAAGCATGCGCGCCTTCCGGGAGATCGCGCCCGCGCCGGCCGATCGTCAGCGCCCGAGCATCCCCGCGAGCTGGCACAGCGCCGGCGCGATCACCAGCGCCGGCAGCATCGCGCCGACGCGCAGCCTGCGCTCCTCGAGGCCGAGGCCGGCCAGGACGAGGTTCAAGCCGATCGCGGCGACCAGCAGCCCGCCGGCGCCGCTCACGGCGAGGACGCGCGGATCGGTCATCGGGTCGGGGAGCGCGCGCGAGAGCGCCGCGGCCGTGACGCTGAGGCCCCCCTGCAGCGCGAGGATCGGCAGCGCCGAGAAGCCGACGCCCACGCCGTACACGCCGCCGAGCGCGACGGCGGCGATGCCATCGAGCGCCGACTTCAGCACGAGCGTGCGCGCATCGAGGGTGAGGCCGTTCTGGAGGGAACCGACGATCGCCATGGGACCGATGCAGAACAGCAACGACGCCGCGACGAAGCCGTCGGTGAAGCGGCCGCCGCCGCGCACCCGGCGCCGGAGCGCCTCGCCGAGGAGGGCGAGCCGCTCCTCGACGCCGGCGACCTCGCCCACGACGGCGCCGGCGGCCAGGCTGACGAGCGCGAGGATGATCCCGGGGAGCGGCCCTGCCTGCACGCTCTCGAGGCCGCGCGCCATTCCCAGCCCGACGTACAGCGTCACGAGCCCGAGCACCTGCATCAGCGTCCGGCTGAGGCGCTCCGGGAGCCGACCGCCGGCGACCACGCCGACGGCGGTCCCCGCCGCGATGGCAGAGACATTGACCCAGGTCCCCGACGTCCTCGCCAGAAGCTCCAGCATCGACGCGCGCTCCCGAAAGGCGAACGCCGGCTCGGCGGATCGGCCGGGCCGGCGTTGGCGTTGTTTGACCGCGGTTTTAGCACAGCGACGGATTGCGTGAAAGCGTGGGTCAGGCGTCCCGCTCAGTCGTCTCGAGCTGGGCGAGCGGATTCCCTCGACACCGCTTGGCGTTCCGACGGAGGCGCGATCACGGAGTGCTCGCAACCGAACGGATCTCCTGGATCCAGGGCTCGTGGTTCTTCCCGGATGCCAGGACGACTTCGTAGCGAGGCGCACGCTCTCCTCCCCAACGGTACGAGGCGGGACGATCCACGCTCGGCAGCCTCGCCTGTAGCCGCCGAGGGACGTTCACCTCGTCGATGAGGAGCGACACGGAGCCTCGGACCGTCGAGGACAGGGAGGCGCAGTTGCGACTCAGGAACACGTGCACCTTGGCGGGAGCGATCAGGTACGAGTTGCGGTCCGGGTACTCACGCCTCAGGGCGCTGGGATCGTTGCCCACGTCCACGACGAAGAGTCGCGATCCGAAGCGCAGCGCGCGCTCGGCGAGCGTCCGGTCGGAGGCGTCCGGCGCAGGCGCGGGCTTCGCGTCACACACTTCCTGCGTGGACAGAGAGTAACGCTCCGCGAGGCGCTCCCGGTACCGCTCCCACGCGCGCCCGCCGAGCTCGAGCACGGCGAACGCCTCGCGCGGGAGCTGCCGCTGGATCAGGATGTCGGCCTCCTCCCAGCTGTTCGGCACCGACACCCGGAACCCCAGCGCCGCGAGCTTCTCGCCGTCGAGCCACGCGAGCGGATCGAGCTCGCGGTCGCGGCAGTAGTCCGCCGACGACCAAGGGACGAAGTGCTCCACGTTGATCCGGAGGGATACGCCGGAGCTCTCGCTGTTGGGAGACACGTACGCGATCGGCAGCTCCCGCTCGGTGAGCGTCAGCGACGCATCCGGTTCGCCACGACGGTTCGCCGCGACCCGCACGAGGACCAGCGCGTTCACCGACACCACGAGCGCGATCGCAGCGACCCAGCCTCTCCCCTTCATGGCATCGCCCCCCGGCTCGTGGCACGCAGCCGCTTGAGCACCAGGAGAAGGAGGATCGCGACCAGCCCGAGCACCAGG
>Ga0306923_10002695_pt1 | contig 16402 bp, 16 predicted proteins | sample sta12Can44000108_FD_203841 | JGI IMG/M metagenome (GOLD analysis project Ga0306923, IMG submission 203841) | Lab enrichment of tropical soil microbial communities from Luquillo Experimental Forest, Puerto Rico - statanox.12C.anox.44.000.108 (v2)... | ecosystem: Environmental > Terrestrial >... | reverse complement strand
GGACATGTCGCCGCCCGAGCGCTTTGATATTTCGGCTGCGAACATGCGGCAAAGCCGGTCGCGGAAATCTCCCTTCTCGATGGTGCCGCCAGGAAACTGGTGCGAGATCTTCAGTGTGGTGGCGGCTCTTGCCGTCCCAGTGCCGAAGCGCAGAATCGCGGGTGCGGCAAGCGCGGATGCCAAGACGTGACGGCGCGTAAGCATAGTACTCTCCCCTAAAGCCAGACTCTCAACGGTCGCAACCCCGGCTCCGAGCGCATCGTGGCCGGTTGTCGTCCGATAATTTTTTTACCTGATAGTGCGAGGTCGAGGCCGGCGGCAAGCCTGATGTTTCAACTTTGATTTGTTGCGTCGCACACGTGCCTCAACATTCTGGCGCGTAAATGGGCACTCGCAGGCCTTTCACGGGCGAAAATGTGTCGAACTTCGGTGTCAAGCTCCACACCTGCCCACCATATGCGATTCCGGCGAAGATTTTTTTGGAGGCGGCGTAACAAGCGCGGTCGCACCGGCGTCGAGAGGCAAGGCGGCATCAGTCGCTTTCCAGAACCAGACCACGAAGGGACCACCCCATCATGACCAATCGCACACGCCTCGCGCTGTTTTCGGCCGCCGTTGTCTCGCTCGGCGTCGCGCTTGCGCCCGCCGCCTTCGCCATGGACGACATGAAGAAGGACAGCATGAAGAAAGACACGATGTCCAAGGACAGCATGAAGAAGGACAGCACGTCAAAGGATTCAATGTCCAAAGACAGCATGTCCAAGGACTCCATGAAAAAAGACGACGGGATGAAGAAGAACTGACACGACGCTTAATTCCGGGGCTCGCCCGGAATCTCGACCATTCCGGGCTTGGCGATGACGCGCCATTCCGGAATGGCCGAGCATGGCTTTGCAATCAATGGGATGGCGCGAAACGCGCGGTGCACGCCCCAACGCGATCCGGTCACTTTTTCTTCTTGCCGCGGTCCTTGCGGGCGGCGTAGCGCGCGTCGCGCTTGGCTTTCTGCTCGGCCTCGAGCGCCGCCTGTCGCGCGATGGCCTCTTGCTGCTCGCGCGCGATCCGGGCAGCCTCGGCCGCTGCTGCTTCCTCTTCGCGCCGCTTCTGTTCGGCCTTGGTGGCCTCGCGCTCCTGTCTGGCCCGCTCGCGATTGGCTACGATCGTCTGGCGCTCGGCGCGCCGTTTGGCGACCTCGGGATCATCGAGCCCAGGCTGGGCTCGGAATTTGTTCAAGAGATTTTGCTTCGCTTGCTGTGCCGCTTTCTGTCGGTCCGCGAAGCCGGGTTCCTTAAATCCGCTCATCGAATGGCCTGTCAGTTTCTGCTCGTTTTGACCTGTTTACCTCTGCTGCCGCATCTACCCATGCGCTCGCACCAGTCGCCGAGCGGTGTACAGTGCGCGCCGCGCCGAAGCCACCCATTATCCGCGGTCTCGCACGCCCCGTTTGACACAAGCCACTGGCCCTGGCGGGGAGGCGTGCCGACCCCTGCCGAAATTTGCAGGATTGTGATTCCCCTCACAACACTACTCGGCCCGACCGCTTTAAGATTTGAGGAGGAGGGACGGCCATGGCCGGTTTTTGGCGGAATCGGAAGTCCCGGATGGTAGTGGCTGCAGTCGTGGTTTGCTGTGCCGCAGTCGCGCTTTCGGTTGCCTTAGCCTACCCGCAGCCGGTTTCGACCCACGCGCTTGGCGCCGAATGGCAGTGCCATCGGGCGGTGGGGATCTTTATGACCTGTACCCGGGCCAGTCGGGTCGAGCCGATCCTGCATCGTCAGCGCCGCGAGCCCACTGATTTGCGCAGGGTGTGACGCGTGCCGGAGGGTCGTGCTACAAGCGCGACGAACCGCTTCGCAACTCCTATGACCCACCGATGGCAGAAGATGAACCCGGCGACGGTCGGCGCGGCGCGATCGCCGGTCTGATTATCGCAATTGTTCTGCTCGCCGTCGGCGTCTGGCTTGCACGCGACCTCACGGCTGCAAGCAAGATGCAGGATTGCGTGATGTCCGGGCGCACCAATTGCAACGTCATCGAGCCCGCGCGATAAACAGCGCGCTCAGACGTGCGATTCGCCGGCCTGAATCCGACGCAAAATTGTCGCGATCTTACGGATTTGTAACAAGACAAGACGCGGGAAAGGCCCCCAATGGGCCCCAGGCGTTTCAGTGCCTTGAGCTACCATCCGCTGGTTGCGACGGCACGGCAAAGAGGGGTTTGCAGGAATGAACGCGTCTCGCCGATCCAAGATCGTCCTTCCCATGGTTTCGCTGCTGATGGCTGTTGCTTTCGCAGCGCAGGCCCAGACGCCGCCGCCGCAAGGGCAGGGGCCGGGCCAGCAACCCGGGCCGCCGCCGGGCAAGCCCCAAGTGCAGGCGAAGCAGGTGCCAGGGCGCCCACCGGGCGGCGCGCCTGGTCCACGCGGAGCGGACGCTCGATACGCGCATGGCGCCGTCGTGTCGCGCGACTGGGGCGGGCACGCCTACCGCGGCCGCGTTGACTGGGAGGGTGGCCGCTGGCGCCATGAAGTCCATAACGGCCGCAACGGCTGGTGGTGGGACGTCGGCGGGGTCTGGTACTTCTACCCTGCGCCGATGGAGGGCCCGCCGACCTATATTTCCGAGGATTACGCCGACGACGTGGTCTACGCCCAAACGCCGGGCCCGTATGCGCCTCCGCCGCCCGGCCCCTACTACGCGGCTCCACCGCCGCCGCCCCCGCCACCGCCGCCGGATCCCGCCGCAAGCGCGGTTGGCGGCGCTGTGGTCGGCGGCCTGTTAGGCGGACTTCTGACGGGCAGGGCGTCTGGGGTGGCAGCCGGTGCCGTCATCGGCGGAGCCACCGGTGCGATCGCAGGCGCGACGGCAGCCGCGCGGCCGGGCTACTACCTGGCGCAAGGCGCCTGCTACTACCGTTATCCGAACGGCCAGTACGTACCTGCCGATCCCCGCTGGTGCTACTGAGTCGATGGCGTCTTAACGTGCGCAAAAGGTCGAAGCGCGACCCCGCGCTTCGGCCTTTGTGTTATTGCGTTCGGTGCAGATGCAACGATCGGGTCAGTCCACCGAAACTTTGCTCGCCTCGGAGTTCGACGCTGTCGCGCGGCGAGTCAACCAGCTCGGGATCTCCCGATAGCAGGAGCCTTTCTCGTTCATCTCCGCCGTCGTCCATTTGCTCGGGTGGCGCTCCTTGCCGACAAAGATCCAGTCGTCGGCGACCGGCGGCGGCTTGTCGAGGAAGGTTCTCAGCCAGGCAGAGCCCACACCTTGGGGCAGTCGATCCGCCTTCATTTGATAGAGGTCGTAGACCGGGGCACGCATATCCTCAACTCCCAGCGCGTCTAATTTTGTGCCCCGAAGGGTCGAATGAGGTCGGGGCGAAAATTTGGAACCGCCGCGACAAGGATGTGTCATCTTGCGGGCGCGTTACGGGCTCCATTGAATGAGCGGTCGGCAGTGGGCGAGTCTTAGGCTCGATGCAACCAGGCCTGAACTGGGCGCGGAACCAAAACCGACGAGCCGGGGATCAGGCTAAAGCGCGCGTTCAGCGTACCCGGTGGCCGCCAAATTCCCCAGGACGACGGTGGCCACCATCTGCTTCGAGACGGTTGGCATAGCCCTCCAATCGAAGGAGTTGGATGGGGATGGCTCGGCGCGGCCGCTGCGTTCGCCGCAGTTTGGCGGCGCGCCGCCGAGCGGGGTTGTCGAACTGCTTCAAGAGGTCGAGCCAAATTGCGAGCAGGTCGCCGCGCTTTCGAGCCCCGCGCGCTGCCGTCTTCCTTGCACCGCCTGACCGAATCCTCATGGCGCCGAAACTAGGCCACAGATATTGAAAATTCGTTGCAAGCCGGCTGCCCGGAACGTCGGGCCCATAATTGATACCCCAAGGCAGTGGCGCGGGAACGTTTTTCGTCTCAAGGCGTTAGACGTCGAAATTCCCGAAATCGGAGTTTGGCGATGCGCCATCAGCGAACGCAACGATCGAGCGCGCCTGCGACCACGCACCGGGCAGAGAGCAATCTTCCAGCCGCAGGCTACGCTCTCATCGTGGACGGTCAGGTGAAAACCGAGTTCAATACCCAGGATCGCGCGTTGAAAGCAGCCCGAGATTTGAAGCGGCGTTACCCGATGCTGCAGGTCAAGGTGTATGACGCCGAGAAGAAGCTCAGCGAGACGATCGAAATGGTTGCGGCTTAGCGCAGGTTACAGCCTGAATCGAAACTTTCCCGGACGGCTAATCCTCCCAGATGCGCTCACCGCATCGGCACTCAAAGACACGTACCGCCACGCCTTTGCGGGAATCGAGCATGACATGAGCCAGCCAAGGCTGCGCACCGCAACGCGCGCACTTGCGCTCTTCGCGCGTCTCCGTTTCGGCAAGATTGATGGTGTCGCCGCAGCCCATCGTTCGCTCCGTGCGAACAAGAATCTGAGTCGCGGCTCCGCTTCATTCGCATAGGTTAAGCTGTAGCGTGATTCCCGATCGCGGTAGCCGCGCTGCGCTCCCTCGACAGGCGCGCGACCGAGGAAAGCCCGATGCGCCGGGATTTTCTTCGGAGCAGTTTTTTCGGGGCACGCTCCGAAGAAAATGTTAGCTTGTAGAAATTAACGACGAAGCCGTTGTGGTCGATGCGCGTCCCTGGACCAGGAAGGGACGACGCGCCGCAGGCGTCCTGATCATGGAGGAGACATGAGAACGATTTTTGTGGCAGCTCTGTTCGCCGGTACCGTCGCTGCCTTCAGCGGCGCCAATGCCGCAGACGGATGCGGCCCTGGTTGCTATCAAGCACCTCTTGGCGGATGCGTCGTGAATGGCTGGGGCGGCGTCGTGAATGGCTGGGTCGCGGCTCCGAGCACGCCCATTCGGAACGAATGCCCGGTCGGGGCAGTGCCACGACCGCCATGCCCACCTGGCTATATTTGGCGCACACGATACCGGGCTTGCTTCCCGAATTGAGACCCTCGTTCCGCGCACTGCCATCTGCAATCCGGCTGCGGCTCTGGGCCTCTGTTGCCAGAGGCTTCCGCAAAACGTGTCACTGCGGAGTGCGTCATTTCTCGACGCAATTGTAGTGGCCCTCCGCCAACGCGTCCTTGTATTTCACCTCAAAGGGGATGCTGCTGACATATCCGACGGGGCAGGTTGTGAAGACCCACCAGTTGGACTTGATCTGCGCCTCACCTAACCCCGTGTTGAATCGCTCGCCCGGTTTGAGTTCAGCGCTCTTCGCTTGCTGCTGACTCTCCGCCATGAACTGGATTGTGACGGGCTTATTGCAGATATTCTTGACCCCAAACTGTCCATCCTGGAAATCCCAGTTCTGCGTGAGTGTGCATTCCTCAAGATGAGGTACGCCTTGAGCACTGGTAGGGGAGGACGACCAGAGAGAAAAGACCAAGAAGAGCATCGATAGCACCCGTGCCTATCTTGCTCACATAGCACCAATACTGCGAATCCGCGCGGCGTTAAAAATGGCCCCGGCGCATCCCGGGCCGGGGCCTCATCAGGTTCTCTCCCCGGACGGGAGGAGCCGGGGGAGGTGAACCGAGCTTGGTCTGCCAATGTGGCTGCTGTTGCGTAGGCTGCTGATGGGCATAGGAAGTAGTCTAAATGCGCCGCGCTGCATTTTATCGGACGGGAGGAGAGACTTCGATGTTGCCACCATTCGCGACGCATCTCCTGAAGAACTCTCTCTTGTCTTGCCCCGAACCATAGGCACTACCGGCGGCCGGATTGCCGACCTGACGCGGTGGGAATTGTTTCGCCCGAAGGATCTTGCACTTCCTCGCCACTTCCGCGGAAATGGCCTCGGCCTGGGAAACAGTCGGCAGCAATACGGCTCCCACCAGGAAAAGAGCAACGGCTCCGACTCCAATTCTCCACTTTTCGCGCATGGCCAATCTCCTCATCTTGTTGCCGCGATCGACTATGGGGTTTCCTTCCCGAAGGGCGCGCCTCATTGCGACGACCTTTCTATAGTTCTCTATTGCCGGAGTCAGCCATCACACGTTTTTCCCCGCCATTCCTCCCCGTATCCTGACAAGAAGCCCGCCGATCTTCCGGCTCAGGCACCCACCAAATGCAGCTCACAGTCAACCTTAAAACGGCCAAGACGCTCGGAGTAGGGATGTCGCAATCCATTTTGCGCGCTGCGTGCAGCGGCTTGCCACGGAGCTGAAGTTTCTGTGGCTTGCACCAAGCGCTTGGCTTGGCATTGCGAGACCGCCGCGTTATTTTCCGCTGGACTGTGAGAGGAACTCGAAGGTCAATGGTGCTCACCAACAGGAGCGATAGGATTTGACCGGTGCCATTGTCGCGCGCTGCGGCCTGGCCGCGGCTGCATTCGGATTGTTCTTGATCTCGGGGCCCGCCGCTGCGATTGAACTGACAGCGGCACAGTCGGATCTCTACACCACGGTATCGATCTTCCCGCCGTCGGCCACGTCGATGACCGTGTGCTATGGTTTCGTCTGCCGGCGTCGCGAACTCCTGGACTTCACGCCCGCCGACCGCAGCGCCCTGAGCAAGATTCTTGGAACCGGGCGCAGCTCAGCCGCTGCAGAGCGTGCTGCCGTGCAGAAGGCTGTGATCTGGTTCGATCGCCGCATGGGGCCGATCCTCGGCACAAACAGGCGTGTCGCAAACGCCGACATCCGTGCACTCGACGACAAGCACAATTTTGATTGCTGGGACACCACCCGCAACACGACAAGCTTGCTACTCGTTCTGCAAGAGTGGAGCCTTTTGAAATATCACTTTGTCGGCGATCCTCATTACCGCGGTAATGCGCTAACAATGCAGTTGCCTCACAATACGGCGGTCCTCGTCGACCGCGCGACCAAGATCGAATGGGTCGTGGACATGTGGCCCCGCGCTTATGCCGAGCCACCGGATGTCAAGCCGCTCACGGAGTGGATCAAAGAGAACTGAACACGCGAACCGACGCGGCGTTTGCTCGAATGCCTAGATCGCGCCGGCTGAACCGTAGGCCTATCCTCGACGAACCTTCGGCGGGCCGAGAGCGAAGTTCCCTGCCGCTCGCGCGATCACTCGCTTGCGAAACTTCCGCCTGCCGGATCGGTGTGGCCGGCTCCGCGCATTGCCAGATCGACGCGATGATCCAAAGCTCCAAAGCAGGCGTTGCGCGTCCCTTCCCAGCTTGGTTTGGCCACAATACTATGCACGCTGATAGCTTTCGAGGTTCCCACGTCGAGGTTCCCCGCCGCTTTAAGATCCTCCACCGCAAAGGCTTGTGATGGAACGGGCAGGGTTTGGGAAAGCTAGGATGTTCGTTTTTCGCAGCGGGTCGAGTGCTGCAATGTACATCCTCGAACTTTCAATAATTGCCGCAAGTTACATTGGCCTTGGCGTATCGGCGCTGTGGCTACCCGCAATTAATCCGGCCGCGACACCGTTGTGGCCACCAACCGGCTTCGCGCTCGCGTTGGTCCTGCTGCGCGGCTACCGGATTTGGCCCGCGATTTTAGTGGGATCTTTTGCTCCTTACGTTATGGCCGACCGATCACTCCTGCACTTCATGGAGTTGGGCCCGGTTGGGATCGGAACTGTCCTCGCTGCATTTGCCGGAACTCGGTTGATAGATCGCTGGTCGGACGGTCATCAAACATTCGGTGCTCCTTTCAATGTCGCGAAGTTTGCGATCATTTCCCTTGTGCCGACTTCGATGATTAGTTCTATCGTTGCTCTCGCAGGATTCAATCTTGCCAACAAACTCAGTTTTTCGGATTCCATTGTCACCTTGGCAACCTGGTGGCTGGCAGACGCGGCCGGGACGTTAGTCATCGCTCCGGCCGTCGTGCTTTGGGCGATAATGCCTTTACGCAGCTCTTCCAAGTGGAGTTTGTTGGAGTCAGTTGCGGTAGTTATTCTCGTGGGCGTCATCGGCATCGTTGCGTATAGCCCTCTCATCGGCGGCAACCTAATCAGCGACGACCTAGACGTGCTGGTGCCGCATCGGAGCCTTCTTGGCTTTCTGGTTTTATTACCATTGATGCGGGCTGGTTTGTCCGGCAATCAACGTACCGTTGCCACGGCCGCGCTCATTTTTTGCGGAATTGCGATCTGGGGCTTCTCGGCGGGTAACGACCCCTTTTCCAAAACGGATCCGAATGGAGCCCTATTATCGTTACTCGTACTTTCCATCAGCGTATCGGTGCCGCCTCTTGCCTTGGCTGCCGCAACTGCGACACGCCAAAGCACCGAAGCCCATCTCCTTTCTGCGCGGGACCAATTGACCCATCAAGTGGAACGGACGAATTTGGCGCTCAACAGCGCCAAACGCCACTTCCAAATGCTGATCGAGGGGGTCGTCGACTATGCAATTTTCGCGCTCGACAAAGAGGGGCATGTTGCAAGCTGGAACAGCGGCGCCCAAAAAGTAATGGGCTACGCCGCCGAAGAAGTTATCGGCAAAAACTTTGGGATATTTTATCGACCGGATGAGCGCCGCGCAGGCGCACCGAACCGCGCATTGGAATTGGCTGTCCAACGCGGCAAGCACGAAGTCGAGGGTTGGCGGATCAGAAAAAACGGCACGCCGGTTTTCATTACCGGCTCGGTTTCCTCGGTGCGCGATGACGCGGGAGATCTGATCGGGTTTGCCAATATACTTCGGGATGCAACGGAGCGACGCGACGCACACGAGAAACTGGTTCAGGCTCGCGAGCAGCTCGCGATGGCTCAGAAAATGGAAGCAATCGGCAAACTGACCGGCGGCATTGCGCACGACTTCAACAACCTATTGATGATCATCGGAGGTAGCGCCCAGATTTTTGCGCGCTTGCTTGATCCGAAGCTACCAAGGGCAATCGAAGCCATACAGACCGCAGCCAAACGTGGAGAAAGTCTCACGCGCCAATTGCTGACATTCTCCCGGCATCAACCGCTTAACCCGATGGTCGTCGATTTGAATGAATCCATAAAGAACATGCGGACCATGATTGAAAGCTCGCTGCGCGGGAACATTGTCTACGAGGAAAATGTCGGTGACGGTGTTTGGCCTGTTAAAGTGGATCTGGCCGAACTAGAACTCGCGATTGTCAACATCGCCGTTAATGCCCGCGACGCAATGCCGAACGGCGGCAGGTTCTCGCTATCTGTCAACAACGCGACGGTGGATCAGGAAATCAGCGACAATCGAGCGTTTGTTGCGATATCGTTTAGCGATACGGGCACTGGCATTCCGCCAAATCTTTTGTCCAAGATGTTCGATCCATTTTTTACGACCAAGGAGGTCGGTAAAGGAACCGGGCTGGGGCTGTCGCAAGTTTATGGTTTTGCGCACCAGGCCGGCGGAACGGTGACGGCGGACAGCAAGGTCGGACAGGGAACGACGATTACAATCTACCTACCCTCTTGTGAGGAACAGCAAGTCACCAGCAAAGAGGTCTCCGCTGCTAGAACAAAAATACAGCATTCCAACGGTCAAACAGTCCTTGTTGTCGACGACAGCGCCGATGTGGCGGAAGTGACATCCTCACTCTTCGAACATCTGGGCTATGACACCATCTATCGAGAGTCGGCCGAAGCAGCATTGGAGCTGCTTGAAGATGGCACGAGGATTGATCTTGTCTTTAGCGATATCGTCATGCCGGGAACCATAGATGGCATCGGGCTCGCGCGAGAAATCCGTTCGCGATATCCCGGGTTGCCGGTGGTCCTTACGACCGGCTACAGCGATGCGGCCAAAGCAGTTCCTCCAAATCTAAGGATACTACGCAAGCCATTCGACGCCGACACACTAAGAGAGTTTATCGAAGATATCACGCCTCCAAAATTATTGAAGCATCTGGCGTGACGTTTCGGCGGCTGATCCGCTTGACCCGACAAGACCGCGCAGACACTGATTTCAGGACAATGGCTGGATCGAATAGCGCTCATGTTTGAGCAGCTCTTCCGCTTCTTGAATTTCGGGAAGATCTTGTCCCGTGTCGAAATCGACGAGGACCGGTGCGAGCACCTCTGATACTGAGCCCGCTCGGCCATTTGTGCTGCGAAGGCGCGCAAGTCCAATTGCACTGCGCAGCTCAAAAGTCTTTGTCTGTTGGCTTCGGGCGATTTCCAGGGCTCTATTGAAGGCATTTTCGGCACTGGAAAGTTTCGGCGGGTCACAACGCAACAAAAGCTCGGCCTGAACACGATAGAGTTCGGCATCGAGCCAATGCTGGCCGGATTGTTCCGTCCAGACGATCAATTCTCTTAAAATTTCCAACGCAGTCTCCACTTGCCCGGCCTCTGCATTCGCCACCGCGACCTGCATCGCCCAAAATGGTTCACAAAGGTAGCAGTCATTTTCGTGGAGCAATGTCCAGCCTTGGCGCATATCCGCGAGACCCTCCATCCCATTGCCCGCGCGCCACTTTGCCAAGCCGTTTAGGTAGGTGCCGGCGGCCAGATATAATGGCATCGCATGCTCACGAGCGAGAGCAAGGATCCTTTCTGTTTGTTGCAACATGGGAGGACGCGCCCCGTATAGTCCGTCGAAAACGGTCTTCTGGACGAGCGCATTGGCTTGAGCAAGTGCGCGCTTTTCTCCTGGGCTATTCACTGCCGCCCCGGCGAGCCGACGCGCTTGATCGATCCTCCCAAGCGGCCAAAGCACCAAAGCGAGGAATCTCAGGATCACTGACGGCAGGTCCAGTGTCGATGCCTTGAAGGTCGCTGGATTCGGTTCGGCGCTGTGGATCGTGAGTGCTTGCTCAAGATGCATTCTCGCGTTCAAATAGTTGCCCGCGAGCCAGCAGGTGACCCCGCTCGTCCAGTGTGCGACGATTGCTGCCACCGGCGATTCCGGGCGCCGTTTGGCCGCGCTCACTATTGCCTCTGCCAACTCGCGCATTGGCGCGATTTCGCCGTGAGTCAAGCAGGCATTGAACAGGCCCGAATGGATCGGCGCCAGTTCAACCGGATCGTTGATGTCGGCCGCCAACTGTCGAGCCCGCGTCCATGCGGCCACCGTTTCGGGTGCGCTGTGGCCAAGGCTGCCGCGCAGGGCACGGCCATATGCGATTTGAAGATCGAGCCTGTTGATGGTGCGACGCCGCTCAACGGGCAGCTCATCGCTGATGGCGACCGCCTTGCCGAAATGTGCGATTGCTTCGGAATATGCGGAGCGTTTCAACGCTTGCTGGCCCGCTTTGCCCCACCACTCCAGGGCTACCTCGCTCAGCCCGGCTTCAGTGAAATGGTATGCCACGACTTCAGGCTCGGTCTCGGCAATAACTGGAAACTTGTCGCGCAGGACATCGCCGATCTGCTTATGGAGCAGTTGCCTGCGGCTCTTGAGCAAGCTCTCGTAGGCCGCTTCCTGAACAAGCGCATGTTTAAAGCTATAGCTAGCTTCCGGCGGTGTCCCCCGGCGCAACAAGAGCTCGGCCTCTTCCAGTTGCCCCAGTGCCGCGGTCAGCGACAGGTCATCGCGTCCCGCCACAGATCGAAGCAGTGTGTACGAGAAGTCGCGGCCGATGGCGGCTCCTACCTGTGCCACCTCCTTCACCGGCGCCAGCCGGTCGAGCCGCGCCATGAGCGAGTCCTGTAGGGTCGCGGGAATCGCGAGAGGCGGTAGCGGACTATCGACGCGATAGCGCCCGGCATTCTCCACGAGCAGCCCGGACTCCAGCACCATCTTGGTCAATTCCTCGACGAATAGCGGGATACCATCCGTCTTTTCGATGATCTGCGTCATCATTTCGCTCGGCAACTGGCGACCGACGGTCACCTGTTCGACCAGAGCGCGCGTATCCTGCCGGTTAAGCCGGTCGAGCCGTAGCAGGCTGACATTGACGAGACCCGCCCAAGGTGGCTCGAACTCGGGCCGAAACGTCATGAGCACGAGTATCGGCAGCCCCCTGATCCGATCCACCGTGAGGTCGAACAGCTCAAGCGTTGTGGCATCAGCCCAATGCATGTCCTCGCAGACAACCAGCACGGGTTGCTGCCGTGCCAGTCCCTCAAGCTGGTCGAGAAGGACGGCGAAGGTCTGTCGCCGCTGCTGCGCCGGACTCAAGCTGAGCGGCGGATAGCGTTCGCCGGTCGAGATCGAAAGAAGCGCGGCAATGAGCGGCGTCGCTTTAGCCACCTGCTGTGTTCCAAGCGCAAGCATTGTCTCAAGCTTGTCGAGCTTTTGCTCCGGCGTGTCCTGTGACCTGATGCCGGCGGCGCGCTCGAGCTGAGCGATGAAAGGATGAAGCGCACTGTTAGTGTGGTAGGGCGAGCACTGATACCGCACGCGGCGGTGCGACTCCACCGCGAGGCTCTCGGTGAGCGCTGCCACAATGCGCGATTTGCCGATCCCGGCCTCGCCCGAGATCAACACCACTTGGCCTTCGCCCTGCCACGCCAACTGCTTGCGCGAGAGCACGAATTCGATCTCTGCCTTGCGGCCGACAAATCCAATCGAGCGGGCCGCGCGAACCGCCTCGAAGCGGCTCTCGGATGCGGCTGCGCCTTCGACCGCCCAGACCGCGATGGGTTCGGAGATGCCCTTGACCTCGCGGCGGCCGAGGTTGCGAAAAGTGAACAAATCACCAAGCAGCCGGCGTGTCGAGGCAGCAACGACAACCACCCCCGGCTCCGCCAGGCTCTGGAGCCGGGCAGCGACGTTCGGCGTATCGCCGACCAATGCTTGCTCCTCTGACGCGCCGCCGCTGATGAGCTCGCCTACCACCACAAGCCCACTCGCGATCGCTATCCTCACCCCGACGCGCTCTTCCGCGCGCGTTTCGAGTTGCCCTATTGCGGCAATGATGTCGAGCCCCGCTCGCACTGCGCGCTCTGCGTCATCCTCGTGTGCGCGGGGATAGCCGAAATAGGCGAGTATTCCGTCGCCGACAAACCGCGCTATCATGCCGTCATAAGCGGTAATGACTCTCTCACAGGCGACCCGGTAGGCACGGATCACCTCCCACATGTCTTCAGGATCGAGGCGCGCCGAGAGGGCAGTGGAGCCCACCAGATCGCAGAACATGACGGTCAGGTGGCGTCGCTCGGCATCGTGCCGGCGAGCCGGTTCGGCTATTATTTCGGCTTGATTGAGTTCGGCGATCACACGCAGCATTTTGCGGCGATGGCCGAGAAGGACCCCGAGCCTATCGAAGTCCTCGTCCGTCAGTTCGGGAAGGACGCTAACATCGATCCCATTCTCGGCAAAACGCCGCGCGTATTGCCCAAGCCCAAGCTTCTCGAGCCAGTCCGCAATCTGCTGCATTGGCTCCACCGACTGCTGGTTGGCGGCTGGCCGAATTCGGGACCACGGCGAAAGAACGTTATCCCAATTTTTCTTTCAAGGATAGCTTGTCTTGATTAGCGGTATTCGGCCGCGGCTGGCCCTCGATCTTTGCCAAACTGGTGCACTAGCACCGGCTCTTGCTACCAAGCAGCGCATGGCATGAGAAGAACAACCGGATTGCAAAACGCGCCCGATTTCGGCAGCAAACATCGACCGGGCTTTTGCGACATTGCCGCAGCAAGAGATCCGGGCGCCGCTGGTAACCGCCGACGGTTTCTTTTTCGGTCTGCAGGACAAACTCGCGACCATAGCAGCACGTTACGCGCTGCCCACGTTCTATCCGCTGAGCGATTACGTTCTGGCACGAGATCTTATTAGCTATGGTGCCAATCTTAGTGAGTCATGGCGTCAGGCAGGAACCTACGTTGCAAGGATTGTCAAAGGCGCGAAGCCCTCTGACCTACCATCATGCAGCCGGAAAAATTCGAGCTTGTACTCAACTCCAAGACGGCCAAAGCCCGGCGGCTTCAAATTCCACCGAAGCTGCTCGCGCTCGCCGACAAGGTGGTCGAGTAAACGAGCAGTTTAGCAGGATGCCGGATTCGCAATCCGAATTAGCCCCGGCGCGCGGATAGACGCGGCACGCCTCAACTGATTGATGCTGGAGTGACAAATTCGATCGGACCAGATTTTCAACTTCAAATAAAGGCGCAGAGCAAGTCGTCGATTATCAGTCACCTGATATGGAATTCGTCCAGTCAATTCGGCCCTTATAGACGCCAACTCTAATACGCTTTTTTGTTACCTCACATTCTTCACAGGTCCGCCAAGCTTTGTGACGATTCCTATATTTTCGTTGCGAGCAAACCGAAAAAGACCTTTCCGGGAGGGGTAATCCATGGCCGCACTCGATTTGACCGGCTACAAGCTCACCTTCGATGATGAATTCAATAATCTTAGCGTCTCGCAAACCGGAGCGGGAACGACGTGGGCCGACATACGATCGGAGTGGCGCTTCGATGCCAACTCCGACATCGGCTTTGGAAACTCCTCATTCCTCGATGCAGCATCGGGCTACAATCCGTTCAGCGTTCAAAACGGTGTGCTCTCTATCACTGCTGAGCCTAATCCCACTCAGTATGGTTACCCGGGTAGTTGGGCATCGGGTCTGATCACCACGCAGGGCAACTTTTCGCAAGAGTATGGATACTTTGAAATACGCGCGAATTTTTCCAGCCTCCCGGGGTGCCTGGGATGCGTTCTGGCTACTTCCGGACAAGCAAACCCCTGACCCAAACAATGCCGGTAGATGGCAGGAACTGGACGTCGTGGAGCACTACGGCAGTTTCCCCCAAGGGGTCTACACCCACGTTCACACGACTGACGCCGCGCCGAATGTGAACTGGCAGCAAAATCTTCAGGTTTATAGTGAGCTTGCTCAGCCTGGTGGCTATCACACCTACGGTATGGACTGGGAGCCTAACACGCTCACCTTCTATGTCGACGGACAGGAGACGGGATCAATTCCTACGCCCAGCGACATGCATAGCCCAATGTATATGCTGGCCGACCTGGCAATTCAGACTTCGCAGAACCCGGCCAACGCGCCGATCACTTCTTACATCGACTATATCCGCGCATACGCTTCACCCAACACTATCCCCGGCGTCGACAATCTTGTCGGCCAAGGCGGCACTGCAGCGGCAGGTGGCGCGACCGATGCAGGAGCCTTGCGGACAAACCGGAGCTACTCCTGCAGTTACGGCCGGCGGCGATTCAGGTACCGGCACGGTCACGCCGCCGCCTCCAACAACCGGGACGGGTGTACAAACCGGAGGCGATACAGGAACTCCTCCAAATTTGGCAGCCGGGGGCGATTCAGGTGGCGGCACGGTCACGCCGCCGCCTTCAACTGGGACGGGTGTACAAACCGGAGGCGATACAGGAACTCCTCCAATTTTGGCAGCCGGGGTCGATTCAGGTGGCGGCACGGTCACGCCGCCGCCTCCAACCGGGACGGGTGGACAAACCGGACCCGATACAGGAGTTCCTCCAATTGTGGCAGCGGGCGATGATGCTGGTGCCGGCACAGTCATGCCGCCTCCGACCGGGACGGGTGGACAAACCGTAGCCGATACAGGCACTTCTCCAGTCACGGCAGGCGGGGGCCATTCAGGTCCTAGCACCGTCACTGCACCCCCAACCGACGCTGGCGGGCACGCCGGAGCGGATATAGTAACTCCTCCTATTCTGGCAGCCGGGACAGATCTGGGTGCCGGCGCAGACGCGCCCGCCCTAACCATGGCTACCTTGCCGACGACCGTGCGTGACAATGCGCTCGCGCTTTCGACCGATCTGGCTCAGGCGGGCGTCGTATTCAATGATGCGACGCGTCTGCTCGAAGGAGGATTGTGGAGCACGCCGGCCGACAGCAACAATCAGGTTGCCTATCTCGGCATGTTCACAACCGATATCCACGCTGTGCTCAATGACATCAACGCGGCGCTCGCCAATCCGAACGGCGTCACTGTGTCCGGCAATGCCTATACGCTATCTGCAACCGATACGGCCGTCCTCCAGCAGGTACAGGGTCAGTTGCAGACGTTGCTAACGGAAGCCCCGCAGTCGATCGGCAATAGCAATAATGCGATCACGGCGCAGGAACTGATCCACACCACCCAGACAGCGATCCTCAACGAGATCAACAACGACGGCGCCCTCGCAACGGCGCTAGCCGCCAATCCCTATCCAACCGGTACCGGCGCGAACAATGTCGGTTTCGAGGCTTTGCCGATAGGCGCGGATGATGCGGCCTCGCTCGCCGCTGCTTCTGCAGCCGGGGCGACGTTGGCGCAGATCGGCTCGGTCTTCAATGCCGCTGCCGATCTCGCCGTTGGCGGGCTCAACGCAACCAATCTGGGTCAATTCGACGCCGATATGAAAGCGATTGCGGCTGGCTTGACCAATCTGGTCAACAATCCGACCGCGCTCAACGCGATTGAATTCGGCGAGGTCGGCACCGATCCCGCGCTGACGACCATTCACCTTCAAACCGTGCTCAATCAGATCAATCTGCAAATCAATGATTTTGATGCGAAGTACGCGACGGATCCCAACGTCGCCGCACGCTCGACCAACGACAACCTGCTCGACATT
>Ga0306923_10002690_pt1 | contig 16411 bp, 16 predicted proteins | sample sta12Can44000108_FD_203841 | JGI IMG/M metagenome (GOLD analysis project Ga0306923, IMG submission 203841) | Lab enrichment of tropical soil microbial communities from Luquillo Experimental Forest, Puerto Rico - statanox.12C.anox.44.000.108 (v2)... | ecosystem: Environmental > Terrestrial >... | reverse complement strand
GGGAATCCTCAAAATCGATTTGCAAGGAAATCGCCCTCCAAAGGCCAAAAACCGGCAAATTCGATTACTTGGGCAGGCCCAATTATCCAGCCCATTCAATAGCTTTTAAATTCTTCACGAACGACTGAATCGCACCGGAACCCAGCGCCGCGCTGAGAGCTAGGATCCAGGACGCCCTGAGTTGCGACGGGCTCTATCGCGGGCTCGGATCGGCTGGCGTAACGAGCCGTCCGGGATGACAACCGGAAAGCACGTGCCTCAAAAAGGATCCCCGTCATCGCGAGCCGGACAGGCCGGGGCGCACCGCGTCGCTGCGCTCAAGTGCACCGGCAGCATCCGCACAGGAAGCGGAAGCGCTGCAGCACCTTCTTGCCGCCCACCGTTTTGATCCGGTGGGTAGTGCCGCCGATGCGTCCGGCCCCTGCCACGATGCCCTTTGCCCGCTTCGGCTTGCCTGGCTTGCCGAGTTCGATGCGGCCGTGCGCCAGTAGCGAGTTCACGAACGAGCGGACCTCGGCCTCGGTATCGATGCCGTGCGGCATGGCGCCCATGACGGAGGCGCGACCGCCCGACGAACCGATGAGCACCGGCTCGTGGGCGATCGCCACGACGCCCCTGAGACGCTTGTCGATGTCGCCGAGCGGAACCTCGCGGGCGTGGACCGCCTCCACCGCCGGGGTTCCGAAGACGTTGGTCGCCCGTACGCTGAGCTTGGGGCGGCGCCCGGCGCCCAGGCGCTCCATGAGGTCGCGCCGGGTCGCTGCCGTCAGGGAGGCGCGCTTGGGCGCACCGCCGGCGAGGGCCATCGAAGGGGCCAGCATGGCATTGGCGCCGAGCAGGATGCCGTGGGTCTGGAACGCGTTGCGGATGTGGTCGACGCTGGCACCATTGTTCTGCGACTGGTCGGCGAGGACCATGGCGCGGCCGACCGACTGCAAGAAGCGCGGCGCAATCACCGCGCCCTTGGCCCCTGCGACTAGGATCTTGCCGGCGAGGCGAGCGGCGTTGAGGAGGTTGGCCTCGGTCTTCGACGACGCCGCCCCAAACAGATTGGCGATCAGATCCCAGAAGCAGCCGGTGAAGATCATGCCGAAGCTGTGCACCTCATTGATGAGCCGGCCAGGACCTCCGTCGTCGGGAAGCGTGGAGGGAATCTGGAACTTAAGCTTGTTGAAGGCGTGACGCGGCTCGGCGGCATTGTGGTTCGGGTCCATGCGCTTGATGCCGTTGGAGAGGTCCTCCGCCGTGGTCTCCACGAAGTTGCGCTTGCGCAAGTCGCTGCTGACGGCGAGCAGCTTCTGCCGCGTCTCGGTGTCGCTGAGCGCCGTCAGCATCGCCATGCAGTCGCCGAAGGCCTCGTGAAAAGCGCCCGCTTCGAGAAAATTGACCTCGAAGAAGTCGGGGCGCACGGAGTCGAGCAGGCCGTGACCGAGTTCGTGCGCGACCACGTCGGTGCTCGCGCCGGAAAAGAACGTCTTGCCGCCCACTGCCTGATGGAAGAACGAAAAGCTTGTACGGTCATAGAAGGCATTGAGATCCAGGCCGGCGTCCTGGCGCAGCGGCAGCTTGTTGCGGTTGCCCTGCCAGCGCGTATGCGGGCCGGCGACGCTTTCCCAGGTTTCGACTGCCGCCAGCGCCGCCTCGCGGCACTGCCAGAACAGGAACTGCGGCGTGTCGGGGTTGAACTGCCCCTCCTCGCTCGTGCCAGTGAACGTGAACCCGGATTTCGACGTCGGCCGGTTCGCCCGCGGGCTCTTTTCCCGCATGGCTGGCGCGGTGGATCCGGCTTGCGGATCGTTGGGATTGAAATTGATCGACATGGTGGTTCCTCCTCGTGAATCTGGCGGTCGAAGGATGGGATCGCTTGCGAAAACATGAGCCCGAACGCGGTGGTGGGGACCGCGAAAGCCGAGTGGATGAGGCGGGATGCGTCCCGGCTCTGGGTACACGGTATTGTTGCCACATTGTTGCCATCGTGGCATGTGCGCGGCACGCGCATGTGTGAGGCGTCTCACACCAGATGTGAAATTCACGCGCGAGCGTGCATCGGCATCGTTTCGTCTTACAGCGTCTGGTTTTTCTTTGCATCATCATGCCGCTCTGCCCCTGTGTCAGAGGATGATCTTTCCGAAAACTGCTACCTGCTTTTCGGGCTCATGGTCGACCGCGGCCGAATGTCGGGCGCGAGCCGGCGTCTGCACACACCTTTTGCAGGGATCTTCCCGCTGAACACGGGTATCCGGCTCAGGCGAGGTCCAGTTCCACCCACAGCCCGTCAGGCGCATGCCGCGTGGCCAAGATCGCGCCTGATGAATCGCCGTAACTTGGTTTGCCGGCGGCCTGCGCAAGCCAGGGATCATCGGCACGAATGAGACGTTGGCTGGTGCGTTTTTCCAGCTCCTCAAGAATCGGCTTGAACGGCATTTCTCCCCATTTCACCTTCTTGGCGTCCTGTTCATTGGTCGGGATGAACGCAGAGAGGTGAGGGCTCGTCATCAATTCAAGGCCATGTTGCTTCGGGGTCGCGTTGTGGCTGCCGTGGTGGCCGACCTTGTAGAAGACGGTGCGCCGCAGAAGGTCGGCCGCTGTCGTGGGCGTGGTATCGCCCATCCAACTCACTTTGTCCCAACTGAGCCAATTGCCGATCTGCGCGTCGCCGACGAACAGCATGACGCGCTTGGTATCGAGAAACTCGAACGCGAGAACGAGACTCGAATTGTTGGTGCGGTCGTCGAGCTGGATCGCGAGGTCTGAGCTGACCCCGAGCCAGTCATGGTCGATGCGGCGCCACGCCTGATCCGCTTCATTGGGGTCGAGCGGCTTTCTTTCATTCTTTCCGTTTCCTTGCGGCGGCCTTGCGCGCCCGTCATAAAAATAATCCAGGAATTCGACGGCCTTTTTCAGCTGGGCGTCGCTTGACGCTCTGGCGTCCGCGGATCGAATTAGGGTTAAGTCGTGTCCTTCCGTAGAATCAAACGGCGCCGTGAGATTCTGATTCCCTCGACTATCGCTCATGCTAAGCGCGTTGCCCAACGCACGAGCGATAGGCCATCCGCTCTCCATTCCAAGGCCGTACATTTCGGACGCCTGCTCGGTAACGCCGAGCATGGCAGCGTCGCGCGGAGGGCCGAGAACGTAGATTCGCACACACCTTGCAAGCGCGGGCAGGCTGATCGGCGGCTTTTTCGGCTCCAGATATGTGACACGGCCTTTTGCCAGCTCGATCGCGGCATTGCGCGCCGACCGGACTTTTTCGCCCTTTGCGCCGAAGTTGAATCCTAGCACGGCATCCAGGCCGTTCTTGACTGCCGATAAGTGTGGGCCAAGTCCGTCGACGCCACCGAGCCGCCGGTTCGCTTCCTGGAGAGCGTCGAGCGCGGCGCCCTTGAACTTGTCGAGCTGCTGCGCTTGCGGATCTTGCGGATCTTCCGTCCAGCCCATCCAGACCTCGCCGACCTCGATGCCTTGGAACTCGTCCTTCGCCGTCAGGAAACCCGAATTGTGATCCCAGTGCTCATGCGTCAAGACGACCACATCCAGTCGTGTCGTGAGGGAGCGAATATTCTTGACGATCGCCTTGATCTTTTCGCTCCCACCGGTGATCGAGCTGTGGATTCCGCAATCGATCAGCATCCAGAAATCGCCTCCGTCGTCCTTTGGAAACTTGAGCAGGTGACAGTCGCCGATTCCCTGGCAGAAGAAACGGATCGTGACTTTCGGTCGACCGGCGGCGACGGCGCTTGCTGCCATGGGCTCCGGCTCACCTGCGTCGCCGGCCAACGCCATCGCCGGAGCTGCTCCTGAAGCTTCCCGCTTCCCGGACTGTCCTCGCTTCGACGCCGCTTTTGAAACGTTTGGGCAACTAGTCATTGCCATATTCTCCGCGGCCGGCATGCAGCATGGCAAACGGCTCGGCCGGCGCGCCGCCTCCCTGAACCTGGCCACCGAAGTAGAGCGCGCGAAGCGAGGTGCGCATGCCGGGCGCTGCCGTCCCCGTCGCCATGGCTCTTTGCCTTTGCTGACGCGACTCACTGTCGCTGTTCTTGACGATGGTGTAGCGAACCTCTTCCTTCCCTTTACGCGGATCGATGATCAAGGTCGCTCCGCCGCGGAACCAGAAGAAGCCGTTCTTCACGTCCTTACCGTCGAGCGGGATCGCTCGGCGCTGATCGATCACCGCAATGATGTCGGTCCGAAGATCCCCGTCGGGCGTGATACGGCGCGCCGGCCGGACGTTGTACACTTCGAAGGTGGAATCGGGCGTCGGCCGCTCTTGTTTGATGGTGCCGTCCGAATGGTATCGCGGCACACCGGGCGACAGGCCGAAGTCGGCGTAAAACTCCGGATGCGCCTGGAACAGCTGCTTGAGCTGCCGCCACAGACTCCATCTGTTTTGCTCGTTCCGCTCGAAGATCTCGGAGCGGTCGAGATCAGCATTCCATGTGAAGGCGATGCTTTTGATGACGTCCTCGAGCCAGGTCGGCTTCCGACCCTGAAGGGTGTTCCAGCTGAGGGTCTCCTCGGAGACGGTGCGGATGTCCGTCGGCAGAATGTCCTGCTTGCGGAATGCCTCCATGAAGGCGACGCGATAGCCATAGCGGTCGTTCGGAACCATCTCCAGGTCGGAAGTGATCAGTGCGCGCAGATATTCGCCGAAGGTGATGTCGACCGGGGGACAATAGTCGAGCGCGCGGATGCACATGCGCAGAACGTGACGCGCCACCTTGCAGGTCTCGACGGTCAATCGGTTGACCAGATCTGGAGGGATGGCGCCGGGGGGCAACTCGCCGGACCCGCCGGTGGCCAATCGAATGAGGTCGGCGGTCCTGCGCGCCACGATGTTGCGAAATGCCTCGTACACGGCATAGACCAGGATCGAACCACGGGCATGCGGCTCCGTTTCGTCCTCGTAGCGCAGCTTGTTCTTGTCTATTTTGACATAGTCGCGCAGAGGCCCGCGCCGACCGCTTCCTTCTCCGAACTGCTTCGCGAGCGCGCCGAGCAATCCTTCTGCAGAGAGATTCCCGCGCACCCGGTCGATCTCGAAACGCACCATCTCCTCGATGGTGAAATGCTGGAACAGCGCCACGATGTCGGCGAACCCTTCATGAAAAGCGAGAACATCGAGGTTGGAGGGTTCCTCATAGCGCCTGTGTAGTCCATCGAGCAGCGCATGGGTCATTTCATGGGCAATGATGTCGCTCGAAAGACACGCAAACACCATCGACCCGGGCGCTGTTGGGTCGTCCCGACCCGAGCTGGAAGGAAAGTAGCCGAACAAAATGGCTTTCTTATCGGGACTATAATAGGCGTTATCGGTTCGCAGCGCATGCGGGTATAAGCGCAATCGCCTGACGTCATATAGCTTGCGTTTGTCCTCATCGCTTCCGTTGCCGGTCTTCCCAAGTCGCGGCGCCCACAGAACCTTGCGACCGAGCGCCTTCTCGAAGTGCTCGATGGTCGTCATCGCCACCGCGTAAACCATTTGCTGGTGGAATTGTGGATTTCCTTCCGAAGGGGGCCATCCGTCCTGCGTCAGTAGTTGGTTGTTATTCAGATCGACCGGGTCGTAGAGCTTGTTGGACGCGGGATCGATATCGACAACTTCGAGATACTCCCCTACCGGTCCTGGCTGAAGCGGCGTCGAGGACGGATTGTCGTCGGACGTATCGTCCCATGGCACGGAGAGCGTAGTTTCGTTGATCGCAAGGGAGTCGAGGGTCTTGCCGACGCTTGGATCAAGGGCATAGACGCGCAGGCGCCGCCTCGGGGCCGGAGGTTTCCGGATTTTCCATTTTACCGCCGCGGCTCCTCGTCTGGCTGTGGCCCTTCCAACTGTGCCTAGCTCAGTTGACCGTTGCGAAGGCTCTAACATGCGGCCTCCCGAAATCAGCGGTTGGTTTCATGCCAGTTCGTTTCACCAGACCTGCAGATCGGACCGGCACTGTCAGCGAAGCTGAAGCATCGCTCGCGCGTGCCCTCCCACATCCGTCGAGAAGGATGTTCCTTTCTTCCGAACCGGGATGTGAGCTAGCTCACACTACGCACAAAACAGCGTGGAGCTGGCTGGGGCGGGAGGATTCGAACCTGTTGATATTCGGGGGAATATACTCGCCCGCCTCGAGGATGATGACCCTTCTGCGGCCTTTGCTGAGTTCGTTAGCGACTAAGGCGCCGGCAAAGCCCGAGCCGACGATCGCGACATCCCATAATATTTTGTCAATTTCCCCGGCCATGATCTGCCTCCCTTAAGAAACCCCGGAGTGTTGCGTAGGTCGAGCACGAAGCCCTTGAGGTTGTTGCCGGCTTTGGCCAAGAGACTGCTTGTCGCGCTCTTCAAGTCGTCAGTGGTCCGCTCATTGAAATGGGTGGCTCCACGCCGGAGGAGCTCGACGCGATGGGCGCCGGCGCGGGGCGCGCTCTTTATGAGGCCCTGCGCGCCGCGGGCCCGCGCATGTGAAAATGCCGGCAAATGCTGGGCTTTGCGGCGCGGTCGGGCGGTCGACCTTGCTTGCTAGCCGCTTGCTAATCCTGCGGCTGACCTCAAGAAACCCGCATGGAATGGGCACATCATCGCCATCAGCATCCAGTTCACGTCTGCGGCAGCGCCGCTGGCGCGCGAGGGGGAAGGGGGAGTGACATATGGAAACGGGCTGGTTCGGCGGGCGCGCGAGCGTGCGTGCTTTGCCCAAAAACCGATCGCCGCGACGAAAATGGCCCGGCACTACATCTTGTGCCTCGAGGCCGTCCGCAGGCATCGATCGTGCTAAGTGCTTGATACCATTGAAGGTAACTGGCGAACAAGTTCTTCGCTAGTTGGGGCGAATGCCCAGCAATCCGCGGCGGCACCGGGGCCCCCTCTGCAAAAAAGTTTTCTCCTGAAATACTCGGGGCGCATGGCTCTGGCCTACTTTTAGTTGCGACTTGGTGATGTGGTGGTCGGTTTGGTCGGCCCTCCTTGAAGCCTAGTCGGACTTTCATTTGATTGGAGGCCGGTTCCGTGCTGAACGACGGCCGGGGCTTTCTAAGAATGAAAGCTCCGCGCCAAACACCGCACCCAGAGCTCGCAATGAGGTCGCGAACTCTTCGGCGATTTCGAAGGGACGGAGGACGACAATGAAACGGGAAAAAGAAGCCATTTCGGGGACTGTCACCGGCAACGATCAGCATGTGGGATTTCGGGCCATGATCATGAAGCAGGCCATCGAATACAACCTCGCCGGCTTTACAAAGAACCTGCCCAATGACGTCGTGAACTTCACCCTTCAGGGCGATGCGAAACGATTGACCCACGCACTCTCGGCCGTTCACGAGGGAACGAAGAAGTCATCGGACATCAAGGTCAACACAACTCGGGGGACGGTCGATCCGGCTTTGAACGCTTTCACAATCTACGCCTGGACGTCGACGAGCCGGAACATCACCACCCCGTACGATCTCGTTTTCCATCTGCGGCCCGATAACGGAAAGCTCGCGCCGGCCGACGTCAAGACCGCATGGCACGGCATTTTGCAATCGACTCTGAAAGGCGACGACCTGAAGAAACTGCGCCCCGACGATTGAGCAGCGTTGTCTGGTTATCGTGGAGGGCGCGAACTTCGGCTTCTGATGACGTGGACGGCTCTCCCAACGGAGCGCGCTAAGGCCCGAGCCGTCCCAGCGCATATGCGCCGCGCCGAATTCGATCTTGTCGACCCTGCCGGTGAGGAAGGGATGGCGGGCGAGCCGCACGCGATCCCCAGCCTTTGGCTGACCGTTATTGAGTATTGCCGCCATTTTTGCTCGGGTTGATCTCTAACAGTGGGATTTGGTCGTTGAACTCGATCTGCTCGCGGGTCTCATACACATGAACGATCTCGTTGACGACCTTGAGCAGCGTCTTGTTGTCGTCAACCTCGCTGTGATGCATTTCCTTTGGCTTGCCCCAGCCGCGATCAAGCAGAACCTTAGCCGCCGCAATCCGCGCCATCGGCGGGGAGGTCTGCTCCATCATGATTCCGGCCAGCGTTTTGATGGCCGTGTCGGTGTATGATCGCGCAAGCGACGCGATGTGTCCGCGGTTTTTTGGCATTTTCCGCTCGTCATGTTTTGTAAGCATTCTTACAATCCGCATGGGCGCTGACAAATCAATCAAGTCGTAGCCAAGCTCGCGCTGAAGGCTGCCTCCATTGAATCATAGTACTCGCGTGAGGCCAAGGCGGAACGGTCACGCGTGCGGGCGGCAATACTTGCGCCCCGCTATCTGGGCGACTCGATCTAAGGCCCCTGCGGTCCCCCGGTCGAATACGGACCATACCGCATCATCTATCTCACCGTCCTGGAGCCTTCTTTTGCTCCGCATCGATACTGGCACGAAGCGCTTCCATTAGATAATCCTTGGTCATGAGGGCTTCCGCTGGTCGCTGGACATCATTCCTCGAACGCTGCCGTTTCTCCCACACCCGCTGCCCGCGCGTGCTCAGCTTCGACTACTGCCCGATAGGCCTTTGGATTATCCGCAAAGCCGGCTTGCGACGCTAAATACCGCTCGTAAATCCCGCTGAAACCCAATGCTGCAGTTTCCTGTTCGTAACGGTCCGAGAGACCGATCAGCGTAAGGACCACAAAGCCGGTGAGCGCAAAGGCGATCAAGCTAAGCAGAATGCGACCAATCATTGGTGCCCCCCTCTTTAGTTATCCCCTGCCGTCACAATCACGCCCGAAAGGTCTTCGCGTGAAATAGGCCGGACCCACTCGACATAGGTCGGCCGACCAGCTGCGGATGATTACCTGCTCGCAGCGTTCTTGCTGCGCAGCGGGCTCCACGGCGCGCAGAGCCAAACGCGACCGTAGCTTGCGGATCACTGGAGCGGCGCCTCGAGGGTCGCCGCCTCTCATTGTCCACGTTTTCGATGTGACGGATCAGAATCCTCGTCCGTGATGACGACGTCCCCGAACCGATCTCCGATCACGATCATTAATTCCAGGCGGTCGAGCCAGTCAGCCCCCAGATCATCGGTGAAGTGCGCTCATCCGTTACACGTTTGACGTCGACGCCTAGCTGGTTAGCAATGAGAGTGCGGACATCATTGGAGGCAAGGACTTCTCTCATAGCCGTTGCCTTTTGACTCGATTCCAAGCTGGCGATGCTCATGACCAGGCCCTAGCTGCCAACCCCAAATGGGTGCTTCGTTAGCGGACGACAGTGTCTTTTCGGTTAAGCAGAACTGGAGTGGAGAAAAACCGCCGAAAACCACCCACCCCGGCGCCACGGAAGCACTGGCGTTCGACCGAGTTCTCGATCCTGGCGTAGGATTTAGGCCATGCTCCTCCTGCTCCTCCTCACTCTGCTCCTCCTCACTCTCGCTACGCCATCGCTACGGTTGAGGACTTCAGCTGGATACTGCAGGTGATCGTCAGACCAGCCGCCTAGGTTCTGGAATGCTGATTATGGCCCGCCCGGGAGGAGCTTTGCGGAAGCCTGCGGGGGTGGCGAGATTGATGACGCTCATGGCCCGTCACTGCCCTCTAGACGGCCCACACTTTTCGGCCCGTCGCGTGTCCAAACCACAAGCAATTGCCAAGCTATCGAAAGCACAATTGGACCGACAAATAGACCAATCATGCCGTGTACGAGCGTGCCCCCGAGGACGCCGATTAATATTACCGGCATCGGTGTTGTCAGGCCTTTCGCCACGAGCGGTCGCAATATGTTGTCGAGCAAATTTACCGGCACCATGTAGAGCGTAAACAGAACCGCTGTTGTCGTATCCATCGCAAACCAACTCCATATAATCAGCGGGACTAAGATGACCGACGGGCCAATTTGAATTATTCCGAACAATAGGACCAAAAAGCTGAACAAACCTGCTGCGGGAACTCCGGCGAACAGCAAGCCGATGCCCGCTAATAGCGCCTGCAAGATCGCGATACCGATAATGCCGCGTGCAACATTGCGGATCGTTGCTCCCGCCAAATCAACAAACTCTTCACCCCGCCCGGCTGCAACATGGCCGAGAAGGTTTTTGATGGAGTGGATCATTGACGGGCCCGGAATAAGAAGGAAGCCAGAAATAACGAGTGCAACGGTGAATTTGAACAGATTTATACCCACGCTGCCTGCTGCGTTGAGCAAGCCGGTGCCCAGGGGCTTGAGATGCGGGGCCGCTTCAATGACGACGGCTCGAAGGTTCGTCGCCGCGAGTTGCCAGATTTCATAGATCTTTTCACCGATCAGCGGCCAGGCTTTTACCGCTTCCGAAGGAGCGGGAATTGCCAGAGTCCCGTCGCCCAGTCGAGCAACGAGCATCCGAACGGTTTCAGCCAAGCTGAGGGCGAGCCACGTCGCTGGACCCAGCATTACAAAAAACGTGAAAACAGTAATTGCAATCGCTGCCAGTGTCCGATGGCCATAAAGTTTAGCCGAGAGCCAATCGAAGATTGGGTAGAGCGCTACAGCAATGATAATGCTCCAAACAATGATCGTCAGAAAAGGTCTGATCAGGATCAACGACCAGTACCCCAGAAGTCCAAGGCAGACTACTCGAACTACCAAAACCACGAGTTCTTCATTCGATGCACTGAGGTTCAGAGATCGATCATCGTCGTTCACTGCTGAGGTCCTCTCTGAGTCAAGATCAAAAGACGTTCTCGCAATGCAAGATACTAAGAAACTACGTAGCGTCGAAAGCGGACGCGAGGCGGGAGGCCGATAAATGGAACTCCCACTGATCCTGATCTACGTTTTGCGACCGTCTTATGTGTCCTTAGCACAGCCGAAGAGCGACGTGCACGACTTGGCGCTCGCGCTTGATGCTAAGAGGGAATCCGCTTTTCTCGAACACTTTCAGCATCGGGCTATTATCTGGCAAGACTTCGGCGATCAGTTCCTTGAGTCCGCCTCGCCGGGCAATCGCGGCGAGATGATGCATGAGAGCCGCGCCGAGACCTTGCCCCTGATACTGATCGACCACAGCGAACGCGACCTCGGCCTTTCCAGGCTGCATGACGACGTAACGTGCGCCGCCCGCGATCACGCGCCGACCGCTTTCGCCCACGACTGCGACCAATGCGACGTGATCGACGAAGTCGACGTTCAAGAAAAACTCGATTTCCGGCTCCGCAAAGTCTCGTTTTACCGCAAAGAAACGACGGTAAAGAGACTGCGCGCTGCTGCGGCCGACGGCTGCGATGAGGTCGGCCCGGTCGTCAGGTCTAAGCGCGCGGATTTCGACCCGGCGTCCATCGCGCAGCGTCTCGAATACCGAATAGTTGGCCGCTTCCAACATGGCCGGCAACTCTTTGACTAAGCCCTAATCGAATGGCGTTGAACTCAATAAGGTCGTGCGACGGCAGGTGCCGCCGCTGCGACTTCAGCCGACGGAGGCGGCGTTCAAACGACCTTTGGAAAATAGTCGGATGAACAAATTGCCTATCTCTCCGTCGCAAACAATGTTTCAACTGCCTGCATGACCAACGTTTGAGGATTGCGACGACAATAATCTCGCAGCTTTCTCGCATTCTCGACCAGTCCTTGGGTATCGAGAGTCACATCACCGCGCTTGCCATGGTAATAGCCGTTCACCCAGATCGCGATGTTTTGGGGATTTGTAACCTTGTAGGCATGGTATTGCTCACATGTAATCTTTGAAACCTCGAGCGTCACCTGTGCCTGGGCCGGGGGAACTTTTTCGAGGGCAAGTATCAATCCCAGTGCGACGAATATGAACTTGATCATAGCATTCTCCCACACGGCCTTGCCCTCACTTCACGCTTCAACGTCCGCGTCGCCAGCTCCCCGGCATTATTTCACCCCTTCCGCGCGAACAGCTTCGACACTTTCCCCATATAGCAGGCGATAACGGAGCGAAATGGCCGCATAGCATACCTAAACGACGAGTACGATCAGGATCAATCCAAACATCGCGCGAACGGCCATAAAAGTAGGGAAATCTTCAGCTACAACAGAGCCGGAACCGACGTAACTATCTTCAGCATCGTCTCGCTGAATCAATCGAGCATCGGATTTTCTCCGCAGCCTTGTAATTTGTTGTATCCCTTAGCCAGCAAAGCATCAATTTGCCACAGCGGGGTTGGTCTTCACTCCGCCCATCTTGTTCTTTAAGCCACGCGATGCGGATAAAGGAGCTTGCAACCGTGGGCGACCCATTTCTCAACTATTTCGCGCTGTTTCTGCTGATCTTCGTGGTCGTGGTGCTGTTCTACGGCATCATCGCGATCCACGACATCCCGGCGAAGATCGCGGAGTCACGCGATCATCCCCACCAGGACGCGATCCACGCGGCCGGATGGGTGAGCCTGTTCACGCTGCATGTGCTGTGGCCGTTTCTGTGGATCTGGGCAATGACGTACCGCCCTGATCGTGGCTGGGGATTTTCGCCTCGATCTGCCGGGGCTGGCGCGGAACCGGCGGCCACCGTGAACGAGCTGGAGGATTTGCGACGCCGCGTCGCGGCGCTCGAAAGCAGTATGAGGACGGGAGAGCAATAATGGAACTCCTGCTCATCCTGATCTACGTCTCGATCTGCTACGTAACCTTCAAGGTGTTCAGGATACCGGTCAACCAATGGTCGCTTGCGACCGCGGCGCTGGGCGGGATCATCGGCATTGCATTGCTGCTGCTGATCATGAACTACAACCATCCCTTCACCACCAATGCCCGCATCTATTTTGCCGTGACCCCCGTGTTTCCGTCGGTCAGGGGCCGCGTGATCGAGGTGCCGGTGCAGGCGAACGTGCCGCTCAAGGAAGGGGATGTGCTGTTCCGCGTCGACCCGAAGCCGTACCAATATGTCGTCGACCAGAAGAAGGCTTTGCTCGCTGAAGCGACCGCCGGCACTGAAAAAGCCAACGCGCAATTCGAGCTGGCGCAGCAGAACTACGACCGCCAAGCCGAGCTGTTCCAAAAGCGGGTCATCGCGCAGGCGACCCTCGATACGTACACCCGCAACCTCGAAACCGCGAGACAGTCGTTGACGGGGGCAAAAGCCGAGGAGGAGCGAGCGCGGCTTGCCTATTCGTCGAATATAGAGGGCGTCAACACGACGGTCGCTCGCCTGAGCTCCGAATTGGCCGATGCCCAATGGGATCTCGATCAGACCGTAACGCGGGCGCCGGCGGCCGGATTCGTCACCCAGGTCGGCCTGCGGCCGGGCATGTACGTCGTCCCCGCGGCGTTCCGATCGGTCATGGTCTTCGTCAACACCGACCCGCGGGATCAGGAGTTCACCGCGGCCTTCCAGCAAAATTCCCTGCAGCGGGTCAAGGCCGGTGACGAGGCCGAGGCTGCTTTCGATGCCGTGCCCGGCCGCGTGTTCAAGGGCAAGGTGCGCTACGTCCTGGACGCGATCGCGGCGGGCCAGCTACAACCGACGGGGGGGCTCGTGGACGTCGGTGCACGGACAGCCGGCGGCCGAGCGCTGGCCATCATCGACATCACTGATGACATGTCGCCCTACCAAATCCCGCTCGGCGCCGCCGCCCAGGTCGCGATCTATACAGAGTACTGGCACCACGTCTCGCTGCTGCGCAAGATCCTGCTGCGCATGCGCAGTTGGCAGAATTACATCTTCCTGGAGGGGCATTAAAGTCGCTCAAGACCTTTCGGCACGTCGAGGAAACTATCTGCCGACGCTGCCGACTAGGCCATCCAAGGGATCACGCGTCGATCGAGTTCGCCGAACGCCTTCGGCTCAGGCTCACAGCAGGTCGCGTACCCGTCCACGCGAGCCCGACGATACGCAGCGCCAGCTGCGGCGCGCAAGGTCGAAGCTAGTGCAACATGCGCAAGACCGCGAGATCGATATGGAGTGATGCTAAGAGCTATTGCAGACGACCAGGCGGACGTCGCACGTCCGGACAGATCGAGGATGGAGTTTTGCCTGCACGCTTGCGGCCACGTAGACTATCGGGATGAGCCAAAGACGCATCGGCTATCGTTCTCTTCGCTGATCGTAGGATCGCTCGTCGGCACGCTGCCGCATTGTAGTCTTGCCGCGCAATCGATGGTCAGTATCTCTGGGGAACGAGTTTCCTCTCCTTCAAAGACGACCGATCATCGTATGCCTGTTTGTCCGACCGCTTGGGCAGCTTGACCTTCGCGCGTGGCACCTTCTCGAACGGGATCTGCTTCAGGATATGGGAGATGCAGTTGAGCCGCGCCCGCCGCTTGTCGTCGGAACGCACGATGTACCATGGCGCGTGCTTGCTGTCCGTTGCCTTCAGCATCATGTCGCGCGCCCGCGAGTAGTCATACCAGCGTCGGTATGATTCGATATCCATCGGACTCAGCTTCCATTGCCTCAGCGGGTCGTTGATGCGAGCCGAGAATCGTTTTTGCTGCTCCTCCTGTCCGACTTCCAGCCAGACCTTGATCAATGTAGTGCCGCCATCGACGATGTATTTTTCGATTTGCGGGCAAAGTTCGAGAAAACGGCGGTGCTGCTCCTCAGTACAAAATCCCATCACGTATTCGACGCCGGCGCGATTGTACCAACTGCGGTCGAAGATCACGATCTCGCCCGCGGCCGGAAATTGCTGGATGTAGCGCTGCATAAACATTTGCGTTTTTTCCCGGTCCGTCGGAGCCGGAAGAGCCACCATTCGAAACACGCGCGGACTCACCCGCTCGGTGATGGCCTTGATGGTGCCGCCCTTGCCGGCGGCATCGCGGCCCTCGAATACGACGATGATACGCGCACCCTTGTCCTTGACCCAATCCTGCAAATGGCAAAGCTCGACCTGAAGCTTGCGCAGTTCCTTTTCATAGGTTTTGCGCTTCATCTTAGCGGTGTCGCCCGCTGCTCGTTTCGGAGCCATCAGTTTACCATTTGATCGAAGTCACGGAGTGGGAGCGATACGATCTACTGGATCGGCACTTCAGGTCGACGTGCTCTAGTCGAATGATGTGGTAGCCGCGGTCGACGTACAGCGTTTCACCGGTGATCAGGCGGGCTGCGTCGTGCGCAAGGAAGGCGGTGGCGACACCCACGTCGTCGACGCTAACAAGACTACGTGCAGGAGCATTCGCTGGGAGAGCCGATGGCAAGAAGGTAATTCTACGTCGTCTTCGGTGGTGCTGCCAGGTAGCAGACCTGCCCGAGACCGGATCTCGCCGCCTTACGCTAAAACAATGTACATGAACGGCCACTGAACGCCAGGCGTATTCAGCGGAGAAGCAAAACGAGCAGCAGGCCAGCAAGAGTGCAAGGGTCACGAAGGCAGCAATCTCGTTTGTCGTTAGGCCGGTCATTGAGCCCCTGCACTGGTAGTTCTACTAGGGCTGGTTCGGAGCGGCCTTGCCACCTTGATCGGAATGCCTGCTATTGTTGCGTGCGTGCCCGGAGGTGGCTTGCCGTATTGGGCAGGCCGCGTCGCCCTCAGAAAAACCGCGCGCACACATCCTGCCGCAGGTTTCAGACCCTGTGAAGCAGTATCTCACCAGCGCCTTGACCGATGACTGACCAACCTTTCATGACTAAATAAGCGATGATGCTGATCGGGAGGTAGCCATGGACCGCGAAAATCAGCCAAAATCACTTCAATCACCTTGGTGGCTTGGGAAGGCGAGCCGTCATCACGTCCTACTCAAATTCATCATCATTTGCGTCGTGGTCGCGCTATTGTTTTTGGGGATAATTATCTTCGCCATGAACACATGAGTTTCTCGGGCCGTTTCGGCCCTCACTCACCGGCGTCATCGCGAGAGCGTCTAGCCCACTCAGCACTTGCGTTTGCCGCTATCAGAATGGAAGATGGATGTGCCCTTGTCCGGACATGGTCTCCCGCCCTCAGTATCCGTCGAGAGCGCTAACAGAACGCGACGACTGGCTCGGATCGCGCCAGGCTTGTCCGCCCTCTTAGGTTACCGCTTCTCCGACGACGTCCGGCACGATGCAATCGCCGGTCTGTCGGTTGCGGCAGTGGCCTTGCCGGTCTCGATCGCCTACGCGCAGCTTGCGGGGTTCGATCCAGTTGTCGGCCTGTATTCGAGCATCCTGCCTCTTGTAGCCTACGCGATCTTCGGAACGTCACGGCAGCTGATGGTCAACCCCGATGCTGCAGCCTGCGCAATGATCGCCGCCGCTATCGCGCCGCTCGCCGGCAACAATGCGGAACTTTATCTTTCGCTCACGACTGCACTGACTTTGCTGACCGGCTTGTTCTGCATCGCGGCAAGCTACTTCCGCCTCGGTGCGCTGGCGGATTTTCTATCCAAACCCATCTTGGTCGGGTTTCTCAATGGCGTCGCCATCAGCATCTTTCTCGGGCAGATCGGAAAGCTGTTGGGCTTTTCGGTCGAAAGCTCCGGCATCATACCGCGACTGCTTGAAGTTCTCGGAAAGATTCCCCTTATCCACGGTGCGACGCTAGCGGTGGGGCTCGGGAGCTTTGCGTTGCTGTTTGCGTGTTT